>Ga0224529_1000126_pt1 | contig 57978 bp, 42 predicted proteins | sample CBST50metaG_FD_179893 | JGI IMG/M metagenome (GOLD analysis project Ga0224529, IMG submission 179893) | Peat soil microbial communities from Stordalen Mire, Sweden - C.B.S.T50 | ecosystem: Environmental > Terrestrial > Soil > Wetlands > Peat | place: Sweden: Norrbotten County, Stordalen Mire...
AATCTCCAGCCGATAGACCTGGTGACCTTCCGCGATGAGTTGAGGAATCACCAGGCCACTGCGCGGCTTTGTGGTCACGGATTCGAGCGGGTCATCTACCGACGCCGTTGTACCGGTGCCGAAGTACTCAACCAAGTACGGCTCAGTGACTCCTTCGCCCATGCTCCGCGTCACCGTGGGCATCGGCCTATCCACTGAACGGTGACGTTCGCCGCCGGAGTGGGTGACGGTGACCATGGACGGCTCGAGTTGCACGAGAGCGCGCCGGTCATTGGTCAGCACCGCTCCGAGTGGATCTTCGAGGCTGTGCGGGTTGCGGCCCTGTCCTTCGGTGCCGCCCGCGGTGGTCAGGAAGCACTCAGTGAGACTTACAGCGCCCGCAGTGGCGATTGTTGGACTTGGCTCACCCATTCCCCGAGGCGCTGCACAAGACTGCTGGCCCAACAGGAAGGGTTCAACGACGCAAGAGTTTGCCTTCGTTACCACGGTCCCGATGGGCTGATCGATGCTCCGGAGCGTTCCATCGCCGCCCGTCTGGTCAAGCTGCATCGTGAACGCTTCGCACAGCGCGAAGTCGTTGCTTGTGGCCGTGACAGTGTGGAACGGAATGTCGACACTGACGTTCGGGTCTTTGGTCCGGTGTGGCAAAAGGAAAGGCTGCACCAGCGCGTAGTGAGCGCCCGAGTTTGTGACCGTGGGGAGCGGTGCATCGATCGATGAGACCGTTGATGTTCCGCGCAGAACCACCAGGTACGGTCTAAGCCCTTCCTTGAAGCATTTTTCAAGGTTCAGGTGGATGCCGTTGAATGCCTTCATCCCCGCCTGGATGCGGCGCAAGGTGTTCGGTGCCAGAGGCTTCTTGCGGTCGAAGATGTCTTTGCTTGGAAGATTCCAGTCGATGATTTCGCGGGCTGTCTTCCAATTAGGGCGCGTCTCGGCAAACATCGGCAGAGTGGAGCACTTCGTAGCCGGGCGCACATGGGTAGGTTCAGGCCAAACAATCTTCTTGTTGCCGCGGCGCGCAATCAGAAACAGCCGGCGCCGCGTGGTGGGAGCACCGTAGTCGGCGCAATTCAGCACGCGATATTCAGCACGGTAGCCTAGCGCCTTCAGGCTGGAGAGGAACTGCTGAAATAACTCGCCCCTCTTCGACTCCATCGGGCGGCCGTTCGCGCCCAGCGGGCCCCAACTCTGGAACTCTGGCACATTCTCGATGATCAGGTTGTCGATGTAGAGCACCTGAGCCCAGCGGAGGATCATCCATGCGCTCGACCGGCTCTGATCGTTCATCGGTCGGCCACCGCGAGCTACGCTGTGATGCGTGCACTCCGGCGATGCGCAAAGAATGTCGAGGCGGCCACCGGGTACCAGCTTCAGCGGATCCACCACATCGACGCCGGTGCAGAGGTTCTGTGCCTCCGGATGGTTCACGCTGTGTGTGTCGATGGCCACCTGCCAATGATTGATCGCCAGGAGGTGCAGGTCCGCGTGCAGCTTGTTCGCTGCCATCAGCATGCCCTGCGATGTTCCGCCGGCTCCGCAAAAAAGATCAGCCCCATAAATTACCCGCTTACCGTTCACGCCGCGCACCCCATCCCTTTCCGTTTCGATTCCACAATCAAAGCCAGCCTGATCATCCGTTCCGGGTCGGGCGCTTGCTTCTTCACCTTGCGCGGACGGCGCGTGCCGGTCCCGCTGAGATTCTTCAGATGGTTGTGCCCTGTCTCATCCCGCTTCACTGCATTGATCAGCACCAACCGTGCGTCTTCCGACATAGTCGCCATGCGCCCCGTTCCCAAGCGCAGAATCTGCCTCTCACTCACCCCGTATTTTTCCGCCATACCGGCGCATGTAATCTCCGGGTCTTTCTCGCTGTTCAGCATTCCCCCTCCATCAGTGGCAGCTCGTCCTGAATCGAACGGCCGACGCTCCACGCCGGGATTTCGCCGGCCTTCAACGTTTCGATTTCCTCAAGTGCCTTTTGCCAACGCTTGCGGCCCCAGTCCACCAGGCTCTTGCGCCACACCCGGTCAATCTCTTTCAGCGCCTTCACGCGCTCCACGGTCGGATCTTCGTTGAGCATCAGGCAGCAGTTCTGGAAGCTGGTCTCCCAGCCCGGCCATCCCGCCTGGCTGTACTGCTCAATCCATGCGCGCTCCAGCAGTGCAATCCGTGTCGGCAGCCCGGCCAACGTGCGCTTGGCGTCGTGAATCGCAGTGTCCTTCAAGCGCCGATAAAGCAACAGGTGCACTTCCACCGGAACCTTGCGTGTCCCAGAATTCGTAATCTCCCGCGTCGTGCGGGCGGCTGTGACTTCGGTCAGCATGGCTGTAACTCCTTTTCCGCGGCGGCAAACTCAAACCCGCTCTGGCCGCGCACCAGAATCCCGTCTTTCACCATTCGGTCAAGCCACGCCACGGCATAGGCGTAGCTGACTTTCATGCCGCGCTGGATCACCGTTGCGGATGCCGACCGGTTGTCTCGAACGATTTCCACTGCGCGGTGATACTGCGCATCGCTGGCCTCTTTTTCGCGTTCGCGCATCTTCGCGCTCAGGTCGAGTTGACCCTGGCACCATTGCAACGAAGCCTCTCGGTCGCCATCCGCCCATTCGCTTTCTGGATTCATCTGCTCAAACTCGGTCACCCATTCCTCGGCGGAGGGTTGCCGTCCGGTTCGCGACTCGAAACTCTGCGAGGCGGCCTCGATGGCCCTGTCCAGTTCCACCCGCGCATCCATCGGCCGGCTACCCACCGAGGCCTCCGCGCTCACCCGATGCACCGCTGGCTTGCCGTAGCGGTCGAGCGGACCGCTGGCATAATCCACCACGTTGGCAATCCACTCACGCGGCCGCCGCGACTGCGCCACGTCGGACCGTTCACGATTCGCAAGCATCTTCCGCAGGCCATTGAGAGTGAGCCCCGGAGACGCCTTCAACAGCTCGTTGAGACGCTTCGCTTCGCTCCCGTCCCAAGGCATCTCCACTCCCGGGTTCTTGATTTTCCAATACAGTTCGATCTCTTCCCGGAACGGGGTGAACCGGGAGTCAACGGGCTTCACATGCTTGGCCGTTTTGGCAGGAACGAGCGAGAGAACAGATTCCACGGTCGGCGCCGGCTTGTTCGGCGCAAGGTTTTTCAAAGGCTCTGGTATCTGGCTCTGGTATCTGGTATCTGGCAGGGATGCCGCGCCCACAACCGAGTCATGAATAACTTCTTCCGGAGGTATGCCGGAGTCATGCTCAGATTGAGAATCGGGCGTAACTTGTGCCTTGTTTCGCGTGAACGGTTCATGACCATCAGCGAACAATTCATGCCGTTTTTTGAGCGCCTTATGCACGGCGGAGTCCGCGTGCTCGCTCCAGTCGTGCACCAGCGCGCGTCCGTCTTCCAGCTTGTCGATGAATCCGCAATCGAGCAGCCTTCCCCACAACTCGTCCGCGTCCCCGGTGTAACGGATAGAGCGCGCGAACAGGCTCGGCCTCGTACCGGTCAAATCGCCGTTGGGATGGTACTTCGCCACCCAATGCCAGAAAGCCTCCAGCAACCCCAGCGCCCATGGGTCCATGATTCCGAGCGACTCAGCCAGAGCCAAAAGCTTCGGATGTTCAAGAATTCCCCTCTTTGCCACTGCTTCCCCTTCGCGTGCTTTTTTGTGTTGTGACCGGGAGAATGTCCCCGCCTCCCGGTCACTGTGTGTGTTAGCTGATGATGGGCAGTTCGCCGAGGCCGGAACCATTCAGATTGTTCTTGAGCCATTCAGCAACGGCATTGATGGCCGCAATCTTCCATGCGCCGCCGTCCGCCTCAAAGAGAGCCAACTGGCCGCCTTCGCGCGCACGGAAGATGAAGTCGCTTGGAGGTTGATTGATTTCGCGGAAGCTCCGGAAGGGAGCCAGCGTTACCCGGTTGCGCAGCACAACGTTTTCCTTGAATGCCACGCCCTTCGATGCCGTCACGCTTTGCGAGATTCCATCGTCGGCCAGCTTCACCGACTCTTTCTGGTCGAGAACGCTGGCGATCCCGACAAGATAGTCGAGGTCTGGAGTCGATTCGAATCCGGAAGCCAGGCCGATGAGGAAGTTCTCCTGCGCCAGATAGCGGCCGAACTCAAATTGTTGTAGGCCCTTGAGCGCTTCCGCCTGGATCAGCACCTTGCGGCGGCCGTGGATGTCGCTCTTCCGCTCTACCACGCGCACGGTGGTTTCGTTGACCACCTGCACCAGGTAGATATTCGGGTCGAAGTCTTCCACGCCGGCCGAGAGCAGGTTGACCAGACCATCGAGAGTTTGAACGTCAAACTTGCTGGAGATCGGCGGGACGATGGCATTCAGATTCCGGTCGCTGTAAACGATGCCGTCTTCCGTGTGGAAGGTTGGAGGAGCAAGCTCCAGAACCTTGTCGATCGCTTCTGCTTGAATTCCCATGATTCCTCTTTCTACTGCTGAGATCCGCACACTTACGCGGGCTTACTTGTTGGCCGTGCCAGTCATGGCAACGACGTTGGTGGCCTCGGGGTGCGCCGCATCGAAGGGCAGTTCCTCTTGCCGGATGTCGCGCGTAAAAGCTTTTGGCTCGCCGTCGACCATGCCGACATAGAGGGTTGACTTGACGGCGTTGATGGGAACCAGGCGCGCCACCACGGTGGTGGTGATCTCAGCTCCGCTGCGATCCGAATACGGCGCAATGTCAACGGACACCGTGATGCGGCGCTTCTTTTTCGTATCCGCGTTCGGGTCGCGGATGTTTCCCACCACACGGCCCAGTTCGTATTCGAAGAGCTCCATCACGGCGCCCTTGGCCAGGTTGTTGAGATTGACTACTGCAGATTGATCCATTGCTTTCTCCCTTCGGTTGGTGCTCTCGCTTTGTGGCTTCGCAGACGTTGGCGGGAGCTGTTGATGTTGAAAGTCACATCAAGAACAGCAGCGACCGGCGTCGCGCTTTATGGCCAGGGATATCCCGTCCACAAGTGAATGCACTCGCATGCGTAAGTAAGAATTGGAAGTGCAACCGCCAGGAGCAACGGAATGGCCACAATGCAAAGCGCCACAGTCTTCCAGTCGCGCATCTTTACGGGCTCTTCCGATTTCTGCATCTCGGCCGGCCTGAACGTCTGCCCGTGTGAAACCAGCAGGTCAAGACCCGCCAGGCAGTCCGGGCAAAGGTCCGGACTTGAGGTCTCGAAGAGGCAGGCCGGGCACTCGTGATAGCGGCGAAGCACGCGCACAGCCGGAACGGATTCGCGTCCTGCAATGCTCAGAATTTTGCTCATAGCTCGGCCGCCTTGCTGACAGCCGTCACTGCGCGCATGTGAGACTCGCAAGCCTTGCGGTCAGCCCAGCACCGAGAGCAGAAGTGAAATAGAACCTTCCGCATAACTCGAGAAGTTCCCTTGCTCCGGAAGATTCGTGCGCTTTGATTGCAGAGGATGGGCCTCATGCGCGCACCGCCCGTTCCCGCTCGCGCGCTTTTTCCTGCCAGTAGTGGTCATCGAATGTCAGGCGGCAGTCTTCCGAGCAGACTCGCTTTCTGACCTTGCCGAACCGTACCGATTCCAAGCATGGATCGCCAGCGGCGATATGCCGCCCACATTCACTGCACTGGCAAGGATGACTTGCGTTGACTTTTACGAAGTCGCTTCCAATCAGGCTCATGCTTGCACCGCCGGGAATGCCTTGTGCTCCACGCCGTCGAGGAGCGATCCGGCATTGTGTTTGCCGACGCGAATGGCACCAGATGCAGGAGGTTCAGGATCTTGGCTCATTGTGGAGTTCTGGTTATCGGGAAGCCACTCTCCCCACTGCTTGAAGAAGAACGGCACGGCAGCGGCCTTGCATTGATCCCGCAGCAAGCGCGCCCAGTCCGGGTGCATTGGCCGCGCATCTGGTCCGCTCTCGCCTCCGCAGATCACCCAATCAATACCTGTGATCGACTTCGTTCCGCGCCCATCGCAATGGATAACAGCCGCCATCGCGTTCAGGTATCCCTCGGGCTCTTCGCCAATGCGATCAAGGCGCACCGCTCCAAGTAGTGGTTCGCAACTCGCAAACCGCACCGCCGCCGGCGTCTGGAGCAGAAGCGGTATGCGCTCATCCGCTGCCCTCTGGTTCTCCACGCTCACGCCCAGCCAGACATTTGCCAGCGGCCATTGCAGCGTTTCCGCGGCCTTCTCGAACTTGATGTCGTCACGGATGCTCATCTCCGCTTCGCTGAGATACCGGCGCATTCGCGAAGGCCGTTTGGTGAGCACCTGAAACGTGTGTTGGGGGCAGAGCGCCATCACGGCAAAGATGCTGTCGATCCACTCATCCGAAACACTGGGGTGAAAGAGGTCGCTCATCGAATTCACGAAGATGCGGCGCGGCTCTTTCCACTTCAGAGGATCCTCCAGATGCTTCTCGACCAGGTCAATCTTCCCGGTCCATTGCGCCTGGCCGTTGACCATTCGCGCCAGGCCCTCATACGGCAGGCCCGCACCAGAGAACCGACCAGCCACCTTTTCCGCGTAGCAGTTGCGGCATCCATCGCTCACCCGGCTGCAGCCGCGCAGCGGGTTCCAGGTGCTATCCGTCCATTCGATCGCTGTCTTCGATCCCATCAGCGCACCCCCTGGAACTTCTGAGGCGTGCTTCCGTGGGCAACGTTGACATTGATCGTGAGTTTGGGAGAGCGGATAGCCTGGCAGATTTCATGGACCAGAATGAGGGCCATCGTCGAGATGAAAATCACCTGACTCGCATGGCCGAGGCGATCCCAGAGGTATCCGCTAATGATGAAGAGAGCTACCAGTGACCAAAAGGCGGAGGGCCGCATCACAGCACCTCCATCTGGCCGAGCAGGTGCTGAATGTAGGGAGAGGCGGGAGAGAGGCAGCGGATGCGCCGCGCAAGTGAGCGAATCTCGCCCATGAGCGGCTCGACGGCCTTCTGCGCTTCCGCGTCGGTGGAGACGAAGAAATAACCGCCGCGGTTGGCCTGGCGCGCGGCTCCGATGGCGATCCCGTGCGTCTCGATCAGTTCCTTGATGGCGCGCTTGATCAGGCGCGGGCTGAACAGAAGTCCGCGGCGCTCCAACTCAAACTGCAAAGCATAGAGCGACACCGGCCCGGTGCTTCCGAGGACCGGCTGGGACAGGTCGACGAGCACGCGCAATGTGAGGCGCACGAATGCTGGCGTCTCCTGGTCATCGAGTGTGGATTGGATTCGCCGGCGCAACTCGGCGGGAAGATGCGCGGCCTGAAGCAGAACCTTTTCGGCACTTGCAGGCCTTGAAAGTACAGGAACGCCCATGGAGAGACACTTTCTCCGGTAATGTCACCGGAAATGTTCCCTGGGTGTCTTTTCTTGGGGTTTGGCTAAGCGTTTAGCTTTTAATTATCAATAAGTTGGCGGAGAGACAGGGATTCGAACCCTGGGTACCCTTTCGAGTACACACGCTTTCCAAGCGTGCGCCTTAAACCACTCGGCCATCTCTCCGGGAGGTGGTCTGTCCACCTCTTTGAATTTACCATACTTGCGGCCAGGGTCGGAATTGGACGTGGGACGCGCTTCGCGATACGCAAATCAACGCCGCTGCCGCTTAAGGCTCATCTTGTGGGCCGTCGACACGCATGTGCCGATTTGCTGGTGTGGCCTCGATCGTGACAGTACACTTGGCAAGACCTGATGGTCTCCAGTTGGAGGCATGACGAGCGCGTCATGCTTCGCAAGAAGATATTCCTCGAATATCGATTGACACCACCATGGGGGTTGATCCAATATGCGCTTGCAGGATCAAGTCTGCGCGGACCATGCAGCGATGCGCATTCACTTGGCAGTGGAAAACCTTGCGCATGCGGAGGAAGACTCATTGAGTGCACCGGCTGACCTTCTTGTGCTGTCTCCAAACCCGGAGTGGGATGCGGAGGATGAAATTGCTGGAGTGCTTTCGGTGGACGCACCCGTGCCTGCCGATCCTGAAGAGGCTGAACGCATCTTCAAGCAATCGACAATCAAGCTTCCCGACGCGCTCGACTGGACGGAACTGGTTGCCTACGCCCGCAAAATGGTCTCCGGTGCTGTCGCGCTCCCCGACCATGTGGACGAATATGATTTCTTTTCCGTCGAAGTCCCCATCACGGCCATCCTGCCGGGCAATCAGCGTTTGGAGCGCCTCCGTCTCGATCTGGAATTCCGCATTGATGGAGCACGCACAGACAAGGCCGTGGCCTTCGATCTCTTTCCCACGAGCCAGACCGATGTCCACGAAATTATGAGCGGCGAAGCGAAGATCGACATCAGCGAAGGGCTTCGCTACCTATTGCTGGCCACGCCGGCCGCGGTCCTGGCGAATGCCGCAAAGTGCCTGCAACTCAACATCAGCATTCCTTTCAAATGGACGACCGAGACGGCAACCGTGCAAAGCTCGAATCGCATGGCGAATCCGACGATGTGGTATGTGAGGGATGAGGCCATTCAGCACGGGTTCTCGCCCAGCGTCGTGATCCGCGCGCCGAAACAGGGCAAGCTCACGGTGCACGCTTCCCTCAGCGGAGACCTGCGCCAGCGCGGCCTTCTGGGCAAAATGGTGAAGGCCCAGTTCGCGTTGTTTGAACCGCGCACGTATGAGATAGGTTAGTGTCATGTATCCGCCACCGAGCGGCGCCAAACTCACCTCCGCGCAACGTGAGACATTCAGTCTGATCCTTTCGGCTCTTTCCGAGATGAAATTCGGTCGTCCGGCGATTCAGGCGAAGCTGCCGGAATTGATCGAGTCGATGAAATCGATCACTTCGACAGCTGAAGATCAGCGTCGCATGGGCGAGGAACTGGAAGACTGGGTGCGGTGGTATCGACTGCCGGGCTACTATTTGGCATTCCTGTTTCAGGAAGTAACTCGGTCCATTGGATCACCCGCTTCTGGGGCCATCTCATGCCTTTTATTTGCCGACGCTCAAGACCATTTCGCAGAAGACCTCTCGCTCCATTCTCGAGAAAATGCATACAACGGATGGAGAGCCTGGAAGGTTTCGTCCGGCTCAATCGATGACTTTGGCCAGGCTTCGGATCCGGTCGGTGCTCTTCTGTGTTCCCGGTTGAAGATGACCTACGGCTACTATTACCGCCTGTATAACTCCGCGCCGTATAGCTCCATCAATCCTCTCTCCGAACATCTCTACTTTGAAAAGCCGTGGAGCGATCTGAAGGCGGCGTTTCCGGATGTCGCGCTCTCGCTCACGCCGGATAGTCCCGCTCTCTTTGAGGAAGTCATTGCACGCTGCGCAGCGCCGGAGGATGCGTATTGCCGCGTTGTGGCGCTTCGGCATCTTGGGCTTTGGCATTCGGGGGCGGGGAACTACCCGGCTGCCCAAACCGCATATCGAACCGCTTTGAGCGACGCCATGGAGGTAGGGCTCGACGCGGAGATCGGCCATCTGCACCGGCTGCTCGGCCTGGCGCTGCGTGAGGACCACAAGCTGGATGAAGCAGAACTCGAGTTGCGCAAGGCGTTCACGCACGACGCGCATCCGAAGTTCAGTTACTGGCAGGCGATCGACTTCTGCGAGATCGGGGACGTGCGTCTGCGCAGGCTGCCGACAGAGTTGGAGCCGGGGAAGAATTTGCCCGAACTGGCCGCGACCGAGGAGGCGTATGCCAATGGGCGCCGGGCCTTTGAGAATCATATTGGCGGGACTGTGCTGCCGATTGCGCGAGCCATCAAGCAGCAGATGATGCGCTCCTACGCCGATAACTCGATTCAGATTGCGACTCGCGTTGGACCTGATGAAACACTGGACGTGATCGAAGTATTCGGTCCACGCTATGCGACCGACTTGGTGGCTGAAAGCAGAGTAGCCGCGTCGATGGATGCGCCTGAGTATGCGCGCTTCCGGCAGGCGCGCGCCATTGTGCATCGTGACCTCGCCACCGTCAGCACGAACGCCACACTCGACAATGCGTTCGAAGATTACCTTACGTCTGTTGTCGACGACCGTGCTGAGCGCCAATTCTATCTTCAAACCCGCAACAGGCTGTCGCCGCAGATCATCCGGGCGCAACTCTGCAGTGCTGTCGTTGAGCAAACTCACTCGCTCCGAATCGCCGACACCGTGTTTCTTCTCTTTTATGTCGGCAGGGCGCAAACTTATGCCATGCTCATCGACGCCTCGTGTGGACAAATTGTCATGGCAAGCTTCGTTGCGCTCAGCGCGGATCAATGGCGGCAATGCCATGACGCGTACGGCGCGGCGGCAACGAAAGCGCGTGGATCCAGTCGGCCCGCGCTTTTCATGCGCCCAGCCATCGACGCTTTGCTCGATTTCTACCAGAGGACTTTTGGTGGGCTGCTGGATATGTTCGCGCCTGTCTTGGCCGGCAAGCACCTGAAGATCTTCCCGCGTTTCCGGATGAATGACGTGCCATTGCATGCCCTGCGCGCGGGAGGGAAGCGGCTGATCGAGCTGTGTGACGTGAGCTACGCGGCATCTCTCAGCCTCTTTCTTCAGGTTCACGGAACTGATGCGGCGATCGCTGACGGTGGCCTCGCCATCCTGCGCGATGCGGCGCGCACTCCCGCCTATGCCGGAACCCTGCGGGCGATAGCTGCCCAGGGAAGTGATATTCCGGTCTCGATACCGGACGCTCCGTGGAAGAATTTCCAGGTGGCGCTTGCAGAAAATCCTCCCACGGACATTTTCTTCGCCTGTCACGGCAGGTTCGATCAAGATGACCCACGGAAAAGCAGGCTCGAGGTCACGCGGGATGAGCCTGTGGATTTCACGCGCCTGTTCTCTGACCTCGACCTGCGCAGTTGCCGGTCGGTCTTCATGGGAGCGTGCGAGAGTGGGCTTGGCCGGACTCTCGTGTCGGCCGAGTACGCAGGTTTGCCGACTGCCTTCTTCGCCGCTGGCGTTCGCAGCGTCATTGCGACCTTGTGGGAAGTCAATCAACTCGCGGCGGCAATCGTTGTCGCCAAGCATTATTCGCTGCTGCACGCAGGCAAGCATCAGGGCGTCGCCAGTTTGAACGAAGCGGCGCGCCAGATCATGGTGATGTCCCAAGATGAGGTGATTGCGTGGGTCCGCCAATTCATCCCTGATAGAGCAGGCGCTTGGGAGAGCGAAATTCGCAAGATGGATGATCCGCCCTTCAATCATCCGTACTATTGGGCAGGCTTCTTTGCTTCGGGCGACGTGTAACTCGTTCGGCATACGGCAAGGACGTCGCGAGCCTCAGAGGACGTTTTGTGCGCTCAGTGAAAGTCGTGCGATTGCACTTCCAAGGCACGATCGGACAAGACAGTCAGGCGAGTCGCTTTGACGTGAATCACGTTGTCCTGATTCTGTAGGGGACCCTCGACCAAAAGAAATCTGCTTCGTGTAACTACTGAGCGGTCGCGTTCGTACAGATCAGGTGTGACGATGACATTGGCGATGCCCGTCTCGTCCTCCATTGAAATGAAGATGAAGCCCTTTGCCGTGCCGGGCCTTTGCCGCGCGATGATGCATCCGGCCACACGAACTTGCTCTCCATCTCGCCGCGTTCGCAGCTCTTGAGCGGACAGGATATTGCTGCGGCGCAGTTCTGGCCGGCGATAGTACATCGGATGCTTGCCTACAGTGAGGCCGGTTCCCGCATAGTCGGCCACCAGGCGCTCTTCGATGTTCATCTGCTGCAAAGGAAGCGCGACGGAATCTTCGCGCAACGATTCACTGTCGCGCCGGAAGAGCGGGCCTTCCAGTTTTCCAGCGCGCTCCACTTGCCAGAGCGCGTCACGGCGATGCCGGATGCTGTCGAGTTGATTCAGAGCACCAATCTGCGCCAGCCGTGTCAGTTCGTTTCGATTAAGCGAGGGAACGCGTTGGGCCAGATCTTCCGCGGAACGGAAAAGTCCTTCGCTCCGGCGCGACGCCACCAATGCGTCAGCGGCGAAGCGTGAGAGGCTCTTCGCATAGCCGATCCCAATGCGGAGTGAAAGTGATCCGTCGCTCTCGTGTTCGATTGTGCAGGGCCAATCCGATGCCTGTACGTCGATGGGTTTGACGCGCAGGCCGTGGCGCTGGGCGTCTTTCACCAGAACCGCGGCAGAGTAAAAGCCCATTGGCTGATTGTTCAGAATGGCGCAGGTGAAGGCGGCCAGGTATTTCACTTTGAAATACGCAGAGGCATAAGCGATCAACGCGAAGCTGGCGGCGTGCGACTCGGGAAATCCGTACAGGGCAAAGGAACTGATGTTCTGCACAATGGTGTCCTGCGTTTTTAAGTCGATGCCATTGGCAGCCATGCCCGCGCGAAGTTTCACTTCTAGATTCTTCATCCGCTCCCAGGAGCGGCGCATTCCGACAGCGCGGCGCAACTCGTCGGCCTCAGCACCGGAAAAGTTGGCGACAGTCATTGCGATGCGAAGCAGTTGTTCCTGAAAGAGCGGCACTCCCAGCGTGCGCTTCAACACCGGCTCGAGAGACGGATGCGGATACGTGACGGCTTCCTTCTTCTGACGTCTGCGCATGTAGGGGTGCATCATCTGACCGATGATCGGGCCGGGACGAATGATTGCGACCTGCACCACAAGATCGTAGAACCTGTCTGGATGATTGCGCGGCAACGAAGCCATTTGCGCGCGGCTCTCCACTTGAAACATGCCCACTGTGTCTGCTTGTTGCAGAGTTCGGTACACCTCATCATCCTGCGGCAACTGCGCAAGGTCGACGCGCTCACCGTAGTGCTCAGGGATGAGTTCGAGACAATCTTTGAGCACTGCCATCATGCCCAGGCCCAGCAGGTCCACCTTGATGAGTCCCAGGTCGGCGCAATCTTCCTTGTCCCACTGGACCACCGTGCGGCCTGGCATGGAAGCACGCTCCAGCGGGACTACGTGATTGAGTTGGCCCTGGCAGATGACCATGCCGCCGGAGTGCTGCCCGAGATGGCGCGGCAAATCCTGAATGCGCATGGACAGTTCCAGATATTTAGCGATGCGCGGATGCTGGATGTCGAAGCCCGCATGATGAAAGGAGTGCGCCATGGTATCGGTTGCGCCACGCCATTCCCACTGGCCTACGAGGCTCGCCAACCGTCCCAATGTGTCTTCATCGAAGCCCAGCGCCTTGCCTGTTTCGCGCGCGGCTGATTTGCCGCGATAGGTGATGACGTTGGCTGTCATGGCGGCGCCGAGTTCGCCATACCGCTGATATACATATTGAATGGCCTGCTCGCGCTTGTCCTCCGACGGCAGATCGAGATCGATGTCCGGCCATTCCTTGCGGCTCTCGCTTAAAAAACGTTCGAAGAGCAACTCCATCTCGACGGGATCGATGGCCGTGATTTCGAGCGCGTAGCAAACGGCGGAATTGGCGGCGCTGCCCCGGCCCTGCACCAGGATGTCGTTTCGTTTACAGAAGCAGATGATGTCCCACACGATGAGGAAGTATCCCTCAAAGCCGAGCTTTGCAATGAGCGCGAGTTCGTGCTCTACCTGCTTCTTTGCGCGTGCCATCAAGCCTGGATTATTCTTCGGACCGTAGCGCCGCTCGACACCTTCGGCAACGCGCTTGCGCAGGAAGCTGTCCATGGTCTCTCCATCCGGCACCGGGTAGAGCGGAAACTCATAACCCAGATCGCTTAATTCAAAGTCGAGCCGGGAGGAGAGATGGACTGTGTTTTCAATTGCGCCTGGGACGTCGCGAAACAGCGCCGCCATTTCTTGCGCGCTTCGCAGATGACGCTGGCTGTTGATGGCCAGCAGACGGCCTGCCTGATCGAGTTCGACATGATGGAGGATCGCGGTGAACAAATCGTGAATCTCACGTTCATACGTGGTTGCATAGCGAACGCCGTTGGTGGCAATCACCGGCAACTTCAGCGAATGGGCAATGCGAATGGCTGCCTGGTTGCGCCATTCTTCTTCGCGTTCCTGATGGCGCTGGACTTCGACATAAACATTCTCACGGCCGAAGATGCGCGTCAGTTGTTCCACTGTCTCGCGGCCCGCAGTTTCGCCGCTGTGGGTGAGCGCAGCAGCCAGCGGTCCTTCGTCTCCTCCCGTCAGGCAAACCAGCCCGGAGGCGTATTGGCCAAGATCATCGAATGTTGCCGCGCCATCGCACTTTGTCGATTCGCGCATCTTGAACTGCGTAATCAACTGACAAAGATTCTGGTAGCCGATGCGCGAGGCGCACAGTAAGGGTAGGCGCGTGGGTTCATTGTTGTGTTGGTGCGGGAGCCATGCGGGAGGCGTTAGCCGAGGGCCGAAGCTGGACACGGAGACTTCTGCTCCGATATGCGCGCGGAGCGAGTTGCGCTGTGCGCTGGTGTGGAAACGAGCAGAGCCATAGACGCCGTTGTGATCGAGTAGCGCCATGGCCGGCATTTCCAGCGCAACCGCCCGCTCGATCAGATCTTCCGGCGGTGAAGCGGCCTGCAGGAAACTGAAGGCACTGGCGGCGTGCAACTCAATGTACTGCTCAGTCATACAAATCCACCATCTTCCACTGGTCGCTGAGGAGGTCGCGAATCAGGCAGCAGCAGAGGATAGCACCATCCTGGGCACGCGCCACCAGGTCCCATTGTTCGCACCCCCAAAGTGTTGCACTCCACCACTCGCCGCCGGTAAGCCAGGGGCCATACGCGTACTCCACTGTGTAGCGCCGATCCCGAAAGACAAATGTTATGGGCCGCTCATTTGTAATTGTCACGAACGCCGCTTCAGCCGGACGCAGCCGGCGCATGGCTGGACGCAACGGAGGGTAAGGGCTTTCGGATGGTTCTGAGGAGGGAACGCTGAAGGGCTCCATGCGGAAGCCATCCGGCTGATGCGTGTCAGTGAGCACGGCGCGGCCAACATTTCCATCACCGACGATGGCGCTGATACGCGCAAGTGTCACATCAAGGCGCGACGGCTCCGGCAACTGCGGCGAGAACAAACCGAGTTGCACTTTGCTGGTGCTGCCCGGCTCTGCATCGAGAGTGACGGCAAGAATCGCAGCCTGCGGCGGATGCGCATCGAGATCGAGATGCAGCAATTTAAGCCAGAGCTGGCGGTCGTCTGAAGGCAATGCGGGCCGGACCGTTCGCGTGAAAGTCGCGCCGCCCTCGAGCGTAAGCGTGATGCTGACTGAAGCCAGAGCCAGTATGCGCGCCGTCGCGCGGCGAATCAGTTGATCCAGCATCAGGTTCACGACAAACAGCAGCGCGTCGAGAACTTCTACCGGCGAATCGAGTTCCATGCGCTCGGTGAGATGGAATGCAGGCTCCAGAGGCAGAAACAGATGGGACATTTCGCCGCGTGCGCTTTCGCGAAGCCGCTTGCCGGATTGCCCCATCCGGGCGATGAGTTCTTTTTCCGGCAGCGCGCCCAACATTCCCAAGGTGCGAATCCCCCACAGTGAAAATATTTCGGCCTGTTGTGCGTTAAGATCAAGCACCGTCAGCGGCAGCGATGCGAGTGCCGTACTCTCTTCGCCTGTGGGGACCACCTTCGCCGTTTGCGCGGGGAGCCCCTTGGCGAGCGCAACCGCCGCATGAAAGTTGCTGCTGACCGCGGTGCTGGCGGTGATGCCGAGTGCGCGGATGTGATGGAGAAGATTCTGCGCCAAGGTCTCCGGCGAGCCGAATAATGCCCTGGTTCCGGCAATGTCGATCACACTGAGAAACGCCGTATTGTCGCTGCGATCTTCAACACGCGGCGAGAATCCGCCAGCACATTCAAGCAGTGCCGCTTTCGTCGCAGCCTCTTCGCTGAGTGAGCGCCGCAGCACGGATACGCCAGAGAAAGTATCCATCTCCACTTGCGTCATGCCACGCATAATGCCCAGAGCGCGCGCCCTTCGATTGAGCGAGCAGACTTGCTGCAATGGCGGCTCGCCTTCCATCACCACGCAGGGTTGCTTGCTCAACTCCGGCCGCAAGCGAAGCAAAGCCTGTGCTGGAAACTCCGTTGCGTGAATGCATGCGTAGATTTCGGCAGGCTGGCTCATCGCGCACCTGCCCAAGTCGTTTGACTTCTCCAGTGGGCTGCTTTCTGTGGTGGCTTGCGGAGCGGAATGACATTCGACGTCTCCACCGCGAACCGTCTCCGCTCGACTTCCACACGATGCTCAATTCCGGTGAATACAGTGGCCTCATCCGTGCGTGCCTCTCCCGGCTGGAACCGGAGCAGCAATTCTCCGCTGCTTTTTGCGCATGGATGCTGCGACAAGAGAAGTACGCAGGCCTGGGTCCGCTCCGCTGCGGCACGATAGCGAAACCATGTGGCCATCGGCACACGCGCAACATGCTCCGCCGCGATGCCTGCCATGTCGAGCACAATGGCGCTGAATCCGCCGGCTTGCAACAACAGATCCGTAACACGCAACGCCTGTTCGATCCGTGCCCACGGTTTGCCGGGATGCATTCGAGCCTTCGCTTGCGGCGCCCACGACTGCGGTTGCGGCGCGAAGGTTTCGCGCTCTGCTCGTACCCTTGGTTGAGGCTCTGCGCAGCGTGGTGCGATTGCCTCTGGGCGAAGCAGGCCGCCCAGCGCATCCGAGAGTCCCTTGACTTCGTTGCGCGGATGCCCGCCACAGCCTCCGCCGTGCAGACCGTGTTTCACTGGCGCCGGAATGAGGTACTTTTCAGGAAGTGCGAATCTGTATTCAGCAGGGGTTTGCGTTGCTTTTGGGTAAACCGCACATCGCGCCCATAGCAGCCGGGACAGATCGATGCCCGATGCTGCCGCCGATTCAGGATGGAAAGAATCGGAAACATCCACCCATGCGCACACACTTCCCGCCTGGGTAAGACGGCTCACGAAAGAGAGCGCCGCGGAACTGCGCCCGCTGCATTCCGGTCCGATCATCTCGGTTATGGCTCCGAGTGGCAGGCCGCCTTCCAGCAATTCGTCCAACGCCCGAATTCCAGTAGGCGCGAGGGGACGGACGATCCGCGGCCGCGGTGTGAGCGCGGACGGGATTCGATGGGCGAGTGCGGTTTCGATCTGGAGGCGAATTGCTGCGGAGGACATGGCGAAACCTATTCGCCTTATATTCGCCCACTGCGATCGAGACTGCAAATAGAATTTGCACTATGCATCGTGCAAGTGATGGATAAGTAACTGAATCGAAGTGCTTAATAATTCTTGCTGTCGGATTGGCGCCTTGGGTTTCTTGGCGGCAATTGTGAAGTCCACCGGCGCGTTGACCGTGCCGGCGAACTACAGAGGGATAGCTTCTCGCCGCTCTATCTAGCCGCTGCGGAAGCGCTTCCATGTCCGGCGGTGAGGGCTGCTGCTCTGCTCGCGGCTGCATAGAGGTTGAGCCGGGAATAAACGCCGAACGAAGATCCGTTGTCGAGGAAGCCGCCCCCCGGTCCTTCCGTCTCGGTCAGGATCTGGTCGGCCTGCTCCAGGGTTAACGATGGGAAAGCAATGGTGAGCAAATAGCCTGCTTCTGGAGCCAACTTGCCGACGACTTCGACCGTGCCGGCAGTCTTCGCGTAGACGACGGGCAGGTTATATGTCTGCGTGACAGCGTAGAAGGCTTCGTTCGCCGCCGGGTTGCTGAGACGGCCGGTGTCTTCGTGTGCGCAGACCGCAATCGTGTTGCCGCAGGCTGTCTGCAGGGCAGTGGTCATGTCGGAACGTGCCGCTCGCACGGCCGCCTGAAAGTCCTTGATCTGAGGCGCACCCTGAAGCGTCTGGCCCACATAGGCCGGATCGTTGGCGAGCAGATGCGCCATGTCGTAGAGGGCCAGGGTGCGCCCGCCCATCACATCCATCGCATAGTGTGCTCCGACAAGGATGCGGTCATTTCCATATTCTGCGGCACGCGCGATCATCTGCGGATAGCGTTCCGGCACAAGCACGGCGAGCACCAGCGACCCAGTGTAGCCATAGGTGGTGTGGCCGCTGGGGTAGGAAGGACTGTCGACGAGATTCATGATTGGACCGCGATTGTAAACAATGTCGCTGGCCGGGGTGTTGAAGTAGTCCAGGCCGATGATGTGCAAGACAGTCGGCTCCGTCTGAAACGGGCGTGAGTCGCCGAACCGGTCGGCGCCGGGGGTGCCGGCCGGGAGGCCATAGCTCTTGCCGAAGATATCCGTCTGGCCGCCTATCTCCTTGAGGATCGCCATCGCTTCGGCCGAGACCTGCGTCGTTCCGTCGGTCGTGCCATTAGCGAAGAAGTACTTGCCGGAAGAAGAATTTGCCGAGGTGGTGGCGCCTGCGTAGGCAATGAGGTCGGCTACGGCCGGGGACAGATTGGTCGAGTGACTCCGGTCGATGGAGTGAGCCCGCGCCACGTAGGCAGCACCGAGCGTCGTACCCAGCCCGTCAGTAAGTTGGTCGAGATTAGCACCCGTGATAAAGGCATCGCGCAAGGCCTGCTGCTGCTGTTGTGCGAAAGGCAGAAGGGTTGGCTGGCTGATGGCACCCGTCTGGATGCCGCCCGTCACAGCGAAGTTTGCCGCAAGGGCCGCTGCGCCTTCGGATGTTTTCGACAGCACAGTCACGGGCGCAAGCCCCTTCAATACGGGCAAATCGGTCGCCGATTGCGCTCCAATCTGGAGGGGCAGAAGGGCGCAGAGCACTCCCACAAGCAAAGGCAGTGTAGGCAGCAAGGCAGCGATGCGGACGACAGAAGAGTGCAGCATCTTGATCATGGCCGAATGGTACATTCTCACGCCTGGATTTGCCAGAGCGAAACGCCAAAGCTAGTTTGCGGCCGTCAGAAAAGCGACTGCAGCCACTGGAGTCGAAGAAGAAGGCGTACGCCGGTGCTCCCGTTACGACCAACCGACATTCCTTAATACTCTTCTGACTTTCTTGGGCGATATCGAAAGCTGCTCTGCTACGCGCGAGATCTTTTTGTCATTGCGCAGCCAGACTTTCGGAATGACGATTTCCGCGAACTCCTCCGTGACCTGGCGGAAGGTCTTGTTGCCCACCATGCCCTCGGACCACGCACGCAATGTGTCGTTGATTCCGGATGCCTGAACGATGCGGGTCTTCAAATCGGAGAGCCCTTCGACAAGCTGGTCGCTTTCGCCGGGGACCATCATCGCGGTCGCTTCGCTGGCGCATTGACGCGCCTTCTCCCAATCCTGGTAGAACTCGTTTGCGGCGGTCATTCCAGAGATGATGGATGCGCCTGCCAGCAACCTGCGATTCTGCGTGCCACGCGCCAACGCCAGTGCCTCATCGCTCCATTCCCGGGCGCGATTCGCATGGATTGCGGCGTCATCGTGTTCTCCGGTCTGCTCATCGACATGCGCATTTTCGCAGGCTGCCCCCAGAATCCGTGCGCGCGCCATCAGGATGTGATCCTTGCGTCCCAAGCCCATTTGGTAAGCAGCATCGGCTTCCTCGGACGCGCGATCGATCTCTCCCCGATCGAGGTGAAGATAGCCCAGGTTCAGTGTCACCTTTCCGATGCCGTCCTCGTTGGCGTGGAACGCATAGATCTCGCGGGCGCGATTGAGATCCTGCTTGGCCTCATGACAGAGTTGCTGGTAGCGGGAGCGCAGCGACTCGGCTGTGCCATGGCCAACTCTCGATCGATCAAGAGTGCGCTGCCTCCCTGACCGCTGGGCCTGATCGATTCGCTTGCGAATCTGCAGGGCTAAAATTCTCCGGACGTAGGCGGCGTTAACAAGCGAACGCGCGAGATTCTGGTGCCGCGCATCGCGCTTCTCGTAAAGACGACTCGCGGAAGCAAAGTATTTGAGTGCGGAGGCGTAGTCTCCGGAGCGGCGCACGATGCGGCCGCGCGCGGATTCGATATTTCCCAAGGCGATGAAGTGGTCCGTCGTTTTCAGCGCGGCTTCAGCCCGGTCAAGGCCCCGCAGCGCTTCCTTCGTCATGCCTTTCTGGAATAACAACCAACTTTCCTGGATACCGGCGATGGCGGCGAACACCTTGTCGTCGCTTGCCAACGCCAGTTCTCGCGCACGAATGATGTGTGGCAGCGAAAGTTCATATTCGCCCTTCTTCCGGTGCGCGCGCCCTTTCCAGAAATGAGCGAGCGCCAGTTGGTCCCGGTCATCGATATCCTCCAACGAGCCGAGAACGAGATCGAGGGTACGGATCGCTTCATCGCTGTTGCCGGTGGCGAGGGCACAAAAGCCCTCGGCCATGCGCAGATAGAGATAGTCCTGGAGGCTCTGCTCTTTTCGGGTATCCGTTTTGAATCGGGTCAATAAGGAAGAGAGAAATTGCGCATCGCGGAAGCCGACATCGACCCATTGAGCAATCAGCAGCAGGAAGCGGCCTGCACGTGGCACTTCAGGGCCGACCTCCAGTAAGTCATTGTCGATTTGTTGGAGAACTGCGATGCCGTCGTTGATGCGGCGGGAGCGTAGAGACGTAGTGAGGTTATGGATGACGCTTTGAGTCAGAGGCACGAGCTGCACTCCTCTTCGAGGTAGGTTGAATCGGCCTGAGTCGGACGGCTCTGCGGTGGCCCGCGTGCGGTCAACTGCCGACGAAGGCCGGAAAGGTTCATGGATACAACCGGCGAACAGAATTATGCAGCAGACTGAGTGGGTTCGTCCACTGGTCCGATTCGGACGACTCCTGTTGCACAGCAAACCAAGGCGCGGTTTACTCGTAGCAATTGCAGTAAGAGCTTTCAACCCCGACTGGAGATCAGAATGGAGAATCACACGCGAATCAACGGATGGAATTCCTCCCGCTGGCAAGGGATTACACGAACCTACACGCATGACCAGGTGGATCAACTGCGCGGAACGGTGCGCGTTGAGTATTCTCTGGCCCGCGCGGGAGCAGAGAAATTCTGGCGTCTCCTGCACCGGGAGAGTTATGTTCCGGCACTGGGGGCGCTCACGGGAAACCAGGCTGTCCAGATGGCGGCCGCGGGTCTCAAGGCAATCTATTTGAGCGGGTGGCAGGTGGCGGCCGACGCCAATCTGGGGGGCCAGATGTACCCCGACCAGAGTCTCTATCCGGCCAACAGCGTTCCTGCAGTTGTCCGTGCAATCAACAACGCCCTGATGCGCGCTGACCAGATTGCGCACGCAGACGGCCAGGACGGTATTGACTGGATGCTGCCCATTGTTGCGGATGCGGAGGCGGGGTTCGGGGGAAACCTGAACGCGTTTGAGTTGATGAAGGCGCTGATCGAAGCCGGCGCCGCGGCGGTACATTTCGAGGATCAACTTTCATCGGCGAAGAAGTGCGGCCACATGGGTGGAAAGGTCCTGGTGCCAACCCGCGAAGCAATTCAGAAACTGACTTCGGCCCGTCTGGCCTCCGACGTTCTGAACGTGCCGACCATCCTAATTGCACGGACTGACGCCGACGCGGCGCAACTGATCACGACAGACTGCGATCCCGCCGACCATCCTTTCCTGACAGGTGAGAGGGCGGTTGAGGGATTCTTCGCGTTCCGCGGCGGCATTGATGCAGCCATAGCGCGCGGCCTCGCTTATGCTCCCTATGCCGACATGATCTGGTGCGAGACGTCAGAGCCGAATATGGCGGATGCGAAGCGGTTTGCCGAAGCGATCCGTGGCGCATTCCCTGGCAAGCTGCTGGCGTATAACTGCTCTCCGTCCTTCAACTGGCGCAGCAAACTGGACAATGCAGAGATCGCTGCATTTCAGCGAAAGCTCGGAGAGATGGGATATCGATTCCAATTCGTCACGCTGGCGGGCTTCCATGCGCTGAATCTATCCATGTTTGAATTGGCGCAGTCCTATAGCCGCACAGGTATGCTCGCTTACTCGGAGCTGCAGCAGCGGGAATTCGAACTCGCAGAGCGTCTGGGATACGGTGCAGTCAAGCATCAGCGATTCGTCGGCACGGGATATTTCGACCAGATCGCCACGACGATCGCGGCGGGAAACATCTCTACCTGCGCAATCCCCGGTTCCACCGAAGAAGATCAATTCGAAGACCCGTACGATCACGAAGTCCCGGATGCTCAAGAAGCGAGTGTATAAGCGAGCCGCCCGATTCAGCCCAAGGAGAAGAGTGGATGAGTACTGTAGTTCAGATGCCTGAAACGTCGGAGTCGCGCCCAGAGACTGAGCGAGACATATTGACCTCGCGTGCCTGCGACTTTCTTCGCGCGCTGCACGAGAAGTTTGAGAGCAGGAGAGTTTTTCTGCTGGAGTTGCGCGCCGAGCGGCAGCTGCGGTTCGATGCGGGGGATTTTCCTGCATTTCTGCCGGAGACCGAGGGGATACGGACGTCGTCCTGGACGGTAGCTCCGATCCCCGAAGAACTGCTCGACCGTCGTGTGGAGATCACCGGTCCAACAGAGCGAAAGATGGTGATCAACGCGCTGAATTCTGGCGCCAACGTCTCCATGGCTGATTTTGAAGACTCCAATGCTCCCACCTGGAGTAACTGTATCCAGGGGCAGCGCAACCTTCGGGATGCGAACGCGCGCACCATTGCCTTTGAGACGCCGGAGGGACGCAGTTACAAGCTGATCCCCAATCCGGCGGTCCTGTTTGTGCGGCCGCGCGGCTGGCACATGACGGAGAAGCACTTTGAGATCTCCGGTGCCCCCATGTCCGCATCACTGTTCGATTTTGGCCTCTACTTCTTTCACAATTTCCAACTTTTACGCGACAGGGGCTCGGCGCCGTATTTCTATCTGCCCAAGATGGAGAGCCGGCTTGAGGCGCGGCTTTGGAACGACGTGTTCGTATTTGCGCAGGAGTATTGCGGCGTCCCCAAGGGAACCATCCGGGCAACGGTGCTGATCGAGACCATTTCTGCTGCGTTTGAAATGGACGAGATCCTCTATGAACTTCGCGAGCACTCGGCCGGGCTGAATTGCGGTCGATGGGACTACATTTTCAGCTTCATCAAGAAGTTCAGAAATCGTCCGGACTGCGTTCTGCCGCAGCGCGGCGATGTCACGATGGAGCAGCCGTTTTTGCGATCCTACGTTGAGCTTCTCATTCACACCTGTCACAAGCGGGGCATTCACGCCATGGGCGGAATGGCCGCGCAGATTCCGATTCGCGATGACAAGCAGGCCAATGAAGAAGCCATGCAGCGGGTTCGCGAAGACAAGTTGCGCGAAGTGCGCGCCGGACACGATGGAACCTGGGTAGCGCATCCAGGTCTCGTCGCTGTTGCTCGGGGTGTGTTCGATAAGCACATGCCCGCCAAGAACCAGATCTGTCCGCCCGCGGAGTCACAAAGCCGGATCAGGGCAGAAGATCTGCTTGAGGTTCCGAAGGGGAAGATCACGGCGGCCGGCCTCCGGCGCAACATTGATGTGGCGCTGCGTTACATCGAGTCGTGGCTGCGGGGCAATGGCTGCGTACCCATCTACAACCTGATGGAAGACGCTGCGACCGCGGAGATATGCCGCGCTCAGTTATGGCAGTGGATTCAGTACGAAGCCAAGCTGGACGATGGTCGCACCGTTACGCTGATGTTCTGCGACGCCGAACTGCAGGGCATTCTTGCGGAGATTGAAAAGACGATGGGAGCGGAGAAGTTCCGCGAAAGCAAATTTCCGCGGGCGGCCGAAATTCTGAGAGAGTTCAGCGCGGGCGAGTTCCGGGAATTCCTGACAACGACTGCCTATCGCGATCTGGATTGATTCGTTGGCAGTGAGGGAGTGATGCCTGTGTGGCCGGAGCTGCAACCGAGCCATACAGGCATTTTGTTTGCGTGGGATGTGGGAAGCAGAGGATGTAGTTTTGATCTTCTGAGACACGAAGCTCGTTGTGAAAAAAGCCTCACTATTTGCCCGGATGAGGTTTGTTGCAGTTTGATTTGCAACTGGAGTTCATACAATCCCAGGTCTCAAAAGCGAGACCTGGGGCACCCGGAATTCATACAATTTCAGTCGGTCAAGCGCGGCTTTTCCGGTGCAGAACGGTGTCATGTGCTTATTTCACGTGCTTGTTGATGTCGTGCCCGAAGTGGAAGGCTGGCCCGACGGAAAAGCGATAGATCCACCCTCCGTTTGCCAGGATGTCGTTCACCGGATGGCACCACGCGACATCCAACTGCATCCGTGCACTGAAGTGCTTGGTCAGGTGGAGATCGGTTCCGCCGCCGATGCCGTACCCTCCGGCGGTGTCCGACTTTTTCCCGGACGGAACCAGGAGCTTTACGACTGCCGCGGCAACCGGATCACCAGGCTTTGGAGTTGCATCGATGTGAAAGGCGCTGATCACGGGGTGAATAAAAATCGGTGTGCCCGCGAAATGACGCCATGTGAGCTGTGTCCCGGCGGAGAACGTCTGGATGGTGATGTCGGTGGGCAAGTGCAGGGTGTAACCAGCCGGAAGGCCCGCAGCCAATTCCATTTGGATCGTTTTCGGCAGCAAGTTGGCGGTGAGTGCAGTGGTTCCGGTCTGGTTGCTGTAGTCGAAGCCGCTGGCCAGCCAGCGGTTGTGAACGACGCCGATCTGCGTGTCGAAACCAACCTGGTTGAGATTGTTCACAAAAGGCGCGTTGATGTCGGAGAATCCGACAGAAAGGTCGTACCGGCCGATGTACTCGCGCTGGGCGGAACAACGGGTTCCGGCGAGCAAGCACACGAACGCCAGGAGGGGAAGCATGGCCGTGCCGAGGCGGCCGCGGAGGTACAGGGTCACAGTGACTCCTTGTTGTTTGAGGTTGACTGCTGTGAGGTTACGCGCTGATGCACAGGAAAGTCCAACTGTCCAAGGAACCGTGCGACGCGAGCCAGCAGGAGATCAGTATTCTCCCGGTGGGGGAGGTGCCCGCTGTCGGGGAACAGTTCAAATTCCAGCGATGGAATCGCGGTATGCAGCGCTTGAAGATGAGCGGTTGTGCCAAAGTCATCGCGTGCCCCCTGCAGCACAAGAACCGGGCAAGCAATGGCTGAGAGCAGTTCGTCGGGAAAGTAATTGCCGTCGGGACTGGCAGTGGCCCAATGAATCCAGGAATGAAAAACCGCATCCGCATCGCGATGGTAGAGCGCCAGCCGCTCCTGCATCCTGCTGCCCGGATAACCGGCGGCGAGCCGCTGGATGTGGTGATAGGTGCTGATCTCCGGCACCACGTGAGGGCTCTCAAGAACGAGGGCTTTCACGTCGCGGGAACAAGCTGCATAAAGCATGGCGATGCCCGCACCTTCGCTGTGGCCGTAAAGGACAGGAGGATGGAGTCCAAACGAATCAAGCAGCGCGGGAATGACCACCCGGGTCTGATGCAGATAGTGATGCCGATCCCGTGTTTCCAGCGGACCTTCGGAGTGGCCATGCCCTGGCCGCGAATAGCACAGGACGTCCGATTCGGTAGCGGCGGCGAGCTTGTCAGGAAAGTCGCGCCAGTAGCTCACCGATCCGAGCGCTTCATGAAGCATCAAAATCTTATGCCGCGGACGCGCCGTGCGGCAGATGCGTGTCTCGACAAATTTTCCGGCAATCAACACGCCTGTGGTTTCCGGACGCAGGCTGGCGCTCATTGTGCCTCCAGCCAAACCACTTCACGCTTCAGCTTTTCCCACTGGCTGAAGCGCGATTCGAAAGCTTTTTCCAGGGCTGCCCGGCGCACTTTGAGCGTGGGGGTCAAAAAGCCGTTGTCCACGGTCCATGGGGCCTGACAGACCGCAATAAAACGCAGATGCTCATGATGCTCGAGTTGGGCATTCGCGCTTCGGATCAAGGCGATCAGTTCTCCTTGAATCTCCGCGCGACCTTCCGATGTCATGGCTTCTTCGCGCTTGTGCAGGGGCATCACCACCATCGCGAAAGGCAGTGTCATACCGGCTCCGAAAACGGCTGTGGATTCGACGAGAGTGGAAGCGCCGAGCAGCATTTCAATCCGTGAAGGAACCACGTACTTACCTTTGGAGGTCTTGAACTCTTCGCGCAGCCGGCCAAAGAGCCGCAGACGTCCTTGTGAGTCGATCTCCCCGCGATCGCCGGTGCGGAAGAATCCGTCTTCGGTCATCGCTTGCCGGGTGAGTTCAGGGCTGCGGAAGTAGCCGAGCATATTCATCGGACCTTGGATCTGAACCTCGCCCTCCGGGGAAATGCGCGTTTTGGCAACCGCACTTGCATTGCCCACAAAGCCGAGGCGGTAGGCGCCGGGGAGCGGCACATGCGTGATTCCGGTCTCGGTCATTCCGTACCCTTCAATGAAGTTGAGGCCGAGCTTGCGGTACCACTTGATCAACTCCACCGGGGTGGCCGCCCCTCCTCCTGCTACCATGCGCGCATGCGAAAGGCCGAGGCGGTCGAGCAGCTTCTTGCGAACGAGCCGGCCGACGAGTGGGATGGCGAGAAGCCGGGACAGTTTCTTCTCGGGCATGGCTTCAAAGACCTTCTGTTGGAAGCGTGCGTAGAGCCGCGGCACTGAAAAAAACAAGGTGGCTCTCGCTCTCTTCAAATCGTCGAGAAACGTCTCCTGGCTGTCGGCGAAGAAGACCTCCAGCGGCGTAAACAGGGCATTCATTTCAACGATGGCGCGCTCCGCAATGTGTGCCAGCGGCAGATAGGACAGGATGCGGTCGTTGCCTCGCGGCGGGTTGGCGAGCGCCGGAGCCATCGACTTGCCCATCAGGCTCAGGCCCTGGAAGGTGTGCATTGCGCCCTTCGGTTGGCCGGTGGTCCCGGAGGTGTAAATGATGGTTGCGATCTCCGGGGCGCTCCGTACGGGAGTGCCCGGGAGCGGCTGCTGATCGCGGACAATGTCCTCCCAGCGGGTGGCGCTCGGCGGCATTTCTCCTGTGAAGCTGGGAAACGTGATGCAACGGACGCTGGAAAACAGGCTGTGAATCGAACCATCAGCAGCGTTGAATGGACCGACAAAGCAGGCGACCGGATCGCAATGACGGATCAACGACTCAAGCGTGGCATTGCTGGCAGCCGGGTAGAGGGGCACACTGATATGGCCGGCCATCCAGACGGCAAAGTCGGCCATGAGCCACCAGGCTGAATTCCTGGAAAGAATGACCAGGCGCGAGCCGGGAGGCCAATTCTGCGCCTTGATCCAGGCCGCGACCTGCCGGACCTCGCGCATGGCGCTGGCCCAGTTCCACTCGATCACCCTGCCGTGGAGCGGTTGAGTGAACAAGGGTTCGGCAGGACGAGATTGTTCGCAACGGTAAAGCCTCTGAAGGGGAAGTTCCGAAGCTTCGATACTGGGGGATGTGACGGGAAACTGCTCAAAGCAAACCTGCTCTTGGGCTGCCAATCGGTGACCTCCGACCGAATTTACTGTCCGAATGGTAAAATAAGCAAATTTACACGACTTTGTCACGTGTTATTTTACCTGTGGGTCATAAATCGATTTCCCAGAGCCACCTTTTGGATGGAGAATGGGGCGGGCGGGGCCTCGGACGTGGAAGGCCGCAAAGCAAGGGAGAGATGAGAATGGCAAGCCTGAGAGGAAAGACGTTGTTCATTACCGGGGCCAGTCGCGGAATTGGCCTGGCAATCGCCCTGACAGCCGCCCGCGAGGGAGCAAACATCATCGTCGCCGCCAAGACGACGGAGCCGCACCCAAAGCTGCCGGGCACGATCTACACCGCTGCCGAAGAGATTGAAAATGCCGGCGGCCGGGCGCTGCCGGTGGCAGTAGACATACGATCGGAAGAGCAGGTGAGGGAAGCGGTTCGGCTCGGAGTGGAGCGGTTCGGCGGGATCGACATCCTGGTAAACAACGCGAGCGCGATCAGCCTGGCCGGAACCTTGGAGACGCCCATGAAGCGATTCGACTTGATGATGGGCGTCAACGTGCGAGGCACTTTTTTGTGCAGCCAGGCCTGCCTGCCTCATCTTGTTAAGGCAGAAAACCCTCACATCCTGATGCTTTCGCCGCCGCTGGATATGCAGGCGAAGTGGTTTGCGCCCCACCTTGCCTACACCATGGCGAAGTATGGGATGAGCATGTGCGTGCTGGGAATGGCGGAGGAATTCCGTCCGACGGGGGTTGCGGTGAATGCTCTCTGGCCTCGCACCCTGATTGCCACCTCTGCTTTGCAGGCGATTCCGGGCGCTCCCTGGGAGAATGGTCGGATCCCGCAGATTGTGGCCGATGCGGCCATTCACATCCTGAAGCAGGAGAGCCGGAAGATGACCGGCCAATTCCTGATCGACGACGAAGTCCTGGCCAGTGTCGGAGTGGATAATCTTGATCGCTACTCCGCGGTTCCCGGCAATCTGCTGAGGCCGGATCTTTTCCTGGAATGAGCGGAAATTCTTTTTGCTGCGCGAAATGTCTCTTCACAGTAGAATGCAGGGAAAGCGCCGACACCCGGCAATTCCCAAGAAAATGAGTAGCCCAACACATGGCGGCACCAGACAACAATCTCGCTTTGCACGAGCCATGGAAGGCCTTTCGAGTCCGGGAGCAGCGGAGCCTTGAAGTCAAACGGGACGCCGTGCTGCAGACTGCGGCGCAGATGTTCCTGGAAGTGGGATTTCGCAAGACCTCGATGAGTCAGCTTGCGGCACGCCTGAACATCACCAAGCCCGCGCTCTACTATTATTTTCGGAATAAAGAAGAACTTCTGGTGGAGTGCTACCGGGCCGGGATCGATTCCATTGAGGATGCGCTCAAGGGAGCCCTGGAGTGCGAAGGCAGCAGCCTGGACAAGGTACGGTCGTATATTCAGTCGTATGCGACAGCCATCGTGACGTACGACTTCGGGCGCTGCGTTGCCACACTGGACGACTCTGAGCTTTCCGATCAGGCGCGCCGCCAGGTCAGAAACCTGAAGCGGCGGATCGATGCAGCAATCCGCGGCTATATCGAGGAGGGCATTGCCGATGGCTCGATCGCGCCATGCAATGCGAAGATGGCTTCATTCGCCATTGCCGGAGCCATCAACTGGATCGGGAACTGGTATCGGCCGAATGGCGCTCTGGGCGCGGAGGAGGTCGTGGAGGAGTTTACACGACTCCTGACGTCGGGACTTCGTCCTTGCACCCCGGAGTCTCCAGCCTCAAAATAGAGGCCAAGTTCCGGTTTCGGAAGCGCTCGGAACTCAGGGAAACAGCTAGCTGCTCTTTGCCGTTCACTGCTTGAGAGACCTGTTCGTTTACGGCCTAAGGATAGCCCATGGCCAGATCCCAGCAAGCCCAAAATGGCCGATTCTGCTCGTTTTCCCAGGTCTGAAATTTTTTATTTGACTTTTTGACCGCGCGTTCAGTATTCTTCGCATCGTTGCTGGATTCCGATGTTTTGTGACCAACGGGTCAGCAGTTCAAAGCACGAGAACGGAGCTTCCCCTCCAGTTCAAAAGCAGGAGTTTTCGATATGGCGTCTCTGACCGCAGAGCAGTTTGCGCAGGATTCCCCCATGCATCATGCAGTGGAACAAGGCCGTTCCCCGTATCAGATTCGCAAGGTAGCCGTCCTTGGTGCGGGCACGATGGGAGCGCGCATCGCCGCGCACATGGCCAACTCGGGGCTCCCTGTCTTGCTGCTGGATCTGCCGTCTTCCGAGGGCATTCGGAATGGCATTGCCGCCCGAGCCCTCGAAGGCCTGAAGACGAGCAAGCCCGCAGCCCTTGCTGACCCGTCCTTTGCAGCGCACATCTCCATTGGCAACTTCGAAGACGATCTTCCCAGTCTGAAGGGATACGACTGGATTATCGAAGCTGTGGCGGAGAACCTGGAGATCAAGCGAGGCCTGCTGGGCAAGGTGATTTCTCATCTGCACCCTGCGGCGCTGCTGACCAGCAACACGAGCGGGCTGCCGGTGGCACAGATCGCGGAAGCATTTTCGCCGGAAATTCGTCGCCGCTGGTTCGGAACGCATTTCTTCAATCCCCCGCGCTACATGCGGCTCATTGAGATCATCGCGACGCCGGAGACCGATCGTCAGGCAGTGGCGGCGGTGGAAGAGTTTGCGGATTTGAAACTGGGCAAGACGGTGGTGGCGGCGAAGGACGTTCCCAACTTTATCGCCAACCGGATTGGGACCTTCTCGCTGTTGAACACGCTTCGCATCATGCAGGAGCAGGGCCTGACCATCGAAGAAATCGATGCCCTGACCGGTTCGATTATCGGCTGGCCCAAGACGGGCACATTTCGGTTATCAGATATGGTGGGCATCGATGTGCTCGCGAGCGTTGCCGGGAACTTTGCGCGGCTGGAGGCGGACGAGCGCGCTGACCTCAAGGTTCCGGCCGCCATCCATGGGCTGATTGAGCGCAAATGGCTGGGAGACAAGACCAGGCAGGGGTTCTACAAGAAGGAGCGTTCGAGCGACGGGAAAGAGACGCGGCTGGTCGTCGATATGGAGAGCTTCGAGTATCGGCCCGCGGCGCGTCCTGCGCTTCCTGAACTGGAGATGGCGAAGACGAACGACTCCGTTGCTGCCCGCATCCGAGCGCTGTTGAACGGCAACCCGGAGAAGGACCAGGCCGCGCGGTTCTACTGGCGGATGCTGCCGGAACTGTGGTCGTACGCGGCGAACCGGATCGGCGAAGTGGCGGACTCGATTGTGGAGATCGACCTGGCCATGAAGGCCGGATTCAACTGGACTCTGGGGCCATTTGAAATGTGGGATGCGGCCGGATTCCAGAACGTGGTGGATCGAATGCGGGCGATGGGCACCGCGATTCCACCCGCGGCACAGGCGCTGCTGGAATCGGGCGGTACGTCCTGGTATCGCACTGACGAAGCAGAATACTTCGATCTCCCGGCGCGCAGGTATGCCGCGACGCCGCGCAAAATCGAAGAGCAGCCGGTTTCATCTTTCAAAACGTCGCGCGCAGCATTTGCGGAAAATGTTTCGGTGTCGCTGGTCGACATCGGCGATGGGATCGGGTGCTTCGAATTTCATTCGAAGATGAACAGCATCGGGCAGGACATCGTGGAGTTCGTTCGCCGGCAGTTGCGTCCCGACAGCGAGGCCGTGAAGAACTTCGACGGATTCATCTTTGCAAACGATGCGGACAATTTCTCCGCGGGCGCGAACCTGATGCAGATGCTGCTGGCTATCCAGGACGAAGAGTGGGATGAACTGGATGCCTCGATTCGTGCCTTCCAGGGGATGACGCAGGCGATCAAGTTCTGTCCAAGGCCGGTTGTGGCTGCGCCCTTCGGGTTGTGCCTGGGCGGAGGAACAGAGATCGCCATGCACTCGGCTTTGCGTCAGGCGCATCTGGAACTCTACACGGGTCTTGTCGAGACGGGAGTGGGATTGCTTCCCGCAGGCGGCGGATGCAAGGAGATGCTGCTGCTTGCGCTGGACGCGGCCGGCGCGGTGAGGACCGATCCGCGCGGCGAGTCTGTTGAAGTGTATGACGCGCTGCGGCAGGTGTTTGAAACGATCGCCATGGCCAAGGTTTCAACCTCGGCGTATGAAGCGCGGAACTTGCGGATTCTTCAGCAGGGAGACGGCATCACCATGAACCGCGCGCGGCTGGTGGCTGACGCGAAGGCGCAAGCCGTGGGACTGGCGCGGAGTGGATATGCGCCGCCGATTCCCCGCAACGATATTCCCGCCCCGGGCCAGGAGGTGCTGGCCACGCTGAAAGCGGGCGTATATATGATGCGCCAAGGCGACTACATCAGCGATCACGACGCGAAGATCGCCACGCATGTGGCGCATGTGCTAACCGGGGGAGCAATCCCGGCCGGCACTCGAGTGAGCGAGCAGTATCTCCTCGATTTGGAGAGAGAAGGATTTCTATCGCTGTGCGGGGAGAAGAAAACCGCGGAGCGCATCGGATTCACACTGAAGACCGGCAAGCCGCTGAGGAACTAGGTTGCAGAGTTGCAGACATTGAGCGAAGGAGTGGGCATGAAACAGGCGGTGATCGTGAGCGCAGTCAGAACCCCGGTGGGTAAGGCCCCGAAAGGCGCGCTGAGAAATACGCGCCCCGACGACCTGGGAGCGATTGCAGTGAAGGGCGCTTTGGAGCGCGTTCCGTCGCTGGATCGAAGCCGGATTGACGATGTGATTATCGGCTGCGCCATGCCGGAGGCCGAGCAGGGCATGAACGTGGCGCGCATCATTTCGCTGCGCGCAGGACTGCCCGTCGAAACTTCGGCGATGACCATCAACCGGTTTTGCGCTTCGGGCCTGCAGGCCATTGCGTTGGCAAGCGAGCGCATTCAGGGCGGCGGAGCCAGTGTTGCGGTTGCGGGCGGTGCGGAATCGATGTCGTATGTGCCGATGGGCGGAAATAAAGTCTCCTTCAACCCATGGCTAGTGGACAACTATCCGGGATCGTATCTGTCGATGGGTTTAACGGCGGAACGCGTGGCCAAGCGATACGGGATCTCGCGCGAAGAGTCGGATGCGTTTGCATTGAACAGCCACACCAAGGCGCTGAACGCGTTGCAGACCGGCAAGTTTGCTGAAGAGACCGTGCCCGTTCCCGTGGTGACTGCGGTGCCGAACGGTGGTTCGAGGCCGAAGATGCTGGAGCAACAATTCACTGCGGACGAAGGGCCGCGTGCCGATACGAACCTGGATGCGCTTGCGAAACTTCGCCCCGCGTTTCATGCCACTGGTGTGGTAACGGCCGGCAACAGTTCGCAGATGTCGGATGGCGCAGCGGCCGTGGTGGTGATGGACGAGGAGTACGCGCGCGCAATAGGAATCGCACCGCTGGCCAGGCTGATTGCATTTGCCAGCGCGGGATGCGATCCGGAGGAGATGGGTATCGGTCCGGTGCATGCGATTCCCAAGGCGCTGAAGATGGCCGGACTGCAACTGGAACAGATCGAACGGATCGAGTTGAACGAGGCGTTTGCGGCGCAGTCCCTGGCGGTAATCAAGAGGCTCGGACTGGACCCGGCGCGTGTGAATGTCAACGGTGGAGCGATCGCCCTGGGACATCCGCTGGGCTGCACCGGCGCGAAGTTGACGGCGACATTGCTGAGTGAATTCAAGCGCAGCAAGGTCAGATACGGAATGGTCACCATGTGCGTCGGCGGCGGAATGGGTGCCGCAGGCATCTTCGAGAACCTGCAGAATTGAAGGAGAATTCATTGAGCACAGCAGTCGAATCGTTCATCGCTAAGCGGACTACGGGCGGCAGCTTTCTTATTGAGGATCTGCGCCCCGAAGATGTGTTCACTCCCGAAGACCTGAGCGCAGAGCAGCAGCAGATTGCGCAAACCACGAGCCAGTTTGCCGAAGAACAAATACTGCCCGCGATCCACGAGATCGAGGCGAAGAATTTCGACGTGACCCGCAAGCTGATGAAGCACGCCGGCGACCTTGGATTCATGAGTGTGGACGTGCCGGAAGAATATGGCGGCCTTGAACTCGATAAGGTCACCTCTGCACTGATTACGGACAAGATCAGCGTGTCCGGCAGCTTCTCTGTAACCTACAGCGCGCATGTAGGTATCGGCATGTTGCCCCTGGTCTGGTACGGCACGCGGCAGCAGAAAGAGAAGTATCTCGCCAAGCTTGCTTCTGGGGAATGGATCGCGTCCTATGCGCTTTCCGAAGCTTCGGCTGGGTCCGATGCCATGAACATCCGGACCCGCGCGACTCTCTCTACGGATGGAACCCACTACATCTTGAACGGCGAGAAGATGTGGATCTCGAATGCGGGTATGGCAAGCCTGTTCACCGTGTTCGCCAAGGTCGACGGCGAGAAGTTCACCGCATTTTTGATCGAAGCAGGGACGCCTGGTTTGACGGTCGGCAAAGAGGAGCACAAGCTTGGCATTCGTGGATCGTCGACCTGTCCTCTGGTCCTGGACAATTGCCAGGTGCCGGTGGAGAACGTGCTGGGTGAAGTCGGCAAGGGGCACCAGATTGCGTTCAACATTTTGAACGTCGGGCGGTACAAGCTGGGAGCTGCCGCCATTGGTGGAGCTCGCAACTCGCTGCGCGATGGAATTCGCTACGCGAAAGAGCGGGTGGCCTTCGGAAAGCCAATCACGACTTTCGGGCTGGTGCAGGAGAAGATCGCCGAGAGTGCCGCCGGAATCTACGCGGCGGAGGCTGTGGTTTACCGCGTGGTAGGTGCAATCGATGCGGCGCTCAGCATGGTTGACAAAACCGCGCAGGACTACTCGCAGCAGGTGCAAAAATCGATTGAAGAATTTGCGGTTGAGTGCTCCATCCTGAAGTTCTGGGGATCGGAGATGCTGGAACGCGTCGTTGACCAGACGCTGCAACTGCACGGGGGATATGGGTATGTGGAAGAGTATCCCGCCGAACGTGCGTATCGCGACTCCCGCATCAACAAGATTTTCGAAGGCACGAACGAAATCAACCGGATGATCACCACGGGGTGGATGGTCAAACGCGCGATGCAAGGGCGGCTAGCCTTGCTGCCGGCGATCAAGAAGGTCATGGATGAAGTGATGGCCGGACCCGGCGAGCGCATTGCCTTCGAGGGGCCACTGGCAGAAGAGCGGGCAATCCTCGCCAACGCGAAGAGGCTAGGACTTTTTTGTGCTGGAGCAGCATCACAGAAGTTCGGCATGGAGTTGGGCGAGCAACAGGAAGTGATGGGAATGCTTGCCGATATTCTTGCCGAGGTCCTGGTGCTTGAATCGACCGTCTTGCGCACGGAAAAAATGCAGGGTCGCAACGGGCTCGCGGTCAAGCTCACCAAGTATTATGCTGCGCGCTCCTTCAGCGTGATCTCGGCAGCGGCAGAGCGCTTGCTGGGCGCGGTGGCGGAAGGCGACATGCTGCGCACGCAGATGACGATCTTCAGGCGGCTGACGAAGCACGAACCCGCGAACACGGTTGCGCTTGGACGGGCCATCGCATCCGCAATGGTGGATGCCGGCCGTTACACGACGCAAGGGAGCGCCGCTTAGTACCGTGACCGCACGATTCGGAAATCCGGATTGTGACAAAATGGGTGCCCCAGGTCTCGCTTCTGAGACCTGGGAAATACAAACTCATGCAGCGATTGGAGAATTCGAGTGCGCATACTGACGCTGGTTCGGCAAGTGATGGATGCACAGGAGAGTGTCCGCATTGCCAACAACGCCGTCGAGTTGGATGGCCGCAAGCTGGTGATGGACACCATGGACGAATACGGCGTGGAGGAGGCGCTGCGGCTGCGGGAAAGAGGAATGCAGGCCGAAGTCGTCGCGGTCGGTGTAGGTTCCGCGCGCGTCGAAGAGGCGCTTCGAACCGCGCTTGCCATGGGTGCTGACCGCGCGATCCATGTGGAGACAGACGCGGCATTGGATCCCATCGCCCTGAGCGCGGTGATGGCGCGGATTGCCCGCGCCGAAACCGCGGATCTGATTCTCTGCGGTGGTCAGCAGTCGGATTGGGACAGTCAGGCCTTGGGTGCTGCAACTGCGGAACGCCTTGGCTGGCCGCAAGCCACCTGGGTTCGTGCGCTCGAAGTAAGTGGCACGAGTGTGTCCGGACAACATGATACGGATGAGGGAGTGGAGTCGTTTGAGGTACAACTGCCGGTGGTGATTACAACGCAGCAGGGCCTCAACGAACCCCGGTACCCGACACTGCCCAACATCATGAAAGCGAAAAAGAAAGAGATCCGCAAGGACTCGCTGGAATCCTATGCGGTCGCGCCAAGGGTGAAGACGACCGGCGTTGCGGCGCAGTCACGGCAGCGATTGAAGAAGATCATGGATGGAAAGGATGCGCTCGTGGCAGCAGCACAACTGGTCCACTCCCTGAGGAACGAGGCACAGGTGATCCAATGATTCTGCTTGTAACATCACATGCGAACGGAAAGCTGAACAAGGCCACCTATGAACTCGCCAGTGCCGCAGTCGCAATTGGCCGGGAAGGCCCCATCACTGCGTTGGTGCTCGGCAGCGGAGTGGCTCAGGTGGCCGCGGAGGCCGCCAGAATCGCTGACCAGGTGCTGGTTGCCGATCAACCGGAACTGGCGCAGTACGACCCGGAAGTATGGTGCGCGGCGGTGGCGCAGGTGGCGCAGGAAGGCGAGGCCCACACTATTCTGATCGCGGCGAGTCGCAGCGGCCGCGAATACAGTCCGCGCGTGGCCGTGAAGCTGGATGCGCCGCTTCTCGAAGATGTGGTGAGCCTTCATGACTCGGCAGGAAAACTGATCGCGGAGCGCTACAGCTTTCTCAATCGGGTGTCGGAGACGATCGAGGCGAGCGGGCCGCTGGTTGTGGTGAGCGTCAAGCCTGGAGCGTTCACGCCAGCCCTGCCTTCAAGTGAAGTGGCCGAGCAGTTCGATGTCGAACTGGACCTAGTTCAACGTCGCGTCAAAGTTCTTGAGCAAGTTAAGGAATCAAGCGATCGCGTTCCACTGGCAGAAGCTGATCTTGTTGTTGCGGGCGGGCGCGGCGTGGGAAGTCCGCAGGGATTCACGCGGCTGATCGTTGGCTTAGCGGATCAGTTGGGCGCGGCAGTCGGCGCCACGCGGGCCGTCGTCGATGCGGGATGGCGTCCCTACGCCGAGCAGGTCGGGCAGACGGGGAAAACGGTTCAGCCGAAGGCGTACATTGCGGTGGGCATTTCGGGCGCTGTGCAACACCTGTCGGGGATGAACCGGAGCACATGCATCGTGGCAATCAACAAGGATCCGGACGCCCCGATTTTCAAAGTAGCCGACTATGGCATCGTCGGCGACGTGCAGGAAATCGTGCCTGCACTGATTGATCAGCTACGAAAGTAACCAGCGCAAGTCCAGCGGCCAGCAACTCTCTCCCATGCGGTTTGCTGGCCTGTTCCTGCAAGTGAACCGCCGCACAGAGCGCCGCCATCGAGCGCGGCAGGTGGACGATCAGCATGCTTCCCCTTGCACACAAGATCGCGTTTGTATGCTTCGCAGCCATTGCACTAGGGTTCGGCGCGAAAGGCTTCTATGGCGTCTATCGCCGCATTCGCGCAGGGCGGCCTGATCCTGAGTCGCGGTTCGATGGAATCCTGTCGCGCGCGCGGTATGCCATCCAGACCACACTTCTTCAGCAGCGGACGTTTCTCAATCGCCCCTTCGTCAGTTTCTTTCACTCTCTGATCTTCTACGGATTTGTCTACTACCTTCTGGTGAACGTCGTCGATGGTGCGGAAGGCTACCTGCCGGTTTCAATCTCCTCGGGTCAGTGGGCAGGGGCCGCGTACAACCTTTCCGCAGATCTCCTGAGCGCATGTGTCCTGTTGGGTGTCGTGGCGCTGATCGCGCGCAGGTTCGTGCTTCCCGCGCGGCGCTATTTTCGATTCAACGACAAGATCATGCTGCATGAAAGAGTACGTAAAAATGCGATCATGCGCGACTCGCTCATCGTCTCTTGTTTCATTCTCTTTCATGTCGGAAGCAGGGTGGTGGGCGCTGGGGCAAGGCTTGCTGCGGAAGGGCGAGATTCGTTCCAGCCATTTGCCTCGCTTCTGTCGCATGCGTTTTCTCCGGCGACTGCGGACTCGTGGCGCGTGTTCGGGTACTGGGGAGCATTGGGAAGCGTCCTCGCGTTTCTCGCCTATTTTCCGTACTCAAAACATATTCACTTGTTCATGGCGCCCATAAAATACTTGACGGCGCGGCGCGAATCCAGCGGCGTTCTTCCGCCTCTCGAGGTGAAGCTGGACGCCTCCGCTTCAGAAGGGGAACCAACGCTCGGCGCTAGCCGGTTGGAGGAATTGGCGTGGCCGCGTCTGCTGGACGCCTATGCCTGCATTCAGTGCAATCGATGCCAGGACGTGTGTCCCGCAACGGCAACCATGAAGTCGTTGAGCCCCGCGGCGCTGGAGATCAACAAGCGCATGGAGTTGAACCAACTGGCTGCGCACCAGCCTGCATTCGAGCACGGCAACCCGAGTCCGCGCCCGCTGCTCGAATTTGCACTCTCGCCTGCGGCCGCTTGGGCGTGCACCACATGCGGTGCGTGCATGCAGGTTTGCCCGGTACAAAACGAGCAGATGTTCGACATCATCGATATTCGCCGCCACCAAGTGATGATGGAAGGCGAATTTCCTGTTCAACTTCAAAGTGCGTTCAGGGGCATGGAGCGTGCAAGCAACCCGTGGGGCATCAGCCACGATCAGCGCATGGCGTGGGCTGAGGGGCTGGACGTGCCGACCATCGAGGAAAGACCGGACGCGGAGTTTCTCTACTGGGTCGGCTGCGCACCCAGCTACGACCCTCAGTCGCAGAAAACGGCGCGAGCCCTTATGCAGTTGCTACATCACGCTGGCGTGAGCTTCGCGGTGCTCGGTAAAAGAGAGTGCTGCACCGGAGACAGCGCGCGCCGGGCGGGGAATGAATATCTCTACCAACAACTCGCGGAACGAAATGTTGCAACGCTGAATGCTGTCAGACCCAAGACGATCGTGACCACTTGCCCCCACTGCATGAACGCGATTGGTCATGAGTACAAGCAACTCGGCGGCAACTTCAAGGTGCTCCATCATACGGAGTTGCTGGCTTCGCTGGTGGCGGAGGGAAAGCTGACTCCGACCGCGACGGACCAAAGCATCACTTATCACGATCCGTGCTATCTAGGCCGCCATAACGGTGTCTATGATGCGCCGAGGAATCTGCTGCGTGTGTTGAGCAATGATTTTGTGGAGCTTCCGCGCAACCGCGAAAATGCTTTCTGTTGCGGGGCGGGAGGCGCGCAGTTCTGGAAGGAGGAGGAGCCGGGACCGGAGAAGATCGCTACGAATCGTTTGAGCGAGGCGCAAAAAACACTCGCGCCATTTGGCGGGGAAAAGGTGCTTGCCGTGGGGTGTCCGTTCTGCAAAAGCATGCTTGGCAGCACTTCTTCGGAGGGCGACGAAATCCGGATACGCGATGTGGCTGAACTGCTTTTTGAAAACGTGCTTTCCTCTTCCCAAAGCACCGAACTCCGGATTGAAGCACGCGAGACGGTGACCGATGCGGCCCTTACAGTCGGAGACGTACCGCAAGTGGCTCTACCCCAGCCGAGCCATGCTGAAGAGATCGCCACACCCGCTCCGGAGCCAGTTGCAGTCGCAGCGTCAGGTCACGAATCGCAAGAGGTTGCAGCCACTCCCGCAGCGAGCCGCAAGAAGTGGAGTCCCAAGCGGGCCTCGAACGGAGAGCAGTAAAATCGATCACCGGAATTGAGGAGATCCATTTGGCGATCATGTTTGCCAACCACCGCCGAGGGCACTGTAAAGCTGCACTAGGGTCAGCGCTTCGTTCTGTTGCGCAGTAACCAGGTTCAGCTCCGCCGCAAATAGATTTGAATCGGTAGTCAGCACTTCGAGGTATCCGGTTGAGCCGCCCTGATAGCGAATGCGAGCCAGGCGTGTCGCATCCCTGGCCGCTTCGACGAGCTTCTCTTGCTGCTCTCGGTAGGCACGCTGCTTGTTGAGTGCGATGAGAGCGTTGGATACATCGCGCAACGCACCGGCGATGGTCTTTTGATAATTGACCACCAACTCTTTTTGAGTTTCCTGCGAAAGCTGAAGCTGGCCACGAAGCTTGCCGCCTTCAAACAGCGGTTGGGCCAGCGAACCAATGCCGTAGATGGTCTTGCCGGCGGGGTCGAAGATGCTGGAGAGACTGTCGCCTCCTACACCGCCCGAAGCGCTGATGGTGAGGCTCGGGAAGAATTGCGCACGAGCGATTCCGATCTGTGCGTTCGCTGCAATGAGCGCCGCCTCTGCCTGCTGAATATCCGGCCTTCGCTCAAGGAGTTGCGAAGGCAGACCTGTGGGAACGGCCTGCGGCGGAGGGGCGAGCGCTGCGGGGTCGCGGTGAACCATAGGGCCTGGATTTTCGCCAAGCAGATATGCGATGGCATTCTCCTGCTGCTGGATTTGCTGTTCCAGTTGAGGGATCTCGGAGGTCGCCGCGTACAGGAGTTGCTCTGCTTGACGAACGTCGGACAGGGGCACCGAGCCGCCACCCTCGAGCGTCTTGGTAAGGTCCACAGAATCCTGTCGGACTTTCAGGGTCTGTTTTGTGATTTCGAGTTGTGCATCGAGAGCGCGAATTTGCAGATATGCGGTCGCCACCTGCTGCACAACCGTCATGCGAATGGCACGTTGCGCCCACGTTTGTCCGAGTAGCTGGGCGCGGGCCGCCTCTGTCTGCTTGCGATAGAGGCCCCAGAAATCCGGTGTCCACGCGGCGGAGAGATTGAACGATCCATCGACGAGCGGGCTCGGAATCTGCGTGCCAAGGGAAGAGGGCAACGTGGCACCAATACCGGTGCCTCCTACGGTGGCAGATGGAAACTGTTGAGAGCGAGTGATCCTGACTTGCGCCTGCTGCTCCAGAATGCGCTGAGCTGCGATGCGTACATCGTAATTGTTTTCGAGAGCCTTCTGGATCAGTTGCTGCAATTCCGGCTCGCGATAGACGGCAACCCAGTTGTCATCGCCGAGAGAACCTTGAGCATCACTCGAAATGGCTGCTTCATCGGCACCGCGAAAGACCTCAGGCGCCGTGATGTTTGGCCTTTGATATTTCGGACCGACATTGCAACCCGCGAGCAGACCCGCCGCGCCGGCGATCAGACCAACATGTGCAAGCTGTTTGAAGCGCATCATGCCTGACCTCCTTCGGCGCTCGCATGAGCGGGGATCGGATTGGGCGGATGGCCGGAGGTTGGGCCTGGGCCGCAAATAGAATCCATCGTTGTTCCCTTTCCGCCGCGGACGAAACGATGCGAGAGGAACTCAACAACAGCGAAAGTGACAGGAATGAAGATCAGGCCGAAGACGGTGGAGAGCGTCATTCCGCCGACAACGACTGTTCCGAGAATTCGGCGGGAAGCGGCGCCAGAGCCACTGGCAGTCCAGAGCGGCAGGCAGCCGACAATGAACGCCAGAGCCGTCATGACGATGGGGCGGAAGCGCAATCGGGCGGCGTTCAACGCCGCATCGCAAATGCTCTGGCCGCCTTCATAATTCAGTTTTGCAAACTCGACGATGAGGATGGCGTTCTTTGCCGAGAGCCCGATGAGCATGACCAGACCGATGGTAGCGAAGATGTCATTCTCAAACGAGCGCGCGTGTAGCGCAAGATACGCGCCAAGGATGGCGACAGGAGTGCTGAGCAAGACGCTGAAGGGCAACGTCCAGCTCTCATAGAGGGCCGCGAGGATCAGGAAAACGAACATGAGTGAGAGGCCGAACACCGCCCATGATGGCACACCCTTTTCCGCCTGCTGCTCCTGGAATGACATTCCGGAATAGTCGAACCCCGCGCCGGGCGGCATGGTCTCATGGAAGACTTCTTCGAGAGCCTTGCGCACCTGCCCAGAACTGTATCCGGGCGCACCTGCAATGTTGATCTGCGCCGCATTGAATTCGTTGAACCGATAGATGAATTCAGGCCCCGTAGTTTGGGTGACCTTGACGAGAGAACTGAGCGGCACCTGGCTGCCGTTGGCGCTGCGCACATAAAACTCGTTGATGTTGGCGATGTTTGTGCGCGAAGTGCCTTCCGCTTCGACATAGGTCTGCCATTGTCGTCCGAATCGATTGAAGTAATTGACGAGGTATCCGCCCATGAAGGTTTGCAAAGTTGTGTAGATCGTGGAGAGATCGACCTGTTGCTGCAGCGCTTTCTCCTTGTCTACGTCGGCATAGAGTTGGGGCACCGCAGGCTGATAGGACGGGATTGCGCCGGCGATTTCAGGACGCTTCGAAATTGCTCCAAGAAAAGCGAAGACATTCTTCGTTAGTGTTGTCGGATCGTCCGAGCCGGAGCGGTCTTCGAGGATCATCGTCACGCCGCCGGAGGTGCCGATGCCGGGAATGGAAGGGGGCGGAAAAGCGAAGGCGATCCCATCCGGATTGCCGGCGAGTTGCTTTTGCAAATTGCTTTGGATGTACTCGAGCTGCTGCTCCTTGGTCTTGCGAACTTCCCACGGCTTCAGACTCACGAAGAAGAAGCCCGCATTGGTGCTCTGTACCTGGGTAAGAAGCGAGAAGTTGTTGACTGCAATGACGCCTTCGATTCCTGGCGTCTTGAGCAACGCGTCGCTGATCTTCTGCTCGGCCGCGTCGGTGCGCTGCGCAGAGGCGCTGTCAGGAAGCTGCAAGGCGAGGAACATGTAGCCTTGGTCTTCCGTGGGAATGAATCCGCCGGGAAGACTTTTTCCTAGATAGACAGCCACCACCGCCAACGCGATGAGCCCAAGCATGGCGAATGTGGATTTGTGAATCAGCACCCGAGACAGGCCGACGAAGCCGTCCGTGGTGCGAAGGAAGAACTTGTTGAATCGACTGAATCCCTTTTCAAGGATGCTCTGCTTATGTCCTTCGACTCGTGGCTTGAGCAGAATGGAAGCAAGTGCCGGAGATAGCGTGAGGGCGTTGAATGCAGAGATCAGTACCGAGATTGCGATCGTAACCGCAAACTGCTGATACATGCGTCCGGTGATGCCGGGGATGGCAGCGGTGGGAATGAAAACGGCTGCAAGGATGAGCGCGATGGCAACCACCGGACCGCCCACGTCCTTCATGGCTTGTTCGGTCGCCGCCTTGGGATCCATGCCTTCTTCCATGTGGTGTTCGACGGCCTCAACCACGATGATGGCGTCGTCGACAACCAGGCCGATGGCCAGCACGAGGCCGAACAGGGAAAGCGTGTTGATGGAAAAGCCGAGCGCCGGAAAGATGATGAACGTTCCGATGAGTGAGACAGGAACCGCCAGCAAGGGGATGAGAGTAGCGCGCCACCCCTGTAGAAAAATGAAGACCACGATGACGACGAGGCCGAGCGCCTCGAAGAGCGTAAACAGGATCTCGCGGATGCCGGCCGTAACCGCCTTCGTGGTGTCCAGCGGGACGCTGTACGAGATGCTCGGCGGGAAATTGGCGGCAAGCTCCTTCATGCGCTGGTTGACTGCGGCCGCGGTCTCCACCGCATTGGAGCCGGGAAGTTGATAGATCGCCATCACACCCGATGGTGCCTGGTTATAGCGCGCCGAGACTCCATACGCCTGATCTCCAAGCTCGATGCGCGCGACGTCCTTGAGGTGCAGCACCGAGCCATCGCTGTTGGCACGGAGAATAATATTTCCGAATTCCTCAGGCTTGACGAGACGCCCTTGTGTGCGAACGGTGAAGGTGAATTGCTGGCCTTGGGGGATGGGCTCGCCACCGATTTGGCCGGCGGGATTGACATTGTTCTGGGTCTGGATGGCGGCGATGACTTCAGTCGCCGTGACGCCGAGCTTTGCGAGTTTGTCGGGCTGCACCCATACTCGCAGAGCATACTGGCCGCCAAATACCTGCACGCGCGATACGCCCTTGACGCGCGCGATCTGGTCTTGAAGATTGATGATCGCGTAGTTGGTGAGAAAGTCCTGGCTCAATTTGCCGCCGGGGGAATTGATGGCGACGAGCATCAGCGGCGAGGTGAGCGCCTTCTGCACCGTGAGGCCGGCCGTCGTCACCTGCGCAGGAAGTTGCGATTGCGCCTGGTCGACGCGCAATTGGGCGAGAACCTGGTCAATGTTGGGTTCGCTCTTCACATCGAAATCCACGAAGAGCTGAACGACTCCGTTGTTGGCGCTGACGGAGTTCATGTAGATCATGTTGTCGACGCCATTCATCTGCTGCTCGATGGGAGTCGAGACGGCCTGGCTAACGGTCTTGGCGTCAGCGCCCGGGTACGTTGCAGTCACAAGAATTTCGGGCGGAACAATGTCGGGATACTGCGATATCGGCAGCGTCAGCAGCGAGACAGTGCCGATAATCACAGTCAGGACGGCGATGACAATCGCCACGATGGGGCGGCGAATGAAAAATTTTGACATGAGATCCTTGTTGGCTACGGTCTGGGTTGCGGAGTGATGGCGGCGTGGTACTCGGCAGGCTGAGGATTGACCGGCGCGCCTTCGCGGAGTTTCTGAAGGTTGTCAGTGATGACCAGGGAGCCGCCGAGAAGGCCGCTTTCTACAACCCAGCTATCGCCAATTTGCGGGCCAAGCGTGACGTTGTTCAGGTGAACCGTGTTATTGGCTGCGACGGTATAAACCTGCTGCTGACCTTGCAATTCTGTCACTGCGACCTGCGGGACCAGGACCGCGTGGTGGCGAATCTCAGTCTCCGCCTTCACCCTGCCGAACTGGCCGGGACGCAGCATGTTGCCGGGATTCGGAAAGGAAGCAGCCACGCGAATCGCTCCCGTTTGGGAGTTCAACTGGCGATCCACAAACGCAACGTGGCCTTTGTGCGGATAAACTTCTCCGTTTGCCAGCGTCAGAGTCAGCGGGATATTTGACGCCGCATGAAGAAGGTCGCTGCCCCCCGTATTGGCCCGCTTGACCAGCGCGAGATACTCGCTGTCGCTGATGGAAAAGTAGACCTTGATGGGATCGAGCTGAGACACGGAAGTGAGCAGGGACTGAGTGCTGACCAGGTTTCCAACCTGGGTGGTGGCCTGTCCCGCGACGCCGGTGATCAATGACCGAACCTTGGTGAAACCGAGATTGAGTTCGGCGCTGGCCACCGCGGCCTGCGCCGTTTTTACCGATGCGTCCGCCAGTGCCATCTGCTGGACCTCGTTGTCGAGCTGGCTCTTGGCGATGGCGCGAGCCGCGGCGAGCGGAGTGTCCCGATTCACGTTGATTCTTGCGAGAGCCAGTTGCGCCAGCGCTTGTCCAAGCTGCCCCTGCGCCTGTTGAAGCGCTGCCTCAAATGGACGGGGATCGATCTCAAACAAGACCTGGCCTTTCTCGACCGTCGAGCCTTCGCTATAGTCCTGACGAATCAGATAGCCGCTTGCCTGAGGTTGTATTTGGGCGTTGACGTAACCGTCGAGAGTGCCCACCCATTCGCCCGTCAGCGGCACATCGGTCAGCTCAGCCTTGACGACGGAAACCTTCATCGCGGGTGGAGGGCCCGCCGCCGCGCCCACGATCTTGCCACAACCCGAAAGCAATACGGCACTTAAGGTCAACGCTCCCGCTAAGACGGCCAGCGTTCGAATGTTGTTGGGGACAGGGTTGGCCTTCCGCGAATCTACACTCATGCCGGGTCTCCTCCAAGCGTGAAAAAGTTCTCCGCGATGAATCGTTCGCGCCGGGAAAACTCGTATGTGCAGCTTGGATGAGGCAGCGGCAGGCATGGATTCACAAAGGCAAACCTGATTGGCTGGGTAGGTGGCCGAGGTGGTGGCCTTCCAGAGATCTGCTGCTGGTCAGACAATCCGGACATTCATTCTTCCGTGCTCGATCGTTTACCCTGAAACCACGCCATGTCTGATCTGGACCTTCTTTCGTCGCTGCGTCGCCCAAGGCGGGTGTTGCCGATAAAGGCCCGCGTTTCGGACTTGACCGCGATCTTCTTTGCGGTCTTCGGTTTTACTTGCTGGGTGCTCGGCGACAGTTGCATCAAGTGGATCGGGCAGTATGGCCTGCCGCCACAAGAGATTGTTGCCTTTATGGGTTTCTTCATGGCAATTACCCTCGCGCTGCAAGCCGCGATGCGCCGCACCCTCGGCAATCTGCGCCCTCGTTCGGTGGTCCGCCAGGTGTTGCGCGCTTTGCTCGACATGACGAACAACGTGTGCGTCGTGATTGCGCTGCGCCATCTTTCGCTCACCATGTTCTATATCCTGGTTTTCACCTCGCCGATGGTCATCTCTCTGCTCTCGGCCGGCTTCCTCGGCGAGCGGATTACCCGGAAGAAAGCTCTGGCCCTGTTTGTCGGGTTCGGCGGAGTCGTCATTGCGGTCGCTCCCTGGAGCCATGTTCAGCGCATTGATGCGATTGGACTCGCCAGTTGTTTTGTGTGCGTTGCCTGTTTTTCGGTCAACATGGTCTGGTCGCGCGTGCTCACGCGGACCGAGCCGCCCGAGAGCCTTGCCTTCTGCTCCGGTCTGGTTACGGCCATAGCCGGCGCGGCGCTGACCAGTTTCCACCCACGGCCTCTTACGCCCACGCTCTGGCTGGCCCTGGGAATGATGGGTGTTTTCTGTGCGGCCGGAACGCTCAGCTTCTATTTCGCCGTCAAGCACACCTCGGCCAGCAACGTTTCGCAGTACCACTACACCCAGTTGCTCACCGGCGCATTGATCTCTTATCTTGTCTGGCACGACAAGCCCGGATTGCCCATGCTGGCCGGAGGATTGCTGATCATCGGCTCAGGTCTGTTGATCGCCCTCGCCGCGCGCAACACCGAGCCAGCCTTGCTCCCCGGCGTTGCCAGCAGATAGATCGACGGGCCATGTTCCGGGAATGCGAGCTCGGGCGCTATCGCACAGGTTCCCTCGCGATTCAGATATTGTTGGCGATCGCGGCAAAGTGTATTCTGTAACCTGTGGGCGGTCAATGAGGTCGAAACGTTCGATCCGCCAACAGCCGTCCCCATTTGCACGATCACACGTGCCAACCTTGCTGAATCGCGGAGCCTCCGTGATCCCCGAAATCCGGAAAAACAATGAGTCGAACAGCGCACCGCCGCATTTGTCCGGTGCTCAGGGCGACAGACCCATACCGCCGGAATGGCTGCCTCCGTTTGTGCCGCTGCGCGGCCTGACTAACGGCCATTTGCAGACAATCGTGGGGAATTATCTTCCCCGGCCGGCTTTTCGCCTGGCTTCGGTCTCGGAGACGGTCGAAGTGGATCCGGCAGATGGAAGCCGTGTGCTTTGCCACTGCCATTGGCAACCGGAGTCTGTGCGCGCCGAGCAACTGACCCTGGTCCTGGTTCACGGCCTTGAGGGCTCGTCGGACTCGCGCTACATTCAAGGCGTCACCGCTCGTGCGTGGGAAGCCGGTTGGAATATCGTCCGAATGAACATGCGCACCTGCGGCGGCACCGAAACGCTCACGCCCACGCTTTATCACTCCGGCCTTTCGGAGGACGTCGGCGTCGTGGTGCGCCACTACGCCGAGCAGTTCAACCTGCAGAAGGTGGCGTTGGTTGGTTACTCAATGGGCGGAAACCTGGTGCTCAAACTGGCCGGAGAGTGGGGCAACCGGCCGCCTCTGGTCGCCGTGGCCGCAGTATGCCCAGCCATCGATCTGGCGTCCGGCGCCGACGCCCTGCACGAGCCGGCCAACCGCGCGTATGAGTGGCACTTTCTGGCTCGGCTGATGGCGCGTTACCGCCGCAAGGCAAAGCTGTTTCCCGGCATCTATCAGACGAAGGGCCTTGGGGCCATTCGTTCCATTCGCGAGTTCGATAACAAAATTGTTGCCCGGTATTGGAACTTCCGTGACGCCGACGACTACTATTACCGCGCTGCCGCTGCCCGCGTGGTGGACAAAATTGCCGTGTCCACACTCATCCTGCACGACCAGGACGATCCCTTCATTCGCCTGACGCCGGAAACCCGCGCCAAACTGCTGGCCAACCCGCATGTCCAGCTTGTCGAAACCAGGCACGGAGGCCATTGTGCCTACCTGTCCTGCGATCCCGGCGACGATATTCACTGGGCGGAGGCAACGGTGATCCGGTTTTTGACGGCGATGACCGCCGAAGCTCATGGAAGCTGACTGGGAGTTTGAAGTGGGCGGCGATGCGCCGGTCATCGATGCGCATTGGTCAGGATTTGTCGACCTGCAGAATGCCCCGGAGCGCGCTCTCGAATTGGCTGAGGTCGCCCAGTTTCCTGCCCTGGCCGACGCCCTGGCAAAGCTGAATGCGGCGTCGTCGCCGGTGTGGACTTCAAAATGCGATGTGTGGGAGCACGTCGACTTGGAGGCCGTTGACGCCGACGAGTTGGATGCCCCCTCCGATTGCTTCGCGCACCCCATCGGCTGTTACATTGACCTCCTGCCCAAAAGCGATCAGCCGTGGCCTCTTCCGGACGTGGCCGCCAATCAATGCAGGCAGGTGTGCAACCGGCTTCACGAGATCCCGCTGCGTTGTTGCCGTGTGGACCTTGTCATCCGGCGTGCCTTTCTCGTTCCGGATGTCATGGACCTGGGAATCACGGCCTACCTGACCAGCTGCGGCGCATCGTCTCTAGAGTCTGCTCGGACCCTGTCGGCCGCTCTGGCCGCATTTCCAGGTGCGATCAACCCCCGCTCAACGTCAGAATGAGACAGCGTGGGGCAGAGGGCTCTGGTGTAAGTTCGCCACGATAGACCGAATGCCGGCGATCAGTATCAAGGCGCCGATCATTCAATACGCAAGGCGCGGACCGGGTCGATGGAGGCCGCGCGCCGCGCCGGAATAAGGGCGGCAACGGCCGCCGCAAGCACCAGCACACCAACGGCGATGGTCATCACCGGCACATTGACGCTGGTGATCTCGTAAAGCTGCGACTTGACGTAGCGTACGCAGAAGATCGCCACCGGGACGCCGATGGCGAGGCCGGCGACAGCTTGCAGCATGGCGCCGCGCATCACCATTCCAATGACCCGGCTGCGCGCCGCTCCCAGCGCCATGCGAATGCCGATCTCCGGCGTGCGGCGAACCACGGTGTACGCGGTGACGCCGTAGAGGCCGATGGCGGCAAGCAGAAGCGCCAGCAGGCCGAAGAGGGAAGTGAGACGCGCAATGAGCCGTTCGTCCGTGAAGCGGTCGTCAATCTGCTGCTGGAAGGTCTGGAACTTCACGAGAGTGAGGTTGGGGTTGATGCTGGCCAAGGTGTCGCCGACCGTCTTTTCAAAGCCCGGGATTGGATGGGCGGTCTGGATGACCAGTGCGCCGGCGTACATTGACATCTCTTGTTCGAGAGGCGCGTCGGGATCGTTGGCGACTCCTCCGCGCTGTGTGAGCGGCAGGAAGTACATGGCGTGATCTTTCCAGTAGACGCTGGTGTAGGTCGTGTCTTCCACTACGCCAACAATCTCATGCGCCCCATCCTGGGTGACCTTGGACGGGCCGGAAAAACCGAAGCGATGGCCGATGGGATTGCGATTGCCGAAGAGCTGCTTCACGAACTCCTGGTTGACGACGGCCACGGGCGGCGCATTCAGCGTGTCCTGCGACGTGAAACCGCGGCCCATGACGACGTGGGTGCCGACAGAATCGAAGTACTCCGGTGTGCCTTTCACCCAGGATGCGCCTTTGTTCAGGTCCGGATCTCCCTGCACCTTGACGCCCGATCCCCAATTGTTCGCTTCCATGGGCGTGTAGGTGGCGAGTCCCACTTTAACAACGCCGGGAATGGCGTGAAAGCGATCCACGATGGTCTGGTAAAGAGGCTCGACCTCGGTATTTTTGTAGCCGGCCGCTTGCGGATTGATGTGGGCGATGTAGCGATTGGTCGTGTCCAGCCGCATGTTCACGGTCTCGGCCTTATTGAGACTCTGCGCAAACAGGCCCGCGGCCACCAGCAGCACAAGCGAGAGCGCGGCTTGCAGAACCACAAGTGCACGCTGCAGGAACGACGCTCCCTGGGCAGTGGTGCGCGCGTTGGAGCGCAGGGCTTCGGCGGGTTGTATACGCGCGGCCATCAATGCCGGCGCAAGGCCAAAGACGAGGCCAGTGACCAGCGCAAGCGCAAAAGCAAATCCGATGACCAGCGGCGAAGGCGCGGCATTGATCGGCATGTTGTTCTGGTCGGGAAAGGCGAGCGCCAGCAATGCGTGCGCGCCCAGATAGGAGACGGCGAGACTGAGCACGCCCCCCATAGCCGAAAGAAGGATGCTTTCCGTAAGAAGCTGTCGCACAATACGGATGCGCTGCGCGCCGAGGGCTGAGCGGATGGAGAGTTCCGCCCGGCGGCTCATGCCGCGCACCAAAAGAAGATTGGCGATATTGGCGCAGGCGACGAGCAGCACTAGCGCGGCGATCCACTGCAGCAGCCTCAGGTGGTCCTTGTAACCGGCCTGCATGTTCTGGATGCCGCCGCCGCCGGGAGAAAGCACCACATGGGTGCGGGGAAGAACCTGCTTGGCGCGCTGATCGGTAAACGTCTTGAGCGGCGCAAATTGTTGCTTGAGCAGCCCACTGGCTTTGGCTTGTAGAGCAGGCAGGGAAGTTCCCGGCTTGACGCGACCGATGATGTAGGCCCACTCGACGTCGGGAGCGTTGAAGTACGGTGCGCCGATGACTTCATCCATCGAATTCATGGGGAGGAAGTATTTGGGCGGATTGGTATCGATGCGGTCCCCGTAGAATCCCTTGGGCGCAACGCCAATGATCGTGACCGGCTTGGTGTTGACATAGAACGCACTCCCCACGACGCTCGGATCGCCGGCATAATCCTGCTGCCACGCGTCATAGCTCATCACGGCGGTGATGGGCGCGCCCTTCTGGTCGTCGGCATCCATAAATAGGCGGCCCGCCGCCGGTGAAAGACCGAAGACACGGAAGTAGTTGCCGGAGACAAACGTGCCCATCACGGACTTCGCCACGGTCTGGGGACCGGCACGGCGGACGGTAATGGGCCGCCATGCGTAGCCGGACTCCATCGCGGCAAGCTCCTCAAACTCCGGCAGGTTCTTCTTGAACATGGCATAGGTGTCCGTCGCGAAGAGTGAGTAGGCACCGTCGTCCTGCCAGCCACTGTTGACGCAGCAGTCGTCTTTGTCGCCGATACGGATAAGAGTCTTGGGATCTGTTACTGGCAGGTTGTGCAGCAGAATGGCATTGACCAGCGTGAAGATCGCCGAATTGGCGCCGATGCCGAGCGCGAGCGTGAGCAATACGGTCGCGGTGAAACCCGGCGTCTTGCGCAATTGCCGGAATGCATAACCCATATCCTGTACCAGAACTCTCATCGTCTACTCTCCATACAATTCGACTTGCATAATCACAGAGCATTTTGCGTGCCACAGAATTTCCCCGCTGGCTGCATGAAATCAATGGGTTAGCGATCCCACCATTGGTCACCTGCGTTCACAACCGAAAAGGAGTGTTCACAATCGGACGCTCCGCGACAGACATGGGCGCAATCCGCTGTCCCGGTGGGTCCGCTTGAACTGTCCCGGCTGCCCGGTGTGAAATCCATAGGTACCCCAAAGCGCGGCTGCGCTAGGTGCCTCGGACACACGCTCGTGGTGCTGGGGCATCTTTTCAATCATGGCGAATCGCGGATGGGCGCTTGCGGGCTCGACCCGCCGGAAGCGCGATTTGGCCTGCTATCATGAGCTGAAATATCGAATGAAATGCGGATTGTGTGGATTGCCTTCAAACGGCAAGGGTTGCCGGTTTCAGCGCGACGAATTGTCTTCGCGACGCGCGGCACGTGCAACAATGCCACTCCGAGGTCTCATGAAACGGATCGCTCTGATTACCGACACGCGCAATTCCCAGTTGGACGACGTGCTGACGGGCGATCTGGGGGATGTATTCAGCGGGCGCGTTGATATCCGCAACTACTTCTTCGACAGCCTCAAACCGGACAATCTCATCGATGCCGACGTGGTTCTGGTCACCACCCAGAGCAAAGCGCTGGAGATCCAAAGTCACGTGGCCGAAGCGCGGCGCATTCTGGTGACCCAGCGTACGATCCGGGAGAGCGATGCCTATCGCATCTCCACGATCCCCGCCGGCACGCGCGTCCTGGTGGTGAACAACCTGCCTGAGACCACGATGGAGATGGTGGCTCTGATGCAGCAACTGGAGTTCAACCACCTGGAGTTCATTCCTTACGAAGAAGGCATGGACTGCCGCAACATCAAGATCGCCATCACCCCCGGCGAGCGGAACCTGGTCCCCAAGGGCATTCCCACGGTCATTGACATCGGCCACCGCTGCATCGACATCTCCACATTCATCGAGATTATGAGCCGGCTGCGCATCGCCGATCGCTCACTGGACCATAAACTGCTGCGCTACGCGCAAAGCAATGTGAACCTGGACACCGGCGTCAATCGTCAATACAAGGAGCTTTTCAAGCGCAATATCGAGCTGGACGCGGTCATCAACCTGGCCCACGAAGGCATTCTGCTGCTCGACAACCAGGGCAAGATCGTCCTCCACAACCAGGCGCTGGCGGAGATGCTGAGCCTGGAAGACAGCGTCGTCGGCAAGGGCACCGAAGTCTTTGCGCCCGAGATCCAGGAAATTCTGAATCAGCATCAGAATCAGGAATGGATCGTGGAAACCACGGGGCACGCCATTGTTGTCAATCGCAAGGAGATCCACTACTTCGGCGAGAGAAGCGGCAACTATTTCAACTTTCAGGAAGTGACCTACATCCGGCAGTTGGAGCAAAACCTGAGCCGCAAACTCAGCGAACGCGGCCTCACCACGCGCTACTCCTTCGCCGACGTGCTCTACCAGTCTCCGCGCATGGGGGAGTGCCTGGAACTGGCGCGGCGCATCGCGGGCTCCGAGTTCACCTTACTCATCATGGGCGAAAGCGGCACCGGCAAGGAATTGCTGGCGCAGTCAATCCACAATGCTTCGGCCCGCTCCCGGCAGCCTTTTGTGGCCATCAACTGCGCGGCGGTGCCGGAAAGCCTTCTGGAAAGCGAGCTCTTCGGCTATGTCGGCGGCTCCTTTACCGGCGCCCTGCGCGAAGGCAAGGCGGGCCTGTTCGAGCAGGCCAACAACGGCACCATCTTTCTTGACGAGATCGGCGATATGCCCCCCATGCTGCAAGGCAAACTGCTGCGGGTTCTGCAGGAGCGGCAGATCATGCGCGTGGGTTCTTCCAAGCTGACCATGGTCAATATCCGGGTGATCGCGGCCACCAACCGCAATTTGCGCGAGCGTATCCAGGCGGGGCACTTCCGCGAGGACCTCTACTACCGCCTGAACGCGCTCTCCCTGCTGGTGCCGCCACTCAGGGAGCGACGCGAAGACATCTTCCTTCTCCTGGAGCACTTTTTGGCTCAGCAGAATCAGTCCCACCTGAAGTTCTCCCCGGAGGCGCGCAACCTGCTGCTGGACTATCGCTGGCCGGGAAATATCCGCGAGTTGGGCAATGTAGCCAACCATATCGCCCTGATGGGCGGCGACACCGTCACCGCCCAGGCTCTGCCGTCTTATCTTGTGGGCCGCACGGAGAACTTTGAGACGGAGGAAAAAACTCTGCGGGCGCGATGCGGCCTGGAGCGGGCTCTCAGCGTTTTGGCCGTTTTGGACCAGTTCTCCGGCGAGGGCCGCAAGACCGCCGGACGCAATAGCATCAAGGACGCTCTCAAGGCCAGGCAACAGTCCCTGAGCGAGGCCGAAGTGAGAGGCGTTTTGCAAGTCCTGGGAGAGTTGGGGCTGGTGCGGTCGAGTGTGGGCCGTCATGGCACGCAGCTTTCGATGCAGGGGCACCAGTTCTTTAACTGGTTATTTAACAGGTCGGTTAATTCGCCTATTTAACCTATTTAGTGATTAGAGGCGCGCTTTCCCGCGGCTAGATCTTCTTGAAATGTCCGTAATCGCAGCCAATCCGGCGTTTCGACGGAAGCAACCCCGTCTCGCATATTTGGCACGCCGATTGCTATTAAGGCATGTACCCCAAAAACATGCCGGCCAGCCATCGGTCTCATGTCTGTTGTTTTCCCGGGGCTGGGTCAAAGAGATTGTCCAACGCGGATGAACAATTCCGCGCAGGACCGGGCTTGCGAAAAATCACGAGTTTCGAGTTTGTGGTTTCCGGCACGTGGCAGTTTAAACCGAGCGAGTTGAAGCGGCCTGGCAGCAAGGCCGCTCCAACGCAACACACAAGAGGAAAAGATGAGCAACGAACCGATCTTTGAGACCATGATTCCGAGACGCAACGCGCGCGGTGCAGAAGTGAGAAGCCTGCTGGCTGCCAGCGGGCTGGAAATCGAAAAGGATATTCAGATTTTCGTGGTTGCCTGCGACGCTGGCCGGATTGTGGCCTGCGCCGGTCTGGCGGGAGAAGTGGTCAAGTGCGTGACCATTGCCGAACCATACCGCGGCTCCGCGCTGGCGTGCCGGTTGATGTGCGAAGTGCAGATGCTGGCCATGAAGCGCCGACACAGCCATCTGTTCCTTTACACCAAGCCGGGCAACGCGGTGCTCTTTGAAGGTTGCGGCTTTCACATGCTGGCCGAGGTCAAAGGCCATGCCTGCCTGATGGAAAACACTCCAGTGGGCATCCGCGACTATTGCGACAAGCTGCAACCCTTTCGCCAGACAGCCCAGCGCATCGGGAGCGTGGTGATCAATGCGAACCCATTCACCCTGGGGCATCTCCACCTGGTTCGCGAGGCCCGGCGCGCGTGCGACTGGCTGCACGTATTTGTCGTCTCTGAGAACGCATCGGCCATCGCTTACGCCGAGCGCCTGGACATGGTGCGCGCGGGCCTGGCCGGAATGGACCGTGTGACCGTCCATCGCGGCTCCCGCTACCTCATTTCCAAGGCCACCTTTCCCGGCTATTTCATTAAGGACTCCTGCGTGGTGGAAGCGTGCAGCACGGCCATGGACCTGCTGATCTTCCGCAAATACATTGCTCCGGCACTGGGCATCACTCACCGCTTTGTTGGCAGCGAGCCCTTTTGCCGGCTGACTGCCAAGTACAACGAAGACATGTTGGACTGGCTCGAGACCGCCGCAGAAGAAGGCGCGCCGATCCAGGTGGTCGAGTATCCCCGTTTTGAAGTGGACGGACGCGCCGTTTCAGCCAGCGAAGTGAGGCGTCTGCTTGCCCGGGGCGACTTTGCGGCGATGGACTCGCTGGTGCCCGTCGCGACGCTCTCCCAACTGCGCGCCAGTTATCCACGCGTGCGGCCGGCAGTGGATTGTCGCGCAACGGAATTGATTGGGGTGATGTAAGTGGATATCAAGAGAGAAGCCATGTGCGGGACCCTGGAGTCCAACGATCTTCTGGTGAAGGTCGAGCCCCGGAGCGAATTGGAAGTAGTCATTTCCAGCGTCGTGATGCGCCAGTTCGGCGTCCGCATACGGCAGGTGGTAGATGAGACCCTGCAGCGCATGGAAGTGACGCACGGCCTGTTCGTGATCGAAGACAAGGGCGCTTTGGACTGCACCATTCAGGCCCGGGTTCAAACCGCGGTGATGCGCGCCAGCGAATGCGAAGAGCTGGACTGGAGCGTTCTCTAATGAAGAAGCCGCGTCGCAGTATGTTGTTCATTCCCGGCTCCAATGCCGCCATGCTCAGTACGGCGTTTGTCTACCGGCCCGACTCCATCATGTTCGATCTGGAAGATGCCGTCTCGCTGCGGGCCAAGGACTCCGCCCGCATGTTGGTGTATCACGCGTTGCAACTGCCCATGTATCGCGAGATGGAGACCGTGGTGCGCATCAATCCGCTGGATACTCCGTTCGGACACAAGGACCTGGAAGCCGCTGTACGCGGCGGAGCCGAGATCATCCGCCTGCCCAAGACCGACTGCGCCGAAGATGTGCTGCGGCTGGAGCGCGAAGTGGAGCGCATCGAAAAGGAGTGTGGCCGCAAGGCAGCTTCCACGCGCCTTATGGCTGCTATCGAGAGCGCTTCCGGCGTGGTCAACGCACTCTCCATTGCAACTTCAAGCCCGCGTATGGATTCGATCGCTCTTGCGGGATTCGATTACGTCGTCGATATGCAGACACAGAGGGGAGACGGCATGGAGCTGTTCTACGCGCGATGTGCTGTCCTGCACGCCGCCCGCGCCGCCAAAATCGACGCCTTCGATGTGGTCTTCTCCGACGTCAACGACGATGAAGGCTTTCTGAAGGAAGTGAATCTGATCAAGCGCCTGGGCTTCAACGGCAAGTCCCTCATCAATCCCCGCCAGATCGAGCTTCTCCATCAGGCCTATACGCCTTCCGAGGAGGAAGTGGCCAAGGCAAAGAGGATTGTGGAAGCCGCGCTGGAAGCAGAACGCGCAGGGCACGGTGTGGTCTCCCTGAACGGAAAGATGGTGGATGCGCCGGTGGTGCTCAGTGCAAGGCGGATTCTCGACCTTGCCCGGTCTTCTCGCGCTTCTGCTTATTGATCCGGCCATTCAAGACCGTCGCGCTCTCACACCCATTTCGCGATAAATCCTGCGAGATGGCCTTTTTATTATTCCATCTATCTCGGTACCCGTCAGAAAGGTTCTTTCATGAACGACAATCGGCGCACCCTTCTTCTTGACGACCCATGTCTGCAAGGGCTGGAGCGCTTTCAGGATTTCGCGACCCACACGCCGTACCTCAAGGGGCCGGAAAAGCTCACCCGCAAGATGGTGGACTCTCTCGAAGAGGCGGTGCGCCGCTCCGGATTGCGCGATGGTCAGACCATCTCTTTCCACCACGCCTTCCGCGAGGGAGACAAGACCATCAACTTCGTGGTGGACGTGCTGGCGCGCATGGGCTTCCAGAACCTCACTCTGGCCTCCAGTTCTCTCTCCAACTGCCACGCTCCGCTGGTGGAGCACATCAAGGCCGGCGTCATCTCCAAGATCTACACGTCGGGCGTGCGCGGCGAACTGGCCAAAGCCATTTCCAATGGCCTCATGGACCAGCCCATACACATTCATTCCCATGGCGGCCGGGTGCAGTTGATCCAGTCGGGCGAACTCGAACTCGACGTGGCCTTCCTTGGCGTCTCGGGATGCGACGCCTTCGGCAACGCCAACGGCGTCATTGGCAAGTCGCGCTGCGGCTCCCTCGGATACGCCATGGTCGATGCCCGGTTTGCCGGCAAGGTGATTCTTCTTACCGAAGAGATCGTGCCATTCCCCAACACTCCGGCCAGCATCTCGCAGGACCAGGTGGACTGGATCGTCAAGGTCGAGCAGGTGGGCGACCCATCGAAGATCAGCGTAGGCGCCGCCCGCGTCACCAAGGATCCCCGCGAACTCCTCATCGCCCGTCTGGCGGCAGACGTGATCGAACACTCCGGCTACTTCGAGCAGGGATTCTCCTTGCAAACCGGCTCGGGAGGCTCTTCCACAGCGGCCACGCGCTTCCTGGAGCAGCGCATGAGGCGCAAGGGCATCACCGCCTCTTTCGCGCTGGGCGGTATCACCAGCGGCATTGTGGACCTCTTCAACAAGGGACTCATCGAGAAGGTGGTTGATACGCAGAGCTTCGACGCGGTGGCGGCGGAATCGCTGGCCAAGTCAGCCAATCACATCGAGATCTCCACCAACGAATATGCCAATCCCACCTCCAAGGGCGCCTACTGCGACCGGCTCGATGTGGTGATCCTGGGCGCGTTGGAGGTGGATCTCGACTTCAATGTGAACGTGATCACCGGCTCGGACGGACTGATGATGGGCGCCTCGGGCGGACACAGCGACGTGGCCGCGGGCGCCAATCTCTCCATTGTGGTGGGGCCGCTGATCCGCGGCCGCATCCCCACGGTCGTCAAGCAGGTCACCACTCTGGTCACGCCGGGAAGCTGTATCGGCGTCCTGGTTACAGACCATGGCATCGCCGTCAATCCGAACCGCCCTGAAGTGGAAGCCCGCCTGCGCGATGCCGGCCTGCCGGTGATGACCATCCAGCAATTGTATGAGCGCGCCTGCTCGCTGGTCGGCGAACCGATGCCTATCGAATTCCTCGATAAGATCGTGGGCATTATCCGTTACCGCGATGGCAGCGTCATCGACGTGGTCAGGCAGGTCAAGCCTTGATGTCAGGGACAGCCGAAGTTACGCTGGAGCAGGTTCTGCATAACCGTGAGCGCCGTGTGCTTCGCCAGCGCGCGACCATAAAGGCCTTCGGCTGTCCCTTACTCTCCATCACCCTGGTGAATCCCGGCCCGGTCAAGGACTCTGCCAGCGCGCGCGAAGTGATGGCGTGTGCTCTCCAAGCCGTGGGCTGCCTCATGGCCGAACAGCGTTGGCCAGTTGTGCATCGCGAAGTGCATTTTTCTTCTACCGGCCCCGAAGCGCTGTTTGCGGTCGATGCCAGTCCCAATGCGCTCAAAATAGCCACGACCCGCCTGGAGGATGTGCACCCGCTCGGCCGCCTCTGGGACATCGATGTTATCGATATGTTGGGCGTTGCCTGCAGCCGCAGTACGGTGGGCCGGCCTCCCCGGCGCTGCCTTCTCTGCGACGACGTTGCCCATGTCTGCGTCCGCTCCAGGGCGCATCCGCTCAAGAGAATTCTGCAAGCCGTTGAAGAGATCGTTGATGCGGAGGTGCCCATGATGGAACTCGTAAAGGAGCCGGTAGCCGTAGTTGGGCTGGAGGCGAGCGTGAGTACTGAAGTCGCCGCCCCGTTCGCTCACGACGCAAGTGTGGCGGGCGAAAGCTGGCCGTAACGCGGGCAGGTTATTCATCGAAAGCAATCTGATTATTCTGTGCAAGCTGGCGTCGCGCAGCGCAATCGTCGAAGCTGATCTTCACCCAATCCGCGCAACAATGCGGTGGAGGGCGCACTACGGTTGCGAGTTGGGCGCGGAGTGTGTCGGCCGGCCGCCCTGCTT
>Ga0224529_1000128_pt1 | contig 57332 bp, 37 predicted proteins | sample CBST50metaG_FD_179893 | JGI IMG/M metagenome (GOLD analysis project Ga0224529, IMG submission 179893) | Peat soil microbial communities from Stordalen Mire, Sweden - C.B.S.T50 | ecosystem: Environmental > Terrestrial > Soil > Wetlands > Peat | place: Sweden: Norrbotten County, Stordalen Mire...
GAATGAGTTCACCTTCTCCAATCCCACCGCCGAGGAGCAGCGCCAGTTGGTCAAGGCGTGCGTGGCCAAGTTGTCAGAAAAGAGGGGTTGAATGCCGGCCCGCGAGGCACTCATCGTCGCCAGCGCGAACTACACTGACCCCCTCTTGCGTCAATTGCAGGCGCCTGCGGCCGATGCTGCCGGCTTGATCGACGTTCTGTCCAATCAGGAGATCGGCGGCTTTCAGACCAAGGCGTTGATTGACCGCCCCAGCTATGAGATTGCCGCGGCCATTGAAGAGTTCTTCATCGACCGCCAGCCCGACGACTTATTGCTTCTCTATTTCTCAGGACACGGCATCAAGGACGTGGATGGCCGTCTCTACTTTGCCACCACCAACACCAAGCGCTCCCTGCTTCTGGCCACCTCCGTCCCGGCCAGCATGGTCAATGACGCCATGCTGCGCAGCCGCTCGCGGCGTGAGGTGCTGATCCTCGATTGTTGCCACAGCGGAGCCTTTGCCCGCGGCATGGTCGCCAAGTCGGACTCGAGCGTCGGGATCAGCGACAGTTTTCAAGGCACCGGGCGCATCGTGCTCACCGCCTCCGACGCCACGCAATACGCCCTGGAAGCGGAGCAGGCCACCGGGATGGGCGTGCGCAGCATCTTCACGGAAGTCCTGGTGAACGGACTCAAAACCGGCGAAGCGGATACGGATTTTGACGGACGCATTACGCTCGATGAGCTCTTCGCCTATACCGAGGACAAGGTCCTTCAGCGCACTCCCAACCAGAAGCCGATGAAATGGGCCCTGGGCGTCACCGGGTCCATGATCATTGCGCAAAACAAGAACCCGGTGATTCACCCGGCCGACCTGTCGTCCAATCTTCTGGACGCGCTGGACAGGGACAACCTTCCCTCCATTCGCCAGGTTGCGGTCAAGGAGCTGGGAAAAATCCTCGCCCGCCAGGACCGCGCCCTCGCCCTGGCCGCCGAAATCAAGTTGAACGAACTGGTCGCGGACGACAGCCGAACCATTCAGGAGTTGGCGCGCGGCATCTTGGCCGAAAAAGCCAACCGGGAAGATGCGGAGCAAAATCGGCAAGCAGCAGCCGCGGAACGCGACGCCGAGGCGGCTCGTCTGCGTGAGGCCGAAGCCAGGCAATCGCGCCAGAAGCAGGAGGAGCAGGCACAGAAGGCAGCGGCAGAAAAAGCGCGTCGCGCTGAAGAGAAGCGCTTGCGGCAAGCTGCCGCCGAGCAAGCCCACCAGGCGCTATTGGAGCAGGAACAGAAGGCAGCGACTGAAAAAGCACGTCTTGCCGAGGAAGAGCGTCTGCGGCAGGAAGCGGCTGAAAAGGCTCGCCGTGAGAAAGAAGCGCAGGAGAAAACGGCCGCCGTCGAAGCGGCGCGCCGCGCCGAGCATGAGCGTCTGCGGAAGGCTGCGGCCGATCAGGCTCGCCAGGCCGAGGAGGAACAGGAGCGGAAGGCAGCGGCGGAGAAAGCTCGTCTGGCTGAAGAAGAGCGCCTGCCCCTTGCGGCGGCTGTGAACGCTCGCCGTGAACAGAAAGCGCAGGAGCAGAAGACGCCCGGCAAACAGGGATTCTCAAGTAAATTCGAATCGCAAACGCCCAAGCACAAAGCCTTGCAAGTCCCCAGTCTGGCTTCCTCTCTTGCCTTGTTGCTGCTGGCGCTCGCCCTGCTCTGGTGGGCCTTCCGCAGCAAGGCTCCTCAGCCCAATCCGGAAGTCAATCAGACCGCCGTGAAAAACGAGCCCGCTGCCAGCGCGCCTCCGTCGAGCAACGCCAATCCAGGCAAACCTACCGATACCGGCAAGCCCACAATGACCAGAACGACTGCGGGGTCGTCCGAAACCAGCAACGAGTCTCTTCCGGATATCGATAAGTACCGCAGGCAGGTGCAGCAGAACCCGAAAGATCCCGATGCGCGAGACTATCTGGGCGACGAGCTGCTAAAGACTGGCCAAGTGGACGCCGCCATCGAACAGTTTCAGGCGGCCGTAAGTTTGCCGCCAAAAGACATTGGGCGCGCCTATCTCTATCGCGATCTCGGGGAGGCCTTCGAGAAGAAGGGCGACTACGATGCTGCGCTGACCGCCTTGAGGAAGTCTGTGACCTTGTGGCCAGTCAAAAACGAAGCCGTTTTGTGCCGCCTTCCCTTCGAGCAGGGTGCCATCGGGCGCATTCTCGAAGAGAAAGGTGATTTCGCCGGGGCAATGGAATATTGGCGGAGTCTCGTCACTGTCGCGAAAGACCCGGAGGAATGCCTGCGCCAGGCGGAGCGCCTCGCAGCGAAGACCCCGCACTACGCAAATGGGATTCCAAATGCCAATGCGAGCCCGGAAAGACCCAAGAGATAAGTTGGGGATGTACAGGCTACGCACAAGCCGTTCCGCGATTTGAAACCTACCTACACCGCGTGCTCCGAGTCCGGATTGTCGAACCGCGTGAACTTGGAGATGAAGTTGAGCTCGACGGTGCCGGTGGGGCCGTTTCTCTGCTTGGACAGGATGATTTCGGATTTGGCCTTGTCAGACTCCGACATCTCCTCGCTGCGGTTGTAGTAAGCCTCGCGATGGATGAAGGCCACCACGTCGGCGTCCTGCTCGATCGATCCTGACTCGCGCAAATCGCTCAGCATGGGCCGCTTGTCGTCGCCGCGGCGCTCGCTGGCACGGGAGAGCTGCGACAGCGCCACCACCGGCACGTCCAATTCCTTGGCCAGCGCCTTCAGCCCGCGGGAGATGGCCGAAACTTCCTGAGTGCGGTTCTCGTAGTGCTTGCCGCCCGCGGAGGGCAGTGTGGCCGTCATCAGCTGCAGATAGTCCACCATGATCAGGTCCAGCCCCCCCGCGTTCTGCTTCAGCCTTCGCGCCTTGGCCCGCATTTCGGAGAGCGAAATGCCCGCCGAGTCGTCGATGAAGAGGTGCGACTCCACCAGTTGGCCCAGGGCGTTGGTCAGCTTGTCGTGATCCTCGCGGCCCAGGAAGCCGGTCTGCAGCTTGCGCTGGTCCACCCAGGCCTGTGAGGCCAGCATGCGGCGCAACAGCGACTCCTTGCTCATTTCCAGGCTGAAGACGGCCACGATGGCATTCTTGAGCACCGCCGCGTTCTGGCAGATGTTGATGGCCAGCGCGGTTTTTCCCATCGAGGGGCGGGCGGCGATGATGATCAGCTCGCCCTTTTGCAAGCCGCTGGTCATGCGGTCCAGCTCGGTAAAGCCGGTGGCCAGGCCGGTAACCTCGCGGCTCTCCTTGTAGAGGTTGTCGATGCTGCCAAAGGAGTTCTGGACGATCTGGTCCAGACTTTGCAGGCCGTGGGTAATGCCCTTTTCGCTGACTTCCATCAGCTGCGACTCAGCCGATCCCAGCACCTCCAGAGCCGTCTCGCTCTGGTCTGCGGCGCGGGCAATAGCCGCCGAACAAATCCCCATCAGCCGGCGCAGCAGGCTCTTGTCCTTGACGATCCGGATGTACTCCTCGATCACCGGCCGCCGCGGCAAACCCTCCGTCAGCGATGCCAGGTACGCCACGCCGCCCACCGCTTCGATTTCCTTGTAGCGGGCCAGTTCGTTCGAGAGCGTCACAATGTCCACGGCGCGCTGCTGGTTCAGCAACTCCGTCATGCGCAGGAAGATGCGCCGGTGCGAGTCAAGCGAGAAGTCGTCCGCGTCGATGCGCTCGGCCGCCTCGGCGTGCGAGGCATTGTCCAGCAGAATTGCGCCCAGAATGGTTTTTTCAGCGTCGATGTTCGCCGGCAGTCCGGCGTCGAGCCGCAGATCGGGAATGGTGGCCATATCTAAAAAGTCTAGGCCGATGACGGGCCAGCCGCTATTGTGAAGATTCCGGCGCCTTCGTGGAAAACAGGTCCCAGACCATGCGGGCATGGAGAATCGGGCCGAAATCCTTGTTATGGCTATAAATTATGGCTACAATGTCGCCATGGATATCAGCACCGCGGAAGCCAAAAACCGTTTGCCGGAGTTGATCCGCATGGTCGAGGCCGGTGAGAAGATCATCATCACCCGCCATGGCCGCCCCGTGGCGCAGCTTGGACCCGCACCGCAACCCGCGCGCAAAGTGCGCTTCGACGGCATGATGGACCGTATCCGCCTATTGCCCGGCTGGGACGATCCCATCACCGAGGAAGAACTTCTGGGTGAGGACAAATGAACGGAGAACCTTCAGTGCGTGGCTACCTGCTCGACACCCACACAGCGATCTTCTCCATGCACCAGTCAAAGTCCCTCTCTGCGACCGCAAAAGACGCTGTTGCAAAAGGGCCAAACTACCTCAGCGTGATCTCTTATTGGGAGGTCATGATCAAAAGCATGAAAGGCACACTGGACGTAGGCAATCCCCGCGCCTGGTGGTCCACTGCCCTGGAGCAATTGGCTGCGGCCCCGCTTCTGCTGCGTCCGCAACAAATCGACCAGCTCCACACTCTGCCGCCCATCCACAAGGACCCCTTCGACCGGATTCTCGTCGCTCAGGCCACGGTGGAGGGGCTCACGCTGGTGACTTCCGACAAAACGCTGGCGCGCTACGCCGGGAACGGGTTGAGGGTGGTCGGGTAAACAACCACCCTCTGTAATCTGCTTACTCCGCCTTCTTCCACCGCAGAATCGGCTTCCGCGCCGCCTGCACCTCGTCCAACCGCGAAACCCGCGTCGAGTGCGGCGCCGTCTTCACCAGTTCCGGCGTTTCCTCCACTTCCCTGGCAATCGCCCGCATCGCCGCGATGAACTGGTCCAGCTCATGCAGCGATTCGCTTTCGGTGGGCTCAATCATCAGCGCTCCGTGCACGATCATCGGAAAGCTGACCGTGTAGGGGTGGAAGCCGTAGTCGATCAGGCGCTTGGCAATGTCGCCGGTCTTCACGCCCAGGGCCGCCTGGCGCTTGTCGCTGAAAACCACCTCGTGCATCGACGCGGTCTTGTACGGCAGCTCGAAGATGTCTTCCAGCTTGGCGCGGATGTAGTTGGCGTTCAGCACCGCGTCTTCCGTGGTCAGGCGCAGCCCGTCCGGCCCGTTGGCCAGAATGTAGGCCAGCGCGCGGATAAACATGCCTACGTTGCCGTAGAAGGCGCGCACGCGGCCGATGGATTGCGGCCGGTTGTACTCCCACGTCAATCTGGAATTGCGGTCTTCCCCCTCCTCGGCGGAAGCGCGCGCTGCGGACGGGGCGCGGAACATCGATGGCGTATCGGCAGAGGAGGAGTCCGCGCCTTCTGATTCCCAGGTCCCGGATTCGGGGCCCTTCGTGCCGTTTCCCACTCGGACCAGCACCGGAATCGGCAAGTACGGCTCAAGAAATGCCTTGCAGGCAACCGGACCGGAGCCGGGACCACCGCCACCGTGAGGCGTCGAGAAGGTCTTGTGCAGGTTCAGGTGCATCACGTCCACGCCAAAATCACCCGGGCGCGCCTTGCCCACCAGGGCGTTCATGTTGGCGCCGTCCATGTAGAGCAGCGCGCCCTTGGCGTGCAGAATCTCCGCGATCTGCGCGATCTGGCTCTCGAAGACGCCAATGGTCGAGGGGTTGGTCAGCATCAGTGCGGCGGTCTCTTCATCCACCTGCCGGGCCAGCGCTTCCAGATCGATGCCGCCCTCGGCGTTGGACTTCAGATTCTCTACCGTGTAGCCGCAGATGGCCGCAGTGGCCGGGTTGGTGCCATGCGCCGAGTCGGGGATGAGCACTTTTTTGCGCGCGTTGCCCGTGGACTCGTGCCAGGCCCGGACCAGCAGAATGCCCGTCATCTCGCCATGCGCGCCGGCGGCCGGCTGCAGGGTAATCGCGTCCATGCCGGTGATTTCCAGCAGGCAGCGCTGTAGCAGGTCGACGACTTCCAGAACTCCCTGGGCCAGCGATTCCGGCCGATAGGGATGCGCCTCGGCCAGACCCTCGATGCGGGCCACGTACTCGTTCACCCGCGGGTTGTACTTCATCGTGCAGGAGCCCAGCGGATACATGCCCAAATCGATGGCGTAGTTCCAGGTGGAGAGCCGCGTGAAGTGGCGGATAATCTCGATCTCGCTCAACTCCGGCAGTTCCGCGCTCTTCTCACGATGGGTCGCGCCCAGCAGCGCCGCGGCGTCCACCGCCGGTACGTCCAGCGGCGGCAGCATGTAAGCGTGTTTGCCGGGCGAGGAAATCTCAAACAGCAAAGCCTCATTCTGGCTCAGGTGGGGGCGAACTCTTGTGGTGGCTGCAGAAACGGTTGCGTCGTTTGTCATCGGATTCCTCTTACGCCTCCACCGGCTTGGCAGCCAGCACATTGGCCGCGGCGTCGATCTGTGCGCGGGTCACGACTTCGGTGGTGCACCACAGCGTTGCGTTGCCCAGTTCCGGATACCAGCGGCTCAGTTCGATGCCGCCGACAATCTTTTCATCCAGCAGCCGCTGGCTCCATACCGCCGGCGCCTCTTCGGTTTGCAAAACAAACTCATGGAAGCGCGGCGCACCGCTGAACAGGAGCTTCGCTCCGTCTTGTGACCCAAGCTTTTCCGCCGTATAAGCCGCCTTGGCCAGGTTCTGCTCGGCAAGCTCGCGGATCCCTTCCTTGCCGTAGACGGCGAGAAAGATCGTGGCCATCAGCGCAACCAGTGCCTGATTGGTACAGATATTCGAGGTGGCCTTTTCGCGGCGGATATGCTGCTCGCGCGTGGAGAGCGTCAGGCAGAAACCGCGGTTTCCATTCCCGTCCACCGTTTGCCCCACGAAACGCCCGGGCATCTGGCGCAGATATTGTTCCTTGCACGCCAGCACGCCGCAGAACGGGCCGCCATAACTGAGCGCGACGCCGAACGACTGCGCCTCCATGCTGACGATGTCCGCCTCCACCGGCGGCCGCACCACGCCCAGCGAAACCGCTTCGGCAATGGAGACGATCAGCAGAGCGCCCTTGGCGTGCGCAATTGCCGCAATGGCCGGAATGTCTTCGATGACGCCGAAGAAGTTCGGGCTCTGCACCAAAACCGCAGCCGTTTCTTCCGTCACCGCCGCATCCAGCGCGGCCAGATCCACGCGCCCGGTCTTGGCGTCATAGCCCACGACCGCTGTCGACAGGTCCTGGTGCATCGAGTAAGTGGCCATCACTTCGCGGTACTCGGGATGCACGGTTGCCGCTACCACAGCCTTGTCTCGGCGTGTAAGGCGCATGGCCATGCGAACCGCCTCGGCGGCTCCCGTCGACCCGTCGTACATGCTGGCATTGGCCACGTCCATGCCGGTCAACTCCGCAATCATCGTCTGGAACTCGAAGATGGCTTGCAGCGTTCCCTGCGTGATCTCGGCCTGGTAGGGCGTGTAGCTGGTCAAAAACTCGCCGCGCTGTACCAGCGAATCGATAATCACCGGGCGGTAGTGGCGATAGGCGCCAGCGCCCAGGAAGCTGGCGTAGTCGGTGGCGTTCTTCTGGCCGGCAGCCTTGAAATAGTCGATGATCTCGCTCTCGGCGTGGGCCCGCGGCACATTCAGGTCCTGCTCGATGCGGTGCTCGGCGGGGATGACCGAAAAGAGGTCGTCGATGGAAGCAGCGCCGATTTCGGCCAGCATCTGCTGGCGTTCGGCGGGAGATTTGGGCAGGTAGCGCATAAGATAATTGCTCCTCTTGAGACTGTGACGGGAGACCAGGGTCAGAGATCAGGGGTCAGAAACCGGGAGACCTGCGGCGCGTGAAGGCATGTTGCTTTCCACCTATGCACCAGAACACCACTCGCGCACCGACATCTGCCCGCGGAGATCCCGATAAGCGGCAAGAATTGTGCACGCGTCCTTGTGGCTGAAGCCGGATGGACCGGGTCTTTTCTGATCCCTGTTCCCTGATCCCTGACCCCTGCTTTTCTAGCTCTCTTCCGCGATGAACGCCTCGTACGCCGCGGCGTCCAGCAGCTTTGCCACCGCAGCAGGATCGGCGACCTCGACCTTGATAATCCAGGTTTCGTGCGGCTTTTCGTTGATCTTGTCCGGAGCGTTCTTCAGTTCCTCGTTCACCGCGGTCACGGTGCCCGTAACCGGCGAGTAGAGGTCGCTGACGGCCTTCACGCTCTCCACCGAGCCGAAAGTCTCATTGGCTGTGACTGCGTCGCCCACCTTGGGCACGTCCACATAGACGATGTCGCCCAGGGAGTTCTGCGCGTAGTCGGTAATGCCGACGGCGCCGATGGAGCCCGTGAGCTCGATCCATTCATGTTCGCGGGTGTAGCGATAGTTGGCAGGGTAAGACATGGCGTTCCGATCCTCCAAGGAAATGAAATCCTAGTGTACGACCTGGGGAGGCTCCGGGAAAACCCGCCTCGCGCAAGATGAAAAGCAGGGAATAGGGCGCGGGAATCAGGGGGAAAGGAACGGCCTCCCGTTTTCAGCAGACGCCGCCTCTATGCGGGGCAGAAGCCTGCATACGGCGCCAGCGGCACAACAAAGAGAATTTCCATCATCCCCGCCTGGTTGATGGGCAAAGTGGCCAGGGCAGCGCGGACTTCGCCTTCGTCGGGAACCTCCCACAGGATCGCCGCGCCCCCCACGTCGCCCCGCTTCCATATCTGACGAATAAGACCGCTCGCATAAAGCTCCCTCACCCGCTGACTTTCGCGGGCAAGCAACTCAGAGGTAAAAGCTTCCGGCGGAAATGCATCGACGCGACGGCTGGAAAGAGTCAGTATTTGCATGACCAAATTGTAAGGGCAGAGACCTGATACGGCAGTTGTAGATCGACTTTTGCGGAGGGAGCAGGGACCTTCAGGCCCCTGAATCAGCTGCAAAATAGAGGAGGCCTTTAGGCCCGGACCCTTGTCCTCGTGCAGCCTTCTCGCCAAGCACAACTGTAGTGCTAGTTCGGCGCGCCCGCGGTTTCCTCCGCGGCAAAGGTGCACTCCCGGCACTGGCAAACCCGGCGCAGGTACTCCCAGGAATAGATCCCGCCATTGTGCCCGTCCATCCAGTTGAACTGCAGCGCATAGCGGCCCACCGGGTGCACTCCCGCCGGCTTCGACGGCGGCGTGTACATGGGCAGCAGTTCGGCTGGTTTCGCCTTGGGCTGGCCCGCCTTGCGGCCCTCGTTTTTGCGCTCTTCAATGCACGTGGCGCAGGGGCAGGCTTCGCGCAGCCATCCGAAGGTCCACGCGCTGCGGTGGCCGTCCACCCAGTCGATCTCCAGGCCCTTGCCCGTGCTCAGCAGGACCCGCACCTTTTCCGGGGTGATGGCGATGCGCGGCAGAGGCTGGTTGGCCTCCTCTTCGCGCGCTTCCTGCTCTTTGTGGACGATGCGTATCCCTTCGTGGCTCATGTCTCCATTTTAGTGGGATTCCGGGCTTCCCGCATCGTTTCCGGCAATGCACCCGGGACCCGGACCCGGTTTTCAGAGCCAACACTCCGTAACCCATTCAGCCCGCTACAGCGGGAGAAGCATTTACGGTGCCAGAAATCCCACGGAACCCTGGCCCCAGTCGGTCGTTTTGGTTCCCCGTAGTTCTTCCACCGAAGAGACTTCCAGCTTGATCTCGTGCCTGCTTCCCTGGACGTGTTTCCAGTCGTGGGGTGCGATCTGGAGGAGGTAGTCCACCTGCCATCCACCGTCGCCTTCCGCCTCGGGAATCATGTCGAAGCGCAAAATGGGAAGCGGCTGCCCGTCGAACCAGACCTTCACATTTTCCGCCCGAAGCTCCGGTCCGAGTACAGTGGGAGAGTCCTTCATCGCCGCTCCGAGAGCCTTCATCTCGCGCTCGTCCAGGATGCCATTGCCGTCCCCGTCGAACTTCATCACCCTGGTGAGCGAAGTGGGCCGGAAAATCACAAACACCGTGGGAACTGGACTATTGATGTGAAAGGCGTGCATCCCGTAGAGTTCCATGCGGCCGATCGTGAAAGTATCCTCGCGGTCGTGCGTAAGATCGTAATCCCATGCCCATCGCTCAAGACTGTCGTAGCGATATCCGGCGCCGTTCACATTGACTGCGCCATACACCCGGGCAGGAACCTCCGCGTCAAATATCCCATCCTCCGCCACCGGGACAAAGATACCTCCCGGATGACTCCAGGTGATCGGAATCAGGTTGATGTAAGTGGTGTGCGGCTTGCCGTTCAAGTACTGCACGTGTCCTGAAAAGCGAGACCATTTCAGCGCCGAGCGGCCTGTCAGGCGCGGCTGTCCGGGCGCGGTAAGCTCCCAGGAAACATCCTCCGCGCCCGGATAGGGATGCTCCAGCTCAAAGCTCTTCTCAAAGCTCCCGTTTTCCACGCGAATTTCCGCCTTCTCTTCATGAAGCGATTGGCCGCCACCTTCAATCCGAACCAGAAGGTGATAACTTCCGTTGTTCAGGTCCGTTGCGGACAGGGTCAGGCTGGGTTGGACGGAAAGGGTGTCCGGAGGCGCTGCATACGGGTGTTTGAGATCGATAGAGTGTCCCGGAACATTGTAAAGATAAGCTCGCACTGCGGGAGCCTGTGCGGCAGCAGTCCCCAGCGCCCAGCATAGCAGGACAGAAAGTAAAACCCTCCTCGCCATAACTTTGTCTTCCTCCCGAATTGGATTGGCTGAAACTCCGCAATCTATAACTCGCAGGAGTGCAGCCCGGCCCCTCGTGGCGCAGGTTTCTTAAGTCGAGTCGGAATGGTCCGGCTCAAACATAACTCGCAGCCAATAGAAAAGGCGTACCTCTGTCGGTACACCTTCTCTTCTTACTTTGTTCCAGAGTTACCCGCATTCAAATTTCAGATCGCGAACACCACTTCCTTCGCGCTGGCTGACTCGATCAGTTTCACCGGGTAATAAGCGTTTCGAGTGTATTGCTTCACCATGCGGTTGGTGTTGAAGAACGATCCGTTGAAAGCCAGCGTGTTGCGCATCAGGCGGGCCCAATTCTCCGGCGCCGCGCGATAGAGCGGAACCACGGCGTTTTCAAGTTTCTCGTAGAGCGAGCGAGCCTCCGCGGCATCGTCCGCGCCGTCTTCAATCGCCCAGCCAGTGAAGCCTTCGATGCAGCCTTCGATCCACCAGCCGTCCAGAATCGAGAGGCTGGGGACGCCGTTCAGCGCGGCCTTCATCCCGCTGGTGCCGGAGGCCTCATAGGGCCGCTTGGGCGTATTCACCCACACATCCACGCCGGCCGTCAGCAGTGCGCCCAGGTCCCACGCGTAGTTTTCCAGGTAGACGATCCGCAGCAGGTCGTTCGACAGCTTGGCTGCCTCTTCGATGACCTGCTGGATGAGAGCTTTTCCCGGCTCGTCCTGGGGGTGCGCCTTCCCCGCGTACAGAATCTGCAACCCGCCGGCCGCCGTGGCAATTTTCGCCAGCCGTTCCGGGTCGGTGAACAGCAGCGTGGCGCGCTTGTACGTGGCGGCGCGGCGGGCAAAGCCCAGCGTGAGCACCTTGGGATTCAGCACCAGCCCGGTCCGCGTGGCCACTTCCGTCAACAGAGCTTCCTTGGCGCTGGCGTGCGCCGCCAGCATCTTCTGCTCCGGCACGTCGATGGCGTTGCGCAGGTAAAGATTGTCGCGCCGCCACGCCGGAATGTGCTCGTCCAGCATCTGCTGCACCGGCTCGGAGACCCAGGTGGGCGCGTGCACGCCGTTGGTGATCGAGTCGATGGCAAACTCCGGGAACATCTCGCGGGAGACCTTGCCGTGCTGCAGCGCCACACCGTTGGCATAGCGTGAGAAGCGCAGCGCCAGCAGCGTCATGTTCAGCATTCCGTCGCGGAAACAGCCCGTCTTTTCCAGCCGCGCCGCTCGGTCGCCGCCAAGAATGCGAATTGTCTGCTCCGTAGAGAAGCGGTCGTGCCCGGCCGGAACCGGCGTGTGCGTCGTGAAAACGCACTTCTTGCGCACTTGCTCAATGTCCGTAGCCGTGGCCGCGCCCAGCGGTCCGCCGCCCAACTGGCTCTCCAACAGCCCCAGCGTCAGCAGCGCCGCGTGGCCTTCGTTCATGTGGTAAACATTCACGCGCTGCCCCAGAGCCTTGGCCATGCGCACACCGCCCATGCCCAGCACAATCTCCTGCTGCAGCCGGTAGTTGGTGTCGCCGCCATACAGGTGATCGGTCAGCCCGCGATCCCAGCCCGAGTTCTCGTCCAGGTCGGTATCCAGCAGATAAATCGGCACCACGTGCCCATAGCGGCCCACCAGGTCATAGCGCCAACAGCGCACCGTCACAATGCGGTTTTCGATCGAAACCGTGACCCGCGCCGCCTCCGCCGTGCAGAAATCCGCCGGATTCCACGGCTGCACGTCCTCGCTCTGTATGCCGGCATGGTCCAGATGCTGCTGGAAGTAGCCTTTGCGGTGCACCAGCGTGAAAGCCACCAGAGGAACGCCCAGGTCCGCCGCCGAACGCAGCGTGTCTCCGGCCAGCACACCGAGGCCGCCGGAGTACGTGGGCATGTTGGGGTTGATCGCGATCTCCATTGAGAAATACGCGACCAGACCGGAAATAGGGAAGGCTTCATACGAAAACGGTTTGGATGATGTTGGTTGCATGGTCTTTATTTCTCCGCCGCGTTTCCTCATTCGGAAACGACGACCTGGGAACTGAGGTCTTGGTCTATTTGCCGGGATTTCGTGGTGTCCCCGGTCATTTTCTGGGCAAACTGCTGCCAATTTTAGCAGGGGCCGATGATTCTGACAGTGCTCTTATCGGCAATGTTGCGGTTTTAAGGAACAATTTCGGGAATGAAAAACGCCGGGACCTTGGATGCGGCTTTCACCGCAAGTACAAGAGTCCCGGCTTGGTATTTCCTCAATGATGCTGACCTGATTCGGGTTATCTCGTCGGATGAACTACGCCACCCGGTGAGCGCCTCCCGAAGCGTGGCAAACATGAATCTGAGGCGCGATGCCGAATTTGGCGGTATAGCGCTTGCCCAGTTCCTCGGCAAACGCCTTGGCCTGGCTCCGTTCCACCAGGTTGATGGTGCAGCCGCCGAATCCGCCCCCGGTCAACCGCGCGCCGATCAGCCCCGGAATGTCCTGCGCTAGCTCCACCATCGCGTCGGCTTCAGCGCAACTGCCCTCGAAGTCCTTGCTGTAGCTCCGGTGCGCCTCGGCCATCAGGCGGCCCACTTCGGCCAGGTCGCCCTTTTCCAGAGCCTTTTCCGCGGCCACGGTGCGCAGGTTTTCGCTGATCACGTGTCGCGCGCGCATCAGCGACTTGGGCTCCATCTCATGGCCCCACTTTTCCAGGTCTTCCAGCGTCGCATCGCGCAGGAAGGGAACATTGCCGCGGTGGCTGTTGATCACGGCGCAGGCGGCTTCGGACTCGCGACGGCGGGTCGGGTAGTCGCCCCCGGCAATCGAGTGTTTGACCATCGTGTTCGCAATCACCAGCGCCACATCGGCCGGAATCGGCGCCAGCTTGAAGCTCAGATCGCGGCAATCCAGCAGCAGGGCGTGGTTCTCTTCGCCATTAACGCTGATGAACTGGTCCATGATGCCGCAGTTGGCGCCCACAAACTCGTTCTCCACGCGCTGGCAGAGCCGCGCCAGCACCGGCCCCGGATAGCTGGCCCCGATCAGCGACAACACCGCCAAAGACGTGGCCACTTCCAGCGCTGCCGAGCTCGAAAGCCCCGAACCCAGCGGCACGTCGCCCCACAGGCTCAGGCTGAAGCCCGGAATCTTGTGCCCTTCCCCGGTCAGAATGGCCACCACCCCCATCGGGTAGTCGGTCCAGTGCTTGCTCGCCTTGGCCGGCAGAGCCGATGCATCGAAGCTCCGCTCCTCCTGGTAGTTCTCTGAATAAAGGACGATCTTGCCGTCGCTGCGCGGCGAAATCGCGGCCAGCGTGGCAAAGTCAATGGCCGCAGGCATTACGAAGCCCTCGGCATAGTCGGTGTGTTCGCCGATCAGGTTGACGCGGCCCGGCGCCACAAAAATGGCCGGTTCCGCCTGGAAGCGGGCGAGATGTAGAGAGCGTAGTGCAGCTGGATCATGCATATTAATTCACATCCTGGAGGGTTTCAAGATTGACAATCATGGGCCAGGAGAAGCTCTCTCCCGGCGCTAAAACAAGCGACCACGGACCACCGATCGCCAGCGAATCCACCGGCGCGGTGGTGGGCTCCATGGCCACACAAACCTGCTTCGGTCCCGCCTTGTCCGGCCATCCGCCATAGCAGATCCACAGGCCCAGATACGGAGTCACCGCCGGATCGAAGCTCACCCGGATACGCAGGCCGGCCTTCGGCCGCTCCAGGGCACAGAAGTTTTCCGTGGCCGTCAGGCGGCCGGTAAAGAGCTTGTCGCCAATGCCGGTCGTGGGCTCTTCCGCCACGCTCAGGTCGGCTTGCCCGCCCTTGGCCAGTTCAGCCACCGGCCAGGAAACCTTGTCTCCGCCCTGTCCCAGGCGATTCCCGCCCGAGCCCTCCACCCGCATTTCGTGGATCGACTCCGGCAGCACGATTCTGTCTCCCGCTTCGGCGGTAAACAGAGGATGCGCACCCCAGGACCACGGCGCTGGCGCCGTGCCCGTGTTGGTCACCTTGTACGCCAGGCCCAACCGCCAGCCTTTTTTCGTCTCCACCAGGGTTGCGGTCCGCTCCAATGCCAGGGGCAGCGAAAAACACTCGGCGTGCATGGTCGCGGAGTTCTCCGTCGTGGCCACGGTCTTCCACGCCTGACGCCACAGGTCGCCATGATCGGGAACCGAAACCTTGCCCGTTGCCGTATCCACGGTACAGGGAGCGACGGAAGGCAGACACTCGTCCCATCCGCTGGCGTCGCCTTCGTCGAAGGCCATGGTTCGTGTGCGTGGCCCGTACGGGGCCAGCGGCGCCTGCAACAACTCCTGGTCGCAGACGCGAATGGAGGCAATCTTTCCGCCCAACTTCGGAAGGATGGTCACCGCACACCCTCCGGCTTGAATGAGAACGTTTTCTTCCGTGGACCCAACCGCCCCTTGTTCCGACATTTTTTCCTACTCTCCCATGACCTCCGCCGTGGCCGCGGTCAGTCGTTCCCAAATTCTGTCGAGCCAGGCCTCGTGTTCAGGCTTCATCAATACAGATCGGAGACACGTGACAACGCCGTCTCCCGCTCCGGGCTCCCCACATCCCTCCGGATCAAACCAGAGTTGCGGCAATTGTACAAGAGCCAAGTGCAAATCTCTTAGGGCGCAGGCCACAAAAACCCTCTGCGCCAGCTCCGACGACTCTTCCGCCGTCTTCGCCCGCACTTTCCACACCACAATATCCAGCTCCGGCCCGCCCCCCGCCAGCGCCTGGAAGTACCCGCTCTCGTTCCCTCTGAGCCGCCGGTCCAGTTCCACCGCCGCCCGCCGCCCGCAAGCCAGCCCATCGGCAAACTCACCCCCCGGCTTCAACGGCAAAAGCCTTTGCGTAGCCCACAGAGCCACCGCCGCCGCCCCGGCCCGCGAGCACTCCAGGCTGATCTCGCCCAGGTGCAGATCTTTTGAGGTGAAGTAAGTGTAGGGCGAATCATGTTTGTAGAACCGCCCCACGCTGGGGTCGCGGAAGAGCACGCACCCGCATCCATACGGTTGCAGCCCGTGCTTGTGCGGGTCGATGACGATCGAATCCGCCTCCCCCATGCATGCGTAGGCTCTCCGCGCCGGCTCTTCCAGAGCCTCCGGAATCAACCGGAAATAGCCGCCGTAGGCCCCATCCACATGCACCCTGAAGCTGTACCTCTCCTTCAGCGCCAGAATCTGGTCCAGCGGATCCACCGCGCCAAGCGCCGTCGAGCCCAGCGTCGCCACCACCGTCCCCACGCCGCCCTTGCGCAGTTCGTCTTCCAGGGCCTCCATGCTCATCCGACCGCGGCCGTCAGCTGCAATTTCGGTGTAATCCAGCTTCAGCACGCCGGAAATCCGCCGGTGGGTGTAGTGCGCCTGTTCCGAGCCCACAATCCGGCTGCCGCTCTTGCCCGCTGCCGCCAGTTGGCCCGCTACCCACAGCGCTTCCAGGTTGGCCAGCGTCCCGCTCGAGGTCAAATGGCCCAGGTATTCGCTCCAGCCAAAGACGCCGGCAATCTCCCGGACCGCCTCGATCTCCATCTCCGAGCTGGCCCGGCCGCCGTCCCTCGCGTGGTTGTTGGGATTGAGGTTCATGGCCAGCGCATAGGCGGCCCGCGCCATCGGATGCGGCGACTTCAGCATCTGTCCGGCATATAAAGGATGAAAATACGGATAATTGTCAGCCAGCCGCTCGGCCACTGTGCCCAGAACCCGCTCGATCCCCGCAGTGTCAACGGCCGGTGTAAATGCGGGCAGAGAGCTGAATTGCTCTTCAAGCAGCGCCGTGGCGCGCCCTAATAATTCCGGTATCTGGTCCTGGAGCATGGAGGCCTTTCGCCTTATAATTCAAACGAGCTCCATTATAAGACTCTATCTTTCACCAGTTTCCGGAAGCGGGAATCGCATCTGTGCGCCCAGAACAACATTCTTGCACTCTTTTCTTGCGGGGGATGCTACACTACTGCCAGCGTTAGAGTCGAACCGGGCGTGAGCAGCACTCGCCCAACCAAGCAAGATTCTGCCAGTGGTCGCTCCGATTCATCCAGCGCAATTCAATTCAGGAAATTCGAGCACAATGGAACAAGGTACTGTGAAGTGGTTTAATGACGCGAAAGGTTTCGGTTTCATTTCGCGCCAGAACGGCGAAGATGTTTTCGTGCACTACTCTGCAATCAACTCGAGTGGCTTCAAGAGTCTGCAGGAAGGGCAAGCCGTGCAATTCAACGTGGTGAAGGGGCCCAAGGGATGGCAGGCTGCTGACGTGCAGCCGCTTTAAACCCATAGGCCAGATTCCGGCAGAATCTAGCTAACAAACGAAAGGGCAGGGAGCGATCCCTGCCCTTTCGTGCGTTTGGAGATCTCTCCCACTCCGGCCCCTTGCCGGCCTAACCTCATTCGGAAACCTCGCGCGGTTTGACCGGCTTGGCAGGGTTCCCGTAGCAAATCATCCCCGGAGGAAGATCGTGCAGCACCGTACTGCGCGCTCCAACCACCGTCCCTTTGCCGATGGTGACGCCCGGGCCGATGAACACATCGTTGGGAATCCACGTCTCATCCTCGATCCGGATCGGCTTTTGACCGATTGGAAATTCGATCTTCGTGTAGTCATGCAGCCCGGTGCAGAAATACACGTCGTGCGCAATCGCCACATGAGAGCCCAGTACGATCTCGCCCAGATCGTAGAAGACGCAATCGTCGCCCACCCACACGTAGTCGCCGATGGTCAGTTTCCACGGATACGTCACGCGCGTTGTGGGCCGGATTTGAACCTTCTTGCCAATCTTCGCTCCGAACAGCCGAAGCAGAAAATTGCGCCAGCCGTAGCAAATCTGGGGTGACATCCGGAATGCCGTGTCCTGCACGATCCACCACAACTGGACCAGCACCGCGGATCGCCCCCGAAACCCCACCGGCATGCGGAATCGGCTCAAATCCTGATATTGCCGAACCTCAGCCATGCTGCTGCATCCAATCCACGGTCGCGCGAACGCCGTCCTTGAGCGAGTAGGGCGACGGGCCGGCCACCTCGATCGTCGCTCGCATGTCGTAGTGCATCTGCGTTAGAAGGTTCCCCAGGCGGAATGAGGTCAGGGGAGGATTGTTCACCCCCAGCCACTTCAAAACGTCTCCAGAGCGCGCCAGCGTCTTCAGCGCGAACATGGGAACCTCATGCACCGGAGGGGCGCCAAACGCCTCCCGAATCACGTGAGCAAACTCCAGCACATCCATATTCCCGTCGTCGGAAACATAAAAAGTTCGCCGGTTCACAAGCGATGCATCCACCGAGAGGAACTGGCGAATCTGGTGTACAACGTTGCCTACATACCCATACGACTTGTCGATGCGCTGGCCACGGGGATGCACATAGACGCCCCTGTGCACCGTATCGAAGAACATCCGGTACGGGATGCGAAACCATGGACCCCAGATCGAGGTCGGCCGAATCAGAATCCACGGAATTTCCAGATTGCTGGAGCGAACAATTCTCTCCGTCTCCACCTTGCTCTCTCCGTAGCGAGTGAAGGGAGAATACTCATCATCCCGTGATGGGAAAATCTCCGTGCGGTGCACATAGCGCGATGAAGTCAGTGCGATCCGGCCTACGGTCCCCACGGCCCGGGTGGCGTCCAAAACATTCTGCACGCCCACCGTGTTGGAGTCATAATCGGCCAGCGTGGCTCCGTCCAAGTCGGTTCTGGCGGCCAGGTTCACCACCAGGTCGGGCCGGGTGTCCTTCATGGCTCTGGTCAAAGATTCAGCGTCCCGTATATCCCCATTGCGATAGAGCCGGCCGTGTTGCGACTTCCGCGGAGGGGCGATATCGTAATTCACGACCTCAAACCCATCCTCAAGAAGGCTGTCAATTAGATTCGTGCCAATGAAACCGGATCCGCCAGTGATGAAGACGCGTCCCACCTGATCTCCTTCTGCCGTGCCGTTATGGAACGCCCGGACGGTTGAATGTCCTGCGATTGAATCTCGCTCTTGCTCGTCAGATGAGCACGGCAGGCCTCCATCTACGCAATTTGCCCCCTCCTGTCAAAGAAACCTTGTCATCGAAAGGAAATTGCCGGAAGCCAGCACTGAAATGATGATTGCCAAATGAATTGAGAGAATCTTCAGGCCCACGAAGATCTGAAGACTTTCAGAGGCCGATCACGGCCCATACCACCATTAACAAGTGATTATAAAACAGCCTCATACGGCAGGCAGAAGCGGCCCAGGCGGAAGCGCCGTCCCCGGCTAGCTCCCCGGAACCTGCTTCTGTTGTGAGGAATGTAGCTCTTCCCAAAATAGAGATGCCGGCGGCGATGACCTCAAAGGGTGTAGTCGCCAGCCGGCATCGGAAGAAAACCGCGATATTGGAGCCCGGGTTAGTGCGGGTTAGCTACGCCCGGGTTCCGTAAGGCCCTATACGATCATCGACTTGACCACCGCTCCTGGTTCTTTCCGGCATACGGGGAATTGCGCCGATCATGGTCAACTCAACCCATCCCGACGCCGCAGCCTCTGCTTTCCTGAGACTGTTTCCCTCGCGGCGCCGGAATGGTTAATTCTCCTATCGGCAGATTCCGCCAAAACATCTGGAAGTTTATCCGGGAATTTCACTGTGCGGCGTTCGCCGCGGACGCCTTCTCAAACAGCTCCAGATTCTCCCCCTTCCACACCATCGCCGAGTGGATCCGGTTGTACCCGCTCGGATGGTCGAAGAAGATGAATTCCTCCAGCGGCCCGGGCCGCATCTTGCGGTATTCGCCCAGGTGGATGGCCGCCTGCGCAAAACCGTCAGGCTGCCGCGCCGCGTTCAGGCCAAACATGTCGGCCTCCTTCTCCTCCACGCGTGTCTGCGTATTCAATACCGGCGTCAGCACAAAAAAGAGCACTCCCACCAGCAGCGTCGCCAGCGGCAGCACGGCCGGGTCGCCCACGTCGTGAATCAGCCAGCGCCCTCCCCAGCGTTTCAGCGCCCATTGCAGTCCCCAGAAAAGGTACGCGAACGAGACCACACTCACAATCAACATGAACAGCATGTCTTTGGGAATGTGGTTCATCACGTAGTGGCCCATCTCATGCCCCATCACCGCCTGAATCTCCTCTGGCGAGCCGCGCCGCAGCAGGTTGTCGTTCAGCGTGATGCGCATGGTCTGCCCAAAGCCGCTCACGTTGGCGCTCATCCGCGTGGTCTGGCGGCTGGCGTCGATCTGGTACACATCGTTGGTGGCAATCCCGTTGGCGTGCGCCATCTTCAGAATCGGCCCCGTGATCTTCGCATCGTCGAGCCGATGGATCGTATTGAAGATCGGTTGCAGGTAGACCGGGCCAATCGCCACAGTGACCACCAGAAACGCCATGGTGGCCACCGCTCCCCAAATCCACCATGTGTTCCGCAGCCTGCGCACAATGGCGAAGAGCCCCACCACGGCAATGCCGCCCAGAATCACGGACACCAGCAGCCCCTTGAACTGGTCGCCCATCCACGGGCCAAAGCTCTGCGTCGCCAGCCCATACTGGTGCTCGCGCTGGTAGCCCTCATAGAACGCCAGCGGAAAGCCCAGCACCGTAGTCACCACCAGGTATTCCACCCAGTAGATAAACGTCTGCAGCCATTTGAAGCGCGTCATGCGCACCGCCAGATCGCGCATCCCGGCCGACCATTGCAGAAACAGCAGCAGCAGGGAAATAGCCGAAGCATAGAGAAAATCCCACAAGATCAGCCAATATCCGCCCTCGAAATAGGCGTCGGAGCGAGCTTTGGCCGCCGCCGGAATCATGGCCATGTACGCTTCCGTGGCCGCGTCGGCATCAAAGTGAGCCGATGGCTGGGCTGCCGCCGGCACCTGCGTAATGTCCACCGACGGTTGAATGGCGGGTTGTGCCTGGGCCACACCGAAGCCGAAGCAGGCCAGCAGAACGACGAGTGCGAAACCGCGGATTGGGCAGTGCATCGAAGACCTCGTTTCAAAAAGGAGTGATCTGCGCCCCGCTGAGGGGAAGGGGGAAGTCGCAAACACAATACCAGATTGGCCGCCTGAAAGCATGGCCTGCCTGAAAGCACCTACGCCTCTCAGCTCAGTCAGGTTCCATGGTCAGTCCGATTCCACGACTCCCAAAGAGCCGGGCGAAACCAGGGCACGATTCGAGCCCGCCTGCAATTGGCGTAGAACTGGCTTCCAAGAGGGCGAGGCTCCACAGGCTGCGGAAAAACTCGGTCAGGAGGAAGGCGGGATTTCACCGGAAGAAGGCGGGGGTCTCACCGGAGGGAGGCGGGGGTTTTGACCCCCGCATAGAGCCAGCCTAATCAGCGCGGCTTTAGCCGCGGAAGGATCCTTCTCACGGGCTCTACCCAAAAACTGGCCTCATTCCGCAGCCTGTGCAGCCCCTGCGGGGCCTTGCCTGATAACTCCGGCTTTTTGGGTAAGAGGATGAGCTTTTGGGCAAAAGCTCGACTCTTTGGTCGCCCACCAGCATAGCCGGCCCGCGGGGCAATGAAACCCGCGTCGATGGCATCCGCTCGCCAACCTGCCAACTCGCTAACCCCGCTCGAGCGGGGGCTAACTTGCTGCATTTGTCCGCAGAGTCCGTTCCAACTTTTCGTCTAAATTTTTCAGTTTGCAAAACGAAGTCAACTCAAGTTTCTTATGAGGCAACAGCCGAATTTCCTGCACACGTCGGCGGGGTTGACGGCGAGATAACTGGCGGATTGACGGTGACTCCACCGGATCTAATCCAAAGCCACTGAAATACCTTCCGACAAAACTTCCAGAAGCCTGGCCCATCGCGACGGTGACTAATTGATGTTTGCACGGATGACGTTCAGCAGCGAGTGCGGTGGTGGGGCGTCGCCAAGGAGTTGCCAGACCATGATGCCGCCGTATTGGCTGGCGAGTTTGGTCTCTTTGGCTGTGGTGTCTTCACCGATGTAGTTGAGCACAATTCCGTCTTTGAATGTGCCCCCGCCCACGGTGTCGATGCGATATGCATTCGGGTATGCGGCGAGAATGTCGGCGTAGTCCGCAACAACACCGTTGTGAGCGTCGCCGTAAAAGCCAACGCCAAGAACCACTTTTGACGCCGGTACTTGCTTCACGTTCACGAAATAATTGAGTGAGTCCTGCGCGTCCTTGAGATTGGAGTAAACCATCAGGTTGATGTAGTCGAATGAGAGCAGCGTCGCCTGCGGTATCGAGGTCTGGATGTATTTGTCCGTTGCACAACTGACGATCTTGCCTTCGGAGTGCATTGCCGTGATGAGCTTGGCGATGAAGTCGGCGTAGGGCGCACCCATATTGTCAGAGATTTCGACGTCGGAATCGATCCCGTCCAGCTTGTGGAGACGGACGTATTTTGTAAGTGCCGCCACGAGGGGTGCGCTGAGGCCAGCATCGTAAAACTGTGCGATGTCAGAAACGCCGCCGCCCCCACCGCCGATGGATGCCAAAACGCTGATGCCCTTTGCGTGCGCCAGTTGAACCACGGCATCGACGTCGGCATCCGTGTGGCCGTCGGCGCGAATGGTGAAATCGCTGGCCGCGGAACAGACGCCGCTGCATAATGGTGGACCGACGAAAGCGATATCCATGTCGGTGACGCCAGTGAGATTCGTGGCGGCGAGCGCGGCTGCCATGTCGCGTTGTCGGTAGAAAGGTAGGTAGACGATCACGTGTTTCGCTGGTTTGGTCTGCGCCACCGAATGGGGCATGAACATCATGCACGCAGCCGAAAAAGCAAGCAATATCCGCTTCATGCCTAAATTATGCACGATCTCCCTTGTTATCAGGAACCTTGCCCCGATCTGACCAGCCCAGCTTCGCTCATCTCCGATTCACGGAAACGGCGCAAGTGTTCAGCCATGAGCATGTGCCTGGTTTGTCGCCAAGCCGGAAGTGACCCCCGAACCCACAGAACTGGCAGGTGGCCCACCCTTTCCCCGCCCCAACCCGGCCGCATTCTGACTCCTACTGCCCTCCATCCCGCGCCTTCTTTCTGGCGCGGACCGGCCGAAGGCAGTTGGCCGCACCGCAGGTGCTTGCAGAGAATTACCTCCTACGCGCGCACTATGGAAATAGCAGCTCAATCCCGGCCCTGGCCGGGCAGCAGAAAGCCCCCCAAAAGGGGGTACCCCCCTTGGGGTCCATTCATCTTTTGTTCGCTTTCGGCGCGAATTCAATCTCACATCTATTTGTTTATAATCGTCTTAACGGCTTGTCGATCCGTCGAAATTCTCAGATTTCCACAGATTTTCACTTCTTAAGTCCAATAGAATCAACGCGAGCCTTTGAGGTTTCAGGGCAAAATGGCCGTTTTTTGCCCCAAAATCGTCCCTTTTTGCAGGAAAATCGGGCAATTTTCTCCCGATTCCACGTGCGGGTGCCCCATATCTCCAGGCGTTTTCTGCCTGGAGATGTGGGAAACCTCGAACTCTCAGGGCCGCAGCAGATTCCGCCCAGGCCGAAGGGAATCTGTCCGACTTTCGGGCAAAAATCTCCCGCAGGCGGGCCTGCCAAGTGGCTCTTTCCTCCTCCGAGGATCCCCAGCGACAGGTTCTCGTCATTGGGGCAGAAGAAAAAGCCATCTTCAAGTTTTTAGGGGTGTCGCAACTCCGGTCTCGTTCTACTTCCCTGCGTTGGCCTCGGCGAGCTTCATCTTCTTCGCTTCAAACTGCTTCATGGCGCTGATCACGTGGTCACGGGCATAGGCCGCGTCGTGCCAGCCCTTCACTTCCACCCGTTTGCCCTCCAGGTCCTTGTAGATGGAGAAGAAGTGGGTGATCTCCTTGATCTGGTGCGGGTAAATATCGGTGTAGTTCCAGATGCCGTCGAAGCGCGGGTTGTTCTTGCCCACCGCCAACACCTTTTCGTCCAACACGCCCTGGTCCAGCATCTCCAGCAGGCCGATGGGACGCACCTCCTGCACGCAGCCCGGAAAGCTCGGGCTCGGCACCAGCACCACCACGTCCAGCGGATCGCCGTCGTCGCTCAGCGTCGAGGGGATAAAGCCATAGTCGCCCGGGTAGTGCACCGGCGAGTGCAGGTTGCGGTCCAGTTTGAAAACGTGAAGTTCCTTGTCGTACTCGAACTTTTGGGTTCCATCCTTGGGAATCTCAATGACCGCTCGAAAGACCTCGGGAGCGCGATCGCCAATAGGCAATTCCAGATAATTCACCATTTTTCTTGCTTCTCCTTGCGGGGTGGGTCCTGCGTGGGGGGAAAACGGACCGTAGATCAACCCTCACCGGTGTGCCGCCGGTTCCACTATAATCACGGAAATGAAGGCGCATGTCTATGTCACGCTGAAGACATCGGTCCTGGATCCTCAGGGCCAGACCATCCACAACGCTCTGCGTAAAATCGGATTTGCGGACGTCTCCGCCGTGCGCCAGGGCAAGTACTTCCTGCTCACGCTCGCGGACGGCCTCTCCGCCGACGCGGCAAAGACCGAGGTCGAGCGCATCGCCAAGGAAGTGCTCACCAACATGGTGATCGAAGAGTTCACATACCGCATTGAGGAATAGTGCGCCGCCGCGGCCGGCTCCGGTCGCAGGCGCGCATCCCATCTGGCGCTCATTGACTCCAGATTGCGTCGTCTTTGTCGCTTAGAATCGTTCCATGTGCGGAATCGTCGGTTATGTCGGTCCTAAGAAGGTAGTTCCTGTCATCATCGAAGGGCTGCGGCGTCTGGAGTACCGCGGCTACGACTCGGCGGGCATCGCCGTGGGCAGTCCTACCAGCACCACGCTTGATGTGCGCCGCGCCTCGGGCAAACTGTGCAACCTCGAGGAAGTTCTGCGCGAGCATCCGCTCGAAGGCTCCTTCGGCATCGGCCACACCCGCTGGGCCACCCATGGCCGCCCCACCGAAGAGAACGCTCATCCCCATCGCGACTGCACCGGCCGCATCGTCGTTGTCCACAACGGCATTGTGGAAAACTACCTCGATCTCAAGCGCGAACTCACCGCCCAGGGCCACAAGTTCGTCACTGAAACCGACACCGAGATCATCGCCCACCTCATCGAACAGGTACAGTTGGACGCAGATGCCGCCGGTCTGCCGATTCCTCTGGAAGTTGCCGTCCGCCGCGCCGTCAAGCGCCTCACCGGAGCTTTCGCGCTCGGCGTGCTTTCCGCCGCGGAGCCGGACAAGATCGTCGTCGCCCGCTTCGGTCCGCCGGTAGTCATCGGCGTCGGCGAGGGCGAGTCGTTCGTCGCCTCCGACGTCCCCGGCATCCTGCACCACACGCGCAACATCTACTTCCTCGCCGACGGCGACATGGCCATCCTGACCCTGGCAGGCGTCGACCTGACCGACTTCGATGGCAATCCCATCCAGCGCAACATCACCCGCATCCAGTGGGATCCCATCCAGGCGGAAAAGGGCGGCTACAAGCACTTCATGCTCAAGGAAATCTGGGAGCAGCCCCGCGCCATTCGCGACACCACCCTGGGCCGCGTCTCCCTCGACTCCGGTTCGGTCTTCCTCGGCGAAATGAAGATCGACGACGAAGAGCTGGCCATGGCCTCCAGCATCAACATCGCCGCCTGCGGCACCAGTTGGCACGCCGCCCAGGCTGGCAAATACATGATCGAGCGGCTGGCCCGCCTGCCGGTGGACGTGGATTACGCCAGCGAGTATCGCTATCGCAATCCCATTCCCGACCGCAACGCCCTCGGCCTGCTCATTACCCAGTCCGGCGAAACCGCCGACACCCTGGCCGCGCAGCGCGAAATGATCAGCCTGGGCTCAAAGACCGTCGCCATCTGCAATGTGGTGGACGCCATGGTCGCGCGCGAGGCCCACGGCTCCATCTACACCCACGCCGGCCCTGAGATCGGCGTCGCCTCCACCAAGGCCTTCACCGCGCAGCTCACGGCGCTGTTCCTGCTGGCGCTCAAATTGGGCCAACTCCGCGGCCGGCTCGACCAGGCTCACTCTGTGGCGCTTATTGAGGAGCTGAGCCGCATTCCCGCCAAAATTGAGGAAGTGCTACGCTCCCGTTCCGCGCAGTGCGAGCAACTCGCCAAGGAGTTCTCCACTGCCCGCGACTTCCTTTACCTTGGCCGCGGCATCCATTTCCCCATCGCCCTTGAAGGCGCGCTCAAGCTCAAGGAAATCTCTTACATCCATGCCGAGGGCTACCCCGCCGGCGAAATGAAGCACGGCCCCAACGCCCTGATCGACGAGACCCTACCCGTAGTGGTCCTCGTCACCCGCGACGAGTCCGACCCCGCCTCCAAGCTGCGTTACGAGAAGACCCTCTCCAACATCCAGGAAGTCACCGCCCGCTCCGGCCGCGTGATTGCCGTAGCCACCGAGGGTGACACGACCATCGGCAGCTTGGTGGAGCACGTCATCCATATCCCCCCGGCCGCTGAGTTGCTTTCGCCGCTCATTGAGATCGTTCCGCTCCAGTTGCTGGCCTACTACATCGCCGTCCGCCGTGGCTGCGACGTGGATCAGCCCAGAAACCTGGCCAAGTCGGTCACTGTGGAATGAGCCTTCAGGGCTTCCTGCGGTTTTTGTGGTGACGAGCAACAGTTCCGTGAACTGGACAACAATTTCGTGAACCTGTGGAGACGAGCAACTATAAATATCCCAAACTGGACATCATGAATCCGAACCGGACAACATTATTCCCTACGATCTCAGGCGGGCGAAATTCAGCTCGGGAACGTGGTGATCAATTGAAGACGAAGAAACTGGCGTTCACCCGACCTCGGTCTGACGATAGAGAATACGGGCGTCCCCAATGCGCCGTTTCAGATGAATCGACTAGAGCAGAAATAAATCTAAGGGATTTCTTCCCGGCAAGTTGCGTCAGACGCTGGAGAGGTTTGCTCCCGCAGCGCCTTCGGTCAGAGTTGAAACCACTCATGGGACGGGGCAGGTTCTCGTTCAGTGAACTATAGTCTTCTTTCACGCACATGAATGCAACAACTTCGGTAACGTTGAACTCCGTCAAGCTCGCCATGCCTACATGATGCATGTTTTGCGCTTTGAGCTTAAGGGGAGAAGGTGAGTGGCCAAATGACGAAAACAGACCAATGCGCGCTCCCGGATCCGGCTCAACCCAATTTTGCGGTTCCGGTCGATTGCCTTTCCGTCGCCACCCTCCCGCGTTGAAACACCTGCCTCCGCTATCCCTTGCCATCTATCTCTCGCGCCACCGCAGCCAGGCGTCGGTACGAGTCTAGCCTCGCATCGTGGTCCCAGGTATCGGTCACTGCGATAATCTCATCAGCTCCGGTACTAGCCTGCAGACGCTTTAGCCCGGTCTCGATCGTGGCGTCAGATCCCACGATGGCCGCGCGCAGCCTGCTGTTCACGGCGGCACGCTCCCCAACTGTCCACACCGAATCCATCGACTCCACAGGCGGAAGCAACTCTACCGGCTGGTTGCGAATCAGGCGTAGAAAGCGCTGCTGCGGCGTAGTGAAAAGCCGCTGTGCCTCTGCGTCCGTCTCCGCTGCGATTACCTGCACCGCCACCATCAGCCATGGCCGCTTCAGAACCTCACTCGGCAGGAACCGCGTGCGATACAGTCTCGCCGCCGTCTCCAGCAATTCCGGCGCAAAGTGCGCTGCAAATGCGAACGGCAGCCCCAGCTGCGCCGCCAGTTGCGCGCTGAAGTCGCTCGAGCCCAACAACGTAATTGGCACGCCGCTCCCCTGTCCTGGAATCGCCTTCACTGCCTGCCCGGCCTGCTCAGGTCCAAGATAGGTTCTCAGTTCTTCCAGCAGTTCTGGAAAATCGTCGCCACTCTGCCGTGAATCTCGCCGTAGCGCGCGCATCGTATGGAAGTCACCGCCGGGGGCTCGCCCCAGCCCCAGATCGATGCGCCCTGGATACAGCGCCTCCAAGGTTCCAAATTGTTCAGCGACCACGAGCGGCGCGTGATTGGGCAGCATCACCCCGCCACTCCCCACGCGGATCCGCTGCGTCGCGCCAGCCACATGCCCAATCAGAACCGGCGTCGCTGAGCAGGCCAGGCCCTTGATCGAATGATGTTCCGCAAGCCAGAATCGCCGGTATCCCCACTCCTCTACATGCCGCGCGAGATCCACCGTGCGTGCGATCGCGCTACGCGCGGACTCGTCCGGCCGCATTCCCACCAAGTCCAGTACCGAAACAGGCAAACCCATATTGCATTGGATGAAGCCGGCGCTCAATCGATCCAATCCAAGCCGGTCGTTTGTCGATCTGGGAGATCAAGCGAGATCAGCACAAAACCAAATCTCCGACCCAACCCTGCGCATCGCACGCAAAGGCAACCTCCGGTGCCCCGACATCGTCCTATCCGCCGCACGCCAGAGGTGACGGTGCACAGCGATTCAAATAGGCATAGGTATTGATAGGCCCCCCGGTGCCGGAACATCTCTGCAATGACGCGAATCGCCGAGGCGCTTTTCCACCAATGCAGGAGCCAGAAGCCTTGGCGACATATCGCGACTTATCGAATCGTCAATGCATGGATCGAAGATTTGCAGGTAAATCCAAACATCCAGAACTCATGAGTGTTCCTGGAGCGTCAGTCCTCTCGCAGGGCCTGCATGGGTTCGATTGACGCTGCCTTGCGCGCGGGGAGCACGGATGCAATGAGTCCTATCGTCACCAAGGCGATGGCAACTGCCGCATAGGTTAGCCCATCCAGCGGCTGTACTTGATACAGGAAGCCTTTCACCCAGCGACCCATTCCGAACGCCAGGAGCAGGCCCACTACAAGACCTGAGCCGATCAAAACAGAGCCCTGACGCAGAATGAGTTGCGCCACGCTGCGGCGGGTTGCGCCCAATGCTATGCGAACGCCTATTTCATGACGGCGATAGCCCACCAACTGAGACAGAACGCCATACAATCCAACGAACACCAAGGCTACCGCGAGCCCGGCAAAGGAGCCTACTAGATAGAGTCCAAGCCTCTGGTTGAAGGTGCCTTTCTCGACAGCTTCCTGCATGGTCTGAAAGTCATCGAGCGCAAAACCGGGAGCGGCTTGGTGAAAGACGGAGCGCATCTCTGCTGCGACCGGAATATCGCCTCGAGTCTTCACCACGAAGCTAACTACGGTCTTCAAGAGCGCCGGATAGAAGAGCGACGTGCTGGGAATCTGCTGCTGTGGAAGCAGGATGAGCGGCAGGACCTCTCCACCAACCTCGCCCTCGACTTGGTCGGCAAGCACACCAACGATCGTGTAGGGCTTGATCATCCCAGTCTCCTTTCCACCCAGATTGATCTGCTTCCCCAGTGGACTCTTCCCGGGAATGTATTTCTTGGCGAGGGCCTCGTTCACGACGGCAACAAATGGAGCCGACAGGCTATCCCCGTCATCGATCATGCGTCCACGAGATACCGGAGTGCCCATGGTGCGGGCGTATTCGTCGCTGATGGCCGAGATAAGGGCTCCCTGGCCGCTAGAGCTGGTTGGTTGGCCGAGGATTTCAAAGCTGCTTTGTATGCCCGTGCTGGAGAGTGGTGGAGTTGTGATCATAGCCGCGCTGGCTACGCCGGGCACATGTCGAATGCGGTCGAGAACCGGCTGATAGGTAGTGGTGGCCACAGAAACCGGCGCGGTCTTTGAGTCTGCCGATATGGCTATATTGGAAAACCCCGCTGCATCCGCAGGCATCACGGTGAAGGTGGTTAAGTGCGTCGCATCGAATCCCAGTTGCGACTTCTCCAGGTTCCAAAGCGTATGAAACAGGAGGCCTGTGCCCACCAGCAGCAATGTGGAGAGTGCGACTTCGCCGGCGACCAGCCATCCGCTGAGCCTGCCTTTGACGGAATGCGCACCGACGCCACGAGTTGCGGCCTGCAACGCGGCCTGCGGATGTGCCCGCGCGGCAAGAAGTGCCGGGAGGAGGGAGGAAAGTACGGTGGAAAGGATGGCGATGCCAGCCAATACGAGCACAACCGTCCAGTGAATCGAGATGAAATCGGCGCGCGGGAGGGTTCCCTCCGGCAGCTTGCGCGCAGCCACCAGGATAGCCTCGGCAAGGAGAATTCCTGCGCCGCAGCCGAACAGGCTCAGTGTCAGTCCCTCACAGAGTACCTGACGAACCAGACGGACGCGGCCGGCGCCCAGCGCGGCACGCACGGCGAACTCCTGTTGACGGCTCAGACTTCTCGCGATGAGCAGGTTCGAAACGTTAGCACATGCGATCAACAATACCAGCGCCAACGCTCCGAAAAGAGAATAGAGAACTGGGCGCACCGGTCCTGTTAGTGCTTCCTGATAAGACGTGGCCCGAAAGGCAACTGTGTGCTCGCTATCTGTCTGGCGGATTCGCGTGGCAATCGCATCGAGTTCCTGCTGGGATTGCGCGATAGTCACGCCAGGTCGAAGTTCTGCCACGGTGTTGAAAAAATAATAGCCCCGATTATGGAGCATTTCTTTACTCGGCTGCAGAGGTAACCAGACTCCCGTACGAACCTCCGGGCCCACGGACTCCGGAAAGCGGAATGAATCTGGCATCACGCCGATGATGGTGCGTGTCCCGCCGCCAACCTTTACCGTGCGGCCCACGATGGCGGGATCCGAGTGGAAGCTCTGCCGCCACAGATCCTCGGAGAGCAGTACCGCAGCCGGGCCGCCCGCTTGGCCCTCGACTTCACTGAAGGTGCGGCCCAGCAAAGGCCGCGCGCCAACCATGGAAAAGAGATTCGTGGTTACCCGAGGAGCAACTACGCTTTGAGTACTATCCTGCGTCTCCATCACGCTGATATCCGCGGAATAGCCTGCTACTTCCTGCAGCAGTTTCGACTGGGCGCGAATATCCCGATTGTCCAGCCAGGAAGTTGATCCGAAGCTCGTCTTTTCGTTGGGGGGACCGATGAAGATCATGCGGCTCGATGACGCATATGGCAATGGACGCAGAAGCACATTTTCAATCACGGTAAACATCGCTGTGTTTGCGCCAACGCCCAGAGCGAGAGTCAGAACCGCAAGCACCGCCATTCCAGGACTCTTGCGCAACTGTCGAAGGGCAAATCGAACGTCCGCCCAAATACTCTCGAAAGTAGGCCACTGCCACACTTCACGGCTGTGTTCCTGAATCAGGGCGACGTTGCCGAATTCGCGCCGAGCGCGAAGCTCCGCCGCTTCTCTAGAAAGGCCGTCTTCCATCAATTCATCGATCTTCTCGTCCAGGTGTTCCTGAATCGAGATAGACAGGTCGTCGTACCGGCGGCGGCGAGCAAAAATCCTTCCGATCGATAGCATCTCGTTCTCCTAGACCTTGGCAACTGCCAGAACACGGGTAATGCCGGCAAACATCCTCTCGAAGCTGGTAGTCTCCCGTTCGAGATGTCGGCGTCCTTCTTTCGTCAACCTGTAGATACGAGTCGGACGACCTTTGGCGGAAATGCCGGCTTCGCATTCGAGCAAGTCCTCCCGAAGCATTCGCTGCAGGGCTGGATATAGGGAGCCCTCCTCAATCTGCAAAAGGTCTTCGGAGACCAGTCGGATGTGCTTGACCAGTGCATAGCCGTGCATAGGTTTCAGGCGCAGGGAATGCAGAATCATCAATTCCAAGGCACCCGAGAAGAGATCGTGGTGTTCAGGTTTCTTTGCCATGCTGGATGTGAACGTATATCACACATACCTATTTTGTAAATAGGTATGCGGCGCAGGGATTTCAGATTGAGGTTTGATCGCACATTGCATCCTTGAGTGAGTGAGATCCTCTGAGGCCTTTTCTGAACGCCTTGCGACGGAATAACTCTTCAACAGGCTCTTCTGAAGCCAAATCCCCCATAGAAAAGCAATTGCGCCATGAGTGCAAAATACGTATCCGAAAACGCCGTTCAGGTGCAGAATTCAGTTGGCAACGCTGGTGAATGAATTAGCGTCTCGTGCAGGATTTGCGAGGGCCGAGGCGAAATACAGGCCAAACTTGTCAGGTCCGAGTTTGCGGTCACCGAGGAGTGTCAGCAGTATGCACATGCAGCGCGGCTATTTTCTTCGCATCGGGTTCTTCAGCCGGAGCGAAAACGAGCCATCCTGCGCTTCCCGCCAAGAGCGCTATGCCGAAGCAGGCGCGCACGGGCGGAAATGATGGTTCCAGAGCCATGCCCGCGACGATAGTGAACAGCGGTGCAAGGAGAAAGCGAGCCGCCATTCGTGAGGCGCCGAGGCGGCGCATCAGCCAAAAGAGCAGGAACAGGGCTGGAATGTCGATGAGCAGCGGCTCGAGAAGTTGAGCCGGCAGCGCACCCCAGCTCCACGGAGCATGCGGCGTGAAGACAGCGGCCGTGGCAAAACATAGGGCGCTAGCGGCGCCGGCCTGTGCGGCCATGGGAAGAGTAGAGCGGCCCGCCAGGCTGCGAGCGAATCGTACTGCAAAACAGTTTGTGGCGGCGATGCCAAAGGCTGCCGCAACCAATGCGCACAACGCCGCTCCCGCACGGAATGAGCCGGGAATGTCGAGAGGAAATAAGAGAAGGATACCGGCGACTGCGGCAAGGGCGCCGGCCAGAGCGCCCTTGCCCTGTCGCGGAGCGCTGCCCTGCAGGTAAGGCTCAAGAACGACGGCGAAGACAGGCATAAGTGAGAAGACGACAACCCGGTCCAGGTCGGAAACCCAGCTCTTTGCGCAAGCCGCCAGCGAGATCGGAATCACGAAGATGCCTACACCGATGCCGGCACAGGCCCACGCGTGGCGTCCGCGTGGGAATTCCGCGCGGTGCGCCACAGCGATAGACGCAGCCACGACAGCGAAGACGGAGAAGAGCGCCGCCCGGCTCTGCGCAGGCGCCAAGGAATCCGCGCCGAATTGCGGAATCAGGTCACTGAGCAGCGAGTTAACAGCCCACAACGCAGAAAGGAGCAACAGCCCAAAGGCCGAAGTGAGACCGGCGCGCGTGCGTTTGGTGAGGCGCAGCTTCATCGATTCGATGAGAACACAGTCGCTCGCATGCCGGCGGGATGCGTCGCGGAACGATCGAAATAGTGCGTGGTGGCATGAACCGTCTACCGCGCGACTATGATTCCGGAAAACGTGCGCGATGGTGACATCTGGGGAGTAACCCTGGCAAGAACTGCGGCTGGCGTGTCGGGTAATGCACAAGTAGTAATTGCCGAATAGGCGGTTATACGACCGCAGCGCACCAAGATCCAATCGGGATCTTACAATTTCGGTTCAACGAACAACGTGGAAAGTGCGTTTCCAGCGCGTGTCTGGGAAGAAATGCACCAGAACGTGGCCGATCCCCGCGAGCTTGTGACCGAATCCTGTTTGTTCAAGTTGCCCGTCTGCGGCCTCGAACGACCAATAGTTGAAAAGCGGACGGCCAAGTATGTTAGCGCGCGGCACGAAGCCCCAGTAGCGCGAGTCCAGGCTGTTGTGCCGGTTGTCGCCCATCATGAAATACATGCCGGGTGGAACCACCAGGTCGCCGTCCTGGATGTAACTCGAGAAGTTCACGGCCCACGACTCTGTTGACCCGGGCACCTCGGCTGGAGGTACTGCCGGGAAATCGTCGAGGAACTTGTTGAAGTTATCCGTCGTTGTCGGCTGCGCAAATTCCACGGGCTGTGCAACACCATTCACAATCACAATGCCGTTGCTTAGATGAATATGATCTCCCGGTACGCCAATCAACCTCTTCACCAGGGGAGTGTATTGTGGTGTTCCGTCGGCGTCAGTGGCATCAATACCAGGCTGATTGACGGGCTTGAGGAAGACCACGATATCGCCGCGCCTCGGCTCGCGATACCTGATGAGCGGCATCCACGAAGCAGGCGGCATTAGCGTGATTCGGTCGACGAGCAGGTGATCGCCTACAAGCAAGGTGTTCTTCATCGAACCCGACGGAATGACGTAGTTCTGAGCTAAGAAGGTCAGAATAAATAGGCCCACCACCAGAACTGAGCAGATGCTGGCCAGCGCTTCGAAAGGAGTCTCCTCCTGATTGATCTTGGCGGAAGCTGCGGGCTTCGTTGAATCAGGAGAAATCTTCGTCGCTGGGCGCATCCAAGGGCTCCTCAGGAAGGCTGGCGAGCCCCAGGGCGTTCGCCGCGGTCCCTTCGAAAGGGATGATTTCATGTACGTTCGACTGTCGTCGGGTTTTCGTCTTGACCAGAGTCTATCAAATCCCTGTGCAAAGTAGAATTCTCCGGATGATTCGGCGTGCGCGCGGCGAGTGGCCGATCCGGAAGTTATATAGAAGTAAACACTTCGGCGTCATTTTCAGGATCGGTCCCCATAACGCCCCAGGGTCTCTCTGCCATTTACATGTATTGGTCTGTGCCAATTCGCCTATTGGGCCGCGGGACACTGCATTGTCGGGACTTGTCTGAAACCTGCAGCATTGGACGACCGGGGGGGAGAGAAACGCCGCGTGCCCGATTTCAGGGGGCATCTCCTGTACAGTCCCTCTCCCTCTCGTTATATCTGGGCTCAAAATGCCCAGCGTGAGTCTGAACTCGAAGTCTTCGGGGATAACTTCCCGTCCCCTTGCAGTTGTTATTTGCGTTCGCGCGGCGTCTGGGGTATTGTCTACTCGATCCTGCCTGAGATAGAGAACCCGCGATGAAACTCCAGCGACGGACTGTGACGGTTCTTGCAATCGCAGCAGCGCTGTTGTGTCTATCCATCGCTGGCGTAGTTTTTTTACGCGTGGAAGGCGCTCTGGACCGATCGAGAAAGCAAGCGGCAGAGCGGGAACTGCTGGGCGTCGAGGTCAGAACGCTGGGCGGTCAGCCGAATCCAGGATTCGAGGGGATCACGGCTCCGGCAGTCTTCAAGGGCGCGGCTCTGTTTCAAGGGCATTTTTACCTTTCCGGTCCGGCCGGTCTCTACGCGTACGCCCTGGAAGGAACGCTGGAGCACATTTACCGAACGGGAATGGATCTGCCGGCGGCTCCGTTAGGGCAGATGGCAGTGGGGACACTGACCGATTCGAGGCAACCGGAGCTGCTGATTGCCACCCTCGGCGAGGGCGTACTGGCGTTCGATGGCAAACGCTTCCGGCAGATTCGAGCCACGCAAGAAGGTGCGCGCGTGGTGACAGCCCTGTTGCCGCTGGCTTCCGGACGGCTGCTGATGGGCACCGCCAAGCTGGGATTGCTGGTGTATGACGGCAAGACTCTCAAGAGATTCCACACCACAACGGACAACGTGTATGTGACGGCGCTCGAGGGAACTGAAGCCGAGTTGTGGATAGGCACGCTGAACGATGGACTGCTCTACTGGCACGGCGGCCAGACCGAGCGCATCGGGGAAGACCAGGGACTGCCTGACCGGCGGGTGGAGCAAATCGCCTTGACCGATGGGCGAGCCTATGTGGGCACTCCGATGGGCGTTGCGGAGGTTCGGGCGGGAAAGATTGCGCGGGTGGTGGCGAAGGGCGGATATGCCCATGCGCTGCTGCCCGATGGGGACTTCCTGTTGGTGGGCCAGGTGGACTCCGGCGTGATGCGTGTTTCGCTGTCCGGACAAGGAAACGACGATCGGGCACGGCGGCCGATTGCCGCGCAGGCAGGAGCCGGGGAGTCAACTGGCCAGCCATCGGCAGGCGATCAGGATTCGGGCCGCAGACACGCAAACCATCCCTCGGTCGCCAGGGCCCAGGCCGACCGGCCAGTATCCTTCACCGTGACGAGTTCGATTGAGCAGTTCCTGGCGGTTGGGAATGTCCGCTATGCGCTGGCCAGCGACGGATTGCTGCGCCTCGAAGCCGATGGAGAATGGCGAAAGATCCTGGATGGCGGCAGTTCGCAGTTGACGGACAGAGACATTTCCGCATTGCTCGTGACCTCGGATGGGCGGATTTGGGTGGGTTACTTTGACCGGGGGCTGGACATCCTGACGGCCACGGGCGAGTTGGTTCAACACGTAGAGAACGAGCATGTCTTCTGTGTAAACAGGATTGTCGAAGATGTGCGGCAGGGCGAAGTTGCCGTGGCCACGGCCAACGGGCTGGTCCTGTTTGATCGCGATGGACACCAGAAACAGGTATTGGGACGCGACGCTGGATTGATTGCAGATCACGTGACGGACGTGGTTCTTTATGGCGATGGTATGGCGTTGGCGACTCCGGCAGGGATCACGTTCCTGGATAACAGCGGCGCAAACAGCCTCTACGCCTTCCAGGGGCTGGTGAACAACCACGTGTACGCCCTGGGCGCCAGTCAAGACAAACTGGTGGCCGGAACCCTGGGCGGGCTGTCGCTGCTGATCGACGGCCAGGTGCGCAGGAATCTCACCACGGCGACTTCGGGGCTCAAGCACAATTGGATTACCGCGCTGGCGCCGGTGGGCGGCGATTGGCTGGTGGGAACGTATGGCGCGGGCGTCCTGCGTCTCGCGGCCGACGGCAGCGTTACTTCAACCGATGCGACACACCTGGGAGTTGTGGTGAACCCTACGGCCATGGCGGCGGACGGGCGGATGGTGCTGGCTGGAACGCTGGGGCAAGGGCTGATGGTGGGCGATTCGACAGGCACGCGCTGGAGAACAGTTTCCGCTGGGCTGCCATCGTTGAATGTAACGGCATTGGCAATCCGCAGCGGCGTGGTGTACGTGGGCACGGAGAACGGGCTGGTGAAGATTTCAGAAGACAAGCTGCAATGAGGAACGCGATGAGACGGGCGATGAAGATGCGGGCTGGTTGGACGTTTGCGCTGTTGTTGGCCTTGCGAATGGCCGCGTACGCCGACAGTGGCGTGCTGGTTCCCACAGACAAGCAGGCGCCCGACCCGTCGATTCTGTCTCTGACCGAGATGCAGGTGGAAATCCACGTGGACAACGGCGATGCCCGCGTGTGGGTGCGGCAGGTCTTCACCAACCACACAGGTTCTCCCCAGGAGGGCAATTACCTGTTTGCCTTGCCGGGCTGGACCACGGTCTCCGACTTCGCCGTCTGGGACGGCCCGGTGCGCATTCCCGCCGTCATCCTGGAGCGCAAACGAGCCAAAGCGCTCTACCAGGAGCTGAAGAGCCAGGCCATCGATCCCGGTCTTCTGGAGCAGGGCGAACGTACCGAGGACGATGCGCGCCGCAACTCCGTATTCAGTGCGCATATCGTTCCCATTCCGGCCTACGGCACCAAGCGGCTGGAGATCGAGTATCACGAACACATTCCCGTGACGGCGCGGAAGAGTTATTTCCTGCTGCCGCTCAAGCCGGACGCCTATGCCAGCCAGAAGGTGCAGAAGCTCTCGATCCACTTCGAACTGCACTCAGCCGGGCGGCTCAAGGATTTTGCTTTTCAGGGAAAGATTCTGCCCTTCCGAATCGAACAGCAGGACGAGCATACGATCAGGGCCAGTGTGGATGCGACAAATGTCGATCTTGCCGAGGACTTTGCGACGATTTGGACGGTGAACGAGCCTGGAAATGCGCTGGAAGTGATCGCTTTCCGCGACCCGAATCCAGCGAGTCCTTTGGCGGATGCGAATGGACCCGAAGCGCAAACCGGCGCCTCCTCTGCCAGGAAGGGAAAACAGAAGCAACAGACAAAGGCGCCGCCGGAGCCGGGCTTCTTTGAGACTCTGGCGCAATTGTCGGTTCCGCCCTCCGCGAGTGCCGCCGGGGCAGTAGGCGGACGTACGGTGGTGGTGCTGATGGACACTTCGCTCTCCATGCAGTGGGAGAAGCTGGAGCGCAGTTATGCCGCCGCGGCGAAACTGCTGGAGAGCCTCGGTCCGCAGGACAAATTCAACTTGCTGCTTTTCAACACCAGGGTCGACAGCTTCAAGCCCACTCCCGTGAAGGCGGAGTTAGCTCAGGTTACGGCAGCGATGGATTGGCTGCGGCAGAGCCATCTGCGCGGCGGGACGGATTTAGAGAAGGTGCTGGAGCAGGGATTGGGGCAATTCAACGAGGCGGAGACATCCGCTGAGGGGGCAGCGCTGGTGCTGTTGACCGATGGCGAAGTGACGCGCGGGATCATCCAGACCGGGAAACTGGCCGATTGGTACGCTTCCAAATGGAAGCACATCCCCCCGGGGCGGCGGCCCAAGACCGATGTTTTTGCGGTGGGCGACGATGCGAACCTGCCCTTGCTGCGCATGTTGAGCCGCAATGGCGGAGTGATGGAACAGGTACTGTCGAGCGAACCTGTGGATTACAAGCTGGCAGCGTTTCTGGGCAAGGTCGGTCGCAGTCCGGTGGGGGACCTGGGCCTGACTGTTGCTCCGCGAGCTGCAGTAGACAAGGCGTATGCACTGGAGGATGCGGTCTTCGACGGAGGCGAAGCGCGCTGGGTGGGCCAGTACTCGAGGCCGCAGAAGAATGTGGCCTTCAGTGTGACCGGACAGCAGGATGGACGCGGATTGAAGGCGGAGGGCAAGGCGGATCTTCCCGCGCAGGCGCTGGAACACGATCAGTTGCCGCGGCTATGGGCTGGCGCGCGGGTGCAGGCGCTGCTGGAGCAGATCGAGCGCGATGGCGAGACCGAGGCTGCGGTGAACGAAATCATCCTCCTGGCACGCCGGTACAAATTCGTCACGCCCTATACATCGTTTCTGGCTGCGCCCCGGGCGTTGCTGCGGCCGCGCGTGATCCGGCCGGGCGACCCGGTATTGCGTGTGCACACGGATAAGGCAATTGTCTCGGTGATTGCGCTGTTTCCCTTTGGGCTGGAAAAGCCCCTCCGCTATCTGTCGGGCGAGGATGTGTGGCAGACACGCTTTCTGGTTCCGGGAGATATGAAGGATGGCAGCTACCCGGTGCGCCTGGTGCTGCGCGATGCGAATGGGCAGGTGTACCGCGAGTCAAAGAACTTTGTGATCGCCTCCACACCCCCCACGGTGAAGGTGCGGATAGATCGGACGCGCTACCGGGCAGGGGAGACGATTCCCCTCAAAGTGAACGCTTCAGAGAGTACGCGGACGCTGACGGCGCGCCTGGAAGGACTGGCCCCGGTGAGCCTTCGCTGGGATCGCGAGCGGGGAGCGAGCATAGGGCAGATCAGCCTGCCGGCGGCGTTGCCCGCGGGCGAATATGTGTTGGCGGTAACAGCCGAGGATATGGCGCACAACCAGGGCAGCGCGGAGGTGCGGATTGAAGTGGTTCCGTGAGGGCAAAGGCGCTCTTGAAACTGGGCTGGCGGTTGTGGCTCTTGGCGCAATGGGGCTCACCGCGTCAGCCTCTCTGCTGGCTTGGCAAAGCCCCGGTTTGCTGCTGGGGGCGGGGAACGGAATTGCGCGCTGGCTGGAAAACGCCGAGTCTGGCTCAGGCGTGGAGAAGGCGCTTTACCGGTTGATGAAGCTGCCCGGGGGAGCGGCTCTCTACCGGCGCTCTCCGCGGGAGACGCGGCCGGAGCTGACGGCACTGATCGCGGCCGGCCAGAACCGCGCGGCGCTCTATTCGCTCCGGGCTTTGGAGGATGAACAGGCGCTGGACTTCGATGCCGCCGAGCGCGACTGGAAGAGCTGGGCTGAGAAGGCTGACGACAAGGCCGCGGCCAATCTGGATCTGGCGGATTTCTATGAGCGCAGGTTGAAGCCCCAGGAGGAGTTGGCGGCTCTGGAAGCGGTTGGCCGTTCTGCCGCAACTTCAGGGGAACGCTGGACGGCGGCAGACTCCGAGCGCTCATGGAAAGCATGGGAGAGAACGCTGGTCGTGGTCGACCGCTACGCGTTGCCCCGCACCGTGGCCGCGCGGGAGTATGCCGGTTGGGAGCAGCGCTATTCCAGAGAAAAGAAGGTGTATGAGCAGGAGCTGACCTTCGATTTGGCGGGAAAGGACTTCGGCGCCATCTCGGCCTTGATCGCTCGCTACCGGCAAGCATTTCCCGCCGATGCGTTATTTCCGGTGAGAGCCGAGGCGGCGCTCCAGGCAGGGCGCGGTTCGGCCAAAGATGGGCTGGCGGTTTTCGACAAGAGTTTTGAGCCGCTGTGGCCGGCCGAGCTGGTAAAGAGCTATTACGACCTGCTGGTGAGCGGGCACCAGGCGCTGCAGACTCGCGATGCGCTGCGGGCCCGGCTGGAGGCGCATCCGGAGGGCGGGACCGAGACGCTGAAGGATGCGGCCAAGCTGTTCTACATCTTCCAGCAGCAGGGGCAACTGGAAGCGGGAAAGGCCGTGCTGACCAGGTACCGCACACGCAAAGATGCGCTGGGAGCCGCCTGGACTGCGGAGGAGCTGTACACCCTGGGCCAATTGCTGGAGGCCGTGCAGGACTTTCCTGAAGCAGCACGCTACTATTACGCGCTGGCTGCGGACAAGAAGACTCCCAATGCGGAACAGCGAGGATTGGCGGGGCTGGCGCGCATTCTGCTTACGGCTCCGGAACAGCCGCTGCGCGTGGGAGCGGGAAATCTGGCAATGTACAAGAACATTGCCACCATGGATCGTGGTCCGGGTTATCTGAACGGCATTCTGTCGCTGTTCTTCAATACGCAGGACCCTGCACAAGAGTATTCCAGCCAAAACCAGCTTGCGACGCCCTACTTTCATCGGGCCAAGGCCGCGGAACTGCTTGCGGAGATCGACAAGCGCTTCCCGAACGCCCCGGAGCGGGCGGAACTACATGCCCGGCTGATGGATGCCTATGCGGCTTACGGAGAGAACGATGCCGTGATTCGCGAGGGTACCGCGTTTCTGACGCAGTTCCCGACGGATGCGCGCAGAGTTGAAGTAGCACTCGAAGTCGGGGATGTTTATAGCAGGACAAATCAGGCGGAGAAGGAATTCGCCCTTTACCGGAGGCTGTTGCAGGAGCTTGCAGCCAAGGCCGATGGCGTTCCGCTGGGCGAAGAAGGAGTGGCTTATAGCAAGCCGGTCACGGGCATGAGTGAGGCTCAGATGGCCACCCATGCAGCCGGTGGAGCGCGGTCGAGCGACTACCAGCAAGTGCTGGACCGCTATCTTTCGCGGCTGGTGGCGACGGACAAATTGCCCGATGCGCTGGCGGTGTTGCGCGGAGAGCTTGATCGCAATCCGCAGGATCCCGGACTCTATGAAAAGCTGGCTTCGTTTCTGGAACAGAATCGCCTGAATGCTCATGAAGAAGAGGTCTACCAGCGGGCCATCGAGCAGTTCCAGGACACCAGCTTCGGTTCCGGGTGGTACGCCAAACTGGCGCGCTTTTATCTACGCCAAAAACGGAATGCCGATTACTCCGCTCTGAGCCGCAAGGTAACCGCAATCTTCTCCGGAACCAGTCTGGAAGAGTATCTGCGCGAGGCGCCGGCTCCAGACCGGTCGCTTGCGCTGGAAGTGGATCGCTACGCCCATGATCGCTTTCCCCACGACCTGACATTTGTGCGCAACCTGCTGGCGCAATACCGTTTCCGCCATCAGTATGGCGAAGTTGAGAAGCTGCTGTGGGAGCACTGGGCGGAGTCGGCGGATCTGCGCGACGAACTGTTTGAACTGCTCAGCAGCAGCGGCAGATTGGATGCGCAACTGGAGGCACTGAAGCAACAGGCTCCGGAGATCGGCAGTGCAAATTGGTCCGCTCTTGCTCAATCCAATCCGGCGGCAGAACGATTCTGGTTGGAATCGTGTCTGTGGCAATCGCGGTTTGAACAGGCCGTGGGAGCAGCCGATGCGCTGGCGGCCGAGTATCCGGCGGATGAATCGATGGGCCGGCAGGCGTCGTCCCTCTATCGTTCGCTTGCCTATTTCCATCCCGAAGATACCGGCAAGGCAGTCGAGATTGAAAAGCGGTTACTGAATGCGATGCCCGGCGACCTGGATACTATGGCGCGGATCGGCGACATCTATGCGGACCGCGGGCGCATGGCCGAGGCTGCGCCGTATTGGACGCGCATGGCCGAAGCTCACCCCGGAGACGCCAACGGTTACGTGCAGTCGGCGACGGTGTTCTGGGACTACTTCGACTTTCCTTCCGCATTGGCGCAGCTGCGCAAAGGCCGGGAGCGGCTCGCGGACTCTTCCGCGTTCGGCTATCAGGCCGGGGCGATTGAAGAGAGCCAGGGAAATCAACCAGCCGCAATCAAGGAATATGTAACCAGCGCGCTCAGAGACAAATCGTCTGAAGAAAGCCGAAGCCGGCTGCTGTCGCTTGCGCGCAAGCCTCAATTGCGTGCGGCGGTGGAATCGGAAACGGCGGATCTGCTGAAGCCTGCAGCACCCAGCGCCGCGGCGTTGAGTCTTCGTGTGGGAGTGCTCGATGCCCAGCATCGCACCGAAGACCTGGCGCGGGAGCTGAAGCAGGCTGCCGCACAGACGGAGTCCTTCGATGTGCTCAACGCGGTGAGCGAGGCTGCGCGCGCCCATGCTTTGCCTGAAGTGGAAGAGCTGGCCCTTGGCAGGCAGATTGCTCTCACCACCGATCCCGTCCACAGTCTCGAACTGCGCTATCAATTGGTGAGCCTGCTCGAGCAGCACAACCCGGCGGCCGCGGCGGCGGAAGTGGAATCGATCTATCGCCAGCACGGCAAGATGCTGGGAGTGGTGCGCGCCACGGTGGATTTCGATTGGAGCCATGAGCGAAAGACGCAGGCCGTGGCCGTGCTGCTGGACTCCGCCGAAATTGCTTATCCCGAACTGAAACAGCAATTCCAATTGGAGGCCGGGAGAAAGCTGACAGAGTTAGGCGACTATCCGCGGTCAAAGAAGCTGCTGGAGCCGTTGTTGAGTCAGAAGCCGCTCGATGCCGCCGTAGAGGCAGCGCTGGCGGACAATTACGCGCGTTCCGGCGATCCGGCGGGGCTGGCGTCGTTCTACCGTGCGGAACTCGCGGCGCTCAGGTCCTCCGCGTTGGCTGGTGGCGAAAAGAATGCGCGCCTGGCTCAGTTGCGCAGGGGCATAATCGGAGCGGCCACCCTGCTTGGCAACTGGGGCGACGCAGCGGATCAATACATTGAGCTGATCAATTCCTATCCCGGAGACGCGGCGCTGGCCCAGGAAGCAGCGCTGGTGGCCGGGGCGCATGACCAGCGCCAGAAGCTCATCGACTTTTATCGCAAGACAGTGGAGGCATCGCCGCGAGACGCGCGCTGGGCTATCGTGTTGGCGCGCCTGGAGACGGCGCTGGAGGATTATCCGGCAGCCATCGAAGCCTATGGCATGGCGATTCGCGTGCGGCCGGAGCAGAAGGATCTTTACCAGTCGAAGGCCGATCTGGAAGAACGCCTGCATCGGCTGGACGATGCCGTTGCCGACTACGAACAACTCTATAAGCTGAGTTACCGCGATCCGCAATGGATGGAGAAGGCGGCGGAGGCACGGGCGCGGCAGGGTCGAAATGCTGACGTGGTGAAGGCGCTCGAAGAGGCGTGGATCACCGGCCGTCCCGTGACGCCTGGTGGTTACTTCCAGGTTGCCGCGCGCCTGGAGAGCTGGGGGCTGCTGAACGAAGCCCGCAAGTTTGCCGAGCAGGGAGTGGATGCGGCCGGAGCCGATCTGCTGGTGGATGCAGGAAATCAGTCCGGCGCGGTGACCTATGCACGGATCATGGCCCGGCTGCGTCAGAGCGACGGGGCTTTTACGCGCCTTGCCCTTGCCCGCCAACAGGCGGAAAACGTCACTTTCTCCGCAGTGAAGCAGCAGGTCATCAAGGAAGGCTTCAGCGCGGTAACCGATACCGAGTGGCGTAAGCAGCGAACCGCGGAACGCGCGGCGCGCGCGAAGTCGGGGTTTGGACAGGCCCTGCACTCTATGGCGTCTGTCGTTGGCGACTACGGGACCCCGGAAGAAAAGGCGCAGTTTGAAACGTGGCTCAGGACCAAGTGCGCTGGGGCGGCCGACGAAAGTGAATTACGCGAGGTGTATCTGCCCGCGATCCAGGCGGCGGGACTGGTGGACATGGAACAGGGGCTGCTCTGGGAGTTCGCTGAAAAAGGCGGCGGACAGGAACGCGACCAGGAACGCGACCAGGAACGCGGCGACGTGAGCGCATGGTTGCGGTTGCAGCGGCAAAGGGTGCAGTTGGAGGGGGCGGGACCAAGGATCGAGGCCTTGGCCGAGTCGTACCCGGCGCGGCGGCAGGCATCCATCCTGGCCGACGCGGTTGAGATCTACCGAACCCTCGGAGATGTGCCCGCGGAACTTCGTGCGCTGGACAGACTGGCGGCGATGAGCAATGGAGGGGGCGAGAATCCGCGCTACTACCAACTGCTGCTGGCCGTGCGGCCGCAGGATCTGATTCAAAAAGCTTCCGGTCATTCAGGAGCGCGACCTGCGTCCGCGGATAGCGTGGCGCAGTATCTGTTGGCCAACGGCAAGAGCGACCAGGCCCTGGCGGCGATTGGAGCTCGATCTGCCGGCCTGCCTCCGGTGTGGAAGAAGGCGTACACCGCACTGACCGGTCTCTATCTGCGCGAGCATACGCCGCAGGTTCGCCAGAGTTTTGACGGCGCACTCGGCGGCGACATGACGATCGGCGAACGAGTGGCGCATTCTGCGGATCGCAATGAGCAACTGGCGGGTGAGGTGTGGTTCTACTACGGCTCGCGGTTCGGCGAGTATCTCGATGAAGAGAAGGACTCTCAGGCCGAGAGCTATCTGGAGGCGGAGCTGGAGCACACGCCGGAGAGCGCGCAGGCATATGCACAGCTGGCGGACTACTCCGCGCAAACTGGCCGGGCCGATGCGGCGCTCGCCGACTGGAGGCATTCACTCGACCTGAAGAGCGATCAGCCCGCGGTTCTCGATAGCATCGCGAACCTCCAATGGAAGCAAGGGCAACATGCAGAGGCACTGGCCAACTGGCAGTTGGCCGTCAAGCAACTGGCCTCTGAAATAGATGCGCGCCATGTTCCGGAATCCTTCTGGGGCGATTTCAGTCAGGTGCTGGGCGATGCCGCCTCGCATCGGCAGTATGCGGCCATCGGCACGCAGGTGGATGCCATGTTGCGCATCTATCTGGCCCGCAATGGCTGGTACCGGGTGGAACCGCTGCTGGAGGCCGGATACCACGCTCATGGAGACCAGATGGAGTGGCTGCTGGAGATTACAACCGCCGCCAGCGACCCGGCCTATGTGCTGGGATCGATTCGGCAGAGCCCCTGGATTGTGAAAGGCCAGGCAAGCCAGTTGCTTGGACGCATTGTCGAGTTGGACCGCCGCGCTGCAGAGGCCAAGCCAGGCGAGGACGTTTGGAATCTTGAGCAGGCAGAGTCCAACCTGATCGATGCCTTGCTCGACGAAAAGAAGTTCGCCCAGGCACGCACAGAACTGGCGCGCATTTCTGAGAAGAAGCGCAAATCGCCGCCGTGGCTCGGTGCGGAACTCCGCCTGGACGAGGCCGATGGTCTCCTGCCGCAGGCAGTCGCGAAGTGGAGAAAGCTGCCTGAAGTGTCTCCCGCATCGAATGATCTTCGCAATGCCGTTCCACTTTTGAGCGAACCCTCCCGGCGGATTGTTTTGCGGTATGTCTACGAGCAAGCCCTGGATGCACGTGAACTGACATCCTCGAATTTCCTGGGTCTGGCAGCCATCGACCTGGACGAAGGCAACGTGCCGGAAGCAGTTGCCCTGCTCAAGCGGCTAATCCTCATCAGCAGCAACGCCTACGTCGATATGGATTCGGCGGCTAGCTTACTCAGGCAGCATCAGCGATTCTCTGAGGAGGTCGAATTCATTCAACCGCTGGCGGAGGCTTTTCCGTGGGAAGCAAGCTACCGGATTCGCCTGGCGACCGCCGAGTTGGCCGGGAATCCGCATGCGCAACAGTCTCTGGACATGCTGGCAGCCGTTGCCGCCGATCCCAAGGCAACCTATGCGGAGCGGCTGGCTGCGGCTAGGGCATTGAAGGGACGCGGCCCAGCCAGCCCGACAACCGGCAGCGGGGAACTTGACCAGTTGGTCCGGGGGTGCCCCAGCACGGATGAAGCCAGCAAGCCGTTCTTTGTGGAGGCACGCCTGGCCGCTACTGCATGTGCGCACGACGATAAGACAAACGAGCGCATCTTGCGAACCGCCATCGCCATCGCGCCAGGCGATACTGCGTTGCGGCTTCAATATGTGCGCGCGGCCTTCAAGGCTGGCTTCGACGCACAAGCCCTGGTTGCCGCGGAGCCGATTCTTGAAAGCGGAACGTTCTACGAGCAACGCTTTACCGAAGGAAACGACGCGCTCCTGAGCGCCGGGTCGTATGGCCAGCACACGTTACCGGTTCTCTCGACGTTGCAACCGGAGGACGCGGCCAGACTAACTTGGTCGGCGGTTCATGCCCGGGAAAAGCGCCACGAAAATGATCAGGCACAAAAACTGGCACAGAATGCGTCAGCGCAGGAACATGATCCTGCACGCAGGAAGGCATTCGAAACCGAAACCAAGCGGCTTGAGACAGAAGTCGCCCGCGAACGAGAGAACGAAGCTCGCGCACCGAAGGTTCATGTCGAGTTGGACCAGGACCGGGTGGTTCGCCCGCGATTGCTGCCGGGCATGGCGTTCGTTCCCAGGAAGGCGGCAACCAACGAGGGAGATGCGGAATGAAACGACGCCTGTGGATTTCTGCCGTTGTGATCTTGCTGTGTTGCGGCGTGGTCTTTGCCGTGAGTGCGCTGGAACAGGTTTTCAAGCCGAAGCCGGAATTGCCGGCCTTGCTTCCCGAGGGGGCGTTGCTTTCCATCGAAGCGCGGGATTTCGGCTCGCTGTTGCACGATTGGAATACGTCGGAAGAGAAACGAACGTGGCTCATCAGCAGCAACCATGCGGCTTTCAGTAACTCCCGGCTTTTCGGCCGACTGTCTCAGGCGGGGTACGAGTTCTCGGCCGCCGCAGGACTTCCCGTCGATAGCGGGCTGCTCGAAAGGATTGCGGGCAAGGAAAGTTGCCTGGCGCTCTACGATATTGGCAACCTGGAGTTTGTCTATCTCACGCGCCTCGATGAGCCGGCCATTGAAAGCACACCGCTTTGGCAGACACGGAGCAAATTCGAGCAGCGCACCGAGGCGGGAAGCACATTCTACGTGCATAAGGATGCGCAATCGTCGCGTACTGCCGCCTTTGCTGCAAAGGATGGCTGGTTGATTCTGGGCACCAGAGAAGACTTGGTGGCAGGCGTTCTGGACCGGTTGGCAGGCACGGAATCGCACAATCTCTCAACCGAGGGATGGTATGCCGAAACCGTAAAGCAGGCAGCCGGAGACCGGGGCGACCTCCGCATGGTTTTGAACCTGGACAAGATCGTCCGCACACCCTATTTCCGCAGCTACTGGATCCAGAACAACATCACCGAGATGAAGCAGTATGCCTCGGCGGTGTGCGATTTGTACCGCAACGGGAAGAGTTATCGCGAAGAGCGCGTGTTGCTGCGTCGCGCCGCGCAAACGATGGCTAAGCAAGGGGACATAAAGGCGCTGGCAGCGATGGCGCCCGAGGATGCGGGTTTCTATGCTGCGGAGGCCGTGCCCGATCCGGACTCGCTGTTGAAACGCTTACGCGAAAATCTGCTGGAGGTCAAGCCGGCACAGGGGGCGGTTCAGGATGCGGATGCGCCTTCCACTGTCTCGGCAGAGAATGCAGGTAGCGCCACGCAACTGGATGTGCGCATCGATCAGGCTCCTGTTTCGATCAGGCAGAAGGATGCTTTCGAATCCCTGCGCACGCTGCTTCGTACACAACAGCCGGATGCATCGCTCGAAGTCTTTACCGCGCGTGCGCCGCGGGACGGAGTCTTCGTGTCGTTGCAGGCAGCAATGGGCCTGGCCGCAACGCGAGACTGGGACGAGCAGGCAGTTCGCGAGGCGTTGGCTGCCGCTCTGCCGCCAGAGTTGAGCGCCGGAAAACTCGGAGTGCAATGGGAAAGACGTTCGAGTGCAGGCGGCGGCTATCTGGCCCTGGATGGCGCCCTGCCTCTCTATGCGGCGGTGAACGGAAAGCAACTGCTGCTTGCCAACGATTCCATTCTTCTGGAGCACTTGCTTGAGCGCCGGCAAAAAGCGAGCCCGCTGAACGGATTCGACGGCGTAACCTATGCGGCTGTCTTTCGACATACGCAGGAGGAGAACAACTTTCGCTTGCTGATGGCACAACTGGATCTGGTTGGTCATGGCGGCGAAACCGGTGAACAAGCCTCTCCGGAAAACGGAAAAACCCCCGCATTTTTCTCAGGAAATATGGCCAGCCTCGGTCGCGTCTTTTCCAAGGTGCAGTCGGAGCGAATCGAAGAAAGGGACCAGGGCTCCAGAGTGATGCAAACGGTCACATATCAATGGTCTCAGTAGATGCGGGTCCGTTTCGGACGGCAATTCCCATCGACCGGTCGGCGGCCTCGGTGCGGATTGCGCTGCTGGGCGCTTTGCTTCTGGCCGTTTCCGTTCAAGCGTCAGCTCAGGGAATAACAAATTCTCAACTCTTCGCGCAGGCAGTAAAGGCCAGCCTCGATCGCAATTTCGCCAGTCCCGCGATCTCCTATCTTTTGATGGATGAATCCGGAAATGTGGTGGCGGAGCGATGGCTTGGGACTGTAGATCGCGACCCACGGGCGGTGTCTGAACTGAATTCCACGCAGAAGCCCGTCTCTCCCGGCTCCCTTGTCAAGCCATTTCTTGCCATGGCTTACGGGGAGCAGCACGGAGGCGAGTTTCCCAAGGTGCATTGCCTGGGCACACGCAGCCGTTGCTGGCTTCCCGCCGGGCACGGAACCCTCGAGTTGGAGGAGGCGCTCGCCCAGTCCTGCAATACCTATTTTCTAGAGTTGGCAGCGGGATTGGATCGTACGCGCGCAGCGCAGACCTTCGCGCGTTACGGGCTCGCCGGACCCGATGCGCAGACGTCAGACGAGAGTCTCGTTGGACTGGGGACGGGTTGGAGAGAAACGCCCTTGGCGCTGGCCAGAGCCTACTTGAAGCTTGCGAAGGAACGGCAGCACTCCGTCCAGAGCAGGATCGCGAAGGGAATGTTGGACTCGGCGATGCGCGGCACGGCGCGCGCAGTGGACGCGGTTCTCGGCAAGGATGCTGCCTTGGCCAAGACCGGGACCGCGGTCTGTTCGCATACGCCGCGCGGAACTGCGGATGGTTTTTCTGTCGTCCTGTATCCTGCCGCTCAACCGAGGTTATTGCTCCTGCTTCGCGTGCATGGTTTCATTGGAGCGGAGAGCGCCAAGGTGGCTGGCGACATGTTGCGCTCCCTGGAAGCGAGTGAGCGATGATCGAGAAGATGCACACGGAGACTCCGCAACTTATTCGCCCCACAGTCCATGAAATGTTAGCGGCTATTCTGTGCGCATTCGAACGCGGCTGGCTATGCATACTTCTGCCGGTACTGCTTCTGGTTTCGACAGACGCCGGGGCGCAGCAACAGGAGGTCCGTTTCGGTGTGCTTGGCCTCTTCCATCCCAGGGAACTCGTGCTCGAACAGGGAAGCGGAGAAGTCATTTCCATTCGCGCCGACGGGGGAGCCGGAATTCCGGAACTGGTACTCAACGGTGAACCTGGACACCGTCTTGCCCTCTTCCGCGCCGTGGGCGACCGGGTGGTCGTCGGCGCCAAGTCGGCCAGCGGTTGGACGGCCACGGCTCGGAATGGCGGAGTGCCATCCTTTCGGCTCACAGTGCCGGGAAAACTTCACCGCGCTTATCGTGGCCGCCTGACCATTCATATCCGCAACGGCGAACTGGTGGCCGTCGCACGCCTGGATCGCGAAACGGCAGTGGCCTCCATCGTCGCCTCAGAGATGGACGAGAGCGCCCCGATCGAGGCGCTCAAGGCCCAGGCGGTGGCCACACGCTCGTTTCTTGCCGCTGGGGCAAGGCACCTGGACTTTGACTTCTGCGATTCGACCCATTGCCAGTTTCTGAAATCTCCGCCACCGGCAACCAGTCGCGTCTCCAGTGCCGTGCAGGCCACGCAGGACCTGGTGCTTCGTTATCGTGGCAGCCCACTCGCGGCCATGTACTCCAGCCGTTGCGGCGGCCACACGCGCAGCCTGCGCGATGTGGGCATGGAGCCCGGCGAAGGATATCCCTACTATGGAGTGCAATGCACCTGGTGCTCGCGACATCCGCTGGTTTGGCGGAGCAGGATCGGCAAGAGCGGACCGGCGCCCGAGCCTGGCGATGAGCCCCGGAGGATTGTCGAGGCCCGCCAGTGGGGTTGGAGCGCGATCCCCGGCAACGATTTTGAAGCTATCGAGGACGGCTCAGGCTGGCAGTTGGAAGGTCATAGCGTTGGACATAGCTTGGGTATGTGCCAACATGGTGCGGTCGGCATGGCCGTATCTGGCGCAAACTTCCGCGAGATTCTCGCGCACTATTACCCGAATACGTCGCTGGTATCGCAGCCGTGATACCTGACCGCGAATTCAGCCAACAGGACAGATGTTTTTTGAGGGCGCGCATGCAGGCCCCATTTTCCTTCCTCGATTCGGTCATCAGATCCCAGAACACTTGCCGACTTGCCAGGACTCATCTGTCTGGACAGTTGGTTCTCGGTGCCGACCGCATTTCAGTTTCGGGATTCCTCGATCTGCCACACAACGTTGCGCAGAGAACCCGGGCACGCAGGTCGGACCACCTAAGATCCCGGTTTCATCAGAGACCAATTTGGAGCCCACGCCCGCTCCGTGCCGGAGTTGAAATAAAGCATTTCCTTCCCGGCGTTTATTTATTACAATCGGCTGCAATAGTCGGCAATTCCCAACCGGCTTCCCCGGTTCACATGCGGCTGAAATTTTAGGTCGAGTGGCAGGTCCACCAGAGACACAGAATTCGCACAAGCTAGCTATATCGGCAGCTAGACATGCCGGTTGCCCCGAAGGAAAGGTGCAGCTATATGCCCCCAGGCCTTGACGCCTTAAAACACATCGTTGTGCTCATGATGGAGAACAGGTCCTTCGACCACATGCTGGGATCGCTGAAGGCTGTGAATCCGCAGATTGATGGAGTGGATGGCACACAGTGGAACCCTGATACCCAGGGGAACCCAGTCTATGTGAAGCCGCTTGCTGAGTTTCAGAGTCAGCTCGATCCAGACCCCGACCATCACTTTCCAGCCGTGGATCTGCAGATCTTCGGCGGCGATCAGAGTACCGGGCGCGCCGCTAACATGCAAGGGTTTGTGAAAAGCTATTATCAGCAGCGGCAGGATCTGGCCCATTCGCAGAAGATCATGTACTACTTCACCGAGGACAAGCTCCCCGTTCTCACCTCTCTGGCGACGAATTTTGCAGTCTTCAACCGCTGGTTTGCTTCCATTCCTGGACCGACGATCTGCAACCGAGCATTCGCGCACTACGGAACCTCCTTCGGGCAGGTTGGCATGAAGATGTTCTACCCGCAAGGCAAGAGCATCTACGAGCGTCTTGAGGACGCAGGTCATACCGCAAAGCTCTATTACTTCGACCAGGCCAGCTCGACGATGGAAGTCGTCAATCTACTGCAGCACCAGCCCCAGCTTTTCGGGACTTACGATCAGTTCCTGGCCGACTGCAAGTCCGGCACTCTCTCCGACTACAGTTTCATTGAGCCGAACTATACCGATCACGATAGCGACGACGGCGCGCAGCTTGCTTCCGATCAGCATCCGGATCACAACATCCAGGCAGGTGAGCTCTACATCGCCTCGGTCTACAACGCGATTCGGTCAAACCCCGCGCTCTGGGCGAGCACCGCGATGCTGGTGGTCTACGACGAGCACGGCGGCATCTTCGATCATGTCCCGCCGCCTGCCTGTACGCCGGACGGCCATTCCGCCGGACCTGCCGATACCGAATTGAATTTCCCCTTCAACTTTGATCGTTTGGGAGTTCGTGTGCCGGCCATCCTCATCTCGCCGTGGGTTCCCAAGGGCACCGTCGTCGGCTCTGACAGAGTCTTTGAGCACGCATCCATTCCAGCAACAGTCACGAAGCAATTCATTGGCAACTACACCGCAAGCACCCAGCGCGAACAGAACGCGCAGACATTCCTCGATCTGCTATCGCTCGACACCATGCGGACCGATAGCGTGGTCTTCAGCACGTAATGCAAAGGAGGAAACTTCCATGAGTGATGCTGGACCCGAAAAGACCCACCCTGCAGCCAAACGCAGGGAGGGATCGCTCAAGAAGAATATGCCAATGCCCGCCGGCGATTACAAGTCTATCCGGATTCCACTCCCTCCAGCCTCTGCATTCAACAGGGACAGGCCTGTTTCTTCCCTGATTCAGGCGCAGTTGCAGCACATTCATCACGCGGAGAGCGCCAGACTTCCGAAGCACAAACGAGATGGCAGACATCCGGAAGACATCCATACCGAAGCGGAAGCGGCATCCTACATCTTGGCGATAACTAAGGTTCTTCATCCGCAAGGTCGGAAGAAATCCAAGCCACGGCCAACCAGCAGCTAGGAGGGTATGTGCGAAAACTGCCGATCGCTATTGCGCTGCTGCTTTTGCAAATGGGAGCGGCCCAGGCGCAGGAGAGCCAGGCGCATGCCGACTTCCGCGGAGAAGCCACGCGCTTTAGACAAGGCTGTGAAGACTTCTCGCTCAAGGCTGTGCCGGGATGTGCGCAACTCCTGTTCACCGACCATCCTCTACATATCGCGGTGGGCAGCATCGCCCCGCAAAATGGATTTGGCGCAGGCGCTGCCTATGTGGGCCACTGGACTCCGAACGAACGTTGGCGAACGAGTTGGGACGCGGACGCCATCGCTTCCGATAACAGTTCGTGGCGCGCCGGCCTATACTATAAGGCAATTCACACACCGATTGAGAGAATCAAAGTCGTCACAACCGCTGCCGGCGCGCCGGCCCATTCCAACCTCGGCGTCCGTCCCTACACGGTCTTCAATCTCTACGCTCAATCGATCTCGCTCGATCAGTTGTTCTTTTACGGCCTGGGACCGAACTCGCTTGAGGCCAACGCTTCTGTCTTCAGTATGACTGAGACTATTACCGGCACGAACGCAATTGTCCCCGTATTACACAGACTGAACCTTTCGCTGCTAGGGGAAATCAACGGACGCTTCGTGGATGTGCGCGGAAATCATCACGAGTCCAGCCCTTCCATCGAGCAGGTATTCACCGAAGCCAGCGCGCCAGGGCTGACCAGTCACCCGGCCTTTGTGCAACTCTCAGAAGGCGCCCGTCTGGAGCCCTCGCTCTTCAACGGTCATTTGCAGATCGACTACCTGGCGCAGTTTCAGCAGTTTGTAGCTCCATCTAACTCAAGTTACTCCTTCCGCCGCTTTACCGCGGACCTGAGTCACACCATACCGTTCTACCGCAATTCTGGATCTTTCGGACCGAAGAGCACCAATGGCCCCGACGAGTGCGCGGTTGCTTTGGGAGCTACGAAATGTCCCGCCATCCAGCGCAATCGCGAAGGCTCATTCGCGGTGAGATTGCTCATTACGGAGTCCGTCGCTTCCGCTGGCAGTGTTGTCCCTTTCTACTTCCAGCCAACGCTTGGCGGATCGGACATCAACGGCAATTCGTGGCTCCCGAGTTATGACGACTATCGCTTCCGAGCGCCCAACGCCCTTTTGCTGCGCGAGAGCCTTGAACACTCGATCTGGGGACCAATCGGTGTTACCTTCTCAGCAGACCAGGGAAAGGTCGCGCTCACCCGCGGCGATATAGCCTTCGATCATCTCGCCCACAGCTTCTCCGCTGGACTGACGTTGCGGGCAGGGGGCCTTCCCGCTCTCTCTCTCGGCTTTGCCTGGGCTGGCCGCGAAGGTACACACACGATTGCGAACGTTAATAGCTCGCTCCTCGGGGGATCGGCCCGGCCGCCTCTATTCTGAATTGCGGTCACTGTCCTGGCGCATCTTCTTGGTGCTGACGACTAATTCAAACTGCTGGGGACTTCCTGCGATTCTTCCCCGCAACAATGTGCAAGGAAATGCCCCAATGAAATCGGATTCGTACCGAAGAACGCCCATGCAGCCGGCAGAGATGCTGGCTTCGCGCTAAATCGTCATATCACTTGCTGAGGGAAGATTACTATCCTGAAGTCGCCTATTGATGCGGAATCTACGAAGATCCCGGCAGGCCCGGCTCGATTCCGATCCGATCATTGACGGCGTTGTGGAAGCGCTGTTTGCATCCAAGGTATCACTCGGTTGTTTGCACGGAGACATGACCCAGCAGGAATTGTATCTGCTCTAGCTCGCCACCTGCCTGATGGCAAAGGCGGGTACAGGTCCCACGGAGATCATGCGGCGCAGGCGCTGGAATCTCGCAGATCTTTGCTTTCTCCTTCACCACGCCCCAGATGACCTTAGGGCTGAAGCCGCAACCCCAGGTTCGGCCAGCTTTGTTGATCGACCGGAGCAAAATGCCATTTGCGATCCCGGAGGCCGCCATCCAGGCATCAATTCCGGCTTTAACCCAGTCCGGAACAGGGATAGTGCGTATATGGCTGCCTTGCCAATAAGATCGGCAATGACCCAATGCTCCTCCCTTTGTTGGATATCTTCAACTCTCAGCGCTGTTAGCTCGGCGCGCCGCAGACCGCAGCCCAGCAAAATTTTCGGCCTGTCGCCATCTACGAACGCATAACCGCCGCTTTGCAGACTGCTTATTTTCAGAGCACGCGCGGAGACATGCGCACCACAACAGCGGGACCAACGGGTCCGACGTCCTTGCGATAATGATTGCGAAGAAGGATACAAGAAGAACTGGAGTCGACCCACACTTTGATGCCTGTTCAATTTCGAGCTTTCGCAGTCCGGTCCAGTCAGTGATTGCTAAGCTGCTGTAGGTTCAGGACACTCGAAGATGGAACTGGGGACACACATCTTATTAACTTGCCGGAATCCATTGACGAAGCGCTCTCGTAGGTTACTCGGAGGCGAGGCGTAAAGCAAGCCGGGCACCATCCCGATGTGAACTTGGTGGAGATGGAACCGGTTCTGGACAGCGCGCTTGATTGTGCTGTATTCTGTGCGCTCTCGCGCTCGTATGCGATTCGAGGTTGAGTCAAATGCTTGTTTCGCGTGTGCCAAAGGTCGCACCTTCGGCAGCCAGGCAATCGCCTGGCGCGGGGCAGAAGATTGCCAAATCGGCAGGGGAACGAGCTGAAGACCTCGAAGCGGACGTAGTTTCCAATGCCCCAGCTTCGAATTGGAGCTTCGCAAATATTCCGCTGTTTCCACGCGAGGAGCGGAATCCGAAATCGCGATTTCCATTGTGGGCACCGAGTTCAATGGAGAAGATCCCGCAGAAGTTGCGGCCCAACTCGCTTGATGCCCAGCTCAAGGTGGGGCCGCCGGATGACAAAATGGAACGGGAGGCAGATCGTCTTGCGGCAAGCATGTCGCGAGCGCCCTCGTCCAGTGTTTCAGTCGCTCAGCCTGCTTCGCGCACTGATTCAATATTCGACGCGCCCCTGTCGGCAACGCAGCCGGCGATGCGACCAGCCACACAAGAATGCCAAGCTCCGGCTCCCCGCATCGTAAATGAAGCATTGCGTTCGGCAGGGCAGCCGTTGGATCCAGAGACGCGTGCCAAGATGGAACCTCGCTTCGGTCGAGATTTCGGCGGGGTTCGAGTTCACACCGATGCACTCTCTGTGCAGTCCGCGCGCGCGCTCAATGCTCGTGCTTACACCGTTGGCAACAGCATCGTTTTCGCCGAAGCGGAGTTTGCGCCGCGGAGCGTGAGCGGCCAGAGCCTTCTGGCACACGAGCTAACTCATACCGTGCAGCAGGGCGGGCAGCCGCAGCTGATTCAGCGGGCACCGGCCAACTATGGAAGCACGGCTACGGTAGGGCCGCAACCCGATCCTTCAAAAAAGAAACCGGGATCACAATTGACGGCTGACGATTTGATATGGGTGTTTGCGAGCCTGCGCCACAGTGATCCGGAGGCGTTCGTAAAAGTTCTGAGCAAGAATGAAGGAGTGTTGTATCCGGTTCTCAGTCTATATGGATTTGAGGGGTCTAAGGTCAAGGAACAAGACTCACTGAAAGATTTTGATGCAGCAGTGAAGAAATGGGGCAGGATGAGTGAATACGAGCGAAAGTATGGACGCTTGATACAGAACAAGCCGCATCCGAAGCCGAAGTCGCGCGAAGAACGGAAGTATGAAAATGCGAAGGAGCTTGAGCGCGACTTTATCAATCACGGTTACGAGCGCTTCGAGATCAATAAAAGGATTGAATCGGCTGGGTTGATGGGAGACCTGGTAGGCTTGAAAATTAGTGTCCGTGACAACTTTGGAAAGTACGAGACAAGAACTTTCGAGAAAGAGGAAACTCACATTTTCGCCAGCGTTCCCGGTGCCTTCTACCAGCCATGGGCGCTCGAGGCACTTAGGGCTTACATGCAAAAATACGAAGAGGCCCACAACATCCAGGTTCCGATCCAATCTGGCGCGATCAACGACGGATCTCAGATGGCAAAAGATCAGGCTCAGTCCCAGATACTTCCGTCCATGGAGGAGTCATACCTGGGTGCGGGGCTCGCACTTTTTGTGAGCAGATACACAGACGATCCGAGGATTATTCTGGCGGCTTCTGAGCTGGGCGGCGGGATCGAGGCATCGGCTGGGGCGGTGGGAAATGTCATCGGCAGTCGTGGCAGTTATAAGCCCGAAGTTGAGAACAAACCTGCAGAGGCCTACACCAACAACCGGGACAGGATTTCACCTTCGGTTGATCCGGAAAAGGTGGGTTCTGCTCCGGCATCAGGTCCCGCTGAGACTCCAGATGCGCATCCTGACGCGGTTAAGAGGCCTGCACCTGTCCGATTTGAAAAGTTGTCGCTTAAGGAGAGAAACGAGCTAGCAAAAACTAACCCTCAAGCTGCAGAGGCGATGCGCCTGCGCTATCGGGAATTGTCGGATGCAGAGCTTGGCAAGCTGGCGAGAAATGGCGACGTAATGGCAGAGTCGGTGCGCAATCAACGCATTCCGCCGAATAACCTGGTGAAGAACTTACCCAAAAGCGGTGAAGATAGGTTTTCAGACCCGAGTGTCTATGACAAACTCGTACAGGCTATCAAGTCTTATCGATTGACATCAGGGTATCGGCGGTCGGGCCCACATGCTGTCACACCCGACGCGGACACACAAGGCGGCGTTGTGGGCTCAGCAATGACGAATGTGCCAGGACTCGAGGGCCGGGTGTTCGTTGCCGAATCACCGCTGGCTGGTGGCCAGGTCAATCCCGATTCAGAGTTCAAGCCCCACACCGACTTCGACAAGCTTCCGCATACGCATGGCCACGCAGAGCAAGGTCTTGCCGACCAGATCGGCGCAGCATTCAATGGTATTCCAGCGGAGAATCTCAAAGGGAGAACAGTCTATATCCTGATTGAGCAGATTCCTTGTTCAACATGTGCTGCCGGTACCGGAACAGCTGACAAGAATGTTCAGCCAGGGGTGTTGGCGAAGTTGGGCGAAAAATTTAAGACGGTGAGATTCGAAGTGAAGCACATGGACGCTAGCGGAAATAAGATGACATTGGACGCGGGGAAGAACACAATTGTTCCACTGCGGCAACCGGCGAAACCGAAGGCTCCCGACAGGACTCAGAAGCCTTGATCCGAGGGGCGGGATTATCGAGCCGGCCCGATATTACTGACACATAGGTGCCCCATCTTTTCAGCAAAGATCGCTGAAAGGATGGGGCACGATAACACTATATGAGGGATAGATTGAAAGTTACCCTGGTGTAGTGCTCAAGTCGGTTTTGTCGCTGCGACTCTTCACAGTCACTGGCGAATAAACGCTAAGCCCAAGCATCCGCGTTCGGGTGAGCCTCATAAAACTTTCACAGGTATCCGAGGCGAGATCACTGGCGGCGAACTCGATGCCAACTATAGTTGAAGCGCCGGAAGGGATAGTAGTAGGAGTTGGTTCGGGAATGTCCTCTCCTCGATTCAAAGGCGATTGTTTGTTCATCCCGGGCAAGTCGCCAGCTAACCTGCAGAGCTCGGCAAGATGGGGGCAATATTCGGATTGACGAAACAATACGACCGGAACACGCAATTTACGTCCGCATCGGGTCTGGACGCGCGCACTGGGATGTTCACATCAGTAGAGATTTTGCGGTCTCCGGATTAGTAAACACATGCCCACAAC
>Ga0224529_1000129_pt1 | contig 57320 bp, 56 predicted proteins | sample CBST50metaG_FD_179893 | JGI IMG/M metagenome (GOLD analysis project Ga0224529, IMG submission 179893) | Peat soil microbial communities from Stordalen Mire, Sweden - C.B.S.T50 | ecosystem: Environmental > Terrestrial > Soil > Wetlands > Peat | place: Sweden: Norrbotten County, Stordalen Mire...
CAGGGGCTTACTGCCTCACCTGACCCAACGAACCAGCTTCTAACCGCTTCCCACTTCCCTATCGGGCAGACCACCAAGGCCACTGGGAGGCTTTACCGCTTTACTGCAACTTCACTAGAGTAGCACAAGCTACCCCTGTTTGCAAACCTCGCCGGCTTTCAACCGCCCCGCTTTGCTTGCGACTCTCAAAGAGTAGCATAACCACTCTCTGCTTGCAAACGGCTTGCTTTGTTTTACTTAGGGCCGCTTTGCAACTTCCGAAAAGTAATAGATCACTCTCCGTTTGCTAGTGGCTAACCCGGCTAAGCCGTATTCACCTCGTTGCAACTTCCCAACAATAGCAACCCCTCAGAAGGATTGCAAGCCTCCCTTCCTGTGGAAAGCTCGCATTTCTGTGGGAAACCAGTACCTACTGGCGGGCGATCAGACCTAAGTCTGTGAGTCCATTGACGAAAAACTGCATGGCCAAGGCCACCAAAAGAAGACCCATAATACGCACCAGGATACGAATGCCGGTCTCGCCCATGACGCGGCGCACTCCATCAGCCCCGGCCAGTACCCAATAGCTGACCAGACTGGTCAGCCCGATGGAACCGAGGATGGCTCCCATCTCCCAATGCCAGAGGGACGGCACCTGTCCCACCAGCACCATAACCGAGGAGATCGCGCCAGGGCCGGCCAGCATGGGAATCCCCAGCGGCACAATACCCGCGTCTTCCTTGTGGGAGGCCTCTTCGGTTTCGCCCGTGGCCTCCTGGGTGGCGGAGCGCTTGGCCTGCAACATGTCCAAGCCGATGAGCAGCAGAATCAGGCCGCCGGCCACTTCGAACGCCGGCAGGGTGATGCCGAACATGCGGAAGATGAGTTGGCCACCGAGGGCAAAGCTGGTGAGCACGATGAAGCAGGTGAGCGCACCTTTCCGCGCCATGCGCTTGCGCCGCGGCGGGTCGGCCATCTCGGTAATGGCCAGAAACGACGGAATTGCGGCAAACGGGTCGACGAGGAAGAAGATTGAACTCAAGGCCAGCACGGAGAAGCGCACCAGGGGCGCCCTGGTGAATTCGTTGAGCGCCATTTCGGCAGGGTTGGTCCAGATCATGGCTTGAGGCTAAAGCAATTGGGGGAGAGTCGCCAACCAGTTGACGCGCGAGAGATCGGAATTGACACCGGACGGGCGAAAATCTCTCGCGCTTTCGAGGCACTTTAGCGGTGCAAAAGGCTGTGCATAACAACGCGGCCTTTTTGAGGACTCTGGGTAAAGCTGCCGTGAGGCGGAAGATGGACTGATTGAGTTCCAGATTCGATGTTGGCGGGAGTCTTGCATTGGAGCCCCGGGTGGTGCGGAGCGAGGGCACATTTGGCGAGGTAGCAGCCGCTGCGCGGGATAAGCAAGTTGGCAAGTTAGCGAGCGCAGCGCAGGATGCTCGCTTCATCCCTTCGCGAGCGGATGGTCGTTGCAATGCACCTTACCTTTGCCCCGCTTCGCCGCACTACAATCATCTCTTGCTCACTGAAGATCAATGCGAACGGCTGGACGTGGTGCTGGTTTCTCCGCGCAATCCTCTCAATATAGGAGCGGTGGCGAGGGCCATGGCCAACTTCGGCTTTGGGCGTCTATCGGTCGTCGCTCCCTTTGCGCCCCACTGGCGGGAGGCTCGTTCGGCCGTCGGCGCTCCGGAGCTGCTGGCCCAGGCGCGGGAAACAGAGACCTTGGCCGACGCCGTGGCCCAATGTACCTTTGTGGCGGGTACAGGAACGCTGACCTATCGGAAGCCGGAGCAGAGGGTGGTCTCGCTGCCTGATTTGGCTCCGCTCGTGGCTGTGGAACTGGCGCGAGGCGGGCGCATCGGCCTGGTTTTTGGGCCGGAAAAGCACGGGCTCACGCGCGAAGATCTTTCCTATTGCCATGTGATGGTCGAGATTCCCACCGATACCCGCCAGCCTTCGATGAACCTGGGGCAGGCGGTGGCGGTTTGTCTGTACGAGTTGGCGATTCGCGCATTTCGGAAGGAAATGGGCCAGGTCGAGGGGGGAGCGGCGGCGACGGAAAGCTCTACAGGCGAGAGCGGGGAAGAGCGCGCCTCCGTGGCTAAAGCCAACGTCGATTTTGTTGGCCTAACGCGGCGGTTGAGCCCCCCGCCTCCCTCCGGATCGAATTCTTCCGCTGCTCCCGGAGTGCCTTCGGGCACTGTGGATCTGCTGGCCGGATTGGTGGAACAGACGATGCAGGCGGCCGGCTACTCCCCGCGCTCGATGCAAGCGGCCAACCGGCACGACCTGCGCCTGATGCTGCGAAGGCTGGCGCTGACGCAACCCGACGCGCGCCGCATCCTGGGCCTGTTTCGCCGCGTGATGTGGCGATTGAACCGGAAGCCGGGGAGTGACGATAAGTCCGATTGAGCGCATATGCACGTTTCTTCCGCCCACAGGAACCAATTCCTGTTAAAGTGGCGCTCAAGGACCCCTCATGTTTATAGCCCTCGTTCGGACTCGCCGAGCGTGCTTCGCCGTGGCTTCGCTGCGGCACTCCGCGCTCCTTTGCGTCATCGCCCTTTTGCTGGCATTGAATTTCATTGCCGGAGCACAGCAGCCCACGGCCTCCGTAGCATCCACAGAAAGCCCGCAAACGTCTCCCTCAGCAACAGCTGCTCCGGTGGCCGGCGGCATCACAGAAGAGGAGCTCAAGCAACTGCTGTCCGGCAAAGCACTCTACCTGCGGGGCGGTTACCTGGACAACGCGCTGGCCTTCGACGAACACGGGCACTTGGCCGGACACTCGCCGCAGGGCTCCTACACGCTGAGCGCCGTCCAGATTGAGAAGATTCGCCTTACCAAACACAAAGTGGAGTTGCAAGGCATTCGTTATGGGCTGCATTTTGTCGGCCAGCTTGCCTACGAGGATCCCGCCACCAGCGTGGACCGTGTGAGAATCACGCCAAAAAAGAAGGTGGTTCGGATCACCATCGACCGCGAGATCGTCGTGAAGCCCAAAAAGAAGAAGGATCTGCTACTCGGCAAAGGAAAGGGCACGAAGCTCCAGTCGGATGGGCAACAACATCCGAATGCCACGGCGGCCTTGGCCGCGACCACTGGCGCTCCGGCCGCCGAGACGGCCGAGTTAAGCCCGGATGAGCAGGTAAAGGCATCCATCGCAGCCGCACCCGAAGGCGAACGGCCAGCCGACGCCAAGAGCGTGACGGCGACCACCTCCCCGGCGCATGCCACTCGCGTACTGAAGGACGCGCTCGAACAGATCTTCGCCCCAGGGCTCGACGACCGGATGCTGGCCGCCATGCCCGACTTCTGGAAGCTCTATTACCAGGCGGTCGCAGCCAAAATCGACTACCGGCCGAGCGACCCGTCCATCCTTCGCCAGAACACGGTGGACCAGAAGGCGCGGCTGCTCTCCACTTTTGAGCCGGACTCGAATGAATTCGCCCAGGCCAACGGCGTGGCCGGCATGGCGCTTTATCACACAGTGATCGGCACGGACGGCAAAGCCGGAGAGATTGCGGTAGGCCGGCCGATCGGTTTCGGACTGGACGAGAACGCCGTGGCAGCGATTCGCAAGGCCAATTTTCAGCCGGCGATCAAAGCCGGCAAGCCGGTTCCGGTGCTGCTCGACCTGGTGGTGCAGTTTCGCATCTTTTCCAATCGCACCGCTGCCGCAGGCCAGATCCCGCCGGCGGAGAAACCCGCTGAGGCGCAACTTCCCGGTCCCTACAGCGTGCAGCGGGCGAAATAGCACGCTTGCCCGTCGAGAGCTGAACTCTGAAAAGCAGCTGAGCTAAAAACAATTTCGCCCGACGCGAAAGAATCGCGTCGGGCGAGATGTGTTTGAACTGGACCCAGGACGTGAGGCGGATTCACCGCGCCCATCGTCAGGCCGTATGGTCGAAGATCATCTTCTGCTTGACAACGGTTCCGTCGGGACTGGTGATGGTATAGAGCCAGGTGCCTACCTTGCCATTGGGGCTCACCGTGAAGTCGCCCTTGGTGATGGTGCCGTCGGGATCGCGCTGCGTCTCATGCACCACGGTTGGCTCCTCTGTGTAGGAGTAGACGGTGGCGCTGCCGGCTATGGGGTATTCCTTGCCATCCGCTGCTCCCTTGAAGGAGTAGGAGGCTTCAAAGCCGGAGCCGGTGGTCTGGTCCACGGAAAACTGGATCAGCTCGGGTGTATCGGAAGACACCTTGACGGTCATGGCCATCAGGTTGGGACCGGAGCCGAAGTCGCTTTTCGCTACGTTCAATTTCCAATTCCCGGACATGATGCCGTGGCCACCCGCCTGGGCCAGAAGCGCCAACGGCGCCAGGACAACAAGAGCCGCAACCACACAAGTGCGCAAGCCAAGGTTCTTCATAAACATCTCTCCCTGCATGCGCCGCAACCGGCACGGTTGCCGAGGCGCACAGCACCTTGAAGTTAGGCCCTGAGGAGGAAAAGGGATGTGACATTGGTCACCGAGGGGCGGTGACGAGGGAGGCAAGACAGGCCCGCAGCTGAGCATCGGCCGGGCAAATTGTCTTACGGCGCGGAAACGTAAGACGCCAGCAAGACCTCTGTCTGCCATTCGTCTTACGCCTGTAAGACAAACGTCCTACGGATGTCTTACAGGCGTAAGACAAGCACCCGCCTGAAGCGGCGCGGGTGGCCTTACTTGGCTGGCGAGGGTTCCCACAACTCCACGCGATTGCCCTCCGGATCCGTGACCCAGGCGAAGCGGCCGTAGGCGAAGTCGTCGCGGTGGGGGTCGATCGGCACACCAGCGGCCATCAGTTGGGCGAGGAGTTGATCCAGGTCGTCCACCCGGAAGTTGATCATCGCTTGTTGGGGTCCAGGCCCGAAATACTCTGTGTCGTGCGCGAAGTGGGCAAAGACGGTCATCCCGGTCGATGCGGGGCCATCAAAAATCAGGGAGCCGCCCGCACCCGGCTGTATGCCAAAATTGGCGGCATACCAAGCCGACAGCACTTTGGGGTTGCGAGCCCTCAGAAAAACGCCTCCCACACCAACAGCTTTAGCCATACCTATTCCTCCTGGTGGATGATCTGATCGAGTTTGGGTTTGTGCTTGATTTCGCGACCGGTACGCGGTCCGGTGTCGACCAGGCGCGAAGGCTTGGGCTGGCCCACCCGCTCGCGGGCATTGGCTTTGACCGCCTTGGTGGCCGAGAATTTCTCTAGCTTGCGTTTCGTCATGGCAAGGTCGAGTATGGAATAAATCCTGCCGGAGCGAAAGTGGCAGGGGTTCCCGGCAGCCGGTTTCGTTGCCGGATTGGAGAGCCGAAAGACCATGGAAGAGCGGGAATTTTTCAACGAAACAACGGAACAACGCACGCACACGCTAGTCTGCCCCAAATGCGGGCAGGAAGGCGAGTACAAAGTTACATGGGTGGTAAGGCGAAAGCGGACGCAGCTGCCTCGGAACGCGGACGAGCGCGATCGTGCCCGGTTCGCCAAGGCGCAGTCTTACATGGTAAGACGCGACGACAAACTGGCCTGCACCAACATGCGCTGCCGCAAGCCCTTCGACATAACGCAATTGCAGTCCCTGGCTTTTTTGAGCGATTGATGCAGGCGCCCAGGCGCATGGCCGGGTGAGGCTGTCCTTGGGGCGGTACCTTGTGGAGTGCGCTCCGTGGTTGCGTCTGTCACGGCACTTGCTTGCACGTTGCATCGTTCCGCCATGATCTGGTGATGCGTCGCGGTTTCGCTGCGGGCCCTTCCCGTCGCTTTGCACGACGCCAGCAAGGCGTGCCCCTCGCGTGTTCGCTGCGAAAGGAAGGAATCCGAAACGGGTTCCCACTGGCGCGGGCCGAGCGGCATGTGATTGAATCGAGACAGTAAGCGGCTGGGCCGGGAGGACAGAATAGGCGGCCCGCCAGGAGAGACAAGAATGGCTAATTCCCTGCTTCCCCCCGAAGAGCGCAACCTCAATCCGGACCAAGTGGAGGCGCTCGACAAACGGCGCGACCTGGGCCACACCTTGCTGGTGATTGCCGGCCAGTTTGCCGTCATCGCGACCATTCTGCTGCTGTGGGTGGGCCAGGACCTGCAGTACTCGCCGGGCTGGGCGCACCCCATTGCGTATTACTTCGCCATCGCACTGGCGATCATCGCGGTTTGCGGCGTTACCGGATTCCTGCTGCGCCGGGGCACTCCGCGGCTGGACTAGAGTTGCGCTCGTCTGAGGTTCTGCGTCCCCCGTGGAGGGCTGGGCTGGAGCGAGCGGTGCGTTAAGCTAAGCAGAACATGAAAGACTCCGCTGTTCTGCTCATCGACTGTCCCGATCAAAAGGGCCTGGTGGCCCGCGTCTCTTCTTTGCTTTACAAGCATGGCGCCAACATCCTGCACGCCGACCAGCATCAGGACCACGGCCTGGGCCTGTTCTTCATGCGCGTGGAGTGGGCACTGAACGGCGTGGGCGATGCCGCAAGCAACGTGCCGGGAGCCGCTCCGAATGGCGGGAAAAGCGGCCATGAACCATTCAATCTTGACGCCTTCGGGGCGGAGTTTGCGCCGATGGCCGCTGAACTCAACATGCGCTGGAAGCTGACCTCCGGACGGCAACTGCCGCGTGTGGCCTTGTTCTGCTCTCAATACCTGCACTGCATGGCTGATCTGTTGCACCGATGGAGAACCGGAGAACTGGCATGCGAAATTCCCGTCATCGTCTCCAACCACACTGCAGTCGAGAATCTTGCCGGCTTTTACGGCGTCCCCTTTGAACACATTCCGGTGACAGCGGCCACGCGCGCGGAGGCCGAGGCACGGCAGGTGGAGGCGCTCGAAAGCAAAGGCATTGAATTAGTGGTGCTGGCCCGGTACATGCAGATTCTCTCGCCAGCCTTTGTCGCCCGCTATCCGCAGTCCATCATCAACGTGCACCACTCGTTCCTGCCCGCCTTCACCGGGGCCAAGCCCTACCACGCGGCCCACGAGCGGGGCGTGAAGCTGATCGGAGCCACCAGCCACTATGTCACTGCGGTGCTGGACGACGGCCCCATCATCGAGCAGGATGTGGCCCGCATCTCGCACCGCGACCAGGTGGAAGACCTGGTTGCGAAGGGCCGCGATCTGGAGCGCGTGGTCCTTTCGCGCGGAGTGCGCTGGCATCTGGACCGCCGCATCCTCTGCTACGGAAACAAGACAGTGGTATTCGATTAGAGCTGCGAATCGGAGAAACAAACGCTCCGCTGGCACGCAACGAGTCTTGAACGGAAGGCTTATGAAGCTTGCCGAGCCTTGTGACAAGGTGGACCCAATTGGGCGTAACTCAAGTGAACCACCTGGCGGTGGTCATTTCATCGCGCCCGGTCCATCGCGCTGCTAGGCTGCGTTATGGGCGGCGTCCCGCAATCGGATGACCGCATCCGCCTGGGGACCTTTCTGACCTTGGACGATATCGAACTCGACGTCATCGCCCTCTTTCAGCGTTTTATATCCGTCCAGCTGGATTGCAGAGTAATGAACGAATACATCCGGACCGTCTTCACGTCCGATGAATCCGTAGCCCTTGGCGTTATTGAACCACTTTACTTTGCCTTTGTGCTGAGCCACAGGCTCCTGCTTTCTTGCGCCGTGCATGGGGAGTGAGGCGCGTAAAAGGAACTGGGGGATACGCGTCGTTACAGACTATGACGTCAAAAACCAGCCAAAGGTTGGACGGGATTCGCGGGCGCGAATCCCGTCCCATGAGACGGAGCCGGCGGGGTTCGCCGGCTTCGGATGGAACTTGTTGATTCGATGGGATCGATGGTGGGAGGCGCTTACTTGCTGTGCTTTCCGGTGATCTGGCGGGCGTAGAGAAGCACGCTCGTGAGAGTCTTGCCGTCGAGGATGGCGCCCTTGGCGATCATTTTGAGCACCTCGGAGAGCTTGACCAGTCGCAATTCAATCTGCTCGTCGTCTTCAGGATGAGCCTCGCCCGCGGCCAGGCCCTCAGCCACGAAAACCTGCATCGACTCGCCCAGGAAACCGGGGCTCGCATAGTACTCGACGAGCGGCTTCCACTTCTTTGCCTGGTAGCCGGTCTCTTCCTCCAACTCGCGCTTGGCGCCGTCGAGAGGATCTTCTCCAGCGTCGAGCTTTCCGGCCGGCAGTTCCCACAAGAACTGGCGGGCCGCATGGCGGTATTGGCGCTCCATCACAATCCATGGATCACGCTTGCTCTTGGTGCTGTCCAAAGCCAGGATGACCACGCTGCCGTTGTGGCGAACGATGTCGCGCGTGCTCTCTGTGCCGCCCGGCTCGAGCAGGCGATCGCGCTCGATGCGAAACAGCGGGCCCTCGAAGACGATTTCGGAGGCCAGCACCTGGGCCTTCTGTTCAATTTCGGGCTCAACGGACTTGGGAGCTTTCTTCGTCTTGGGCTTGAGAGCCTTTGCCACACTGGGTTTGGCGGCTTTTTTGTTTTTGGCCGCAGGCTTGGGAGTTGTGGCTTTCTTGGGCTTGACGGCCTTTGATCCCTTGGGTTTCGCGGCTTTCGCGACCTTCTTTTTTGGGGGCATTTCCTTTGTCTCTCCTCTAAAACATAATCAGAAGAAGTATACGCACAGTGGCGGATTGCGCCGGACACGGAAATGCACTCGTGCATCGATTCGGGCCGGCGTGGCATCCTTAACACAGCCACATTTCATTTCCACGCGCGTGCAATTCAGCGCCCGCCCGACCAAGAGATTGCCAAGAGAATGAGTTGTTGACCACAGACTGTCATCCGATCACCGTTGCGCCGGGGCTGAGCCGGCTATTTCTGGACTACTGCACCGGCGATGCCGCGGCGCGGCCGTTCTATTCCTCATTTCCAACGGATTCATCCCGGTCGGCGCGCCCGCCGGTCCCCGAGCATTGGCCGGAATTTGTGCGACTGCTGACCGAGCAAAATGTTGCTCCTTCTCCGGCTGCCACGGCCGCGCTCGAGGCTCTGAGCCACGGCGCAGGTGTGATGGTAACGGGGCAGCAGGTGGGGCTGTTTGGCGGGCCGCTGTTCACGCCCTTCAAAGCGGGCACCGCACTGGCCCGCGCGCGCCGGGCCACAGCCGCGGGCCAGGCCCATGCGGCGATCTTCTGGCTGGCCAGCGAAGACCATGATTTTGCCGAGATCAACCATGTGGTGTTTCCGGCGCGGCGGGAGCAGCGCACACTGGTCTATTCAAAGGCGCCTGACGCGGCGAAGCCGGTGGGTGGAGTCGTGCTCGACGATTCGATTCTTCCTCTCGTGAATCAGGCGTGGGAGTTGCTGGGTTCTTCCGACGCGATGGACGCTCTGGCCGCCGCGTATCAGCCGGGCCGCACGTTCGCGCAGGCGTTCCGGGAGTTCTACGCCAAAGCTTTTGCGGCGCAGGGACTACTGGTGCTGGACGCGGGGGGACGAGAATTCCATCGCATGGGTGCGCCGGTTTTGCGGGCAGGGATTGAACGCGCTGACGAACTGCACGCGGCGCTGCTGGAACGCAATCAGGCGTTGGTGGCGGCGGGCTATCATGCGCAGGTGGCCGTGGGTGCGCAATCGAGCCTGCTGTTTCTGCTGGACGAGCACACGGGCGCGCGGCTGGCGTTGAAAAGGACACCTCCGACAGCCAGCGAGCCCGATGGGATTTGGACGACCGGCAGACAGAATTTTTCGACAGGCGATTTGGTTGCGATTCTGGACGCTGAACCGGAGCGGATTTCTCCCTCGGCGCTGCTGCGGCCCGTGTTTCAAGACTTCCTGCTGTCGACTTCAGAGATTGTGGGCGGCCCGGCGGAGTTGGCTTACTTCGCCCAGTCCGCGGTGCTCTACGAGCGCATTCTGGGGCGGGCAACCCCGGCGGTGGCGCGATTCTCTGCCACGCTGGTTGAGCCCGCTATCGGCGAATTGCTGCACCGCCATGAACTGACTGTCGAGCGAATCTTCGGTGAGACGCAGGAGTCGCTGGCCCAGTTGCTGGGCGCGCGGGCGATGCCTATCGATGGCAAGCGCAAACTCGCCGCGGCGGGCACAGCTCTCGACGAGGAACTGACGACGCTGGTGGACTGGATGGGTACGCTGGACGCTGGCCTGGGCCGGTCGGCGGAGACGGCGGCGAGCAAGATGCGCTACCAGATGAATCGCCTGCGGCGGCTGGCGGCCAACTTCCAACTGGAGCGCGAGGCTTCACTCAGGCGACATGCTGAGTCCATCAGCCAGGCGCTCTATCCCGGCGGCACGCTGCAGGAGCGGGTCTACGGCGCGGCTTATTTCTTTGCCCGCTACGGGTTTGGGCTGGCAGAGGAGATTACCGCACAGGCGGCGAATGCCTGCCCTGGGCATACGGTCCTCTGGTTGTAGGAGTTGCGAGTCAGCAAGTTATTGATCCGGTCCCTTCAAGAGTGTTGCGCCTTGAAGGATCAACTATAGCAAAACCAGAGTTGGTGTATCCCGACAGCAGTGCACCCAAGTCGACGCGACCACCAGGAAGCGGCGACCTCGCACTCATTGAACAGGACACAGGAACTCTGGTTTTGCTCTAAATCCTGGATCTTCCCAATCGTCACAACTCAAGCTGTTGACGAAAACCGCAACGGGCCACTCCGCGGTTGCGGAATGGCCCGTTGCTTGATGCGTTGAAACTGGCCGCAGTTACTTGGCAGCGACCAGGGGCTTGGTGACCAGGGTTCCATTGGCATAGGCCTTGGCCATGTCGGCAATGGCGATGGGCTTGTAGTCGCCAGCGTGTCCGGCCTGGCCGAACTGGGTCATACGCAGGGCAACGACCTTCTGCATGGCCGCGCGGGCCGGCTTCATGTAGTCGCGGGGATCGAACTTCTCCGGGGTCTCCCACAGAACCTTGCGGATGGCGCCGGTGATGGCCAGGCGGTTGTCGGTGTCGACGTTGACCTTGCGGACGCCGTTCTTGATGCCGAGCTGGATTTCTTCGACCGGCACGCCCCAGGTTTCCTTCAGCTTGCCGCCGTACTGGTTGATGATGTCCTGCAGGTCCTTGGGAACAGACGAGCTGCCATGCATGACCAGGTGGGTGCTGGGCAGGCGCTTGTGAATGGCGAGGAGCAGGTCCATCTTGAGCACCGAGCCATCGGGCTTCTTGGTGAATTTGTATGCGCCATGGCTGGTGCCGATGGCGATGGCCAGCGAATCCACGCCGGTCAGTTCGGCAAACTCGACAGCCTGGTCGGGATCGGTGACGTGATCGAGACCCGAACCGCCGGCGCCGTGGCCGTCTTCAATGCCGCCCAGAACGCCGATTTCGCCTTCAACCGCGACGCCGCGCTCGTGCGCGTAATCGACAACCTTGCGGGTGACTTCGACATTCTCTTCAAAGGTGGCCGGGGTCTTGCCGTCGGCCTTCAGCGAGCCGTCCATCATGACGCTGGTAAAGCCCAGCTTGATGGCGCTCTCGCAGGTTTCAAAGCTGTTGCCGTGATCCAAATGCATGGCGATCGGAATCTCGGGATAGAGCTCGTTGGCGGCCAAGATCAGGTGATAGAGGTAGTTGTCCTGAGCAAACTGACGGGCGCCGCGGCTGGCCTGGATGATGACCGGCGACTGGGTTTCTTTGGCGGCCTCCATGATGGCCTGAATCTGTTCCATGTCGTTGACGTTGAACGCGCCGACGCCGTAACCGCCTTTGGCGGCCTCGTCGAGAAGCTGCCGAGTGGAGACTAGAGACATAGGAAGTTCTCCTTTTAGGGTTGGCTCCGGCCGCCTCTTCGCTCAGCCCTTGACGAGCCATAGTACAGCCATTCGGGCGGCAGGAACTGCAATCGTCCTTATGGTAGCACCGGCGCGCAAGCAAAAAGTGTGTTCATGAGCACAGGAGCGGGGGCGTGGGAGCTGACGTGGAGAACTCGCGGAACGGCTTGGCTGCGTTCTGTGGAATAATCCCTGCGTGCCTCTTGCCGCCTTAACCCATGCAAGCTGGTTCCTGGTGGCCTGTGCCGCGGGAACGGTTGTGCTGCTGCTCGTCCTGATTGCGCGCGTGCGGCTGCACCCGGCGCTCGGATTAATGATTGCCGGACTGACCTTGGGCGTAGCGTCTGGTATGCCGTTGCAACAGGTTCCGGTTTCCTTCACAGCGGGCGTGGGCGGGCTGATGGGACGGATCGCCATCGTGCTCGGTCTGGGCGCCATCCTGGGCCAGTTGCTGGCCTCCTCGGGAGGCGCTGCGGCACTTGGCAATGCGCTGGTCGACCGGTGCGGGCCGAGAGGACTGCCCTGGGCGTTTGTGGGCTTGGGGATTCTGGTGGGACTGCCGGTGTTCTTCGAAGTAGGCCTAGTGCTGCTGATGCCGATTGTGGCGGCCGCCGCGCGGCGCGACCACCGTCCGCCCATCCTGGTCGGCCTGCCGCTGCTGGCCGGGCTTTCCATCGTTCACGGCACGCTGCCTCCGCACCCGGCGGCCATGCTGGCGGTGGCCCAATATCACGCCGACATGGGCCGCACCATCCTGTGGGGACTGGCCGCCGGACTGCCGGCCGCCGCGCTTGCTGGCCCGGTGCTGGGGTGGATTCTCATGCGCCGCTGGGAACTGCGGCCGTCGGAACTGCCGGTAGAGGCTGCCGGGCAGGAACTCGACGAAAACGGACCGGTCCTCTTCGATGCGCCTGCGGAGACGATTCCTGGCGAGGCGAATGATCACGGCGAGGGGCCGAATGGGGTAGGCAAATTGGCCGTCGGAGGTGCAGAGCCTGAGGTCCCATTGAAACGGGGGCATGAAGCGGAAAAAGTACCGTCGCCGGCTGGTCCAATGCGCGCCGCCGCTGCGATCCTGCTGCCGGTGGCGCTGATCTTTCTGGGCAGTTGGGCCGACGCGCTGGCTACCCCAGGTTCGACCTTAAACATGGTGCTGCACTTTACCGGCAGTCCGGACGTGGCGCTACTGGTCGCCGTGCTGGCCGCGCTGGTCACGCTTGGGAGCCGCGTCCAGACCGGCCGGCATCATGGACGGGAACTGCTGCGCCAGTTGACGACGGAATCCTTTGCGCCCATTGCCAACGTGCTGGTAATTCTGGCTGCAGCCGGCGGGTTGAGCGGCGTTCTGAGGGACTCTGGAGCGGCGCAGGCGACGGTGAGCCTGGCCTTGGGCGCACACATGCCGCCCCTGGTGCTGGCCTGGGTGCTAGCTGCCGTGGTGCGCGTTTCCATGGGTTCGGCGACGGTTGCCATGGCCGTCTCTTCAGGGATTCTGGCTCCCACGGTTGCCCACCTGGGCGTGAGGCCCGAGTTACTGGTGCTGGCCACCGGCACCGGATCGCTGGTTCTCTCGCATGTGAACGATTCCGGCTTCTGGATGATTCAGTCATTCTTCAAATTGGAATTGAAGGAGACGCTGGCTACGTGGTCGGTGATGGAAACGGTGCTGTCGGTGGCGGGACTGGGAACCACGCTGATTTTGTCGGCGATGCTTGGCTGAGACTCCGCGACCCTCAACTACTCAGTAGCCCCGGTGCACCAGTTCGTAACGAAGCTGGACTTGGGCGCCGCCTGGCATCCGCTGCAGCCAGACCTCCCATGCACCGGCCCTATTTGTCAGCGTCGTCGTGACAAAGGGCTTGTTCTGCCACGGAGCGCCTACGCATTTGGAGGAACTGTATCCGGCGCCGGCCCGCAAGTGTGACCTCAGATCGTACTCCAGCTTGGCGCGATCCACGCCGATGCCCCATTGTGCCGCCCGATCAATCGGAACGGTTGGATACACGACGGCTTGGGCAGTTAGCCGCGGAGTGGCGCGCAGATCGAGCACCGGCCAAATCCACAAAAAACGCTGGTTCTGAGCGGCCGAACCGGACTCCTGCACCGCATAGACTTCCTGCGTCCAGGCGAGGTGTTCTCCGCGATAGAGTTCCTTGCCCACCCCGGCAAACCACTGGGAGTCGTTCGTATGACCGCCGTCGTAGTAGCCGACATCGGGAATCACCCAGCGGCCACGCATCTGGGCATATTCGACCATGCGATAGGTGAGCACATGCGGCGCCTGCAACTGCTCGCCTGTGCGCACGATGTAAATGGATAAAAGCTGATGCGAATCGACAGGCTCGGCAAAGCTGGCTTGGCAACAGACAAATAGAAACAAAACAGTAAGTAAACGGCTTCCCATCGACAGCCTTGCACCGGTCCCGGTCAAAATCTCTATCGATTGTATGGGTTGGTCTCGCAAAAAACACACTGCACTTGACTGCTTCCTGCGTTTAAGACAAGAAATACGCACTAATAATGCTGATTTTACAGAATTTACGCATGGGATTCGCACTACGGGGTCCGCCTAGCAAGATAGTCGTTCCGGAGGGAGCAGGAGGATTTATCCCACCTGAGAAACCAACGCATATTTGCGGCCTTCAGGCCCGGATTTATGCGATCCGAAGTAAGTACAACCGTAGTCCTAGGCCTCTGTGGGCCCGGAGGCCCTCAGGACAGCCGGTCTGGCGACCGGCGCTACGGTCCGAGAAGAGATTCGGGTTAGAGCCCCAGCACCGCGCGCTGCGCGGCGAAGATGTCCTTCAGGCCCAATTCGGCCAAATCCACCAACTCGTTGAGTTGCTTGCGGGAGAAGCTGCCCTTCTCGGCCGTGGCCTGGGTCTCGATCAGGCCGCCGTCAGCGGTCATCACGACGTTCATGTCCACGTCGGCCTGGGAATCCTCTTCATAACAAAGATCCAGCAGCGGCGTCCCGCCGACGATGCCTACAGAGGTGGCGGCGACCAATTGCTTGAGCGGCGACTGCTTGAGCGTCCCGGCTGCGACGAGCGCGTTCAAGGCCAGGGCCAGGGCCACCGCCGCGCCGGTGATGGCCGCTGTGCGCGTTCCCCCGTCGGCCTGGATGACATCGCAATCCAGGATGATCGTGCGTTCCCCTAATGCCTTCATGTCCACAACAGAGCGCAGGCTGCGGCCGATCAGGCGCTGGATCTCGTGCGTCCGGCCGCCGATTTTGCCGCGTTCGCTCTCGCGCGGGGTGCGGGTGACGGTGGAGCGGGGCAGCATCGAGTATTCTGCCGTGACCCAGCCGCGACCGGAGTTGCGCAGCCAGCCGGGAACTCCCTGTTCGACTGTTGCGTTGGTGAGCACGCGGGTGTTGCCGCAGGAGACCAGCACCGAGCCTTCCGCGGTCTGGACGAAGCCGGGGACAAGGACGAGGGGGCGAAGCTGGACGGAGGTGCGGTCGCCGGGACGAAAGAAGGCAGAGGATTCGGGGACGTTCATAAGAGAAATTGTACGGGAATGAGATGGCGGGGCCGGGCGCCGTTCCGCAGAGGGAAGCTCTTCCCAAGACGGGAAAACGGGTCCCTCTCGGGCCGGAATGGGAATCCAGGCGTAAGCATATTATTTTTCATTTACTTATACCGATATACGTCCGCGCCATTGTCCCGATTTGGGACTTTACGAGCGTGTACGCCTCCGTGCCGCTGTCCTGGAGTTGGACAGTAATGCCTCTCTTTATCAGCAGTTTAGAGAATGTGTCCTAGTTTGGCACGCTGCGTGTAATAGGAATGGGCAGGTATCCAGAAGCTGGGGCAGGAATGGGAATCGCGCATCCAGGCTGCGTTGAGGCCATTGGGCGCGCACAGACCGGACTTGGGAAAAACCGCGAAACACCCGGGGAGATGGACAGGCGCCGGGCGAAAGTGGAAAGGAAACTGGCGATGCGGCAGATGGAACAAGCGGCAGATTTAAAGGGGAACCGGAGTGCGTCGGGGTTGATCGAGGCAGGACTGACGCGCACAGATTTGAGTCGCGCGGGATTGACCGGGATGGGCGACAAGCGCACGCGGGTCGAGGCGGTGGTCGAGACACTGGCCACCTTGCGCGGTAAGGGCGAAAGCCTGGCCGAGGTGGCGCATGACGCTCGCAACATGGTCACGGCGCTGGGCCTGTATTGCGATTTGCTCGATGAGCAGGGAGTGCTCGCCGCTCCCTTCCTTCACTACGCCGACGAGTTGCGGCTGGTGGCCACGGCGAGTCGCCGGCTGGTGGAGAAGCTGCTGACTCTGGACGCCAGCCGTCTTCCTGCTGGCGAGCCCTCAATGGCGAGCCGCGACAGCGCAGCCGGGTCGGACGCTGCGTTTCCAGTTTCCGCGAGGCCGTTGCGCAGCCAGCGGTGGGAGTTGATGCCCGCTTTGCCGGTGGACAATCTGGCCGGGGAACTGTTGGCCAATCGCAATCTGTTGGCGGCTCTGGCAGGGCCCTCGATCGCTCTGACCATCGACATCGAAGGCGGCTCCCTGGCGGTGCAGCTCACCGGCGAGGATCTGACCCGCATTCTGGTCAACCTGGTCAAAAACGCCGCCGAGGCCATGCCCGCGGGCGGTCGCATCGAGATAGGCCTTCGCGAGCGCCCGGCCGCAGCGGGAGACGCGCCCTGGCTGGCGCTCACCGTAGAAGACAACGGACCGGGCATTCCGCAGGGCGCGCTGGACGAGGTTTTCGCGGCCGGCTTTACGACTCGCTCAGGCTGCGGATCAGTTCAAGGCTCATCGAACAGCGATGCAATCGACCAGGGCGACTGGTCGGCGGGGCATCGCGGGCTCGGACTGTCCATCACCCGCTCCATCGTGGAGGCCGCCGGTGGCACCATTCACGCTGCCAACAGGGCCAGGGCGGGAGCCCGTTTCGAGATTCTGCTGCCGGTGAATTGCTCCTGAAGCGCGGCCGGAAATTAGGCCCGGAGGCGCGACCCACACGGTTCCATGCCTCAGGCGCGAGAGGTCGAGCCGGAAACTCGAAACATGAACGGAAAGAAGTGCTGACAGCGGCGAAAGAAAAACCATTTTAGCCAATTGTGTGTGAGGCGAATACAATGCTCGAAACAGTTCTGAACACAAGAGTCATGGAGTTTATCCCCCAACTCGCGGAAACGCCTGTACGTCTGCATCTGCTGGTGGTGGACGCCGACCAGGCAGTTCGCTCAGCCTGTGCGGAGATCGCCGCCAGCCTGGGCTACGCGGTGGAGAGCACGGGCGACATGAGTCAGGCGCGAACCCTGCTGCGCGGACGGGCCGCCGACATCCTGCTGGTCAACCTGCCCAGGGGCAGCAACGATGGGCTGGAGCTGGTCTCCGAGGTCAAGTTACTTTATCCACAGACCGCCGTGATCGCCATGACCGCCTCGGGCTCAGTGAACGCAGCCGTAGAAGCCATGCGCTGCGGGGCAAGTGACTACCTAACCAAGCCGTTCGCCATGGACGAGCTTTCGACAGTGCTGGACCGCGCCGCTGCCAGCCTGGTGACGGACTCGGCCACGCGACAGCTGCGCGAGCGGCTGCGGCTCTCGCAGGGGTTGGGCGCGATGATCGGCCGCTCCGGCGAGATGGAGAAGCTCTACCGCATTCTGTCCAAGGTCGCTCAGAGCTCCCATCCTGTACTGGTCCTGGGCGAGAGCGGCACCGGCAAGGAACTCGTAGCGAGGACCATTCACGCCTACGGGCCCAACTCCCAAAAGCCATTTCTCCCGGTCGACTGCGGATCGCTGGTGCCGACGCTGATCGAGAGCGAACTGTTCGGTTACGTGAAGGGCGCGTTTACGGGGGCCAACCGCTCCAAGGACGGATTGCTGGTTTCGGCCGAGGGGGGCACGGTTTTTCTGGACGAGATCGGCGAGTTGTCGCTGGACCTGCAGGCCAAGCTGTTGCGCGCCTTGCAGGAGAAAGAGGTCCGTCCGGTTGGCGCCACGCATCGCGTCCCAATCAAGGCGCGCATTGTGGCCGCCACCAACCGGGATCTGGCGGTGATGGTGGAGAACGGCACCTTCCGCAAGGACCTTTTCTACCGGCTGAATGTAGTCAATTTGCGCCTGCCCTCGCTGCGCGACCGGCGCGAGGACATTCCGCTGCTGGCGGCGCACTTCCTGGATCGGCTGAGCCGCGAGCACGGCGTCAAGTTCACGCTGAGCGATGACGCGCTGCGCACCATGATGCGGCACGACTGGCCGGGCAACGTACGCGAGCTCGAAAACTCGGTCGAACGGGCCTGCGCGCTTTCTTCCGGACCGATTCTGCACCTGGGCGATCTGCCCACGCAATTGCAGCAGCAGGGTCTGGAAGCCAGGCGCGCCGCCGCGGCCGCAAGCGATCCGGCAGCCGAAGGGACGGCCGCTCCGCAATTGATGACACTTGCCGATCTGGAACGCAAGGCCATCCTGGACGCCATTCGTACCCTCAACGGCGACAAACTCCAGGCAGCCAGGCTGCTGGGCATCGGCAAGACGACACTCTACCGCAAGCTGAAGGAATATGGCATAGCCGACCCGCTCAAGGAAGAGTAGCCGTCGGCTGGACAAGCGCGGATTTTAGCAGGAGCAGGGCGAAAGCCAGACTGCATTCCTCCAGGCCCGAATACGCACGGTCTGTGATGGCTTTATACGGAAACTGACACGGTGCCGGCCTGCGGATTGAGCTTGCCCGAGTCCTGAGGCGCGGAAGCCGGTCGCGTCTTGAGCCATCTGCTAAAAACATCGACAAGCTCACGGCGGGATCTCCGCTTTGAACTTCAACACAGCCCCGGCCCCACGCTGGCCGGATGAGCGAATGAGGAGCTGGGGATGAGTATTTTGATCGTGACCGGAATTGAAGGCGCCCGCAACTGCGCCGCCGCGGTGGCAGCGCAACTGGGCATGGAAGTCGAAGTGACCGAAGGACGCAAAACCGCGCTGGCCGCGCTGCGCCGCAGGGAGTTTGCCGCCGTGGTGGTAGACGAAACCATGACCGAATGCGACCCGGCGGCCGCTGAGGCCATCTGGGAGAATGCCGGGCTGGCGATTCCGCTGCAGATTAACTTTGCCCTCTCCGGCGCGACACGGCTGATCCGCGAGATTCGCGCCGGCCTGCACCGCCGCGAACGGGAGCAGAAACTCGCCCGAAGCGCTGCCGCCGCGGCCATCGAGACGGAACTCAAGTCAACGGTCGCCGGCCTTCTGCTGCACTCCCAGTTGGCTCTCTCTGGCAGTGAGGTATCCCCTCAGGTGGCTGACAAACTGCGCATGGTCGCCGACTTGGCGAGCAGTCTTCGCCAACAATTAAGGGCTCCTCTGTTGACCCGCGACACCGCCGCTTGAGCACCACCCGCGGTGGGGCCAATCGCCTTCGGCTGCGCCCGCGCCAGGAAAGAGGCGCGGGGGCCAACGAACTGCGGTGGATGAGTCCGAACCCCGGTCGCCGGAACGGGAGTAGCGCGAGAAAATGGCTTTGCTCTCTGGCAGGGCACCGGCGAGTGGCGGCCTCGAATGGGATACGCACGGGCATGAAATCCATGGGTCCGGCCTCTACGGAAGAACGCCCTTTCGCTGGAGCGACTTAGGAAGACTTTGCGTTGCACGCGCATCGCCGGGGCGGATTTGGCCCCGGCGCCTTTTTCGTAATGTCTCCTTGGCAGATGCATCGCCCAGAAACACGAGAGTGCTTTGTCCCACGAACTCGGATACTGCCGAAGACCGCAAAAGCGCCAAAAATCAGGGAAAATGCGGTAGCCTAGGAGTTGCCGATGGCCACTGCTTCGCTGAATCCTTCCCCGCAGACTTCCACCGCCCGGCTGACGGACAGCCATGGGCGCGTCATTCACGATCTCCGCGTCTCGGTCACGGATCGCTGCAACTACAAGTGCGTTTACTGCCGCACGGGCGAGGTGGGCGCGCAGTATCCCGAGTTGGGGATCGGGGAATACCTGCGGCTGATCAAGGTCTTTGTGGGTCTGGGCATCTCCAAGGTGCGGCTCACCGGCGGCGAGCCGCTCTTGCGGCGGGGGCTGGTAGAACTGGTGGCGGAATTGGCGCGCCTGCGCACGCTGGATGGCGGACTGCTGGACCTTGCGCTGACCACCAACGGCCACCTGCTGGACGAGATGGCTGCCCCTTTGAAGGCCGCCGGGCTGAACCGGGTAACGGTAAGCATGGACGCGGTAGACGCGCCGACGTTTGAACGAATTACGCGTGTGCCGGGCAGCTTCGAGACCGTCCTGAGGGGAATTCGCGCCGCACTCGCGGCCGGGCTGACGCCGCTGAAGATCAACTGCGTTCTGATGCGCGGCTTCAACGACGACCAGATCGAGGGCTTTGCCCACTTTGCGCGCCGGGAAGGCGTGGTGGTGCGATTCATCGAGTTCATGCCTCTCGAAGAAGGCCGGCTGTGGACGCCCGAAATCGTTGTGCCGCTAAGGGAGATTGTGGAGCGGATCGGCCGCGTGCTGCCGCTGACGGAGATGGCGCCGCGCGAGGCCAGCGAGACGGCGAAGCGCTACACATTTGCCGACGGTGTGGGCGAAATCGGCATCATCGCGCCGGTGAGCCAGGCTTTCTGTGGGGCGTGCAGCCGGGTGCGGCTCACCTCCGACGGCAAGATTCGCACCTGCCTGTTTTCGCAGGTGGAGCACGACCTGTATGGGCGGCTGCGGGCAGGAGCCACCGACGCGGAACTGGGCGAATACATTGTCCACACCATTGAGGGCAAGGAGGCACGCCATCATATCGGCGAGCCGGGATTCCTGAAGCCGTCGCGGTCGATGGTGCATATCGGCGGTTGAGACCCTCTTATGGACAACGATGAGTCAGCCGAGCGGCGTGGTGTGCAAGAATTGCGGAGAGACTGGTTCGACCGGTGTCCCGGATGACACAAGAGACGGAAAACCGCATCCCGCTCGACGACCTTCTTGTCTTCCACCAGGTAGCTCGCTCTTTGACCTCGAGCTTTGATCTGGATGCGATTCTGCGCACCATCATTGAGCATATGGAGCGGTTTGTCGAAGCGGAGTTATGGACGCTGCTCATGCTGGATGACGCGCGGCAGGAGCTCTATTACGCCATTGCGGCAGGCGGAGAAGAGGCCTCGCTGCGCGATCTGCGCGTGAAGGTGGGCGAGGGCGTGGCCGGTTGGGTGGTGGAGCATGGCGAAACGCTCATTGTTCCCGAAGCGGAAGCGGATGATCCAAGGCTCAAGAAGATCCAGGATGCGGAGTGGCGCTCGGGGACGGCGAGTTCGGTGCGGTCGCTGATCGCGCTTCCCTTGCGCGGCCGCAAGGGAACGCACGGGGTGATCGAGATCTTCAACCCGCGCGCCGACCAGATGACGGACTACACCATCGCTTTTCTGCACATCCTGGCCGACCATGCGGCGATCGCAATTGAAAATGCGCAGGACGTCGCGCGCATTCAGCAATTGACGATCACGGACGACACGACCGGCTTGTACAACGTGCGCCATCTCTACGATGTGTTGCGCCGGGAATTGGAACGATGTGGGCGATTGGGGCTGCCCGTGAGCCTGGCGTTCCTGGACCTGGACCGTTTCAAACTGGTGAATGACGCGCACGGGCATCTGGTGGGGAGCGAACTGCTGGCCCATACCGGCCGCCGTCTGCAGGAGTTGAGCCGCCCGCAGGACTGGTGCTTCCGCTATGGCGGCGACGAGTTCGTGATCCTGCTGCCGGAAACCGATGCCGCCGCCGCACTGGCACAGGCATCGGCATTGAATGAGGCACTGATGAAAACCCGGTTCCACATGAAGAACGGACTCGAACTGATGGTGAGCGCCAGCGTGGGCGTGGCGACAAGCCCCGAAGACGGAGAGACCGTTCACGAGGTGATCGGGGCCGCCGATACCCGCATGTACTGGGTGAAGGGCACCGGGCGGGGTGCAGTTCTGGGGAGCGTGAATGGGCGCGTTGGCAGTGAGTGAAGTGATCGCCAGTTGACGGATCGCGGCCAGCCCCACCCATTCCTCACTATTCGTCTTCCGGGGCCTTTTCCGTGATCTGGTTGGTGGCGAGGCGCTCGAGCTGGTTGCGCCAGTCGAGGGATTCGACAAAGCTCTTGGATTCGCGCCAGCCGGGCTCGACGATCACGTGCAACTCCAGATAGACGCGAGTGCCAAGCAGGGACTCGATCTGGCGACGGGCGCCGGTACCGATCTCCTTGAGCTTTGACCCGCCTTTGCCAATCAAAATTGCTTTCTGTCCGTCGCGCTCGCAATAAATGGCGGCAGCAATGCGGGTGAGGGGCAGCCGGGCCGGAGCCTGGCCTTTCTTGCGTGCCGGAGCCGGGGGCTCGGCCTCTTCGAAGCGCTCGATGACAACCGCCGAGGCATAGGGAACCTCTTCGCCGGTTTCAACCAGGATGCGCTCGCGGATGAGTTCGGCGACCATGAAGCGCTGCGGCTGATCGGTGTACTGGTCCTTGGGGTAGTAACGCTCGCCGGTGGGCAGTGCCTCGACGATCTTCTCGACCAGGATATCCATACCGTCGCGCTTGCGGGCGCTGATGGGGATGATCTGGGCGAAGCTGAACTGGCGGGTGAGCGTGTCGATCAGCGGCAGAAGGTGGTCCTTGGGAACCAGATCGATCTTGGTGAGCAGCAGGAAAACCGGGCAGTCGAGCTTGCGGATGAGGCCGAAGAGGAACTCGTCTTCGCTGGCCCAGTTGGTGCGCTCGGGCTTGCCGGCCGAGGCGGGAGGAATCGTGGAATCCGGTCCTACGGATTCAGGATTTGGAGCTTCTGCAATCCCAAGTCTCAGAAGCGAGACCTGGGGCACCCGGAGTTCTTCGGCTTGGGGCGCGGCGGCTTCGTCGGCGGATTCAGCGGCGGGCCGGGCGGCTTCTTCCAGTTGCACGCGGCGGGTGGCGTCCATCAGGACCAGCACCAGGTCGCGGGTTTCGAGAGCTTCGTAGATCTCCTGCAACATACGGCGGTCCAGGTGCGATCCGGGCTTGTGAACACCGGGGGTATCGACGAAGACGATCTGCGCGGCCGGACGCACGCCCTTCAGCGCCGGAACCTCGACCACCCCGGCGATGCGATTGCGGGTGGTTTGAGGCTTGGCGGAAACGATCGCTACTTTTTCGCCGGTGAGGGCGTTGAGCAGAGTGCTTTTGCCGGCGTTGGGCCGGCCGAGAATGGCAACAAATCCAGATTTCAAAGGGGGCAATGCTCCTGACTGAGTTTACGGCATTTTCCGCGTGCCAACCGGTCACGGCCCGGCTATGCGGACAGCGATTGGCCAGTTTCGACGGTGGGAGGGAAGAGGCGAAGCCGTTCCACGCGGCGGTCGGTGGAGGCGACGACTTCCACGCGCACACCGGCAGACTCAAGCAGGACGACTTCGCCGGGAAGCGGAATGCGCCCTTCGATCTCCGAGACCAAACCGCCAAGCGTGGTGGCCTCATACGGCTTGTCGAGCTCAATGGGCTCGCCGAACAGGTCCCCGAGCTGATCGACGGGAAAGCTTCCGGAGACCAGCCAGACTCCATCCGGTTCGCGCTGCGGGTCTTCGATGGGGGCGTCTTCCTCGTGCTCGTCGCGGATGGCGCCGACGATCTGTTCGAGCAGGTCTTCAATGGTGACCAGGCCGGAGACGCCGCCATATTCGTCAATGACGATGCGCATGTGCTGCTTTTCGCGCTGCATCTCGCGGAGCAACTCGTAGCCGCGCTTGGTTTCAGGGACGAAAGCGGCCGGGTGCTCGATGCTGGCCACGGTGCGGGTGCGGGCTTCCTCGTCTGAGATTTGCAGCAGGTCGTGCGCGAAGGCAATGCCTGTGATGTTGTCAATGGAGCCGGAATAGACGGGGACGCGCGAGAAGTTGTGATCGCGCAGCAGTTCAAGGAAGTTCTCGAGCGTAGCGGCCCTGGGGACGGCAAAGACTTCAGGGCGCGGGGTCATGACATCGCGAACCAGCTTGTCGCCGAATTCAACCGCGGAGCGCACCAGGTCGCGGTCGTTCTCTTCGAGAATGCCCTCTTCTTCACCGGCTTCGAGCAGGGCCTCGACATCGACGGCCGATTCTTCCTCGGGCGTCGCGGGCGGCTCAGCCAGCGAAGCGACAGAAAAGAAGAAGCGGACAAAGACGGTGATGGGGGTGGTGAGCCAGAGCAGCAAGCGGATCGGCCAGAGGATGGCAGCCGCCCAGCGGCCCCGGGTGCGATTGAAGAGCAGCGAGGGCAGAACCTGATTGCAAAAGACGACCACCATGACCACGATGAGAACGGCCTGCGCAATTTCGGCGGGGCTGGGACGAGCCAGGCTTGGAGCGCGATCGAAGAGGACTGCGCCGAACTCGAGGGCGATGAGGCCCAGGGCGAGCTGCTGCAAGACCGTTGCGCAGATGGCTGCATGGTCGCGGGTCAGCCCGAGATGTGGCTCGACCAGTTCTTCCCAGGCGTCGAGATTGTCCTGCTCTTCGCGAGCCAGAATCTTGCCGAATTCCGCGTAGATGCGGCTGATGTAGGAGGCCAGCGTCTCGACCGCAGCCAGGAAAACGATGAACGCGACGAAGGGGGCGGTCATGGCTTGAGGGTCCGGTTGCGGGTCGTGGCTCGCTCGATAAGGCCTTGCGGCAGGCCGAGACGGGCACGGAGCAGGCGCTCGCGACGGGCCATCTGGCCAGTGTCGGCTTCGTGATCGTAGCCAGCGAGATGAAGCAGACCATGAAGAATCAGGACTTTGATTTCGGTCGAAAGAGAATGCCCTTGCCCAACGGCCTGGCGAAGGGCCGTGGGGACGCTGATGGCCAAGTCGCCGGCGATCTCTTCGGCACCAATGCCCTCGGCGGGAAAGGACAGCACGTCGGTGGCCTTGTCCTTGTGGCGGAACTGACGGTTGAGACGGCGGATCGCGGTATCCGTGGTCAGTTGCACGGTGACTTCGCCCTTGAGGCGGACTGCTGCCTGCGCCAGCGCTAGAAAGCGGGCGAGCGTGCGGGCGGAGGGCAGGCGGAGATTCTTGTCAGGGATGATCAGTTTGAGGGCAGGAATCTGCTTCGCTGAAGTTTTCTTCGGCGCGGGGTGAGGGTCCAGATCTGGGTCAAGGAGGATCATCGTACTCGGGGCCGAGCAGTGCAGCGCACCGGTTCATATTCAATTCTACGCGAGTTGGGCGTATCCCTCGCCAGAAGTGAAGCTTCGACGGCGTATCCGGTGATTTTGATGGTCTTGATGGATCGGGAAGGCTGAATGACCTGAGTACCCCCACCCCTATTTTGGGCGTAAATTCCTTGTTTTCTTTTAGTTGCAGATGGTAATGCGCTGTAAAATCTAGAAAACAATGGAGTTATTTGCAAAATCCTCCAGGATAAGGAGTTAGGGCATGATTCGAGGACAGGCTCCTGAGAATTTATCCGCAAATTGTTGCTCCGGGCTCCAAGCCGCAGAGGCGTTGTGTGCGGGTCTGGAGACCCGCACGACAGCCGCTCTGGAGAGCGGCGCTACCAGGCGAATGGGCTCTGAGGACCATTCTGCTACCAACGACGAAATAATCTGCAACGTGCTGGTCCCTTCGATGGGCTCAGGGCGGTCCGGCGCGCTTCCCTCCACGGGTCGATGGAATCCCAGGTCCCCAAGTGCGAGGGACCTGGGGCACCCGACCGATACTCTCGACCCGACCGATACTCTCCGAGCTACCGATACGGTCCGATCTGTCGATACGGTCCAAGCGACCGACAGGTTCGAAGCTATTGCGGTTTGGGCGCGTGCAAAGACTGCGGTTGCTGGCGGCTCTCGTGGGGCTGGGAGCCGACCTGGATGGCTTCGCCGAGGGCCAGGGGCAACTCCTGCTGCTGCGGCTTGACCGCGTCGTACGCGCGAACAATACGCTGCACCAGCGCGTGGCGAACCACATCGACGTCTTCAAAATGGCAGAAGTGGATGCCCTCGACTCCGTCGAGAATGTTGATGGCGTCGAGAAGGCCGGACTTGCGCGGGTTGGGCAGGTCGATCTGCGTGATGTCGCCGGTGATGACGGCCTTGGAGTTGTTGCCCATGCGGGTGAGGAACATCTTCATCTGCTCGATGGTGGTGTTCTGGGCCTCATCCATGATGATGAAGGCGTCGTTGAGGGTGCGGCCGCGCATGAAGGCGAGCGGGGCAACTTCAATGACGTTTTTCTCCAGCATCTTGTCGACTTTTTCCGGTTCGAGCAGGTCGTAGAGGGCGTCGTAAAGCGGGCGCAGGTAGGGGTCGACCTTGTCTTGAAGCGTGCCAGGCAGGAAGCCGAGGCGCTCGCCCGCTTCGACCGCGGGACGTACGAGGACGATGCGGCCCACCTTTTTCGCATTCATGGCGGAAACGGCCATGGCGACGGCAAGGTAGGTTTTGCCGGTGCCGGCCGGGCCAACGCCGAAGACCATGTCGTGCTGCTCGATGGCCTCCACGTACTTGTGCTGGTTGATGGAGCGGGGCTGGACCGTGCGCTTGACGCCGGTCGATCGCTGCTTGCCGGAATCGGCTAGAGAACGCAAGGCGACGGCGGGGTCGGCTACAACCAGGCGCAGCATGGCGTTGAGTTCGCCATTATGGGGATGCACGCCTTGTCGGCGCAGTGCCTCGAAATCCTGAAAGACACGCTGGACTTTGGTGACGCCCGCTTCCGGCCCTTCCACGTGGACAGCGTCGGAGCGAAGATCGATGCGGACACCAAGCGAGTCTTCCATAAGCCTGAGGTTTTCATCGCGGGTCCCGAAGAGGGGCTCGAGGTTGGGCGTGATCTCCAGAGCGATCTTCATCAATGGTTTCGATAGCCTCCAATACATCGGTGTGCGGTTGAATTGTAACGGGTTAGGTTTGGGTACGGAGTGGGAGACACGACGACGAACCGAGGGCGGAGCCGAGCGGCAGCGCACCGTTTCGGTTGTGAACGAATGCCAAGTTGTGATGTAGGGGGAGGGGTGAGGCGCAGGAACGGGCCGGGGCTCTGAGCTGAGTGGCGGGACCGCGGGTTGGCGTGGGCGACCAAATCCTGTATCTGCGATCGAGAGTAGCGCCGGAGGAGCGGGGAGTCAATGCACGCGGCAAAGATTTTTGATGAATCGTGTTCCTTTGTTGGTACTTTTGTGCGGCAATCGCGGTTAGGTAAGGCCTTTTCCGCCGACGCGTGCGGCCGGGCGGGGATCGTCGCCTTCTGCTCAGACGCGAGGAATACGGGCGTTTAGCCTCGCAGGGGCGGGGGGATGAATCAACAGAAACAGAGTGGTCCGCTATGCCGATAGGAACGGTGAACCGTACTGCGGCTGCAGGAGCGCATAAGATCTGAGAAGGGTCGCACTGAATGCCGACGTTAATTCACCTTATCTATGCGAGCACTGCACTCGAGCACTTTGGGACCGAGCAGCTTACTGATCTTCTGCGTCAATCGCGCGAAGCGAATGAACGTGTGAATCTGACCGGGATGTTGTTGTTTTCAGACGGCAATTTCTTCCAGGTGCTGGAAGGCGAGCCGGCGGCGGTGGACAAGCTCTATGAGAAACTGCAGCAGGACAAACGCCATGTGCAGGTAACCTTGATCGTCAAAGAGGCGATCGCCAGCCGGTCCTTTGGGGACTGGAGCATGGGATTTTCGAGCATTTCTCCAGAGCAACTGGAAACGGTGGAAGGGCTGAACGATTTCTTCAGTGCGGGCTCGTGCTTCGCGCAACTGGACACAGGCCGCGCCAAAAAGCTTCTGGCCGCATTTGCCAGTGGACGCTGGCGTGCGAGTCTCATGGGGCCGACGCGGCCGGGAGCCTGAGCGTGGAGCCCGCTCGCACATCCGACCCCAGCTTCACCTTTGCATTCCAACCCATTGTCGACGCGATTGCGCGCGAAGTTATCTCCTATGAAGCGCTGATCCGCGGTCCAGGGGGCGAGTCCGCCTATCAGATTCTGAGTCAGGTGCCTGCGGAGAGACTGCTTGCATTCGACCAGAAGGCCCGCGGCAAGGCCATTGCCCTGGCAGCGCGTCTGGGAATCGAATGCCACCTCAATCTGAATTTCATTCCGCAGAGCCTGCGGTCCGGGGAATCGATTCTCTCCGGTCTGGCGGCGGCAGACAAGGCTCACATTCCGGCCGAACACCTGGTCGTCGAAGTTACCGAAGGCGCATCGATTGGCGACCCCGCTTATTTTGCAGAGCTCGTCAACGAGCACCGGGGCCATGGGCTCAAGTTTGCGATCGATGACTTTGGCGCCGGATACGCCGGGCTGAACCTGCTTGCGGATTTTCAGCCGGACTTGATCAAACTCGATCTGAAGCTGGTGCGCGACATCGAGCGCCTGGGCCCGCGCCAGGCGATTGTGCGCGGCGTGGCTCAGGTCTGCTTCGACCTGGGGATCGACGTGATTGCCGAAGGAGTGGAAACCGTAGGGGAATACACATGGCTGGCCCATGCAGGCATACGTCTGTTTCAGGGATTCCTGTTTGCCAGACCGGGGTTCGAGTGCTTCCCGCCGGTGCACTATCCTGGAGCGGATTCAGTCGATCTCGCCAGCGCTCGAGCCAGAGAAGCCTCTGCCGACTCCGTCCACGAAGCTCCGATGGAAACCGGTGAATTCGCAGCCGAACCGGCCCCTGTTGCCGCTGCTTCCGCGCACCCTATACTCCGTCCCAAACACGGTATAAGGTAGTGCCATGTGTCTTGCAATTCCAGGAAAAGTGGAAGAGATCCTCACCGAGGGCGATATCCGGGTGGGGCGGGTGAACTTCGGCGGCGTGATCAAACGGGTCTGCCTGGACTACGTGCCGGAGGTCGAAGTGGGCGACTATACCATTGTCCACGTTGGGTTTGCGCTCTCGAAGATTGACGAGGAGAGCGCCCAGAAGACGCTGGCCGTCTTCCGCGAGATGGGCATGCTTGACGAGGAACTGGCCGGGGAAGAAGAGGCCTTTGCACGGGCCGCCGCGGCACCGCAGTCGGCTTGTCCGGACGGGAGCTGCGCTGGCAAATGAAGTACTTAACCGAGTTCCGGAATGGCGAAATTGCGCAGCGCATGGCGCGTGAGATTCACCAGATCGCCACACGGCCGTGGAAGATCATGGAAGTGTGCGGCGGGCAGACGCACTCGATCATCCGAAATGGAATCGACCAGATGCTGCCGGCCGGCATTGAGATGATTCATGGGCCGGGCTGCCCGGTGTGCGTCACTCCCCTTGAACTGATTGACAAGGCGCTGGCGATTGCCGCGCAGCCGGGGGTGATTTTCTGCTCCTTCGGCGACATGCTCCGGGTGCCGGGGACCGACGCGGATCTGTTTCAGGTGAAGGGTGCGGGCGGCGACGTGCGCGTTGTGTATTCGCCGCTGGATGCGGTTGAGCTGGCAGCCAAAAATCCCGACAAGCAGGTGGTGTTTTTCGGCGTGGGCTTTGAGACCACCGCTCCCGCCAACGCGATGAGCGTGCATTTGGCCAAGCGGCGAGGGCTCAAGAATTTTTCTCTACTGGTGTCGCACGTGCTGGTGCCGCCGGCTATTGCCGCCATCCTGGACTCGCCGGGGAACAAGGTGCAGGCATTTCTGCTGGCGGGGCATGTGTGCAGCGTGATGGGGTATTGGGAGTATCCGCCTCTGGCCGCAAAGTACAAAGTTCCGCTGGTGGTGACCGGCTTTGAGCCGCTGGATTTGCTGGACGGGATTCGGCGGACGGTGATGCAACTGGAAGCCGGGAAGCACGAGGTCGAGAACGCTTACGAGCGCGTGGTCAACTTCGACGGTAATCAGGCGGCGCAGAAGCTGCTGGCCGAGGTTTTCGAGGTGACGGACCGGGCGTGGCGGGGGATCGGCGTGATTCCCAAGAGCGGCTGGCGGCTGAGCGCGGCGTATCGCGACTTCGACGCCGAGGAGCGGTTCCACATCACCGGCATTCATACGGAAGAGTCGCCGTTGTGCCATTCCGGAGACGTCCTGCGCGGGGCCATGAAGCCTTCCGAGTGCGGGGCCTTCGGCAAGGAGTGCACGCCGCGGCATCCGCTGGGCGCGACCATGGTTTCAAGCGAAGGAGCCTGCGCGGCTTACTATAACTACGGGCGCTTCATCTCAGCCGAAGAACTGGCGGGCGCCGGAAGCGGACTGACTGGAGTGACGCATGGGTGAGAATGTGAAGGCGAGCACGCAGGAGTCTTCCTCATCTGTGCCTGACTTTTCAAATTGGTCCTGTCCCCTTCCGCTGGCCGGCTATCCGACCATCGTGATGGGCCACGGCGGCGGCGGCAAGCTGGGCAATGAGCTGGTGGAGCACCTGTTCCTGCCGGCGTTTCGCAATCCTGAGCTGGAAAATCTGGGCGACGCGGCGGTGCTCGATATGGGCGGCGCGCGTCTGGCCATGAGCACGGACTCGTTCGTCGTGCAGCCGTTGTTTTTTCCCGGCGGATCGATTGGCGAACTGGCGGTGTACGGAACGGTGAACGACCTGGCCGTTTCCGGCGCGGAGCCGCGCTTTTTGAGCGCCAGCTTCATTCTGGAAGAGGGATTTCCGCTGGCGCAGTTGGCGGCGATCGTGGACGATATGGCCAAAGCCGCAGCCATTGCCGGCGTGAAGATCGTTACTGGCGACACCAAGGTTGTCGAACGCGGACACGGCGACGGGTGCTACATCAACACAGCAGGCGTGGGCGCTCTGCGGCCGGGAATTCAAGTAGGTCCGCACCGTGCGCAAGCCGGCGACGCGATTCTGGTCTCGGGCATGATCGGCGACCACGGCATGGCGATCATGAGCGTGCGCGAGGGGCTGGAGTTCGAGAGCCAGATTCGCTCCGACTGCGCGGCGCTGAACGGATTGATTGCCGAGGTGCTTGCTGCGGCCGGGACGGCGGTACATACGATGCGCGACCCAACGCGCGGAGGCCTGGCTTCCACGTTGAATGAGATTGCGCAGTCCTCGGGCGTGGGCATGGAGATTGACGAAACCAGCCTGCCGGTGCGGCCGGAGGTGCAGTCGGCCTGTGAACTTTTGGGACTGGACCCGGTGTATGTGGCCAACGAGGGCAAGGTGGTGTTTTTTGTCGCGCCCGAGGCTGCCCAGCAGGTCCTCTCCGTGCTGCGAGCGCATCCGCTGGGCCGCGATGCTGCGCGCATTGGCCATGTGACGGCCGAGCACAAGCGGATGCTGGTGGCGCGCACGGCGATGGGCGCCAACCGCGTCATTCCTACCCAGATTGGTGAACAACTGCCGCGGATTTGTTAAGCCGGCGTCGGCTTTCCGGAATCCATAGCGCAATTCGAGCACAGCTTCAGGTCGCTGACCGCCTTATGCTCCCTGGTCTCAGAATCGAGACCAGGGGCACCCGATCGTCCATGTGACAATTGGCATTGAAAAACTGGAAATTGTATCGCCACCGGCGACTACTCCGACCAGACAGCCAGTAGATTACCAACGCCATCGGTGAAGTGGAAGCGTCGTCCGCCCGGAAACTCGAATGTGGGCACGGCGATGCCGCCCCCTGCTGAAACCACCGCGGTTTCGGTAGCCTTCAGGTCAGAGGAATAGAGCACCACCAGCGGAGCGAACTTTGCCGGGCCCTCGTGCGGTTCGGCCTTCGCGAACCCACCGTCGATACCCGCGCCGTGGAAGCTGACGTAGTCCGGGCCCCAATCCTGAAAGGTCCAGCCGAAGACGGTTGAGTAGAACTTCTTGGTCTTCTCGATGTCGGTAGAGGAGAACTCGATGTAGGTGATGCGGTGATGCTGCGCGGGATCGCTCATGGCTTCTCTCCTTTGAGGTGTGCTGCCTGAAGTGATGGGGACGCTGAGTTCATTCGCAAGCTACGCGTCCACCTTAGCAGATTCCACAACAGCAGAATCCACAACCGGCGGCACCGAGTTTCCTTTATGCCCATTACCGCCCAAGGGAAAGAGAAACACCTCCGGTGATGGATCGACCGGGCATGGGAACTCCGCTGATCTCCTGATAGCCCGTGTTACTCAGATTGGCGAAGCGAAGATAGGGACGTAGCTTTCCCGCGTCATGCGCCAGCGCGGCATGCCATACAGGGTAGGGAGTGGGGTTCCATTCCGGAGTTCCCGCTTGCTGATAGCGTTTCGTGACGGCGACCGCGTTCGTCAAAGTCAGAGAACGTCCCAAGGCAACTGTCCATGTGGCATGAAAATTCTCGACCGGATAGTTGAGGGCGTACTCCGATTGCAGACCATGCAGAGAATTCTGCGCACCGGCGAGTGCGGTCCACGCAATCCTGACGCTCTGCCGCTTCGCAGGCAGCCAGGTGGCGGAGGACTCAACGCCACGAAAGCGCAGACCGCTCAAGTTTGCCGCCTGCCAGGAAAGCTCCGCATTGGCCCGCACATAGTCGATGGCGTCGTGCTGGCGCGAATAGAATCCGGTCACCGCAAGCGCCAGGCGATTGCACAGAGCCCAATCCAGGCCTCCATCGCCTGACCAGGCAGACTCCGGTTTGAGGTTGGGATTTCCAACAGTGGCTGGGTCGGAGTAATACAGATCGGTGTAAGTCGGAAGCCTGAAACCGTAGCCGCCGCTGGCCCGCAGCTTCAGTTGATGTGCCAGTCGCAAACTGCCTGCCAGATGCGGCGCGAGCGCTTGCTGCAAGCCACCCGAAAACAGTTCTTCCCGCAAACCGGCAGAAACATTCCAACGGCTCTTGGATGGGCGCAAATCCAGATCCACGTAACCGGCGCCACGGTTGCGCGCATGAAGACCGAGATTATTGCTCTGAATGCTGTCGCCGTCGAACTCCAGACCGAACAGAAGAGCGGATGAAGTTGCAACAGAAACCGTGTGACGCACAGACGTCTGCCACGAACCGTCGAGGTGGTTGTTCGCATAGACCGACGGCTCATCGCGCAGCAGAACGAAGTCGTCGGTGTGCCGGCGATACCCGAATTCCGCCACGGTGCGGCTGCCAAATTCCTGGCGGCCGGAAGCAAACCATCCCTTGGTTCGCTCCCATGAGTTGTACGGCCCATAAAACTGGTTGGCTCCGAAGGCGCGGTCGCTGGCGGCAAAGAGCAGATCGGAAATGCCCAGCCCGGAACTGACCCAGCTCTCCGATGATGCGTCTTCGTTGCGGTAATCGCGATCAGCCATGAATCCCGTGGAAGAATCGCGGCTTGCTGTCAATCGACTGCTCCATCGTTTGCGCGCCAGCGCGGCCTGCAACGACGCTTCGGTCGCGCCGAAGCTGCCTTCTCCCGCGCGAAGACGCAGAGCGGACACGGAGGGCGCGGCAGTCAAAAAGTCGACCACACCGCTCAAGGCGTCCGCGCCGTGCAGGGTGGAACCTGCGCCGTGCAGCACTTCGATCGAGTTCATCGCGTCAAGGGGAACGAGCAAGTCCAGATTGTGATGCGCGGTCTGGCTGTCGTTGATGCGGAAGCCGTTCAACAGCACCAGTGTCTGCTCAAACGTGCCGCCGCGCAGGACGATGTCCGCCTGACCGCCTCCCGTGCCGCGCTCTTCGAGGAAGACCGACGCGTCCTGGCGCAGCAGTTCCTGCTCCGACTCGATCGAGAGAAGGTTGACTTCAACCGGCAACACCACCACCGGATCAGAAGACTCCGCCAATGGCACCGGAAGAGGCGAACCGAGAACGACCATCGTTTCCGTAGGCCGCGGAATGCTCGTGCTGGCCGCTTGCGCGGGCGTTCGTTGCGCACAGGCTGCCAGCAGAAGGCAGCCCGCAATACCCATCGTTTTGGAATCAGTCATAAGTTTGCTTTCTCACTGATCCTGATCTGCGAGCGGGCCTTTCGCAAGGACGATTTGGTATTGTTCTAAATAGTTGAATTGATAAACCATCAGGATAAAATCATGCGCATCGATGCATTCCTACGCGAGAGTCCCTTGTTTGCGATCAACCGCGCCGCGCGCCGGTTCGAATCGCTTACCGCCAAGGCTCTTGCAGCCGACAACCTGAGTTTTCTGGAAGGGCTGGTTTTGGCGGCGATGTTCTTTGAGGCGCCGCGCACCGTAAAGCCTTCGCAGTTTGCGGAGGCCTTTGGAACGACGCGCGGAAATGTAAGCCACTGCATTTCGTCTCTTGAAGCGAAGGGACTTTTGCAAAGGAGAATCGACCCGGAGGATGCGCGGGCCTATCGGCTCACGCTGAAGCCGCAAGGGAGAAAATGCGCGCTGCATGTGATCGGCACATTCGACAAGCTGCAAAGGGCGTGTGAACAGGCGATAGGCAAGACCGCCCTCGGCGAGATGCTCAAGGATATACGGAAACTTGAAGCGCTCTGCGAGGGCAAGTAGAGCGCGGAAAAACTGGCGCGCTGACCAATGGAAGCTACTGGCTGAAGAACTGCGATAGAATGGCTCTTATTTTTTGAACTCGAGGAAACTTTGCCAATGACGCCCGAGCTCTGGATTGCCAATCTCGTGGAGGCGGCCACAGATATCGCCGACAAACAGCATCAGGAGATACGGTGGCTGGCGCCTGATGCGTATGCGTGGGAGCGTCCTGAAGAGTTGATTAATGTCTTGTTCGATGATTGTGTTTTTGAAGGATTCTTAAACGAATATGCCTCTACCTTCTCAGAGGAACAACGCGGCGCAGCCTTTGCTCTCAGAGACGAGCTGAATCGCTTCTGCGATGCGACTCCGCCGTCCCTTGACCCCGTGCAGGTGTTGGTTGATCAACGATGGGAGTCGATTCGTCAGAGAGCGACTACATTCATACAAGCCTTCAAGGGTAAGTGGCCAATGCACTCACCCGACGGAAATGAAGGCTGAACCGCTACCGCCAGATTCCCTAAAGGATGTAGCGGCTCAAATCCTGGTTGCGCACGACAGACGCCACCATCTGCTTCACATATTCCGCATTGATGAGGAAGACCTTTTCCGGCCCCGATGCGGTCATGCGCTCTTCGTAAGGCAAGGGCGTGGACGACTCGTTCTTGATCGCCTCGCGGAGCACTGCGGCCGATTCTTCGTCCGGTGCACGGCGGGCCACGTCGGGCGCGAGGAAGCTCACATCCTCAAGCACACGTTCCATGATGGTGTGCAGGCGGCGCGCGCCGATGTTTTCGGTTTGCTCATTCACTCGGAAGGCAAACTCCGCCATCTCGCGCAGAGCCTCGGGAGCAAACTCCAGACGCACACCTTCCGTCTCAAGCAGCGCCGAATATTGCTTGGTCAGCGAAGCCTTGGGCTCGGTGAGAATGCGCAGGAAGTCATCCACTGTGAGCGATTGCAACTCGACGCGAATGGGAAAACGGCCCTGTAACTCGGGGATCAGATCGCTCGGCTTGGACACATGAAACGCGCCGGCGGCGATGAACAGAATGTGGTCAGTGCGCACCATGCCATAGCGCGTGTTGACCGTGGTTCCCTCGACGATAGGCAGAATGTCGCGCTGAACGCCTTCACGGGAAACATCCGGCCCGTGGCCGCCCTCGCGTCCGGCGATCTTGTCGATCTCATCGAGGAAGATGATGCCGTTGGACTCTACCCGCTCGACAGCCACGCGGTTCACCTGGTCCATGTCGATCAGGCGCCCCTCTTCTTCCTGTACAAGGTAGTCGAATGCGTCGCCCACCTTCATCTTGCGTTTTTTGGAGCCGGTGCCGAAGATGTTGGGCAGCATGTCCTTGATGTTCATCTCCATGTCTTCCATGTTCTGGTTGGAGATGATGCCAAACTGCGGTGTTCCGCGGTCGCGTACATCCAGTTCCACTTGGCGGTCGTCGAGCTTGCCCTCGCGGAACTGCACGCGCAGCTTTTCACGGGAGCGCTGGTAACTGTCAGATTCGGGCAGAGTGAGCTGGCCTTCGGCGGCAGGCGGGGTGGGCGGCGGGGGCGGCAGCAACACGTCGAGCAGGCGCTCCTCGGCGTTCATCTCCGCCTTGTCTTCCACCTCTTCCAGGCGCTCCTCGCGCACCATGTCAATGGCGATCTCGACCAGGTCGCGGATCATCGATTCCACGTCGCGGCCCACATAACCGACTTCGGTAAACTTCGACGCTTCCACCTTCAGGAACGGCGAACCGGTCAGCTTGGCCAGGCGGCGCGCGATCTCCGTCTTGCCCACGCCCGTGGGTCCGATCATGATGATGTTCTTGGGCATGATGTCGTCGGCCAGGTCGGGAGGCAGCTTTTGGCGACGCTGACGATTCCTGAGCGCAATGGCGACGGCACGCTTGGCGGCCTTCTGTCCCACCACGTGTTTGTCGAGCTCGGCCACGATTTCGCGCGGCGTCAGCTCGTCCAGCGAGAGGTCTTGTTCTTCAGCGGATGCGGGCAGATAAATGGCCATGGATAAGGTGGGCAAGCGGGTACGGGCCGCTAGCCCTTCAACTCCTCAATGGTGACGTGGTCGTTGGTATAAATGCAGATGTCTCCGGCAATTTTCATTGCCTTTTCGGCAATCTCGCGGGCGCTCAGGTCTGTGTTTTCGAGCAGCGCGCGTGCGGCGGCGGTGGCATAGGGGCCGCCTGAGCCGATGGCGGCCAGCGGTTCGTCGGGATCGATCACATCTCCCGATCCTGAGATAAGAAAGGTCTGGCCCTGGTCGGCCACCACCAACAGCGCTTCCAGATTGCGAAGCATTTTGTCGGTGCGCCAGTCCTTGGCCAATTCCACCGCCGCCCGGTTCAGGTTGCCCGCGAACTGCTCCAGCTTGGTCTCAAAGCGGGCAAACAGGCTGAAGGCGTCGGCCGTTGAACCGGCAAAGCCAGCCAGAATCTTCTCCTGGTAGAGGCGGCGAATCTTTTTTGCGGAGTGTTTCAGCACGTGGTCGCCCAAGGTGACCTGGCCGTCGGCGGCCATGACCACCTGCCCGTTCCGCCGCACGCAGATAACGGTGGTGGAGCGAATGCCGGAGCCCTTCCTGGAGACCGCGGGGGCCTCCGTGGACAAATCAATTCGGGAATCTTCAACCGCGGTGGAACTCGTTCTCAACGCCAAGGAAAAACCTCCGGAAATGGGGCATCCGGCGCGCCGGAACTCCGTCAAGATGCAGACACGAGTATATCGCAGCGAGAAAGCGTGGTCTGCCGCACTGGTCCCCCACTGCAGCCCAAAGACCTGCTGCGGTATCCTTGAATTGGGACTCCAGGGGAAGAGTCCCTCCTCCAATGACCATTTTGAGTGCAAACAGGTGGGAGATTGCCGCCGTCGCGATCTTGATTGCCGCTCTTGTCGCGATCATCCTCTGGCTTTTGTTCCACAAACGCCCCACGCCGGACGAACTGGAGCGTGCCCGACGCCAGTTTCTGGCCAAATACGGACGCCTGGTGGACGGCATGTTGCTGGACATCTGCGAAGTCCCGGCAGAGGATGGGCGCACTCTGACTATGCTGCTCTATACCTATCGCATTGGGGGCGTGGACTATGAGTCGTCGCAGGACGTTACCGCCATGAGCGAAGTGGTGGACGTGTCGCGGGTGGTTCCCGGCTTTCCCTGCTCGGCCCGCTACCAGCCAGGCAGCCCCCAAAACAGCATGGTCGTGGCGGAAGAATGGACCGGGCTGCGCCTGGGCCGGCCGGGCCTTCCGGCCTATGACGACCCCGAGCCGATCGACTTGAGTTACCTCCGTCCGGGCCGGGGCTGACGGCACTTCCCGCCGCGTTTGGCGGCAGATACCCACCCCCGGTATACTTTCTGCATGCATGTCCATGCGGCGCCCAGTGGCGCGGGCACGAACAGGACTCAATCCGTACTGCGCTTCTCGTTGGTGGCTACACTCGCCTACGTGGTGCTCACTTTCGTGGCTGGGTTGCGCGCCCATTCGCTGGCTCTTTTGTCGGAGTCCGGGCACAATGTGTCCGACTTTTTGGCCCTGCTGCTGAGCTTTGTGGCCGTGTATTTCCAGTCGCGCCCTGCTGACAACACCAAGACGTTCGGCTACCAGCGCGCCGGCGTGCTGGCCGCCTTCGTGAACGCAGCCACGCTCATCGTGATTTCCGTTTGGATTGCCATCGAGGCGATCCACCGGCTGTCGGCGCCGGTAACCGTTCAGCCGCATCTGATGATGGTCGTAGCCGCGGCCGGCGTGGTGATGAATGGGGTGATTGCGGCCCTTCTGTGGGGCGTGGCTCGCGACGTGAACATGCGCTCGGCCTTCCTCCACATGGCCGGCGACACACTCTCGACAGCCGCGGTCATTGCAGGAGGCGCCGGGATTCTGCTCACCGGCAAGAACTGGATCGACCCCGCTCTTTCCCTGCTGATTGCAGCGCTGATCCTTTGGACCAGCTTCGACATTGTCCGCGAAACTCTCAACATCCTGCTTGAAGGCACTCCCCGCGGCGTTACCCTGACGGAGATTCGCTCCGGCATGGAGGCGGTCGAGGGAGTGGTCGACGTCCACGACCTCCACGTGTGGTGTCTTGGTTCGCAATCGAGCGCGCTGGCCTGCCACGTGACCATCGCCGACATTCCCCCGTCCGAGAGCGCCTGCATCCTGGTCAAGCTGAATCAAGTGCTCAAGGAGCATTTCCATATCAGCCACACGACCGTCCAGTTTGAGCACACGGGCTGCGCGGAGCTCGACGGGTGTGTCGTGCCCATCGAAGAAATGGCCAGCGGCGTCAGCCAGGGCCACCACGGACATTCGCACTAGGTTTTCCGATCCTATGGTCTTTGCTCATGCCTGGAGCAAGTGCGGGCGTGGACGCCCGCACGACAGCCGGTCTGGAGACCGGCACGACTCCCTCCCCCAACAGAGCAGCTTCCTGCGGCCAGAACTCCAGGGACAGCTGGGCAGATGGTTCTGGTGCGGCGTTCGCTGCTATCGTGGAGTGCATCCGAAAGCGCATTGCAGCTTGAAGGATTAGGGCTTCACCCAGTAAAAAGAATCAGACAACAATCCCCGGCCTTCGGTCGGTGGGGCCCGGTTTTCGCGCCCTTTTATTCCCGTCTTCAACACGCTTCGAGGAGGTTGTTCTTTGCCCCGTCTCCGTCTCGCCCTTGCCGCCCTCTGCCTTATCCTGCTTCCCTGCGGGCCCGGTTTGTCTTTGCCGCAGGCCGCTCAATCCACGGCTCAAACCCCGGCCACAGCCGCGCCCACATCGGCCCAGCTTGAGGCGCTGAGCGGCGAATATACCGATTCGGTCGAGCCGGATACACCTCTGAGCTTCTATGTCCAGGACGGCAAGCTGATGATTGAGTCCGAGCGGCGCGTGCCGGTCGCACTGAACCCGATTTCCGCCACCGAGTTCGGCATCCCTGATTCCAAAGCAACCCTGCGCTTTACGCTTGACGCTGCCGACCATGGCGCAAGCGTCACCGTATCCCTTCAACCCGACTCCATCTATCGCCACACTGGCCCGCCCGTTCATCACCTCTTTCACGACTACCAGCGCTCGGAAGCCATGATTCCCATGCGCGACGGCGTCAAACTCCACGCCGTGGTTCTCAAGCCGGCCGACATCGCCGGCCCCCTGCCGTTCCTCATCCAACGCACGCCCTACGGCGTGGACGGAAACAACCGCAGCTCGTTCTTTGGCAGCCGGCCGGAATTGGCCCGCGACGGCTACATCCTTGTTGCCGAGGACATTCGCGGGCGATTCAAGAGCGAAGGCGAGTTTGTTATGAGCCGCGCACTTGCCGACCATCATGATCCCAAAGCCATCGACGAGAGCACGGACACGTACGACACTGTGGAATGGCTACTCAAGAACGTCTCCGGAAACAACGGCCGCGCGGGTTTTGTGGGCACCAGCTACCCGGGGTTTCTGGCCATGATGGCGGGGATCGACCCCCATCCTGCCGTCAAGGCAATTTCACCGCAGGCCCCCATGATCGACGTGTGGATGGGCGACGACTTCTTCCACAACGGCGCCTTCCGCCAGAGCTACGGCTACGACTACGTCTACGGCATGGAGTCCAGCAAGGAAGAAACCAACGTGGATTATGGCAAGGACAAAGACGGCAAGCCGCGCGATGGGTTCGACTACTTCCTTGAGCGCGGCAGCTTTGCCGAAGACGTGAAAAAATCCGGCTCCAAGTTGCTGCCTACGTGGAAACTCTTCATGGAACACCCGGCATACGATTCCGTATGGTCCTCGCGTGGCGTCGAAAATGCGCTCACGACCGTCGCCGTGCCGACGCTCACCGTCGGCGGCTACTACGACCAGGAAGACATGTACGGCCCGCAGGTTGAGTACTCCGCCCTGGAACCGCACGATGCCAACCGCCAAAACTTCCTCGTCCTCGGCCCCTGGCGGCACGGCTCCTGGTCCTCGTCTTCGCGTCACCTGGGCAACGTCGATTACACCGAGCCGATCGGCAGGGAGTTCCGCGCGCAGATCGAAGCGAAATTCTTCGCGCACTACCTGAAGGACGAACCGGGCGCGAATCCTTCGGGCTTCGACCTTGAAGATACCGCGAGCTTCCAGACCGGCTCCAACACCTGGAAGCGCTACCCGCACTTTCCGCCCAAGGAATCCCAGCCCACCAGCTTGCACCTTCAGGGAGCGGGACTGCTGAGTTGGAACGACTCGACCGCTCAGACCAAAACCAGTTACGTGAGCGACCCGGCCAACCCCATCCCCTACCGCCATCGGCCGATTCAACCTACCTACGGCGAGGGTTCGGAGTGGTACAACTGGCTCACTGAAGATCAGCGCTTTGTCACTGATCGAAAGGACCTGGCCCTATGGAAACTGCCCGTCCTCAAGAAGGACCTGGTTCTGACCGGCGAAGTCGTTGCCGACATTTTTGCGTCGACGACAGTGGTCTCGGCGGGCAGCGTCGACAGCGACCTGGTGGTCAAGCTCATTGACCAGTACCCGGACGACGATGAAGACGGCAAAATGCGTGGCTACCAACTCATGACCAATGCGGAAATCTTCCGTGGCAGGTATCTCGACAGCTTCGCAAAGCCCACGCCGATGCGCTCGGGGTCGGTTCATGAGTACAAATTCTCGCTGCATGACGTGGACCACGTCTTCAAGGCCGGCCACACCGTTCTGGTCGAGGTGCAGAGCACCTGGTTCCCGCTCTACGACCGCAACCCGCAGAGCTTTGTGCCTAACATCATGACCGCCAAGCCAGAGGACTACAAGCCGGCGACGATCACCATCTATTCCGACTCGGAGCACGACTCGACTCTGCAAGTGCCGCTGGTGAACGCCTGCGACCATATTGAGTGCTTTTGAACGGAAGGAATTGGCCCCCAGCCGGTGCTCCAGGCCCCGATTCAGGGGCCTTGGAGACAGCAACCTCGCATCCCCCTGCTTTCGCGCTAAAATAGAAGCAGCAGTATGCACCTCCATCAGCCCATCCCGGCCCTCCTCTAGCGGCGCCCGCCGCCGATACTCGTTTTCCGCCTATTTCTGTCGAACCCCCCATAAGCCAAAAGAAGACGCGCCCTGTTGCGGGCGAGTGATGTTCAGCAATGCCAATGAGGTTTTCCCATGATTGACCGTTTGGAACAGATGGAGCAGCGCTACGAAGAGCTGTCCGGCCAGCTTTCACTGCCGGAGATCGTCAACGACCGCGAAAAATATCAGAAGGCCGGCAAGGCGCTCAGCGACCTGGAAACGCCCGTGATGAAGTTCCGGGAGTTGAAAGAGGTGCAGCAGGGGCTGGCCGAAGCGCGCGCCATGCTCACGGAAAGCGACGCCGAAATGCGCGCCATGGCCGAGGAAGAGATCGCCTCGCTCGCCCCGCGCGAAGCGGCCATCGAAGAAGAGATCAAGGTGCTGCTGCTGCCCAAGGACCCCAACGACGAGAAGAACGTCATCCTTGAAATCCGCGCCGGCACTGGCGGCGACGAGGCTTCGCTGTTTGCCGCGGAAGTGTTCCGCATGTATCAGCGCTTTGCCGAGCAGCACCACTGGAAGATCGAACTGCTCTCCATGTCGGAATCAGGCGTGGGCGGCTTCAAGGAAGTGATCGCCATCATCGAGGGGGAGCGTGTCTACTCGCAGATGAAGTGGGAGAGCGGCGTTCACCGCGTGCAGCGGGTTCCGGCAACGGAGACGCAGGGCCGCGTGCATACCTCCGCCATCACCGTAGCCGTGCTGCCCGAGGCCGAAGACGTGGACGTCAAGATCGAGGCCAAGGACATCCGCATCGATACGTTCTGCTCGTCGGGGCCCGGCGGTCAGTCGGTTAACACGACTTATTCCGCGGTGCGCATCACTCACCTGCCAACCAACACTGTCGTTAGTTGCCAGGACGAAAAGTCGCAGATCAAGAATCGCGACAAGGGCATGCGCGTGCTGCGTTCGCGCTTGTATGAAATGGAAATGGACCGCCAGAATGCTGAGTTGGCCAAGGAACGCAAGCAGCAGGTAGGCACCGGCGACCGCAGCGAAAAGATCCGCACCTATAACTTCCCACAGAACCGGCTCACCGACCACCGCATTGGCCTGACGCTGCACCAACTGGACCTGGTGATGGAAGGCCGGCTACAGCCGATCGTCGATGCTTTGATCACCCACTATCAGGGCGAGCAGTTGAAGGCCGACTCCAGCAAGGCTGCCTGATGACGCTGCAGGAATGGCTGAGGAAAGGCGAGGCGAGACTTGGCGCGGGACCGCATCCGGACCGCGCCCGCCGCGACGCCGAAACTTTGCTTCTGCACGTGGTTCGCCGCGAACGCGCCGCACTGCTGGCCCGCTGGAAGGAAGTTCTCGACGCCGAAGAGGCTGGCCAGTACGTTGAGCTGATTGACCGCCGTCTGGACGGTGAGCCCATCCAATACATCCTGGGCGAGACGGAGTTTTACGGGCTGCCATTCCGGGTGACGCCCGATGTGCTGATTCCCCGCCCCGAAACTGAGCACCTGGTCGAAAAAGTCATTGAGATTGCGGCTCGCGCTGGCGCCGGTTTGCCAGGGCCGCGCATTGTGGATGTTGGCACCGGCTCCGGTGCGATCGCCGTTGCGCTAGCCCACGAACTGCCTCAGGCACGCATCACGGCGATCGATCTTTCCGCGCCCGCGCTGGGCATCGCCGCAGAAAACGCAAAACGCAATGGAGTTGCCGTCCGCTTCCTGCGCGGAGATCTACTTGCGCAGGTGGGTGGAGAGCAGTTCGAAATTGTCGTCAGTAACCCGCCCTATGTGCCTGGCGCCGATCGAGCCTCGCTGGCCGTCGAGGTGCGCGACTACGAGCCTGCGCTGGCTCTTTTTGCCGGGGACGACGGCCTTGACGTCTATCGGCGCCTGATCCCGGCCGCCTTTGGCGTGCTCATTCCGGGCGGTTCTCTGGCGCTCGAAATCGGCTTCGGTCAATCGCCCGCCATCAAAGAATTGCTCGGCTTCTCGGGCTTCGAGGAGATCGACTTTATCCCTGACCTCCAGGGCATTCCTCGCGTGGCCTTCGGCCTTCGGCCCTGTTGATCTGGCCCTTCAAGAGTGTCGCGCCTTCCCACCCATTTCGCGATAGAACCCGCGAAATGGATGGGGCACGGGGCTTCTGTTTGGGAGCGGGATCAAGAACCGTCACGAAGCCCGGCCGGTTTTGCTCAGTTCGCCATAGAAGCCCAAGTCTGCTCCGCGAAGAGTCTTGGTGATGTAAAGAATTTGCCCATAATGCATTCCGAAGTGCTCGACAACCTGGTAGACGGCGTAGAGACCCGTGACTTTGTAGCCCTGGATTTCGTAGGGAGCAACCAAATCCTCCAGGGTAAGCCGCGCAAGCACTTCTGACCCTTCCTGCATGGTTGCGCCAAGCATTTTGAGCAGTGCAGAAGCCGGAATTCCTTCCTGTGTGTCGAATTCAGCGGGACGGTTGCGGGCGTCCTCTTGTTTGCCGAACGACGCCACCAGCCATTGCCGTACATTGCCGTTCAGATGCAGAATGAGATTCCCAATGCTGTTGCTGGCGGGGTTCGGACGCCACCAGACCTGCTCGTCCGTCAGCGATTCGACGCACTTTGACAACCGGGGCCAGTACTGCTCCAGGAGCTTTTTGCGGGAGAACTCGAGAAACTCTGTGGTCACATTCCTATCAAAGTCCGCCATAAGAAAACAGCTCTCCTGTGCGACTTTTTTTACAATCAGCAGCTTACACTCCACTTTCTCAGCAGTGCCCCTTTGGCGGGCCTTTCATGATGCGTTCCGTGACCCAGCAAGATGGACATTGCCGAAAAACGCGTGGCGGAGATAGAATTCCCCATTGAAATCGTTTTCAACGAGGATTGACCCATGCGCTTCTTTGCTCCACTCTCTGTCGTCGCTCTTGCTCTTACCTCTATCACCGCATTCGTGCAAACGCCAACCGTGGCGAAGGCGCAGTCTGCCGCACCGGAGGCGGCGGCGCAAACCCCGCCCATGGGCTGGAACAGTTGGAACTACTTCGCCGAGCGGGTCACGGATAAAGACATCCGCGCCGCCGCCGATCAGCTTGTCTCCACCGGCATGAAGGACGCCGGCTACATCTACGTAAACATCGACGACACCTGGGAGGGTGAGCGCGACGCCAACGGCGTGCTGCACACTAATTCGAAGTTTCCCGACATGAAGGCCTTGGCGGATTATGTCCATTCGAAGGGTCTCAAAATCGGCATCTACTCTGGACCGGGCACCAAGACCTGCGGAGGCTACGTTGCTTCTTTGGGTCACGAGGAGCAGGACGCGAAGATGTACGCCGAATGGGGCTTTGACTACTTGAAGTACGACCTGTGCAGCTTCATCCCCGACGTGATGGAGAAGCAGGCTCCGCACGACAAGGCCGAACAGATGCGCATCATGGAGGCCGCGTACGTGAAGATGGGCAAAGCGCTCAAAGCCACCGGCCGGCCTATTGTCTTCTCGCTCTGCCAGTACGGCTGGGACGCTCCCTGGGAGTGGGCGCCTGCGCTGGGCGGCAACCTGTGGCGCACCACCGACGATGTGCAGGCCAACTGGAGAAGTATCTACGCGATCATCAGCCAGCAGGACGGCCTGCAAAAGTATGCCGGCCCCGGTCACTGGAACGATCCGGACATGCTGGAAGTGGGTAACGGCAAGTTGACGCTGGCCGAAAACCGGACTCACTTTTCCATGTGGGCCATGCTGGCCGCGCCTCTGCTGGCGGGCAACGACCTGACCGCGATGAAGCCCGAGGTTACGGCGATCCTCACCAATCGCGACGTGATTGCCATCGATCAGGATCGGCTGGGCAAACAAGGCAAGCGCGCTTATTCCGATGGCGAGGTTGAGGTCTGGACCCGTCCGCTGGCTGGCGGTGCATTGGCCGTCGCTATCGTCAACGTGGCCGAGAATGACCGTCTCGCCTCCCATCCCTTCCACCTGGACCTGGCCAAGCTGGGGCTGCACGGCCCGCAGGCGGGCAAAGATTTGTGGACGGGGAAGGCGATTACGCTCACCGAGGGCCAGGCCATTGAGCTGCCGGGTCACGATGTGCTGCTGGTCCGCATCGCTTCGCCGAAATAATCTCTCAAGCCAACAAAAACGGGTGCCACCCCTTCGCCGATGCGCGTTCCTTGCGCATCGGTTGAAGGGGGATATCTTCGATAAGCTACAGCCCTTTATTGATTTTTTACAAAGCAACACTCGGGATCGCCATGGCTCAAATGGGCGATGTGAGCTTATTGATCCGGCCCTTAAAGAGTGTCGAGCTTTCCCACCCATTTCGCGATAAAACCTGCGAAATGGATGGGGCACGGTGCTTCTATTTGGGGGCCGGATCAATAGACCGTAGCTCCGGCCCTTATTCCACACGCCCCAGGCAGACGGCAAACCAGCCGCGCGCATCGGTCCAAGTCTGCATCGGAGCGAACCCGGCCGCAGCCAGCATCGCTTCCGCCTGCCCTGGCCGGTATTTGTAGCTGTTCTCCGTGTGAATGCTCTCGCCTCGCGCGAATTCCACCTCAAGATCCAGCGCCGCAAGCCGCACCCGCTGCGGGACACGGCTGACGATGTGGATCTCAATCCGCGAGTCAGTTCCGTTCCACTCCGCCCGATGCGCAAAGGCCTCCAGATCGAAGTTAGCGCCCAGTTCGCGATTCAGGCGGGCGAGCAGGTTCAGATTGAAAGCCGCCGTTACACCGGCCGCATCGTCGTAGGCAGCCAGCAGGGTCGACTGATCCTTGGCCAGGTCCACGCCCAGCAGCAACGTGTCGCCCGGCTCAAGCCCGGATCGAACCACTTCGAGCACCCGCGCCGCTTCATCCGGATCGAAATTGCCGATGCTCGAACCGATGTAGAGCACCATGCGCCGCTCGCCAGACTCGCACGGCTCCAGTTCCAGCCCGTGCGTGTAATCCGCCACGCGCGAAGCAACCGCGACTCCTGGAATCTCCCGCTCGATTCGCTCCTGTGCCGCTTCAAGCGCCGTGGCCGAAACATCCACAGGCTCGTAGACGACGGCTCCTTGCCGTTCGATGGCCGCCCTGAGCAGGAGGCGCGTCTTGTCGGCCGAACCGGCGCCCAGTTCGGCAATGCGCAGACGAAGAGGCTCGCCTTCGTCAGGGCCCGCAGCCTGGGTAATCATCGCCTCCGCGTGCGCAGCCAGAATCCCGCGCTCGGTGCGCGTGAGGTAATACTCGGGAAGTTGGGTGATGCGGTCGAAGAGCCTCGACCCGGCTTCGTCGTAGAACAGCCAGGGAGGCAGCCATTTGCGCCGGGCTGAAAGCCCGTCCCTGACCGCCTCCGCGACCTTCAACTCGTTTTGCGTGCCAGTGGAGGGTAGAACGATTCCTGTCATTCGCTCGTTGGATGCGGTTGTTGAGGTTGGGGTTACAGTTTCGCCAGCCGAATTCCGGAAAACTGCCAGCGAGTCTCCGGCGGAAAGAAATTGCGGTAGGATGGCCGGATATGCGCCGCGGGAGTGATGCATGAGCCGCCGCGCAGCACCATTTGCCCGCTCATGAACTTTCCGTTGTACTCGCCGAGCGAACCTGGCAGCGCCTTGAACCCCGGATAGCCGAGGTAAGCGCTCGCCGTCCACTCCCAACAGTCGCCAAAGAACTGCGCCCGGCCAACTGCGGATCCGGCTGATGCCGGCGCCTGTGCAGGAGCCGGCATCAACCGCCCGGAATCCAGCAGGTTTCCGGCCGCTGGCTGCGTCCTGGCTGCCGCCTCCCACTCGAATTCGGTGGCTAGCCGATAGCCAGCCCAGCGGGCATAGGCATCGGCCTCAAAAAAGCTCATGTGGCTCACCGGGACGTCCGTAAGCCGGCCCAGAGGCTGATCCCCGCGCAGGGCAAAAACCGTCCAACCACGATCAGCCTCGGTCCAATAAAGCGGCGCGTGCCAACCGTTGCTCTGGACAGCGTCCCATCCGGCCGAAAGCCACAGCTCATGCCGCCGGTAGCCGCCATCGGCAATGAAATCAGCAAACTCCCCACAGGTCACCAGACGGTCGGCGAGCGCAAACGGCTCCAGCCACACCCGGTGGCGCGGCAGTTCGTTGTCGTAACAGAAGCCTTGGCCGTCGTGGCCGGCCTCGAACATTCCGCCTAGGTACCCCTGGAAGCGCAAAGGGAGATTCAGGCCAGTGCCGCTGGTGCCTGAATCGCTGCGCGGGGTGGTCCCTTCCCAGGTCTCAGAAGCGAGACCTGGGGCACCCGATCCTGTTGTGAAGCCCGAAGCTCCCGAATCTTGAGAGCCGGGGCGATAGGCCGGCCGCAGAGGGTTCGTGAAAAACGCATGAAGAATGTCGGTCAGCAGCAGTTCCTGATGCTGCTCCTCGTGATTCACGCCCAGCTCGATCCGCCGGAGCGCCTCGGGCGGCGCATCCCTGGCCAGCAGGCGCTCGACCGCATCGTCCACGTACTGCCGGTAGCGCAGGATTTCGTCCAGGCCCGGACGTGAGAAAGACGCCCGCAACCGCTTCTCGGGAAAGGAGGCAAAGCTCAGGTAATAGCTGTTGAAGAGCCATGGAAAGTCCGGGTTGAAGAGCCCGCAGCCGGGCAGAAAGTCCTGGAGCACGAACGACTCGAAGAACCAGGCCGTGTGGGCCAAATGCCACTTGGCCGGAGAGGCCTCAGGGCAGGATTGCACCATCATGTCCTCAGGCGTCAGGGTCTCGCAGAGGTTGAGCGTCCGTCGGCGCGCCGCCCCAAACCGGGCAGCAAGTTCCACTTGGGGTGTACATTGACTGGTCGTGCTCATGGTTGATCCTCCCGCATGGCAAAGAGTGTACCCCACTGCCAAGCGGACGCCGAGCCACCGTATCGTTTTTTCATTCCGTGCGCCGCAACCTGCCCAAAATTGCTCGCCAGCGTTGCCCGTTTGGTGCTCTAATTTATCCGTGCGATGAGGCTCGTTTCGGGCAAAACCAGAGATGCTATCTCCTGCCTCGTGTCGATAGAGATCGCCACTCTCTGTTGGTCGCATCGACTGGACTGTTGTCGCTCCTGGGTACATCGTCCCTGGTTTTGCCATAGCGCCCCGATTCCTTCTTGAGGAGGGAATATGCGCAGAACAGATAAACGCCGCTTGTTGGCAGTCGCAATTCTCGTAGCGTTGGTAACCATACCGCTGGCCGCCAGGGCACAGGCTACCCCCGCGGTTTCTATATCCCAAATCCATCCGACGGTGGCGGCGACTGCGATTCCCCCAACGCCGGAAGAGTTGGGCGACTCGTTGATGGGCCACCAGCGCTATCAGGCAGCGATCGAAGCCTACAAAAATGCGCCTCGCAGCTCAGCCCTCGTTTTGAACAAGATGGGCATCGCCTACCAGATGATGTTCAACCTGGCAGACGCTGCGCGCTGCTATCAGGCTTCGTTGAGGCTCGATCCGAAAAATGCCCGCGTCTTCAACAACCTGGGAACAGTCTACGACTCGCTCAAACAATACCGGAATGCCGAACGCATGTATCGCAAGGCGCTCAAGCTGGAGCCCAACTCCCCGGTCATCCTGAAGAATCTGGGCTCCGATCAATTGGCTCAGCACAAGTACAAAAAGGGCTGGGAGGCTTACAAGGCGGCCTTGGCCTTGGACCCGGGCGTCTTTCAGAACAGTGCCGGCCCGCGCGTCGAGAACCCGGCCTCCGTGCAAGAGCGGGGGGCGATGAATTACTACATGGCCAAAGGCTGCGTCCGCGCCGGCATGAACGACCGCGCCATCGAATACCTGCGGATGGCGCTGAATGAGGGCTTCACCAGCCCGAAGAAGATCATCGCCGACAGCGAGTTCGCGGGGTTGAAAGGGATTCCGGCCTTCGAGCAGCTTCTCGCTGCACAGAGCACTCCGTAGCCGGCTTTTCCGGTGCTGTGCTGCCCCGCCCGTGCATTCCCGCCGCATCTGCGCTCTTTCTGCGCGTCCTCTTGACCGGACAATTCTGCCTGAAGAAGCTATAGACTTCCGCCTGCTTTACCCCGTCTATCTAGCTGAGGGTTGATTGCTCGACCCCAGGGAGATCCGATGAATTTGCGTTTGTTGTCCGCGATTGTTTTCAGCCTGGCGCTCGGCGCCGCTTCTGCGCAGGATGCGCCTCCGCCTGCCGGCCAAACCCAGTCGTCCGGCGCTGGCGGCGGGCAGGGCCAGCGCGGAGGCCGTGGCGGCGGCTTCGGCTTTGGCGGCCGCGGCCTGCTGGGAACCGTGACCGAGGTCGGCGCCGACCACTACACCATCAAGACCGACGCGGGCCAGACATACGTTGTCCATTTCAGCGCCAACACTCGCATCATGAAGCAGACAGCCCAGCGCCGCAGCCAAGGCGAGGGCGACGGCGGCGGCAATCGCGAGCAGTCCGCTCCGCAGACGCTCAAACCCACAGATATCAAAGTAGGCGACGCGGTCACGGCCATTGGCGAAGTGGACGAAGCCGCCAAATCTGTCGGTGCCGTCATGGTGTTGCAACTTGATCCCGAGCGCGCCAAACAGATGCGCGAAATGCAGGCCAACTATGGCAAGACGTGGCTCATTGGCAAGGTGACGGCGATCAATGAAACCAAGGTCACGCTGATGGGCTCGGTGGACAACGCCGCCCACGCCTTCCAGGCCGATGAAAACACCACTTTCCGCAAGCGCCGCGAGCCGATAACCCTGGCCGATGTCCAGGTGGGCGATGCGGTGCGCGTCGAGGGCGCAGTGAAGGACGGAGTCTTTGTCGCGACCTCGGTTTCCGTCATGGGCATGCCGCCCGGAGGCGGGCCGAGTGTCCCGCGCGACGCCCCGACCTCCACTCAACCCAGATAGCTTGCATAGGCTCGCACGTTTCGACGGGTGCCCCAGGTCTCGACTTTGAGACCTGGGAATCGCTGAAAGCACCCGAGGAAGAGTTAGACAGCGCCTCGCCGTTCTGCTCCCTGTTCCCTGTTCCCTGCTCCCTGATCCCTGTTCCCTCCCGCCTGTTCATCCCTCCAATTCCACCTTCTATCCGCTTTTTCGGCCCTTCGTCCAAAACACAGCGCGTCCGCGCCCCAGCTCCGTCTACCTTCCGAATAGAGCAACACGCTCCGGAAAGGAAACGGCGCATGGACGCACTCGTCAACGTCGAAGCAGTCAGCCGAAGATTTCCCCTGGACCATAGCTATGTCAGCGCCCTCGACCATGCGAGCTTTCAGGTCGAGGCGGGGGAATTCCTGGCCATTGCCGGCCCCAGCGGAAGCGGCAAATCCACCCTCCTCAACTTGATTGGCTGCATCGACAAGCCAACCGCGGGACGCATCCTGCTAGACGGCGTGGACACCTCAAAACTGAAGCCCGCGCGCATGACCGCTCTGCGCCGCGAGAAGATCGGCTTTGTCTTTCAGACCTTCAACCTGATTCCGGTATTCACGGCCGCTGAAAACGTCGAGTTTCCGCTGCTGATCCAGGGAGTCGGTGTTCGCGAACGCCGTACACGGGTCGCTGAGGCTCTGGAAAGCGTTGGCCTCTCGGGGCGCGCCCATCATCGCCCCGACTTGCTCTCCGGCGGAGAACGCCAGCGGATCGCTGTGGCGCGCGCCATTGTTCATCGGCCAGCCCTGGTGCTGGCCGACGAGCCAACGGCCAATCTCGACACGCACAACGCAACACAGTTGATCGACCTGATGCGCGGACTCAACCAGCGCCTCGGCCTGACCTTCATCTTTTCCACGCACGATGCCCGGCTGCTTGAACACACGCCGCGCATCGTGCGCCTCACCGATGGCCAGGTTGTTTCAGACACGCGCAACAACGAAATCCCAATTACCGAAATTTCGATCGAAGGAGCCAGCCATGGGCAAATTCTTGCTGCTCGCCTTTAGAAACGTCTTCCGCAATCGTCGCCGCACCATCATGACCCTGATCATGGTTGGCGGAGGCGTCACCGGACTGCTGCTGGTGGGCGGCTTCTTTGCGCGCATGTTCTGGGGTCTGCGCGAAAGCACCATCAACGACGGCCTGGGCCACATGCAGATCTTTACCGCGGAACACTTCAACCGCGAAGAGAAGCGCGTCCTCGACACCGGCATCGATAACTGGCGTGAGGTGGCCGCGACTGTCTCAACCGGCGGTCATGTGCGCGGGGTGGCGCCTCGCATCGAGTTCTATGGAATGCTTTCGAACGGCGTCAAATCCTCGGTCTTCATGGGGAGCGCCGTCGACCCAGTGGCAGAAAGCACGCTGGGCTTCAACCCGCGGCTGATTGCGGGCCGCGACCTGGACAGCAAGCCGGGCGGCGAAGTGGAAGCCCTGATTGGCGCCGGCGTCGCGCGCTCGATGAACGTAAAACCAGGCGACGGACTCACCCTGCTGGCCGTGACATCTGATGGAGCGCTTAACGGAATCGACGTGCAGATCGCCGGCGTAGTCAACACCGGGTTTAAGGAAGTGGACGACCGCTATCTGCGTATTACACTCCCTTCGGCACAGCGCCTCTTGCAGAGTGATCGAGTTACAAATCTCGTTGTTGGCCTTGATAACACCGATAACACGGACCTTGTGGCCGCACAACTCGCGCCGCGCCTCCACGGCCTGCCGCAGCAACTCGTCCTGAAGAAATGGATCGATCTGGCCGCGTACTACAACCAGGTCCACTCGCTGTTCAGCACCATCTTCGTCTTCTTGGGCATCATCGTTTTCTTCATGGTCCTCATGTCGAGCGTCAACACGCTGTTGATGGCCATGTTTGAACGCACGCGCGAAATCGGCACCATGCTGGCCATGGGCACGCCGCGTTCGTGGATCATGAGTTTGTTCGTCGTGGAGGCTACGCTGCTGGGCGCCCTGGGCGCGGTCGTTGGAGTCGCCGGAGGCAATTTGCTCGCGGTGCTCATTAACCACGCGGGGATTCACCTGCCGCCGCCGCCGGGAGCCACCGTGCCCATGGCCTTTCACGTGATGCACGTTCCCAGCCTGATGATCGGTTCCTCGATCCTGGTCATCGTTTCGTTGGCGCTTGCATCCATCCTGCCTGCGATTCGCGCATCGCGTTTGCAGATTTCGGAGGCTCTCGCTCATGTCTAAGATCAACTGCGTACTGCGCACATTCCTGCTGCTCTTCTTCATCGGTCTGTTGATTACCTGGGTGCTGGCGGCGCATGCCGTCGCGCCCGCGACAGTTGACGCCGTAGCACTGCTTAAACGGTCGGACGGCTATCGCAACGGATGGCCCTCGTATGTGCTGCGCGTCAAAATCACCAACTTCGAATCCGGCAAAGCGGATGAAGAAGCGCTCTATGCGGTCTCGCAAAAAGGGACCGACAAGACCTATGTCGAGTTCATGAGTCCGCGCGACAAGGGCCGCCATCTGCTGATGCTGACCGACGACATGTGGATCTATTTGCCGGACACCAGCAGGCCGGTCCGCATCACGCCGCTTGAGCGGCTCTCGGGCGACGCGTCCAACGGGGACGTAGCCCGCACCAACTACGCCGTCGACTACGCGCCGGTCTACGTGCGCACTGAAAAAGTTGGCGCAGAAGAATGTTATGTTCTCGAACTAACAGCCAAGCGCAAGGGCTCGACGTATCAGCGCATTTTGTTTTGGATCCGTGTATCCGATGCGCGACCAGTGAAGGCCGAGTTTTATCTCACCTCCGGGAAGCACATCAAGTCAGCAACATTCGACGAATATGCAACGGTGAATGGAAGAAGTCAGCTTCGCCGCATGACGCTCTACGACGAGATCCGGCATAACTCGCACAGCGTGCTCGAATACTCCGGCATTGCCCCGCGTGAGTTACCCGACAAACTCTTTTATCAGGGGCGCACAGACAGGTTCTAGCGACACACGACGAAACCAGACAAACATGCGGGTGCCCCAGGTCTCGCTTTTGAGGCCTGGGAATCGACAAGCCTCCACCAGTTTCTTAACCGATCGAACAAGTGAGCGATAGGACATGAAGCATTGGCTCCTCATTTCCATCATTCTCGCCGCGACCTGCTGGCCGGTCGCGGCGCAGGAGAGCGCGGATCAGGATGCGCCCGCTCACGAGCCTCGGCACGATTTCCGCTATTCCATCGCAGCCATTGATGACGCCACGTTTTACGGCAATCTTTCTGTTCCGATTCCTGCGACCCTCAACCAGGTTCTGCTTGAGCCGTCCTTCAGCGCGCGCTATCTCAATCGCTGGACATTTTCAACGAGCCTCGTTGGGTCGGCCGACTCCTACAGCGGGACGCACTCGCAAGTACGAGTGAAGGAAGCCTACGCGGGCCTATCCGCCGGCGACTTCGACTTCACGCTGGGCCGCCGGATGGTGCGCTGGGGCACAGGTTACGCCTTCACCGCAGCAGGTGTGCTTGACCCGCCGCGGGACCCGACCAATCCCACCGACCGCCTGAGCCTGAATGAAGGGCGCGACATGATCAAGGCTGACTATGTGCATGGGCCGCACGCGTTTTCTCTGGCCTGGTCATCGGCCGCGCTCGCACCCGCGGGTTCAAGCCTGCACGACACCACGGCGTTCCGGTATAACGTTCTGGTGCATGGATTCGATACTTCGCTGATTGCGGGCGACGATCACGGCGGAGACGCCTTTGGCGCTCTCACCTTCACGCGCGTCCTCGGCCAGGCGTGGGAAATTCATGGCGAGGCAGCCTGGCGCGAGCATGAGGCTGTGCTTCTGGGTGGGAAATACACCACCAGTTCCGGCATCACTTTCATTGCCGACTTCTATACACCGCCGAATATCCCTTACTATAGGGACATCACCATGATCCCTCTCGACGGCCGCCAGCACTATGCATTTTTCCGCGCCAGCAAGTCGCGCCTGCGCGAACTGCCTGGATGGAAGCAATGGGACTTGGCCGGTGCAATGGTCGATAACTTGAACGACCAGAGTTACACCGCAGTCTTTGACGCCGAAAGAAGATTCGGCAACCGGTTCTCTTCCTATCTGCACCTGGAGGTCCCGGCAGGCAGCAGGACATCGGAGTACGGAGCAACGCCGTATTCCACAGCCACATCCGTGGGAGTGCGTTTTCAGCTATGACTCGCGAATCCAGTTTACGCGTGCCCGACTGCACTAAAGATCCGGAGCGCAATCACGGCTACGTCTCGATGCTTTTCAGACTTATCCTGATCGTTTGCGCGATCACATTGTTCATTGTGGTGTTGTTTCTCTCCCTGGGAAAGATGCGCCTGTCCCAGATCGGAACGCACATTCTGGCGGCGTTTATTTATTCAGCGTTGATCAGCGTGCCTTCGATGTTTCTTCTGGACTGGATCGGTCATCGCGATCAGGGGAGATACCCACGTCTGATCTTTCTTGTGTATGCACTGGCGCTGACATGTACGGCCACCGTGGGCTCTCTTGCGGGCGGCGTTGGGCTTGAGGTTGCCCGCATCATCCCTCCCAGCGAATATTGGCTTGAATTTCGCGGGACGCTTCCATTCGCGATTGTCATCTCGCTGATGATCGGCCTCAGCCTGACAACCTACGAGACATTGCGCTTCAAGCTGCAGGCCACTACGCTCGAACTGCGCACCAGACAGGTAGAACAGGAACGCGCCTACAAGTTATTGGCCGAGGCCCAGCTCTCGTCGCTCGAATCGCGCATTCATCCGCACTTTCTTTTCAATACGCTCAATTCCATTGCTGCGCTGATTCCCTCCGACCCGCAACGCGCCGAAGATACGGTGGGCAAACTGGCCTCGCTGTTGCGCTTTTCGCTCAACGCCAACCCCAGCGGCCTGGTTCCGCTGGGGCAGGAACTCAAAATCGTGCGCGACTATCTTGAGATCGAGAGGACCCGCTTCGGGCAGCGCCTGCGCTACGATGTCGCGGTCCCTGAAACTCTTATTGACGCGAAGGTGCCGCCGCTAGCGCTCCAGTGCCTCGTCGAAAACGCCGTCAAACACGTAGTGGCAGAACGTGCGCAAGGCGCGACCATTCAGATCACAGGATCGAAAGACTCGGGCCGCATCGAGCTTGAAGTCATCGACGACGGTCCCGGTTTTTCGCTCGATGCCATTACGCCCGAACATGGACTGGGCAATCTGATTGCACGCCTCGAACTTCTTTTTGGCGAAGCGGGGCAGCTCGAAGTTACACGCGCCGGCGACAAAACTGTCGTGCGCATTTCATTTCCCGCCTGAAAAGAGTGATGCGCATGGAAGACACGCCGCTTTCAGCTTATCTCGTCGACGATGAACCGCTGGCCATCGAGCGGCTGACGCGGCTGCTGGCCACCTTTCCCAGCCTGCATATCGTAGGGAGCGCGAACGATCCCGCGCAGGCGCTCGAATATCTGTTGCGCACATCCATCGATGTGCTCTTTCTCGACATTCAAATGCCGGGCATGAACGGCTTTGAGTTATTGTCACGATTGCCCGCGCAACCCTTCGTCGTCTTCACCACGGCTTATGACCAGTACGCGCTGCGCGCCTTCGAGGTTAACTCGATTGACTATCTGCTCAAGCCTATCGAGCCAGAGCAACTGCAGCGCGCCGTCGGCAAGCTGAACCGACTGCAACCCGTTCCCAAGCCGGACTGGCAGCGGAATCCGGATCTGCCCGTACTACTCAAGGACCTGGCGGCATCGCTGCGCGGAGGCCACGCGGTCTATCCGCACCGCATTGCCACGCGCGTGGGCGAGCGCATTTCGTTTCTCGATCTCGATGCCGTGACGCATTTTGAGGCCCACGACAAGCTCACCTACGCTGTCGTCAACGGCCATCGCCACTCGGTCGATCAGTCCATTACCGAACTCGAGAGCCGACTCGATCCTGCGCGGTTTCTGCGCATTCACCGCTCGGCGCTCGTGAATGTGGACATGATCCACGAGGTGAACTCGTGGTTCGCCGGCAAGGTGGTCGTCACCCTCAAGGACGCGCAGCGGACACAACTCACCGTGGCACGCGACCGGATGCGCGGCTTGAAATCGCGCTTGGGAATTTAGACCAATCCGGGGCTGAAGCCCGCGTCGATTCTGCGGCTTTATGCGGGGGTTAAAAACCCCCGCCTCCCTCCGGACCGAGTTCTCTGAGTCCTGACGGGTGCCCCAGGTCTCGCTTTTGAGACCTGGGATCCACTCCAACACGCCGAATTCGGCAGTCGTTCGTGTGGTGTCCGTGGAGTTCATGCGAGGAAACCCGCAGTCCTCCATGGAACGGTGTTCCACCCAAAGCCATGAAAAAGCAACCGGGGATCCTTCCCGTTGGTCAGGATGACATTTGTTGTGGGATAGGAATGCGGTGTGGCCGAGAATTTTCAGGGCAGATCCTTCGACTCACCACCCCCAGGCTAAAAAGCGCCTGGGGCCCTGCTCGCTCAGGCTGACAGCAATCAGTTTTGTCGTCACCCTGGGACAGGACATTAGCCGCCCATGAACATACCGCCGTTCACGTCAAGCACGTGACCGGTGATGTAACCCGCTGCATCCGAGGCCAGGAACCTGACCGATTGCGCAATATCGGCGTCCGTTCCAGGCCGTCCCAGCGGAATGGTGGCGATCATAGCCGAGCGCTGCTTCTCGTCCAGCACCGCCGTCATCGGCGTCTCAATGTAACCCGGCGCGACGGCATTCACGGTGATTCCGCGCGAAGCCACTTCGCGGGCCATGGAACGCGTCAAACCGATGAGTCCGGCTTTTGAAGCCGCGTAGTTCACCTGACCGGCCTGGCCTGTGCGGCCAACCACACTGGAGATATTGATAATCCGGCCCCAGCGGTTCTTCAGCATCGGGCTCAGCAGGGCCTGGGTCAACAAGAAGGCGCCAGTCAAGTTGGTGCGCAGCACGTCATCCCAGTCCGGGCGCTTCATCCGCAGCATCAGTCCGTCGCGAGTGATGCCGGCGTTGTTCACCAGGATTTCCACCTTGCCAAAGCGCTCGATGACCGCCTTGGCCCCGGCCTTGATCGACTCTTCGCTGGACACATCCAGCGCGAAGGCCGCAGCCTGACCGCCGGCCGCTTCAATCTCCGCCGCCACTTCGGCCAGTTTGGCCTCGTTCCGCGCCGCCAGGGCAACCGTCGCTCCGGCCCGCGCCAGTTCCAGGGCACATGCCCGCCCGATGCCCTGCGACGCCCCGGTTACCAGCGCAATTCTTCCCTGCAAATCCACCATATTTTTCTCGTCAACCCGCGCGCAAGTCAGCGCCCTTTCGTTCCTCATTATAAGTGGGCACAAGCCAGGCTTTTGCGGGTGTGACGGGCAATGGAGAAAGGACGCCAGGTCCATGATCGCGAGATTTCGTACTTTGAGTCCGTGGTCTCCCAGGTCTCAAAATCGCGACCTGGGGCACCCGCAATTGGTACAAGAACAATCGGTCAGAGACCTAGTCGCTCTTGATCGTCGTTGCCCGATTCTTCACAAACGTGACGGTCCAGTGTTTTCCGTCCTGGTCAAAAGTCACGGTGCGGCTGCCCTCGGTGGGACCGTCGGGGTG
>Ga0224529_1000131_pt1 | contig 57150 bp, 43 predicted proteins | sample CBST50metaG_FD_179893 | JGI IMG/M metagenome (GOLD analysis project Ga0224529, IMG submission 179893) | Peat soil microbial communities from Stordalen Mire, Sweden - C.B.S.T50 | ecosystem: Environmental > Terrestrial > Soil > Wetlands > Peat | place: Sweden: Norrbotten County, Stordalen Mire...
AGGAACTGCTTGATCAGGATGTACTTCGACATCATCTGCCGGAACTCGGGGCTGGAAGCCAATACCCAGTCGATGCAGCGGTTGGCGCCCTGCGCATCGGTAAAGCAGACGGACCAGGTGTGGTGCTCCTCGTCCTCGACCGGCTCGCTCACCTTGAACTCGAATTCCTCGGCCACCTGCGTCAGCTCAGCGTGCAGTGCGGCCAGCTTGGAGGGAATCTCGCTCTCCGCCTGGGAAGCGAAATCGGAGCGATGGGTGAACTCCATGCGCGCCAGCATCTCGGTGATCTTCTCATTGCGGATGCGCCGGTTCACCTGCTCCACGAAACCCAGGTAATCGTTGAGAATGCCCATGAAACGGGTCAGATCGGCGCCCTCGATGCGGCTGGCCGCCTCGCCGTGGCGCACGGTGAGGCCCTCGGAGGCGCGATTCACCATCACCTTCACAAACTCGCGCTCGTCCTTGATGTATTGCTCGAAGCGGCCCTTCTTGATTTTGAAGAGCGGGGGCTGCGCGATGCAGACGTTGCCGCGCTTGATCAGCTCCGTCATGTGGCGGAAGAAGAAGGTGAGCAGCAGGGTGCGGATGTGCGAGCCGTCGACGTCGGCATCGGTCATGAGGATGATCTTGCCGTAGCGGATCTTGGCGGGATCGAAGTCGTCCTTGCCGATGCCGCAGCCCAGCGCCGTAATCAGGGCGCGGATTTCCTCGTGGCCCAGCATCTTGTCGTAGCGGGCCTTTTCGACGTTGAGGATTTTGCCCTTGAGGGGCAGAATCGCCTGGAATCTGCGGTCGCGGCCCTGCTTGGCCGTGCCGCCTGCGCTCTCTCCCTCGACCAGGTAGAGTTCGCAGCGATCGGGGTTGCGCTCTGAGCAGTCGGCCAGCTTGCCGGGCAGGCCACCGCCGTCCAGGACGCCCTTGCGGCGGGTCAGGTCGCGGGCCTTGCGGGCCGCTTCCCTGGCGCGCGAGGCTTCAACCGCCTTGTTGATGATGCGCTTGGCGATGGGCGGGTTCTGTTCCAGGAACATGCCCAACCGCTCATTGACAAAGGCCTGCACGATGCCCGCAATGTCGGAGTTGAGCTTGCCCTTGGTCTGGCCTTCGAACTGCGGCTGCGACAGCTTGACGCTGATCACGGCCACCAGCCCCTCGCGTACATCGTCGCCGCTCAGGTTCTCTTTCATGTCCTTGAACAGGCCCAACTGCTGGCCGATGGCGTTGATGGTGCGGGTCAGGGCGGTGCGGAAGCCGGAAAGGTGCGTGCCGCCATCGACCGTGTTGATGTTGTTGGCGAAGCTGAAGACCGTTTCCGAATAGCTGTCGTTGTACTGCAGCGCGATGTCGATGTCGACCCCGTCGCGCATGGCTTCCATCACGATCGGCTTGTCGTGCAGCACAACCTTGCCGCGGTTCAGGTGCTTCACAAATTCTGAAATGCCGCCGGCATAGTGGAACTCGGCGTGACGGGCCTCGCCGGTCTTGGGATCGGCGGTGCGCTCGTCGGTGAGCGTGATGGACAGGCCCTTGTTCAGGAAGGCCATCTCGCGCAAGCGCTGGGCCAGCGTGTCGTAGTTGTACTCGGTGACGGTAAAGATGCTCCTGTCGGGCAGGAAGTGCACTTTGGTTCCGCGCTTCTTGCTGGTGCCCGCCTTGCGCAGCTCGCTGGTCGGGTCGCCGCAACTGTAGTCCATCTCCCAGGTAAAGCCGTCGCGCCAGATCTCCACGTTGAATTCCTGGCTCAGCGCGTTCACGCAGCTCACGCCCACTCCGTGCAGCCCGCCGGAAACCTTGTAGGTGGAGGCGTCGAACTTGCCGCCGGCATGGAGCATGGTCAGCACCACCTGCACCGCGGGCATCTGCTTGCCGTTGGCCAAGGTCTTCATGTCGACGGGAATGCCGCGGCCGTCGTCGACCACCGTGACGGAGTTGTCCACATGCACGATGACGTCGATCTTGGTGGCATACCCAGCCAGCGCCTCGTCGACCGAGTTGTCCACTACTTCATAGACAAGGTGGTGCAGCCCCATCTCGCCGGTCGAGCCGATGTACATGGCCGGACGAAGACGAACCGCCTCCAGACCTTCCAGGATCTTGATGTTTTCGCTTGTATAGTTGTCGTTATCGCCGTGGATCGGGGTGCCGTCAGGATTTTGAGTCGCCATAAGATTCCATTCGCAGGGCTTTTGCTTTGAGCTTCATACGGGCAAGGTATCCGGAGGAAGCTTCCGGGCCGAAAGTCAGTGGGCTAACCGCTTGAAAAAACAGGGGTTTTCAAGCGAAATCGCCTGATTCCATTTTAGCATGTTGGCGGGGCGGGGAAGAGTTTTCCGGGAGAGGAACAAAAGCAAGTACTTGGAAAAAATTGCTTACCCTCAGAGCGTGACCTTAGTAATTGAATTATTTACCGATCGTGTATATTACTCAAATAACTAGACTTAATTTAATACACTCTCTACGATTAAAGGGTACAGGAGACCACTCCTGCCAATCCAATTCTTTGAGGGGTTACCTACCATGAAATTCGCTATCCGTATCTTCGCTCTTCTTGTCGTCCTCGCCGGTGTTGCCTCCGCCGCTCTTGCTCCCAAGTCCGCTTCCACCTTTGCCAGCCATCAGTCAGCCACCGCCAGCATGCCGACTCCGGGTTGCGGACCCCACATCGCCTGCCCCACCACACCCTCAGGTAACTAGTAACCTGGGTAATGGTGCTAAAGTGTCAGTGCCTACTCGGATTTTTTGTTGAGCTTAATGGTCTTCGGCGCTATCCTGAGTGTGCCCTTAGGATGGCGAGAGGATTTTTATGTCTTCACAGGCTGCGATGTCCCTGATGAGCGTGGCTGAGTTTGCTCTATGGGCTGTGCTTGGTTTCCTTTTTCTGAAGAGAAAGCTCCATCGCTGCTTCCCGGCGATGGGGAGCTACTTGGCCTTGCACATCGCATCAATGCCCTTGCTGATGCTGTTGTTTTACGGCCAATCTCAGCATTGGTTCAACGACTACTGCTTCGCGATCTACTTCTTCGCTTATTGGTCTGTGTACATTGCCAGCGCGGTGATTCTCTACTTCGTTTGCATGGAGGTATTCCGCTCCGCACTCTCGTCGCTTCCCGGCCTGATGAAAATTGGGGTTGTAGCCTTTCGCTGGGCGGCTCTGGTCTCGGTTCTTGTGACCTTTTCTATGCTCTCCTATTCGCACAAGGGCATCATGGTGATCAGTGAGATAGCCAATGCTCTGATGCGTCCAGTCAGTGTCGTCCAGCTTTGCCTGTTGGCCTTCCTCTGCTTGAGCATGAATGCCTTGCGTCTCTCGGTTCGTGATATGTCCTTTGGGATCGCATTGGGCTTTGGATTGATGTCCAGCAACGACTTCGCCCATTCGTTGCTGGTTTCAGTCTCTACTTCCTTGACCGCTCCTGTGCAGTTTCTCTATGAATCCATGATTTTGGCAGCGCTGGGTACTTGGGTGGTCTACTTCGCACTGCCTGAACCGGCCCGTCTGCCGGTGGTGATGCCGGTGAATTCCACTATCTACCGCTGGAACGAGATCGCCTCGGCGCTCGGTCACACAGGAACCCAGGTTGCCGTTCCGCAGCCGGCCGGCAGCTTTTTCCTCACCGATATCGAAGAGGTTGTTGACAAGGTGCTCAACCGCACCATCAAGAATAGCGAATCGAAACCCTAGAAGCTGCAGCCAGATCCACCAACAGAAGGGCCGGAACACGACTGTGTTCCGGCCCTTTTCTGCATGCGGGCATGAGAAAGGCCACGGCGATGCCGTGGCCTTTCCTGCTGAAGTTAAGCTGCCTTACTCGGCCACAATCGGCTCGATGGACGCAAACCGTCCGCGATTGCCATGGTCGGTAAACTTGACGTGGCCGCTCACCTTGGCGAAGAGCGTATCGTCGGAGCCGATGCCCACGTTCACACCCGGCTTGATCCGCGTTCCGCGCTGGCGCATGATGATCGTGCCGCCGGTTACCAGTTCGCCGCCGAAGGCTTTTACGCCCAGCCGCTGTGCATTTGAATCCCGTCCGTTTGTGGAGCTGCCTCCACCCTTCTTATGTGCCATTGCCCGATCCCCTTCCTATGTGCTGCGCTGCCTTTAGTTGGCGGCGGTGTAGGTGACGCCGTCGGCTTCGATCGCGTTGATGCGTACCTCGGTAAAGTTCTGCCGGTGTCCCTGCAGCTTCTTGTACTGCTTCTTGCGCTTCAGGTGGAAGACAAGGATCTTGTCGCCGCGGCCCTCACCCAGCACTTCCGCCGTCACCTTGGCAGTGGACGGCTTGGCGACGGTTCCTGGTTCCCCGGAAACCGCCAGTACGTCGCAGAATTCGACCGTCTGGTCTTCAGAAGCGACACTCTCAATCTTCACCACGTCGCCTGGAGCGACCCGATACTGTTTACCACCGGTGCGTATAACCGCGTACATAAACCCTCCAGCGCGGTCCCGGCTCAGCCGGTGCGCTCATGCATTCCCAAAAATAGCTCAGGCGGAAACTTCCGTCCTGCGGTACGCTCAAGCCCCCAAATCTTCGGGCGAACGTCTGGCTCCGCAGCGACTAGCAGGAATCGCCAAACTAGAGTAGTGTACCGGCTTTGCGGCCCAAGGTCAATGTGAAGCGCCTTACGGTGGCTTTTTCCGTCTGACTGAACCGGGCTCAGGGCCGCGCTCAGGGCCGGGCGGGAAGCACATAAAACAGGATGGCGAAGTAGTGCGCCGCGCTGCCCGCCAGCACAAACAGGTGCCAAGCGGCATGGAAGTAGCGCCGCGAGTCCAGGGCAAAGAAGACGATTCCCAGCGTGTAGGCCAGCCCGCCCGCGCCCAGCCACATGATTCCGTGCCAGCCGATGGCTTGAATCAGCGGACGTGCCGCAACCACCACGAACCAGCCCTGAAACAGGTAGACCAGGGCCGATGCCACCTGGTACCGGCCCACCGCAAAGCTTTTGAAGATCACGCCGGCCGCCGCCAGCCCCCACACCACCCCGAAGAGTGTCCACCCCACCGGACCTCGCAGCGAAACCAGCGTGAACGGTGTATAGGTGCCGGCAATCAGCAGATAGATGGCAGCGTGGTCCAGCACCTGGAAGACGTGGCGCGCACGCGTTCTCACCAGGGAGTGGTAAAGGGTAGAGCAGAGGTAGACCAGGACCAGCGTGAAGGCAAAGATGGAGCAACTGACCACCTGCCAGACCGTGCCGCGCGTGGATGCAGCAATCAGGTAGACGCCGCCTGCCATGGCCAGCGCCGCGCCAATCCCGTGGGTGATGGCGTTGGCCAGGATATCGCCCAGATGGTAATGGGGTTGCACAGCAGGATGATAGACCGCCTCGATGCCTTCCGAGGAGGCGGGTGCGTTCTTCGCCGGCGCGGTTGCGGTCAAGATTTCCTGGGAGCGCGGCGGGCGCCGGGCGGGCAGGTTGACTCGCGAATCACCAGCTCGGGCTGAACCGGAACAGTGTCGGGACCGCTCTCCTCGCCGCGAATCCGTTGCAGAAGGATCCGCGCCGCCACAATGCCCATCTCGTTTAGCGGCTGGCGGATGGTGGTCAGGCTTGGGTTGTTGAAGGCGGCGCTCTGGATATCGTCGAAACCCACCACCGAAACATCCTTGGGCACCCGCAGGCCGTGGTCCATCAGGGCGCGAATGGCGCCGATTGCCGACTCGTCGTTATAGCAGACGATGGCCGTGAAGTCCACGCCACGCGCCAGCAGTTCCCGCGCGGGCTCAAAGCCCAACACCGGCGCGGAAACGCGCAGCTTGAGTTGCACGGTGAGCGCTTCGGGCACGTCGATCTTCAGTTCCCGGGCCACCGCCATCAGGCATTCCCAGCGGTCGTCGGCGTCGGAACTGTGGCTGCCGCCGCGCATGAAGGCGATCTTCTTGTGTCCCAGTTCCACCAGGTGGCGCAGAACCAGTTCGGCGCTGTGGCGCTGGTCCAGCATGACGTTGGTTACGCCTTCGATGGTGCGATGTCCGGCCACAGCCACGGCAGGAAGCTTCCAGCTGTGCTCCAAAACCGTGTCGATCAGAATGAACCCCTCGACGCTGCGGTCCATGAGAAGGCGCGAGTACTCATCGAGCAGATCGGGTTTGCGGCGATGGCTGGCGGTGAGGTAAAAATAGCCCTCCTCGATGAGGTACTCTTCGACGCCGGCCAACACCTGCGTGACATAGTGGTCGTTCAGGTCCGGCACCAGCACGCCGACCGAGAAGGTCTGCCGCTTGCGCAGGGAGCGCGCATAAAAGCTGGGCCGGTAGTCGAACCTGGCCGCAGCCTCGGTCACCCGGTCGCGTGTTTCCTGGGGAATGGACCGCACGCCGGGAGCGTTGTTGAGCACCAGCGAGATCGTGGCCGGAGATAGATCCAGATAGTCGCCCAAGGTACGCAAACTGACGGACTGGCCTGGTTGCGGTTCAATGCCTGCTTTAGTGCGCTTGCCCATGCATATCTGTTTTAACACTACTCACGCATTTTGCGCCGTGACAGTCGCACGATCTGCGATCGCCGGTGAAGACAAATTTTTGTATTTGGCACGAGAAAAACGTTTTCACACGCAGAAATGCTTGAACCAGATGGCAGATGAGCGGGTTCCAGTGCTTCCATTCTGCGAACTTGCGGTTGAAGTCCTTATCCGGCGCCAGCGCAGATCCGAATCTGCCCCGGAAGCGGCGCAATGTGCTGTAAACTGACGGAGAAAGAGCCTTTCCAACCGCGGAGAGCTGGCCGAGTGGTTGATGGCTCCGGTCTTGAAAACCGGCATACCCGAAAGGGTATCGGGGGTTCGAATCCCTCGCTCTCCGCCAAAATACCCTCCAAGAACATCCCAAGACATCCAATAGAAAGACGTAAAGCATAGCAAATGCTATGCTTTACGTCTTTCTGCATACAGGTGCATCCAAGTGCAGCCGTGTTTTTGCGGGTGTACTTTTGGGTGTATTCTATTTTTGAAGTGGGTGTACTTTTCTTGAGCAGGGAGGAATGGACATGGCCGGACTGACCGATACGGAGATCAAAAAGGCTAAGGCGGCGGAAAAAGCCTACAGCATGGGCGACGGAGGCGGACTTTACCTCTGGGTGAAGCCGACTGGCGGGAAACTCTGGCGCTGGTCCTATCGGTATGAGGGCAAGGAAAAGCTGATGTCCCTCGGCAAATATCCAGATGTGCCTCTGGCGCTGGCCCGAGAACGCCACACCGAGGCCCGCAAGCTGCTGGCGACCGGCGTTGACCCGATGGCGCAACGGAAGGCCGAGAAGACCGCGGAGAAAATCGCGGTCGAGAATTCTTTTCAGAGCGTAACTGCACAGTGGCTGGAGCATTGGCAGGAAGGGAAAAGCCCTCGCCATGTGGACACGGTCCGGCGACGCATGGCGTCCGATATTCTGCCCTGCCTCGGAGCGCGGCCGATTGCCGAGATCGAAGCGCCGGAATTAGTGGCAATCGCCAACACGATTCAGGATCGCGGCGCGCGGGATATTGCCAAACGTGCTCTGGAAACCGTAGGGCAGGTTTTTCGCTACGGTATCGCCCACGGATATGCAAAGCGCAACCCGTCTAGTGAGATTCGCCCCAGCGACATCCTCAAGTCCACGCGCAAGGTGAACTATGTCCGCGTGGATGCCAAAGAGCTGCCAACCCTGCTAAGACGCATCGAGGTCTATCAGGGAAAGCAGGTCACACGGTTGGCAATGAAGCTGATGTCCATGACCTTTGTGCGCACTACCGAATTGATCGAAGCCAAGTGGGGGGAATTTGACTTGGAGAATGCCCGCTGGGACATACCCGCCGAGCGGATGAAGATGCGCACTCCGCACATTGTGCCGTTGGCAAGGCAGGCATTGGAAGTGCTGGAGATGTTGCGCGATTTCACGGGGTGCAACGAATGGCTTTTCCCCGGCGACCTCAACGCTGCCCAACCGATGAGCAACAACACCATTCTGGCAGCATTAAAGCGCATGGGCTACAAAGGGCGCATGACCGGCCACGGTTTCCGTGGCTTGGCCTCCACCATCCTGCACGAGCAGGGCTACGCGCATGACCATATCGAATTGCAGCTTGCTCACGCTCCGCGAAATGCCGTCAGCGCCGCCTACAACCACGCCCTATATCTGGAGCCACGCGCCAGGATGATGCAGGAATGGGCGGATTTTCTGGAGCGCACCCAGAGAGGCGGCAAGGTGTTGCCGTTTTGCGGAGCAGCGGCATAGGCATCCAGTCAATTCGGCCGACAGAGAACCAGGGCCGCGCTGCAATCTAATCCCGGATGGGTGCCAATCCCAAATCCCGCGCCGGACGTCATCTCGCCGACGAACGATTCACTCCAGCTCTCTGGCCGCAGAGTTCCCGGCTGGCCTCTATCTGGCAGGCAATCCACTCCTCGACCTCGGTTTCGATCCAGCCGACAGCCCTGGCCCCAAGCGACACTGGCCTTGGAAACTTTCCTTCCGTTACGCGCTGATAGACCGTGCTGCGTGAAAGGCCAGTGCGATCCATTACGATTGGCAATCTCAGAATCTTTCTCGGCATTCCCTTCACCTCATAGGTTGAGTTGCATTTGAATTACGCGCTGTTGTACCAAGCCCACAGAGCAGAGTCGTTGCCGAATTTGCTTGCAACCCAGCCGTGGAAACTTTGCTCCTCTTGCACCCACTGTCTGACTTTTCTCCGAAATGCACTGCACGGTTATGTCCCTTTGTATGAACCAACCTCAGAGACTTTTCTTCCCAAAAACGTTTGCGGTTCGTTGCGCAGCAGGAGAATCATTCTGTCCCCCTCTTACAGCGGTGTGTCCGGTTTCATTGCCAAGTGTTTGCAAGCTTACGAACCAGGTGGCGATGGTTGTGTTCTCCGTTTACGAACCTCGATTGCAGATACCAATTCCGCTTCCCCATTCAGTTTCTTCATGTAGCCCGACAATGCTGTTGCGGTAATTCTCAAGCTGTTCTCCTCAAATAAACCGACCAGCATATTGAGCGTGTAGCCCTTTTTTCGCAGCAAACACAGTTGAGGGAATACCGCTCGTACAATCTCGCCCATCCTGTACGAAGCAGGTTGCGGCGCAGGTTCGTTCGCCTTTTCCTTGAGGAACGCACGAAACTCCTCGATATTGTGCGACGAGAGTACCTGCGCCCTGCGACGAGCCTCATTCTCCATAAAACAAAATTAAACCCTAGTTACACTATTACTGTCAAATATGTATTACTATGTTAAAGAGGGTGAAAGAACTGGTAATCGTGAAGGCAAGGTAGGCGCTGTATATACCGAAACTCCCTGCGGTCGTTTTGGCATATCCACCGGCCCAAACCCAATCCGCTGCGCTACTCGGATTTGGGCCTGCGCACCTTGCTCAGGGCTTCGCCCCGAGACCCCACTGGAGAACGGAATGGTAAGACCAAAGCAGACAGAACATCGCCGTGGGCTGCTCATCAAACTCTTGTCCCAAGAGAAGGAAACCATTCGCCAACAGGCTCATCTCGCCGGCCTAACGGTCAGCGAATACATTCGTAAATGCGCTCTGAACCGGCCAATACGTTCCCGTGTAAGCCGCGAAGTTGCCGCCGAACTCAGCAAGCTCTTCGGATTGCAAAAGCATTTGCTGGTGGAGATAAAAGGCTTGCCCAACGAAGAAGAACTTCGCCGTGAACTCAACTCAGTACTTTCGGAGTTGCATACGGCACTTGCCACCTTCAACAAGAACACGGCGGAGTAAAGATGATTGCAAAAGTGCAACCAACTCGGCAACACGCGAGCAGTTTCAGGCGGCTATGCAAGTACCTAACTACGGAACGTGACGCCGATGCAGGGGAACCACATTTGCGAGGCGACGTGGTGTTGTCGGACAACCTTGCAGGGTTAGACACTGTGGCAGTTCAGATGGAGGGGATTGCATTCTTGAACCCACGCTGCAAGGATGCTCTTTGTCATTATGAACTGGCATGGCCACCGGGAGAACGTCCGACCCGACCGCAATGGATGGATTGCGCGTCGTACACGTTGAACGCACTTGGATACCGGGACCATCAATATATGGTTGTTGCGCACGATGACAAGAAGCACTTTCACATCCACATCATGGTCAACAAGGTTCATCCTGAGACCTTCAAGGCGCATACACCTTATCGGAACTGGTTGACGCTTGATGCCGCTATGCGCGTCCTCGAAGCGAAATATGGCTGGACACATACGGCAGGTCCAACGCGATGGGACGAGGAATCGAAACAGGCAGTACGCGCACCACGTTCCGAACGTAACGCTCTTCGTACTGCTCGACAACAACCGACAGGGGCAGCCGCAAAGTATGAACATTATCACGATGAAGAATCCCTGCAAACTTACATACGTCGTGAAGTTGCTCCGCGTGTACAAACGCTGCTAACCCGCCAGAATGTCTCATGGGAAGCCCTTAATACATTTCTTGCAAAATATCATCTTTGCATTGAGAAGGGGGAATCGGGCGGATACACGGTCCTTGCTGTTGACCACAATATTCGAGTGAAAGCGTCCAATGTATTCCGCAATAACTTCGCTGGAAAGGTCAATCGCCAGGGGACAGAATCCGCTCTTGGCCCTTGGACACCAGCCTCAACATCCATTCAACATTCCGCACCACATCTGGCACAACATAGCGAACGTAATGTCGCACAGAGAGAGGAACGCAAGGCGCAACGACGGGCTGACCGTTCCGCCCTGATGGATGAATATAACCAGTATCGTAATCGGCAACGGGAAGTATGCAAAGCCTTCACAACGGACGGCAGGGAGTGTACGCAGTACCTCCGTGAGGTTTTGCGGCAACAGAAGAAAGAGATTCGCGCATCCGCTCTGTCATGGCCGGACAAGAAAGTTCTGCTTTCCCAGGCTGCGGCGCAATCCGTTATCGAAGTGCGCGCACTAAAGCAGGCCATCAAAAAGAGACGGCAGGAGGCATTTCCGAAGAATCTCCGCACCTGGGTAGCGGACAGGGCCAGCGAGGGAGATGCGCGGGCGGCCGCACAACTTCGAGGATGGCGATATGCAGATCAACGCAATCAACGGCGGCTCGATGCAAGGCTGGAATCAGATGCGCTGCACATTGGTCCGCCGCCCGATCCTGACGGCAGCGCAGACTGGGCCGACCTCGCGCAACTGCGGCTTGCAGCCCAACAGGAGCAGCAGGTGCTCGCCGATCAGATCGCCGCGACACGCGTCTGGGCAATTGACCGCAAGACCGGCGATGTTTCGTACACGCTCAATGGGAAGGTCTCCGTCATTGATCGTGGGTGCGTCGTCACCGTGCTCAACCAGGATAAAGCCGCCGTCCTCTTCGGATTGGAGATGGCCATACAAAAATACGGATCGCGCATCGCGTGTACCGGCACCGTAGAGTGGAAGCGGATGGTCACAAAGGTCGCGGCGCAACACGGCATAGCCGTTCAATTCACAGATGAGGAGATGCAACATGCCCTGCATTTTCTACAACGTCTAGTGAATCCGCGCCAACGCCAGCAGGAAAGAGGGGGCAGGTAGCTCATTGCGGAGTAAGCTCCCAGCCAACGCTGACAAAGGGCATGAGCGATGTGCCAGCGCCCGTTGGCAAAGGACAATTCGCGCTCATCGCGTCGATGCGGTCGCCTCCAGCAAGAAGTCCTGACAAGACTATACGAACGTGGATTGGACAGGAGTCTTGAGCTTATGGACGGCGGCGAAGTTGGCCACCATCACGCGAAACGTCTTGGACTTATTCACGCCGCCGAGAATCTCTCCGCCGACCCTTTCCAATTCGTCGGCAATCTCATGGGTCAATGGGAAGACGAAGGATGTGTCAATACTCTGAAACGGAATGTTCAGCCACGGGCCGTTATAGAACGCCACAATCTGCGCCTGTGCCGCCTTGGTTTTGAAATTCATGATGATGTGCTCGGCCAGGGCGTTCTTTCTACGGATTTTCAGCACGGCAAAAAGTTGATTGAAATGTGTCTTGGTGAATTTGGTATCCACAGTGAGCCGGATTTGAGTCCGCTTCTCTGCGGGCGCAACGATTCTGCGCTTTGGGCGGGCAGCTGTCTTCTTCGGTGGGGCCATTATCCTTCCCTCTCGTGATGTAGTTTACATCAGACATGTATGCCAGGAAAGAGATATGCTAACTAGCAGTAATCAAAGAAGTTTTCGTGAAGGGAATGCCGAGGGTAGTAGTGGATTCATTGCATGGAGATGTGATCGAATGAATCTCGACAAATCGAACCGTGAAGAGGATGGAGAAAAGAGAGTCGGCCAAAGACCGCGTGGTGCGTCAGAGCTATAATCCCGGCATGGCACTGAATGACGTTCTTTCGCTCCTCGATGCGGAGATTGAGAGGTTCAAGGCTGCCCGCGCTATTCTGCGGCCGGATCAATGGCTACCGCAGCTCCACGGAAAGCTGGCCGTCCACCAAAGGTGCAACCGGCATCTCCGAAGGTCCCAAAGCGTAAAAAGAAACGCAATCTGACTCCAGAGGGCCGTGCCCGCATTGCAGAGGCCGCCAAACGGCGCTGGGCCACCAAAAGAAGGCCGTGAAGTAGCAGACTTGAGGAATTCAGGCGAAATTCCAGGAAAGTGCCCCGGAGAACTGATAAATCGTGTATTCGATCCAAAACGAATTGCTTATGCCTACGCCGGCTGCCAATTCCTTCCTCGCTCATTTGAGGCCTCCCGGTGAGGAACAGCTTCTCAGGGATCACCTCCTCAGGGTCTCTGCGATCACTTCGCGGCTGGCCGCGAAGGTCGGCATGCCTCGTGTCGGCGCATTGATCGGCCTTGCACACGACCTGGGCAAATACTCCACTGCCTTCCAGCAGTACCTCCGCAAAGTTGCTGGCGATGCCGCGATGGAGATGGAACCAGACTTTTCGCTCAGAGGCAGCGTCGATCACTCTACGGCAGGGGCACAGATTATAGCACGTGGCTTTATCGGGGCCGAAGAGCAGACTGGAAGATTTGCCGCCGAGGCTCTTGCCTTGTGCATAGTTTCGCATCACTCGGGGTTCATCGACTGCATCCTTCCCAACGGAAAAGATGGGCTGTTGCAAAGGCTCAGCAAAGATGATGTATTGAGCCACCGCAGCGAGGCATGGAGCAGCGTCGAGGCAGCTATCCGCGCTCCGCTGGAATCACTTCTCAACGATCCTGAGGTCGCCGTGGAGATTACCGCAGCAATGGATCGGATTCGCACGACAGACAACGATGAGGTAATTCAGCCATTCAAACAGGGATTGCTGCTGCGGTTGCTCTTCAGTTGCTTAATCGACGGCGACCGCACCGATACAGCGGACTTCGATAAGCCCAGGGGCGCGAGTTTTCGGCAGCATGGCGAGTATGTTTCGTGGCAGGACTTGATCGACAGGCTGGAACGTAAGCTCGCGACGTTTCAAAACAGAGGTTGGGTGGATCAGTGCCGTCGCGACATCTCTAGCCATTGCCTAGCAGGAGCGGAACGGCGTAAAGGAATCTTCACCCTGACTGTGCCGACGGGTGGGGGGAAGACGCTGGCGAGCCTCCGTTTCGCATTGCACCATGCGCAGCGCTGGGGCATGGAACGCGTGATCTATGTCAGTCCGTACATTTCGATTGCGGATCAGAACGCGCAAGTAGTGCGCGAAGTACTGGAACCAAAGGAATGCGACTTCGCTTCGATCGTACTCGAACACCACTCTAATCTGACAGAAGAGAAGGAAAGCTGGCGAGGTTCAGTGCTGGCCGAAAACTGGGACGCTCCGGTGGTCTTTACAACTGCTGTGCAGGTACTCGAAGCTCTATTTGGTGGTGGAACGCGCTCCGCGCGGAGGCTGCATGCACTCGCAAATGCGGTCATCGTCTTCGACGAAGTGCAGACGATTCCGATACGCGCGATACACCTCTTCAACAATGCGGTGAATTTTCTGGTGGAGCAGTGTGGGGCGAGCGTTGTTCTGTGTACGGCGACACAGCCGTTGCTGCATAAGGTAGACAAGTGCAAAGGGGCAATGAAGCAAGGCACTGAGCTGATGCCAAATCCACCCAAGCTCTTTCGTGATCTCCGGCGATATGAGACGTTCGATAGAACGAACAAGCCCGGTGGATGGAGTGCAGCGGAGGTCAGCGCGCTCGCCATGGACGAGATGCGGGAGCAAGGCAGTTGCCTGGTGATTGTGAATACCAAGCGCGACGCCCTGGCGATCTACGCCGAGTGGAAGGAACAGCTCAAGACACTCGAAGAGAAGATGGATGCGGGGTGCCTTGTTCACCTGAGTACACATATGTGCCCCGCGCACCGGCTTGAAGCGTTGAACAGGATGAAGGCTTCGCTCAATCCCCAGATAGGAAAACATGTACTTTGCGTCAGCACACAGTTGATCGAAGCCGGCGTGGACATAGACTTCGCCACCGTAGTGCGCGATCTGGCCGGGCTGGATTCAATCGCACAGGCTGCGGGCCGCTGCAACCGCAATGGCGAGCGGGCCATCGGGCGGGTACATATCATCAAGATGGCGCAAGCACTTCCAAGGCAGCTGGGGGAGATACGCTGCGCGCAGGAGAATGCGCGGCGAGTTCTCAATGACTGGAGGGAGGACGAGGGAGAGCGTCCGTTCGAGCTCTCGGATCCGAGGCAGATGGAACAATTCTTCAAATATCACTTCTTTGCGCGCGCAAATCTGATGGATTATCCAGTAGAACCTCCTATCGCGCTGCGTGACGACACGCTTCTGCAGATGCTTGGGGAGAACAGCATGGCGGTCTACGATGCGAAAATCAAAGGCGTCACGCGAAGTGGGATGATGCAGTCGTTTCACACTGCGGCGCAGGCGTTTCAAGCGATCGATTGCCAAACGCAGGGGGTTGTCGTTCCTTTTCGGAAAGAAGGAAAGGATTTGATCGCGGAATTGAGCGCCGCGCATGATCTAGCATTGGAGTTCCGCCTTCTGAGAAGAGCGCAGATGTTTTCCGTGAATGTCTTTCAGCATGAAATGGAGTCTTTGAAGCGAAATGACGCTGTGTATGAAGCGCAGCCGGGTACAGGTGTATTATGTCTGCGCGAAGGTTTCTACTCGGACGAGTTCGGTCTTGCACTCGATGGGACCGAAAGAATGGAGAGCCTCATTGCATAGCACACCGAAGAACACGATTGAGTTTCGCGTCTGGGGACGGTATGCCATGTTTACCGATCCGCTGACTCGCGTTGGCGGGGAGAAGTGCTCTTACCATCTGCCGACCTACGAGGCCTTGAAGGGGATTGCCAAGTCCATCTATTGGAAGCCCACCTTCATCTGGTATATCGACTGTGTCCGGGTGATGAAGCGTATTCGCACGCAGACCAAGGGAATCAAGCCGCTCGACTACGGCGGCGGCAACACACTGGCGATCTACACATATCTGACCGGCGATCCCGACCCTGCGACGCGTGAATCGCGCATCGAGTACCAGGTTCGCGCCCACTTCGAGTGGAACCCTCACCGGCCCGAACTTGAGCGGGATCGGAACGATGGCAAGCACTTCGAGGTCGCGAAGCGAAGCCTGGAGCGCGGAGGCCGACAGGACATCTTTCTTGGGACGCGCGAGTGCCAGGGGTATGTCGAGCCGTGCGAATTCGGCTTCGGCAAGGGGGAACTCGACGATCCGGGTGAGTTGCAGTACGGTCTGATGTTCCACAGCTTCGACTACCCGGACGAAACGGGAGAAACCCGGCTGGCCAGCAACTTCTGGCGGCCCAAACTTGTGGATGGCGTACTCACTTTTCCGCGTCCCAACGAAATTCCGGCTGAGCATAAGAAGGATATTCGTGCCATGGGCGTCAAGCGTTTTGGCCTGGAACAAAACCTCCAGTATGTTGAGACCGAGGCCGAAGAGTTCGCGGCAAGCATCGGAGGCACGGTGTGAGCTGGATTCAGAAACTGCAAGAGACGTATGATTGCTGCGCTGGACAGCCGCGGTTTGCCCCTGATCCAGAACAGCAAACGCGTAGCTTGATGCCGGTAGACCATGCTGAGCAGCAAGTTCACATTGAGATCACGCTGAATTGGTCCGGCAAGTTTCGTCGTGCCGAGGTGATTCCCAAAGTGACAACTTTCATTCCCGCCACAGAGGAATCGGCAGGACGCACTTCATCGCCTGTACCGCATGGATTAGCGGACAAGCTCGAATACATTGCTCCGAATGGGGACGATTTAACTCTTCAGAACGAAACGGGCGGCACGGAGGCAGACGTGTCAACGCCCGCCGCGCGGAAATCGGATGCAAAAAAACAGAAGGAGACGCCGCACACTCTCTATCTCAATCAGCTTCGCCGCTGGGTGTCTTCAGAATCCGATCCTCATGTTGAAGCAGTATTACGTTATGTGGAGGGCGGAACTATCCTGAATGATTTGCTTGAGCAGCAGGTACTTCATGCAGATGCAGAAGGTCATCTTCTAACGCAATGGACGGTATCCGGAAACCCACCGCCAATCTTCAAGGTGCTCACGGCAACCGCTGGCGCGCGCGATCAGCTTGCTGCCGTCGTTCGTTGGCGCGTGGAACTGCGCGATCCGCAGGGAGATGCTCGCCTTTGGCTTAATCCAGGTGTGCAGAAGTCTTGGCAGCGATTCGTCGCAAAGCAAGCCAAAAAATCCCAATTATGCATGGTTACAGGAGAGCAGCTTGCTCCGGCCACCAATCATCCCAAGCGCCTTAGACATGGAGCCGATGGTGCCAAGCTGATCTCTTCCAACGACAAAGCCGGCTTTACCTTTCGTGGACGCTTTGAATTCCCTGAGCAGGCATACGGAATTGGAAGTTCGACCACGCAAAAGGCACACAGCGCACTGCGTTGGCTGATTGCGCGACAGGGATACAGAAATGGCGATCAAGCCATTGTGGCCTGGGCAGTGGGCGGCAACCAGATTCCGAAAGTGGTCGCAGATTCAAGTGAAATCGAGAAGGATTTTCGGACGGAGATTGCGCCAGACTCCATGCACAACCCTCAGCCTTCGACAGCATCAGGACGGTATAAGGGAGACGCCGGCCAGTTGTTTGCCAACCAGCTGAACAACCTGATTCGGGGCTACCGCGCAAAGCTTGCAGATCGCGAAGACATCGTGATTATGGCTTTGGACTCCGCCACGACAGGCCGCATGGCAGTCACCTATTACCGCGAGTTGCAAGCTTCGGAGTTTCTGGAACGCATTCAGAGCTGGCACGAGCACACTGCATGGCCGCAGAACATGGGGAAGGATCGCAGGTTTGTCGGAGCGCCTGCTCCCGGAGACATAGCCGAGGCTGCCTATGGTCGGCGCGTGGACGAGAAGCTCAACAAGGCCACCGTCGAACGACTGCTGCCTTGTATTGTGGATGGCCGTTCTATTCCATGCGATTTAGTCACCGCCTGCGCCCAGCAGGCCGCAAATCCAGCGGGTAAGAACCACTGGGAGTGGGAACGCTGTCTCGGCATCGCCTGTGCCCTGGTGCGAGGTAGCAGAAGAGAGGAGAACTATTCTATGTCGCTTGAAGAGAATCGCAGCTCCCGAGACTATCTGTTCGGTCGGTTGCTTGCAATCGCGGAGAAGATTGAGAGCTATGCGCTGTACCTTGCCAAGGAAGGCCGCGACACGACGGCTGAGCGGTTGATGCAGCGCTTCTCCGACCATCCGGCTTCTACCTGGCGCACCATTGAGCTTGCGCTCCGGCCCTATATGCAGCGTCTGCAAAGCAGCCGTCCTGGCTATCTCTACAACCTGAAGTGTCTGCTCGACGATGTGATCAGCCGCTTCCAGAATGACGATTTCACCAAGGCAGGACGCCTCGACGCTGAGTTCCTGCTCGGCTATCACTGCCAGCGGGCCGCCTTCCGCAAGGAAGAACCTGAGAACGAACCTACCCAAGCGGAGATAGCCGCATAATCATGACTCGCATTGAACGATAAGGAGGAATCAGTGAGTTCACTTCAACACAAGATCGACTTTGCTGTAGTGCTTCGCGTGAAGCACGCCAACCCCAACGGCGACCCGTTGAATGGAAATCGGCCACGCACCGATTACAACGGCAACGGAGAGATTTCGGATGTCTGTCTAAAGCGTAAGCTGCGCGACCGCCTGATGGAGGCAGGGCAGAAAATCTTCGTGCAGTCGGACGACCGAAAGAACGACGACGCGAAGAGCCTGCGTGATCGCGCAGAGAAAGCGCTCGGCGGAAAGTTCGGTTCTGCCGATACGTCCAGATTGGCGAACGAGACCTGGTTCGACGTGCGCGCCTTTGGCCAACTCTTCGCTCTGCCGAAGAAGAGCAAGAGCAAAGGGGCCGAAGAAGAGGGCGACACCGGTATCTCCATCCCCATCCGTGGACCGGTGACGGTGCAGTCCGCATTCAGTCTCAAGCCTGTTGACGTGACGAGCACGCAGATCACCAAGAGCGTGAGCGGCGAAGGCGACGGCAGCAAGCGTGGTTCCGACACCATGGGCATGAAGCATCGCGTTGACGACGCCGTTTATGTCTTCTATGGCAGCATGAACCCGCAGTTGGCCGAGCGAACCGGATTCAGTGATGCAGATGCCGAGGCGATCAAGGCTGTGCTGCCAAAGCTATTTGAAAACGACGCTTCGTCTGCCCGCCCCGAAGGCAGCATGGAGGTGCTCAAAGTACTGTGGTGGAAGCATGGCTCAAGGGCCGGGAAGTACTCCTCCGCCAAGGTGCACGCCTCGCTTCAAATGAACGTGGATGGCAGTGGTAGCTACACGCTTGGACAACTCGACGGGCTGACCCCTGAGGAGATTCCAGGCTTCTAACGCCGAAACCAGACGGGAGTGCTGTATGGCCGATTCCGGCTCTGAAGACGATGACGCGCTTCCGCTCAGCGGATTGCAGCATCTGGCCTTCTGTCCGCGGCAATGGGCGCTGATCCATCTGGAGCAGGTCTGGGTAGAGAACGGGCGCACCGCCGAAGGGCGGCTGCTGCACGAACGCGCCGACCTGCCCGGAGAGAGTCGGCGTGGCAACCTCCGAACAGTGCGTGGTATGTGGTTGCAGTCGATGAGACTGCACTTGACGGGACGCGCCGACATTGTCGAGTTTCGCCCGGAGCCGTATCCGGTTGAGTACAAGCGGGGCAAGAGCAAGCCGACCGACTGCGATACGGTGCAACTCTGCGCGCAGGCGCTTTGTCTGGAGGAGATGCTCGCGACGGACATTGCGTGCGGCGCGATCTTCTACGGCAATCCACGCCGGCGGCAGGAGATCGTGTTTACGCCGGAGCTTCGCGCGCGCACCGAAGAACTTGCCGGCACGATGCACCACCTGTACCGAAGTCGAGAGACGCCAGCCGCAGTGCCCGGCGCTTACTGCGCCAGTTGCTCATTGGTTCACGTGTGCCTGCCCCAGGCAACCGCGCATCAAGAAGGCGCGGCGCGCTGGGTGGAGCAGCAAATGCGTTCGCTCGAAGAGGAGGCCTAGCCCGCAATGCGAAAGCTGCTCAACACGCTACACGTAATGACTCAAGGCACCTACGTGCACCGCGACGGCGAGACCATTGCCATCAAGGTCGGGCAGGAGTTGAAGCTGCGAGTGCCGATTCATACGCTGGAAGGTCTGGTGTGCTGGGGACAGGTATCATGCTCTCCGCCGGTGCTGGGACTGTGCTGTGAACGGGGCGTTGGCATTTCTTTCCTGACCGAGCAGGGCAGGTTTCTGGCACGGGTAACCGGGCCTGTCTCGGGCAATGTGCTGCTGCGGCGTCAGCAATATCGGATGGCCGATGGCGCGGATGGGGCGCTCCCTGCGGTGCGGAACATCGTCGCGGCAAAGATAGCCAACAGTCGCGTGATTCTGTTGCGAGCGGCCCGCGAGATTGCCGATGAAGAACGGCAGAAAGCACTGCGCGAGGCGGCGTCTCGGCTCTCCTGGGCGGGTCTGGAAGCCGCGCGCGCACCCTCCATCGATGAAGCGCGCGGGTATGAAGGAGCCGCTGCACAGACATACTTCTCGGTCTTCGACCATATGATCGCAGGTGACCGCGAGGCATTCCATTTCGACGGACGCACACGTCGTCCACCGTTGGACCGCGTCAATGCACTCCTGTCGTTCGTCTATGCGCTGCTTCGGCACGACATCGAATCAGCGCTGGAAAGCGTCGGGTTGGACCCGGCAGTCGGCTTTCTCCACACGGACAGGCCGGGGCGGCCTAGTCTTGCCCTCGATCTGATGGAGGAGTTGCGCTCCGCTCTGGCTGATCGGTTGGCTCTGACTCTTATTAACCGGCGGCAAGTGCAAGGGGCAGGTTTTACCGAGCAGGATGGTGGCGGCATTCTGATGGACGATGCGACGCGCAAAGCGGTTGTCTCCTCCTGGCAACTGCGCAAGCAGGACGAGATCGAGCACCCCTACCTGCAGGAGCGCATTCCGGTCGGGCTCGTCCCGTATGTGCAGGCCTTGTTGCTGGCGCGCTATGTTCGCGGCGGTTTGGACGCGTATCCCGCCTTCTTCTGGAGATAACCCAGTTATGATGGTCCTTGTCAGTTATGACGTGAGCACCCTCGATATAGCCGGACGCCGCAGACTGCGCCGAGTGGCTCGGCTGTGCGAGAATCACGGCCAGCGGGTGCAGAATTCGGTCTTCGAATGCCTAGTGGATGCGGCCCAGTGGGTCGCGCTTCGGGCGAGTCTCTTGTCGGAGGCCGATCCCGCTCAGGACAGCCTCCGCTTCTACTTTCTAGGGTCCGAATGGAAGCGGCGGGTCGAACACGTGGGCACCAAAGTTGCCTACGACCCGGAAGGTCCACTCATCCTGTGACCGCTCAGCCTGAAGAGCGGGAGCCGCCCGCACGCGGACCCCAAGCAAGCATGAATTTACCGGTACATCCGCGCTGGAACTAACCGACTTGCATTCAAAGAGATGCTCCTGCGTAGGGTAGCGACCACCCATTCTATAGGTGAGCGGTGCGGTCAGTCCGCAATTGTGGCAAGATATGTCTAGCGCGTGGAGTAGGTTACGCCATGCGCCGTCGCCCCCCACGCGGGGGGCGTGGATTGAAACGTGTCTAAGCAGCGCAATGTGTTTTGCGCGGCCCGGTCGCCCCCCACGCGGGGGGCGTGGATTGAAACAGGGATGGTGTACCCGGCAATCTGCTTGCCGAAGTCGCCCCCCACGCGGGGGGCGTGGATTGAAACTCGCCGTACTGCAGCCAGAGGCGCAGCGTGTTCCGTCGCCCCCCACGCGGGGGGCGTGGATTGAAACAGAATCTGCGCGCGGCCCAGAATATTGCTGGCGGGTCGCCCCCCACGCGGGGGGCGTGGATTGAAACAGATCCGCGCTCGGCTCAATTAACGGTTACCGATGTCGCCCCCCACGCGGGGGGCGTGGATTGAAACATCGTTTGCAAAAGAACATTGGCTTGTCCACCGGACGTCGCCCCCCACGCGGGGGGCGTGGATTGAAACATGAGCTTGCCCAGCACCTCATCCTGCCGGTCGAGTCGCCCCCCACGCGGGGGGCGTGGATTGAAACCAGCACACCGTAGCCGTCCACCGTCATGGGAGCGTCGCCCCCCACGCGGGGGGCGTGGATTGAAACTGCAACCCGAGGAAGAGCCGGTCGTATTCGTCCGTCGCCCCCCACGCGGGGGGCGTGGATTGAAACATCTGCTCCTCTTCCTCGCCGAAGTCCACCTCAGTCGCCCCCCACGCGGGGGGCGTGGATTGAAACGCAGCAGAAAGCAGCGATGCGATCACTTGCTGCGGTCGCCCCCCACGCGGGGGGCGTGGATTGAAACCATGCACCCAGCGATGACGAGAGTCCTGCAATGGTCGCCCCCCACGCGGGGGGCGTGGATTGAAACAACCTCCGCCGCGCGGTCCTTGCCGTAAGCGGTGTCGCCCCCCACGCGGGGGGCGTGGATTGAAACATCAGGAGCCGCTAAGGGAGCGCAACTGCTCCAGAGTCGCCCCCCACGCGGGGGGCGTGGATTGAAACGCACATGGCGCAAGCATGACGGCAATTTCGAGCGTCGCCCCCCACGCGGGGGGCGTGGATTGAAACAACACGAGGTAATCGCGGAGCGGACCAGGCTCCGGTCGCCCCCCACGCGGGGGGCGTGGATTGAAACTGTGACCATCTGGTAAGCCACAGCCAGAGGCGCGAGTCGCCCCCCACGCGGGGGGCGTGGATTGAAACGCCAATCTCGTCGTTCATCCCGAGGACTGGCTGGTGTCGCCCCCCACGCGGGGGGCGTGGATTGAAACATGATAGGGCAGGGATAGGCGACAGGGTTCAAGGTGTCGCCCCCCACGCGGGGGGCGTGGATTGAAACTCTAATGAGTCAAGTGAAGAAAGCCCGGCGCTTTGTCGCCCCCCACGCGGGGGGCGTGGATTGAAACAACGTCTGCCGCCACGTCTACGACCCGGCCCGGCCGTCGCCCCCCACGCGGGGGGCGTGGATTGAAACCCCTTGCACATCCCCAAATGGAGCGCCCGGACCGTGTCGCCCCCCACGCGGGGGGCGTGGATTGAAACACATAAACGGAATTGTCGGTCTGCGCTCCCAGGTGTCGCCCCCCACGCGGGGGGCGTGGATTGAAACCGGGTGCGGTCATGCGCGCACCGCCTTACCATTAGTCGCCCCCCACGCGGGGGGCGTGGATTGAAACCGCTTGCGGCCGCTCCACTGCGGTCCAATCCCGTGTCGCCCCCCACGCGGGGGGCGTGGATTGAAACATTGCCGGCTTTGGAGAGGGGCACTGGTAGGCATGGTCGCCCCCCACGCGGGGGGCGTGGATTGAAACCTGGTCACCGGCTGCCTTATTGACCAGGCGGAGAAGTCGCCCCCCACGCGGGGGGCGTGGATTGAAACCCGGTGCCCGCGTATGCCAGCGAGGTTGACGCCGTGTCGCCCCCCACGCGGGGGGCGTGGATTGAAACAAGCGCGATTTGCGGGGAGAGAGTGCTCGGCGAGGTCGCCCCCCACGCGGGGGGCGTGGATTGAAACATTTTCACCGTCTCCAGTCGCTCTGCTCAGACATGTCGCCCCCCACGCGGGGGGCGTGGATTGAAACCTCTTTGTCGGTCAGGTTGTCGCCGTTGACCAGGGTCGCCCCCCACGCGGGGGGCGTGGATTGAAACAGAAGTAACCTTACGATATCTATATGACTCCAATCGTCGCCCCCCACGCGGGGGGCGTGGATTGAAACCACGGCGATGGTTGCCGTGCAGGTGGTCGCATCATGTCGCCCCCCACGCGGGGGGCGTGGATTGAAACCTTGGCCGCATCCCTTAAGCGCTTGGCCCGCGCCTGTCGCCCCCCACGCGGGGGGCGTGGATTGAAACAGAAGCCGACAAAGAATCCGACGCCAACCGGCGCGTCGCCCCCCACGCGGGGGGCGTGGATTGAAACTCCTCAGAAGAATGGTACGTAATGGGTTACGCCGTCGCCCCCCACGCGGGGGGCGTGGATTGAAACGCCACCACCGGCGCGCCGGTGGGCAACCTGGTGGGTCGCCCCCCACGCGGGGGGCGTGGATTGAAACGTCGATAACTACAGTGTGGGGCAGGGACTATCACGTCGCCCCCCACGCGGGGGGCGTGGATTGAAACTTTGCGTCGACGGAGCTTTGAGTCATGGCGCGTAGTCGCCCCCCACGCGGGGGGCGTGGATTGAAACAGTGCGTTGGTGCAACTTGGCATCGGCATTGCAGTCGCCCCCCACGCGGGGGGCGTGGATTGAAACCCTATCGTCTCCAATGCCAGTGGCAACACGCTGGTCGCCCCCCACGCGGGGGGCGTGGATTGAAACGTGGCCGCCCGGCGTGGCGATGGGGAGAACCTGCGTCGCCCCCCACGCGGGGGGCGTGGATTGAAACTATGTGAGTGTCGGGATGATCGAAAGCCATGTCAGTCGCCCCCCACGCGGGGGGCGTGGATTGAAACTAACTCAACTCAATGCAACCCAAAGGCCTCGCTGTCGCCCCCCACGCGGGGGGCGTGGATTGAAACGGAACCTTGCCCGCCCTCCTGAACGCTGCCCCCGTCGCCCCCCACGCGGGGGGCGTGGATTGAAACCAAGGCGTTGGAGATCTGGGCAGCATCTCGGCCGTCGCCCCCCACGCGGGGGGCGTGGATTGAAACACCGGGCAGACGCAGACCTACGATTGGCAGCAGTCATGTCGCCCCCCACGCGGGGGGCGTGGATTGAAACCGATATTACGGGCACTTTGAGCGGGCAAACATTGTCGCCCCCCGCGTGGGGGGCGTGGATTGAAACATTTGCGGCGGAGCTGTCACCACCATCACCGGCGTCGCCCCCCACGCGGGGGGCGTGGATTGAAACCTATCCTCGATCAGGGCGCCGCTGGCATTGAAGGTCGCCCCCCACGCGGGGGGCGTGGATTGAAACCAGCATGAGACACCACTCGCGGGGTGTGAGATGCCGTCGCCCCCCACGCGGGGGGCGTGGATTGAAACTTTCACGCACAGCTGCGGTAACCAAATGACCCTCGTCGCCCCCCACGCGGGGGGCGTGGATTGAAACACCGAGCAGCGCATGGAAGCAATAACGGAGGGGGGTCGCCCCCCACGCGGGGGGCGTGGATTGAAACGGTGTGTCGGGTGGACAGTACGCAGGATTGAAACCGTCGCCCCCCACGCGGGGGGCGTGGATTGAAACCAGGAGGAAAACTCATGAAACTCCGTGAACTCCGTCGCCCCCCACGCGGGGGGCGTGGATTGAAACATGAAGTCCGGTGCGCTCATCACCATCCCCAAGGACGTCGCCCCCCACGCGGGGGGCGTGGATTGAAACACGGCAGCCGCCAGCGGAGTTCCAAAAATTCCGCGTCGCCCCCCACGCGGGGGGCGTGGATTGAAACTCAACCACGCGGTAACCCTGCCACCAATTGGTGACGTCGCCCCCCACGCGGGGGGCGTGGATTGAAACGATTCCGAATGTATCGTTTGTGATCCAGGGTAAGTCGCCCCCCACGCGGGGGGCGTGGATTGAAACGACGGTAGGGACTCGGATACTTAGTAGCCCACGGGTCGCCCCCCACGCGGGGGGCGTGGATTGAAACTTAACCTTGGGGAGTTTGCTCACGAACTTGTGCTCGTCGCCCCCCACGCGGGGGGCGTGGATTGAAACTAAGCACTGGACGCACATTCTGGCGTTAGGTGAAGTCGCCCCCCACGCGGGGGGCGTGGATTGAAACGAGATGGCCTCCACGGTGAACCTCGCGCCGGGCCGGTCGCCCCCCACGCGGGGGGCGTGGATTGAAACATTTATCACATCGTTGGAATCGTGAGGCACTGATGTCGCCCCCCACGCGGGGGGCGTGGATTGAAACCGCCACTATGACTACACTGGCAGGGGTAGTCGCGTCGCCCCCCACGCGGGGGGCGTGGATTGAAACGGACAGGGCCGCGTGCTCACCGCGCAGGATGCCGGTCGCCCCCCACGCGGGGGGCGTGGATTGAAACCAGGAGGAAAACTCATGAAACTCCGTGAACTCCGTCGCCCCCCACGCGGGGGGCGTGGATTGAAACAAACCAAGGCTGAGGGCGGCGCATCCACTCCGGAGGTCGCCCCCCACGCGGGGGGCGTGGATTGAAACCAAGGTGTGCACGCCGAATCCGGCGGTGCTGGCGTCGCCCCCCACGCGGGGGGCGTGGATTGAAACGGCCGTGGGCGTGGCCATCATGGTAATGGGGATTGAGTCGCCCCCCACGCGGGGGGCGTGGATTGAAACCCAAGTCCATCGAGCGCAAGAAGCAGCGCGGCGACGTCGCCCCCCCACGCGGGGGGCGTGGATTGAAACAGGACTTCCGGCGCAACGTTCTTGCTCAGAGCCTGTCGCCCCCCACGCGGGGGGCGTGGATTGAAACAACTCATGGCCACCATCACCCATGACATCGGCGCGGTCGCCCCCCACGCGGGGGGCGTGGATTGAAACCACGAGGGATGGGTAGGAAACCCGGCCAACTTGCGCGTCGCCCCCCACGCGGGGGGCGTGGATTGAAACGCTGAGGGCCAAACGCGGACCTCTCAAAAAGAAGCACTGAACCCCAGGAAATCCTCAAAGGGTGTACTTTTGGGTGTATTAATCTGGTGCGAATTTATATCTGCTTCATTTTACGCATTTTATGCTTTGGTTCGAATCCCTCGCTCCCAAGAACGTCCAATGATATCCAATAAAAGACGTAAAGCCTGGCAAATGCTAGGCTTTACGTCTTTCTGCGTACAGATGCATCCAAATGCAGCCGTGTTCTGGTGGGTATATTTCTGGGTGTATTCGGTTTTTGAAGTGGGTGTACTGTTCCTGGACGAGGAGGAATGGGTATGGCCGGACCGACCGATACGGAGATCAAAAGAGCTAAGGCGGCGGAAAAAGCCTACAGCATGGGCGATGGAGGCGGACTTTACCTCCGGGTTAGAGCATTTTTCCTGATGGTATAGAGGAAGAAAAAATCCCTCAGGGGCTAAGGCCCCGCCGATTTTGCGGCCTTTGCGGCACGGCTGAAGCCGTGCCCTTTCAAAACCCCTCTATACATACGAGTGAAATGCTCTAAGCCTACCGGCCGGATGCTCTGGCGCTGGCCCGAGAACGCCATGCCGAGGCTCGCAAGCTGCCGGCGACAGGCGTTGATGGGAAGCAGCAGGGTAAGGTAACGGCTCGGGTTGTTCATCTGGCCGCCGCCCAGGGGCACACAAACAGATTCTTCTTCAATCACATGCGGTCGTACATCATCCAGCCCATAAAGGCATGCTTGGGCCTGCCGTTCAACCTGCTCATGCAGTTCACTTCGTCGGAGTAAGTGGAACTCGATCCCATCTCCGGGGAGTTGCCTTTGGGGTCGCACGCTCCGCTGGAAGCGCCACCGCCGTATTCACAGCCAAGATCGCCGGTAATGGTGAATGCCGCTTTGTCAAAGAATGCCTTGGGCTTGTCGTAATACTTGACCTGGACGCTGTGGTCGGCATGGATGCGCGAGTGGCCTGGGAAACGTGCGACGAAATGCCGGTCTTGTTAGTATCCGCTGTTGTGCGTTGGCCGTGACAAGCAATCTGCACTGCAAAGATGCAGACCGCAAATCCTGTTCCGATGGAAGTTCTGAACTTATTCTTTATGGGTACGTGACCTCCGCGACGCTTGACGCCGCCGGGCTACAGCGGTTCTCCAATTGCTATACGCCGAAACCACTGCGGCCGAGTGGCTTTTTCACCAAGAAAAAGCCACCTTGCACGAACTGGATCAGTGCACACTCATTGGAGAACCGCTCTAAGAAGCGCTGGCTCTTACTGAGCAGTGACTGGTTTTAGTGTTCCGCCATTCATTCCAATTATTGATCCAGCCCCAAAGAATTGCATCACCCAAGAGCTGTCATCCTGAGCGAAAGCGAAGGATCTGCAGTTGCTTTTGCTCTGTTCCGTTTCAACCCAATCGGGCCGGATCAATAATTGCGAAGCGGCATAAAGAAGTCGCGAGAAAATGCATGGAAAATCGATAAGATCTGCTAACACTGCTTGTTATGATACACACGATTCCTGGGGCCGTTTTCCCGCTAAGTGGCAGGGCCCATGGTTTTTGAGTATGTCACCAACGATTTTCCGAGTAATCATTGATTAGCATGAGGATCGCATGGCGAGTTTCACAAGAATGCGGAGTGATTGTTGGTGGATTTCGATGAGCGCAGACTTTCTGCGAAGGCGCACACTTTCCGCCGATGGAGGCCGATCTGGCGCGTGCTTAACATGGGTTGTTGCTTTCGCAGGCCGTTGCGCCATGATGCGCTACTGCGCTAACCGACCATGCGCAAGTGCTGCGACCGGGCAACGTGACGGCAAGTGGCTCAGGCGCTGGGAGCCACTCACGGATAAAGTAAGGCGAGTGCAGCGGCATCCGCTTGAGACAGTTGCGGCGACATTCGCGGCAGGCATTGCGGTTGGAACAGCGATCGGTTGGATGTTGAGGAAAAGCAATCCATGCTGCAAAGCAGATGCGCGCGAAAAGGGGCTAGGAGTCTTGATGCTCTTCGCAGAACGGCACTCGGTCGTAGATCGCGACATCATCCCTGTGTTCAACGCGAGCCGTCAATAATGTGTGCAATTGTGAACTTCGCATGCATGTGTGGGCTGTTTAAGATTGCTCGGTGATCAGTCCGGTTGTTGAAATAGAAACTCTTACCCGCCGCTTCGGTACGTTCACGGCGGTTGACTCTCTAACTCTGACGGCCAATGCCGGTGAGGTGTTCGGCTTGCTTGGCTCCAACGGGGCCGGTAAGAGCACCACGATCAAGATGCTCACCACCCTCTTGCCGCCGTCCTCGGGCGAGGCGCGCGTGGGCGGGTTCTCCATCACCACGCGGCCGGTGGAGGTTCGCCGTGTGATCGGCTATGTGCCGCAAGCGGTTTCGGTGGACGGTTCGCTCACCGGCTACGAGAACCTGCTCATCTTCGCCAAGCTCTACGACATTCCGCATAAAGAACAAACGGAGCGCATCCGCGCGCAGCTGGAGTTTGTGGGCCTGACCGCCGACGCTGGCCGCTTGGTAGGGCAATACTCCGGCGGGATGGTCCGCCGTCTGGAGATCGCCCAGGCCACGCTGCATCGTCCGCGAGTGCTCTTCCTCGACGAGCCGACCGTCGGGCTGGATCCGATTGCGCGCGACGCGGTTTGGAAACATCTCATCGATCTGCGGAACAACTACGGCACTACGCTATTCCTGACTACACATTATTTGGAAGATGCAGAGAGCCATTGCGATCGCATCGCGATCATGCACATGGGCAAACTGGCTGCGCTTGGCACCTTGAAGGAACTCGAAGCCTCGCTGGGCGCCGGCACCCACACGCTGGATGAGGTCTTTGTGCATTATGCCGGCACTACCCTCGATTCTGGTGGATCCTTCCGCGACGTATCAGCCGAACGGACTACGGAACAGCGGCTTGGTTAGCCCCATTTTATGAGTAATACATTCATACCCGCGTTGACCGGCTTCGTCTTCAAGACGTTCGTGATCACCGAATTCGAATTGCGCAAGCTGCGCCACGACTTTACAGAACTCATCACCCGCGCCCTTCAGCCCGCACTCTGGCTGCTCATCTTCGGGCAGGTGTTTGCACGCAGCGGCATGATGCACACGGGGAACATCCCCTATCTGGACTTCATTGCTCCTGGTATCCTGGCGCAAAGCGTTCTCTTTGTGGCCATTTTTTACGGAATCAACGTCATCTGGGAACGCGATCTCGGCATCGTACAGAAGTTCCTCGTCAGTCCAACTCCGCGCTCCGCTCTGGTGCTCGGCAAAGGCTTCTCAGCCGGTATCCGGACACTCTCGCAGCTTATTGTCGTGTACGGTCTCTCCATTCTGCTCGGAGTCAAGCTGAATTGGAGTCCGCTGGCGCTCATCAATGTGTTGGCTATCGTTATTCTTGCGGCCACACTGTTCTCGACATTCTCGCTGGTCATCGCCTGCATCGTGAAGACGCGCGAGCGCTTCATGGGCGTCGGTCAAGTGCTTACCATGCCGCTGTTCTTTGCCAGCAACGCGATCTATCCCACCTCTATCATGCCCGCCTGGCTCAAGGTCATTTCCCATCTGAATCCATTAACCTATGTTGTCGATGCCCTGCGCACTTCAATGCTGGCCAGCAGCCCGAGCAGCTTTGGTATGGGTCTCGACTATGCGGTCATCCTGGTCACCACGGTCATTCTGGTCTTGATCGGCGCGCGCTTGTATCCACAGTTGGGAGTGTAGTGCCTGGTCCGAAAGGTAACGAAGAGATGGCAACGCCTGATACGAACCACGCGGTGGAGAAGACCCCAGTAGAGGCGAGTTCCGGAACATCCGGCGTCGCAGAGACTCTGCCGTCACCTGAGGCTTCTCCGATTCTCGCGAAGGCAAAGGAACATAACATCCGCGTTTCCCCGGCTGTTCTCGATGCGGCAGCGAAGGAAGGCGATGAACTGCTTCAGTCCTTGCGCACTGCTCCCGAGGGCCTGACGCAAGCCGAGGCCGAAGAGCGAACGCGCACGTCAGGTCCGAATGAGGTGGCGCAGGAACGGCGGCGCGGCTGGTTTATCCGCCTCTTGATCATCCTGCGTAATCCACTGGTTATTCTGCTGGCAATCCTCTCGTCGATTTCCTTTGCCACCGGCGATGCGCGCGCCGGAAGCGTCATGGCGGGCATGGTGGTGCTCAGCGTGGTGCTCCGTTTTGTGCAAGAGGCCCGTGCGGACTCTGCGGCGGCAAAGCTCAAAGCCATGATCCACGTTACCGCTACGGTGGTTCGGGATGGCAAGGCCCGCGAGCTTCCACTGCGCGACCTGGTTCCGGGAGACATTATCAATCTCTCCGCCGGCGACATGATTCCGGGCGATGTGCGCGTGATCGCAGCGAAAGATCTATTCGTCAGCCAGGGAACGCTCACCGGCGAGTCGCTTCCTGTGGAGAAGTTTCACGACGCCGATCCCAAGCCTGTGAACTCGCCGGTTGAACTCAAGAACATATGCTTCATGGGCACGAGCGTTCAGAGCGGTACGGCGACCGCAGTCATCGTCGTAACAGGAGTTCACACCTATCTAGGCACAATGGCGAGTTCCATCACGGAGGAGGAGCCGCCGACAAGTTTCGACAAGGGCCTGAGCCGTTTCACATGGCTCATGATTCAGATCATGGCCGTCATGGTGCCTTTGGTGTTCGTGATCAACGGTTTCACCAAGCACGATTGGAGAGGCGCCTTTTTCTTCGCGATGGCCGTGGCCGTGGGGCTGACTCCGGAGATGCTGCCGATGATTGTTTCGGTCTGCCTCTCCAAGGGCGCGCTTGCCATGAGCCGCAAGAAGGTGATCGTCAAGCGCCTCAACTCCATCCAGAACTTCGGTGGCATGGACGTGCTCTGCGCCGACAAGACCGGCACGCTGACTGAAGATCGGGTTGTCATTGAGCGGCATTGCAATGTCGCGGGACGCGAAACGGATGAAGTGCTTCTCGATGGCTACCTCATTAGCCACTTCCAGACCGGCCTCAAGAACCTGTTGGACACGGCGATCCTCAATAGTACGGATTTTCATCAGAAGGATTTGGTCGAGAAGTTCAAGAAGCTGGACGAGATTCCCTTCGACTTCACGCGGCGCATGATGTCGGTGCTCGTCGAGACTCCGGAAGGCAAGGCCATTCTCCTGACCAAAGGCGCTCCGGAAGAGATTTTTCGTCAATGCTCTCAATTCGAGTTGGATGGAAAATTCTCACCCATGGACCCCGTCCTGATGAAGGGGTTGAAGGACGAATACGCGAGCCTGAGCAATGATGGGTTCCGTGTTCTGGCTGTGGCCATCAAGGAACTGCCGGGAAAACAGGCCTGCTCCAAGGACGACGAACACGATCTCATTCTGAAAGGGTACGTCGCATTTCTCGATCCGCCCAAGCGTACCGCCGCAAGTGCAATCGAAGCGCTGCACAAACATGGTGTGGCCGTGAAGATTCTCACCGGCGACAACGACCTGATTAGCCGCAAGGTGTGCAGTGAGGTGGGACTCGCCGCCGACCCGATGTTGCTGGGTGACGACGTGGAGAAAATGTCGGACGCCGAACTGGCTGAGGCAGCTGAAAAAACAACCCTTTTCGCCCGCCTCTCTCCGGCCCACAAGCAGCGCATTGTGCGCGCCTTGCGCGGCAAGGGACACGTTGTCGGATTCATGGGAGACGGAATCAACGATTCTCCCGCGTTGCGCGCCGCGGACATTGGCATCTCTGTCGATACTGCCGCCGACATTGCCAAGGAGTCGGCGGACCTGATTCTGCTGGAGAAGGACCTCATGGTGCTGGATGGGGGCGTCATCGAGGGGAGAAAAGTCTTTGCCAATATTCTCAAGTACATCCGAATGGGAGCAAGTTCCAACTTTGGAAACATGTTCAGCGTGCTGGGTGCGAGTGCCTTTCTTCCTTTCCTTCCCATGGCCCCTATTCAGATTTTGACCAACAACATGCTCTACGACTTCTCCCAGGTTCCCATACCCAACGATGCAGTGGACGACGAACAGGTGGCACGGCCTCGGCCCTGGAATATCGACGAAATACGCCGTTTCATTCTCTGCGTAGGCCCCATCAGCTCGATCTTCGACTACTCGACTTTCTTCGTGATGCTCTGGGTCTTCAAGTGCTGGGACCCATCGCGCGCTTCCGTGTTTCAGACCGGCTGGTTCGTGGAATCGATTATCACGCAGACACTTGTCATCCACATCATTCGCACCAATAAAATCCCCTTCTTTCAAAGCCGTGCGAGTTGGCCGCTGATTATTACGACGCTGGCCATCATGGCATTCGGAGCGTGGCTGCCGTATTCGCCCCTGGCCTCTTCGCTGGGCCTCACCCACTTGCCGGGGATGTACTGGCCGATCCTGCTGGTCACCGTCCTTGCCTACGCGGGGCTGACGCAAGGAGTTAAAGTCTGGTTGCTGCGGATGAAGTGGATCTAGACGAAAGCAAGTTGCCGCCAGAGTTCTCTGAATCGAGGTTGTATGAGAAGGCATTTCGGAATGAAGGAACAACATCATACCGAGCGGTTTGGCTGGCTTCGTGCAGCGGTCCTGGGCGCGAATGACGGCATCCTGTCAACATCCAGCCTGGTGCTGGGTGTTGCGGCAGCGCATGGAACTCACAACAGCATCCTGGTCGCAGGAACAGCCGGCCTGGTGGCTGGAGCCATGTCCATGGCTGCCGGGGAATATGTCTCCGTCCATTCCCAGGCGGACACTGAAGGTGCTGAACTGGCTCTCGAGCGTACGGAAATCAAACAGGACAACAAGGGAGAACACAAGGAACTGGCGGCAATTTACGAGGCTCGTGGACTTGATGCCGCGCTCGCCAAACAGGTGGCCCAGCAACTGATGGCTCATGATGCATTGGGGGCACATGCGCTCGATGAACTCGGGATCTCCGATACGTCCCGCGCACGCCCCATTCAAGCCGCGTTGGCTTCAGCCGCCAGCTTTGCGGTCGGAGCATTGATGCCCCTCATGGTCACAGCAATTTCGCCGGTGGCGGCATTGATCCCACTCGTTTCCGGATCTTCGCTGGCGCTGCTCGCGCTTCTGGGCGCACTGTCCGCACGCGCGGGGGGAGCAAAAGTGATGGTAGGCGCACTACGCGTCACGTTCTGGGGTGGGTTGGCCATGGCGGTCACTGCGGCTATCGGATGGCTATTTGGAGCAGTGGTGTGAAGGGCGCCAAGCTTCGCGGCTATCCGTTTTGAAACCGGAGTTATCCCTTGATTTCTGAACGTGCGCATCTTCCATTCGTCTGGAACATCTTAAACAGCAGGACATTTGTCATCGAGGACTCATACTATGGCTTCTTTGTTGGACCGCATTCAGATCGGCGACATCAGTCTGCCGAATCGGGTTATCATGGCCCCTCTCACGCGTCTGCGCGGCACGCCTGACCACATTCCCACGCAACTCATGGTCGATTACTACACACAGCGAGCCAGCGCCGGCCTGATCATCTCCGAGGGCATTCCAGTTGTGCCGCAGGGCGTTGGCTACGCAAACGTACCTGGACTCTGGTCGCCACAGCAAGTCGGCGCCTGGAAGCTGGTGACCAGCGCTGTGCACAATGCAGGAGGCCGCATCTTTGCACAGATATGGCATGTCGGTCGCATCTCGGACCCGCGCTTTCTGGAAGGTCATCTTCCGGTTGCGCCCAGCGCAATCCAGCCTGCCGGCCACGTTAGCCTGGTGCGCCCCGTCTCGGAGTATGTAACGCCGCGTGCGCTGGCAACGTCCGAGATTCCAGGCATCGTCGAGGGATTCCGCAAGGGAGCGGAGAACGCGAAACTCGCGGGCTTTGACGGCGTGGAGATACACGGAGCCAATGGCTACCTGATAGATCAGTTTTTGCAAGACGGTTCCAACCATCGCACCGACGAATACGGCGGATCGATTGAAAACCGCGCCCGGCTCATGCTTGAAGTTGCCGATGCAGCGATCTCCGTCTGGGGAGCCAAACGCGTGGGCATGCACCTGGCGCCACGTGGCGATAGCCAGGATATGCATGACTCAAACCCGGCAGCCACCTTTGGCTACGTGGCGCGTGAGCTCGGCAAACGTGGGCTCGCCTTTCTGTTGGCGCGCGAGTATTTCGGCCCCGACCGATTGGGTCCGCAACTCAAGAAGCAGTTTGGCGGCGTCTACATCGTGAATGAAAAATATACCCTCGTACAGGCCGAGCAGGTTATCCAGGACGGTGAGGCGGATGCAGTGGCTTTTGGCCAACTCTTTATCGCCAACCCCGATTTGCCTGCACGCTTTGCCAACCATGCTTCGCTCACCGCGCCGGACTCCAGCACTTTTTTTACGCCGGGCCCTCATGGCTATACCGACTATGCCAAACTGAGCGCGTAACGAAAGCCCCCATGGCCTTCTTGGAAAGTGAGTCGAGCAGATTCACCTTCCAAGGATGTCCCACAAGATAGAGGATTCACCATGAATGAGACCGTCCGCCTGTTGCAGGCTCATTGCAGCAGCCGCAGTTATAAGAGTGACCCCATCCCCGCGGAAATTCTGGATGCCATCGTCGAGTCCGCACATCGCGCTCCCACATCCATCAACAGCCAGCAGATTTCGCTTGTGGTGGTACGCAGCGCCGCCAGCCGCGCACGCATCGCAGAAATTGCCGGCGGGCAGCCATGGATCGCGCAGGCCCCTGTGTTCATCGTGGTGGTCGCTGACCTTTATAAAACCAGCCTCGGCGTCGAGAAGGCCGGCGCCGAGCAGCTCATCCAGCGCAGCCTGGAGGCGATCCTGTCCGCGGTGTGCGATGCCGGAATTACCATGGCAACCCTCATGACTGCGGCGCGCGCCTTCGGTCTCGGCATCGTACCTATCGGCGGAATTCGCCGCGATCCGCAAGCGATGATCGATCTGCTTGAGTTGCCGAGGAATACCTTTCCTGTAGGCGGAGTCGTGCTTGGCTACGTCGCCGAAGAGGCAAAGCAAAAGCCGCGCATGATGATCGAGAGCTTTCGCCACGAGGAGAAGTATCATCCGGAAGCGCTGAAGCCGGCGATTGACGCCTATGACCGGACTCTGCAGGAGTATTGGCAGAAGATTGGGCGCGCGGACGGGCTCACATGGTCGGCGAATATGGCGCAGCATTACAGCGTATTTTCTCGACGTCTCAAGGCCGTCGCGCAAAAGCAGGGCTTTACGCTCGAGGTGTAACGAGGGGCTACAGCGGAATCAGAACAGATGTACCCGGATGCAAGCCCCTCAAGTGGCTTTTTCCTTAAGAAAAAGCCACCTTCAAGAGTCTAACCAAGAGCACGGTTATTCTGATTCCGCTCCAACAAAACTTGCGCGGCGGAGACAATTCATGGCTTCTCGGAGTTCTGTTCGGCAGTCGGTCGATGGCATCGGTCCCGAGCGGCGTGAACGGATCGCCACTGCGTGGCAGGAGGGTACGGAGATCTCCAAGGGACAATCTTCGAATCCCTCGCTCTCCGCCCCCGCCTGAAATCCGGAAAACTGAACGGCTGTAGTAGACTTGCTGGCGGTTTCGGCCTCTGGAAGCAGGGTTGCCGAAAAATTCCAGAGGAGTTTTCCCATGCCGTTCAAGACCATCATCGAACCGTTTCGGATCAAGAGCGTCGAGCCGATTCACTGGACGACGCGCGAAGAGCGCGAGAAGCTGCTGAAGGCTGCGCACTACAACCTGTTCCTGCTTTCCGCTGACGATGTTCTGATCGATCTGCTGACGGACTCGGGAACGGGCGCCATGTCGACGCACCAGTGGGCGGCCATCATGGAAGGCGACGAGAGCTACGCGGGCAGCCGCAGCTTCGAGCGCTTCCGCAGATCGATCCAGGACATTTGCGGCTACAAGCACGTGATTCCGACGCATCAGGGGCGCGCGGCCGAGCGGATTCTGTTTGGCGTGATGGCAAAGAAGGGAGACGTGGTTCCCAACAACACACACTTCGACACCACGCGGGCCAATGTGGAGTTTACCGGCGCCGAAGCCGTGGATCTGCTGATTGCCGAGGGGCGGCAGCCGGCCTTGCAGCATCCTTTCAAGGGCAATATGGATGTGGCAGCGCTGGAGGCTCTGATCGGGCGAGTGGGCCGGGAACGGATTCCGCTGGTGATGCTGACGGTGACCAACAACTCGGGCGGCGGCCAGCCGGTCTCGATGGAGAATGCGCGCCAGGTGAGCGCGGTCTGCCGGCGGAACGGGATTCCGCTCTACTTCGACGCCTGCCGGTTTGCCGAGAACGCCTGGTTCATCAAGCTGCGCGAGAAGGGATACGAACACAAGACGCCCAAGGAGATTGCGCAGGAGATGTTCAGCCTGGGAGACGGGTGCACCATGTCGGCCAAGAAGGACGGAATGGCCAACATCGGCGGCTTTCTGTGCACCAACGACGACCATCTGGCGCAGCAGGAGAAGGACCTGCTGATTCTGACCGAGGGCTACCCGACATATGGGGGACTGGCCGGGCGCGATCTGGAGGCGATTGCCGTGGGAATCCAGGAGGCTCTGGAAGAGGACTACCTGCGCTACCGCATCGCCTCAACGGCTTACCTGGGCAATCACATTGCGGCGGAAGGAGTGCCGATTGTGCAGCCGCCGGGTGGGCACGCCATCTATCTGGACGCGCGGGCGTTTCTGCCGCACATTCCGCAGGAACAGTTCCCCGGAGTGGCGCTGGCCGCCGAGCTTTATCTGGTGGGAGGCGTGCGGTCGGTGGAGATCGGCACGCTGATGTTTGCCGCGTCGGCGCAGATGGACCTGGTGCGGCTGGCGATTCCGCGGCGCGTCTACACGCAGAGCCACATCGACTACCTGGTCGAGGTGATCCTGGAGGTGTGGAAAAACCGTGCGCAGATTCGCGGGATGCGGCTGACCTACGAGGCCCCGTTCCTCCGCCACTTCACGGCCCACCTGGAGCCGATCGGTGAGTAAGCCGCTGCCGGGAGACGTAAGCACAACCACTGAAGATGGTTGCCCCAGGTGCCTCGCATTTGGGCACCTGGGATAGCACAGACCTTGGCGCCCCGAATCAGTTCTTTCTCGCCACTTGTTGTGATTCGTTATACGGCAAGTTTCGTGCTGAAAGGGTGGGCGACGATCCCACGAATTGAGGGCCGGATCAATAACGTCCAATCCGCAAAAACGCAGTGCGTGGAAAGTGCAAGCGTCACACCCGGCGGCGACCGGGCGGCGTATACTTCGGTCGTTTGCGTTACGGGAGAACCAATGAACACACCCATCGCGCCCATTGAAACGATTGCCAAGCGGCTTTCGCTTTCACCGGCACACTATGACTCGATCGGCGCCTATGGCGCCAAACTTAAACTCGGCCTGCTCGCCGATCCGGCATTTCCGGTGCGGGGCAAGCTGATCCTGGTGACGGCCACCACGCCGACCAAGCACGGCGAAGGCAAGACGGTCGTCGCCATCGGCCTGGCCCAGGGGCTGGAACGCACCGGGCGGAAGGCGATAGTAACCTCACGTGAGCCCTCGCTCGGTCCGGTCTTCGGGATGAAGGGCGGAGCGGCGGGCGGCGGACTATCGCAGGTGGAACCTAGCCAGAAGATCAACCTGCATTTTCATGGCGACTTTCATGCCATTGCCACCGCGCACAACCTGCTGGCGGCGTTGATCGATTCGCATATCTTCCACGGCAACGAACTGGATCTGGATCCGGCCGGAGTGACCTGGCCGCGGGCTCTGGATATGAACGACCGCGCGCTGCGCCACGTCACCGTCTCGGTGGGCGCCAAGGGGGAGGGAGCCAACCGCGAGACGGGCTTTGTGATTACGGCCGCGTCGGAGATTATGGCCGTGGTTGGGCTGGCCTCAAGCCGCGCCGATCTGCGCCGCCGCCTGGACGCGATTGTGGTGGGCGCCTCGCGCAAGGGCCGCCCGGTCACAGCGGCCGCCCTGGGCGCGACCGGAGCCATGATGGCGCTGCTGGACGAGGCGATGCTGCCCAACCTGGTGCAGACGACCGAAGGTACGCCGGCGCTGGTGCATACGGGGCCCTTCGCCAATATCGCGCACGGCACCAGCAGCGTGCTGGCGCAACAGATGGGTCTGCGGCTGGCCGATTATGTGGTGAACGAGGCCGGCTTCGCCTCCGACCTGGGCGCGGAGAAGTACTTCGACATCGTGATGCGGGAGTCGGGCATAGAGCCGGCCGCGGCTGTGCTGGTGACGACGGTGCAAAGCCTGCGCGGCCAGGGAGAAGGCGTGCTGGAGGCCGGATTCCCGAACCTCGACTCGCACATCGAGAACCTGCAGCGCTTCGGCGTGCCGGTGGTGGCCGCCATCAACCGCTTCCCCACCGACAGCCTCGAAGATCTGAAGGCGATTGCAGCCGAATGCACCCGGCTGGGGGTGCCTTGCTCGTTTGTCGAGGCTTTTGCAAAGGGCGGACTGGGCGCGGTCGATCTGGCGGAAAAGGTGGCCAAGGCCATGGCCGACAACCCCGCTCCGGCCATTGTGCCGGCCTATGCGCTGGACGAAACGCCGGAGGAAAAGATCCGCAAAGTCGCGACCCTGGTTTACGGCGCGAAAGACGTGGAGTATAGCGAACAGGCGCGGAAAAAGCTCGAACGTTTCACGGAGTGGGGCTTTGCGGGGCTGCCGGTCTGCATTGCCAAAACGCAATACTCGCTCAGCGACGATCCAAAGGTGGCCGGCGCTCCCATCGGCTGGACGCTGCGCATCGCGGACGTGCAACTGTCGGCGGGCGCGGGCTTCCTGGTGGCTGTGGCCGGCAACATGATGCTGATGCCGGGCTTGCCGCACGCACCGCGCGCGCTGTGCATCGACATGGACGAAGAGGGCAACATCACCGGTGTGTAGGAAGTTGCCTGCGGATGGGTGCGACTGAGCACCGAGGATTCCCAGGTCTCAAAGGCGGGACCTGGGAATCCTCTAGTTAGTGGCTGGGCGATCTTCCTGAGAAATGGAAACCCTCCAACAACAAAGAAACAAAAGACCAAATCACCAAAGCATCAAATCACGGCTTTCATTCTCCGGAATGACGCACACACAGCACGATTGTTGTAGCTCATGGTGAGAATCATGCCGTTCCCAGGCTTCACATCTGTCAAATCGAACACCCCCGCTATCTGCGACGACTGCCCCGGAACATCTTTTAGAGAACTGCTCCATTGCCATCCAGTGAGCTGGAGATTCCCCTTTACGTGTACGCCGTGCTGAACGCCAAAATCATATACCGCTTGAAGATTGACGCTGGGATCATAGATCCCTTGCAACTCTTCAATGGTGGGCAGACGCCAGTCCTTGTAGCCCGCAAGCTGCAATTTGGAGCAATAGTCGCTGGCCTGGTTCCAGTCCACATCTGAGCCGTTGTCTTTTTTGGTCCACATCAGCCCGGTGTCGGGGTCGGCCCAGGTGGGGTGCAGCGCGGCCTCGGCCTCTGCTTGTTTTCTGATTGTCTCTTCTTGTTGCCTCTTCAGTTGCTGATCGTGTTCACTCTTCAGTCGGATCTCGACCATCTTCTGGCCCTGATCGACCTCCACTTCGATGCGAATTTTGGTCACACCATCGGTGGTTGCGGCCCGGATGCGATGTTCGCCCGGTGAGACCGGAACGACCTTGGAGCTGTCGGCCTTGAGCGCGTCCATGGGCTGCCCATCGAGCTTCCAGTTGCAGTCCAAGTCGGTTTTTACAAACAACGTTACACCGTCTTGCGCCCCTGCGAGCGCCGAGAGGCAAAGGCCAAGGAAAAGTAGGGGCAGACTACAGATACTTTTCATGAAAAACTCTCTCTCTTTAAGAATCCGGCCCTTGCGGGGCTGACCTTGTCGCGACTACTGCTTCTTCAGCACGGCCGTGCCTTTTTCGTCGGCCAGAATGGCGGACTCGAAGGAGCGGAAGTCGGCGGCGCGGGCGGCGGGAAGCTCCACCTGGCGCACGACGTATTCGCGCTCGTAGTGCAGGCGGTTGCCCTTCGCCGTCACCGTGGAGTGGTAACTGGCGAAGTCGCGGTCGATGGAGACTGGATCAGGAGTTTCATCGATCACGTAGCCTGAGGGCAGGGTGATGTCGAAGCTGTCGTGCCAGCGGCCGGTGGCGTTCAGGTCGATGGGCAGAGTGCGCGGCTTTTCGTTGAAAGGCTCGGCGTGGGTGCCAACCACGCGGGGACGAACCAGCAGAAGCGTGCCGGCCTGGTGCGCATATTGGGCCGCGGTGAGCTTCAGGTGGAATTCGAGCGGCTTGTCGAAGTCCGAAGGTTGGATGAATTGGAAAGAATCAAGCACTACGCCGGGCACATCGCGCGCCACCCTGGTTTCCCAGTACTCGCGGCGCTGCTTTTCATCGGTGTATTTGAGGAACATGCGCAGCTCCGCGCCCTCCGAGCCGGAGTGGAAGGTATCGACGGAGCCGGTCAGCGTGCCATCGGCGGAGAGAGTGAAGTCACCCTTGCGCTCGGTGCCGTTTGCATCCGGAGCGAGCACCGGCAAGGCGATCACCTGGCTGGCCGCGCCGGCGGAGAGGATTCCGTAGCCACCTTGCAGGTAAGCGGGCAGATTGCCCACCGGGGTGCGCTCGTTGGTGGGGTCGAAGATGAGGTAACGCTTGCCGTCTTTGGCTTTGACCACGGCCATCAGGCGCGGGTCCTCGACGCCGGGCGGAATCTCGATGGCGGTAATCATGTGGTTGCCCGCGAGAGATGGACTTTCCGGGGTGACCACGCCGCGGCGATCGTCCACCGGCATGTAATAGCCGTGAATGCCGGCCACCTGGAGCATGGAAATCAGCAGGGTGGTCTTGTCCTTGCAGTCGCCGTAGCGATTGCGGAAGATGTCGGCGGCGCGGTTGGCCTGCAGGCCGCCAATGCCGCGCATCACGATGAAGTAGCGGATGTCGCGCTGGATGGAACCGGTGATGCGGCTCAACTCGGTGTAAAAATCCGGAGCGCCGGCGATGAGCTCGTTGACCTTGGCGGTGATTTCAGGCGAGGGGTCGGGACGGTTGGCTTCGAGCGTGGTGACCCATTGGCCGATGGCGCGCCACTGGTTGTCTTTGCCTTCGACGGCGGCATCGCCCCACAGCACAGACATGCGCGCCAACAGGGCGGCGCGTTCCGGAGACGAGGGCACATCCCGGAGAACCAGGGCGCGCATGTCCTTGATCTCCCAGCGCCAGTGATTGGGCGCCACTTCAACCGCTTTGACGGCATCGTGGTTGTGCCAGGACTCAGTGTACGCGCGGCCTGGAGGCAGGTCGATTTCCAGCGCCTCGGAGACGATGGGAAGGCCGCGCTGGATACTCCATACCTCCTCCTGAGAGTAGGGCGCCATCAGTTCCTCGGACTCGCAGAGGACGACCGCGCCCACATCGGCTGCGAGAGGATGCGCGACGCGCACTTTGCGGGTGGAAAGCATGATGGGAACGCTGGTGTCGCCTTCTTCGATGAAGTCGATGTCCTGGGCCTGGTACTGTTTTTCGTCGGCACCGATGGTCCAGACGCGGAAGTAGTTGATCTTCTCATCCACGTCGTATTCGACATTGCAGGTGACGCCGCGGCCCTGGGGCTTGAGGATGCGGATGGCCTGGCGCTCGCGTTCGACGGCGCGGCCCAGGGTGTCGACGGTCTCAACGTACTCATCAAAAAGGACGACCGCCGCGGCGTCTTTGGCGTACTCGGGCGTCTTGGTTTTGGCCGCATCCAGGCCCCATTGCGGTACGGGCTGGGACTTGGAGAACAAGCCGGCGTGGGCATGCGTGGTGGCCAGCAGAAACAGCGCTGCGGCGACGATACGGACCGGGACGAAACTGGCCCAACGCGGATGACCCACTTGTCAGTTTCCTTTCGCTTGAGCGGCGCGGACAAGCACCAGTTGCTACTGATCGGCCGTGGCAACCTTTTGAAAGAAGTCGTGAAGGCAACGGAAAGCCGAAGGTTCACTCTAGTCGGGAAGGCTGCCTTCCCACAAGGCCGGGAGGAGCAAGTGGTCGATTCAGCAGACCGGCTCAGAACGATGGAGCGGTTCATAACGGGCGACAGAAAAGTAATCGCCTGTTGATTCTTTTGACAAGTAGCTTTCTGGAATATCGCTTCCATCTTTTAAACTTGGTTTAAGTTACCAGCTCAGACCAGATAGTTACCTTGGTGACGATGGCGCAAAGAAAGCTCTTGTCTTGAAACTCATTCCAGACGATGCTGACAATGACAGTCATCGCGTCCTTATCTTACGGTTTCAAGGAGAAGAGGGAAATGGTCTGTCCCAAGTGCCAAAGCGGGAGAATGCACCGGCTCAAGCGAGAAGGCTTCGTGGAGCTGAGGGTGGCGCCGCTGTTCGGCTACTTTCCCTGGCGTTGTTCCGATTGCAAGGCTGAACTGCTGTTGCGCGCGCGGAACGAACGCGGTGTGCGGCGTCATCGGACCCGGCAAAGCCCTTGAATCATATGTGTTTCAGGTTGGGCGGACGCCCATTCTGTCGCCGGCAGTCCGGCAAAAATGGTTGCAAAACTTTGCTTCCGTGTGAAGGTTTCCGGCAACACTATGCGTTGTGAGGAAACAAGATACTTCGGCCGTCTTCGAAAATCATGCCGGCTGTTCATGCATCGATGAGTGTGTACAATCCCTGTCAAGCGCAGGTTTTCCCTTCCGGGCTCCGCGGAGAGCCTGTGCAAACAGGGAAAGATGCGGTTCTACCCTTCAACGTAGCGAACGGTAAACGGCTATGGAGATGAAGCGCACAAACCGTAAGGATGAGATAGCGATCGAGGCAAAGAGCGGCCCGCAAACTGAATCGCCAAGTGGCGGGACGATGGATTCCCGCGAAAAGCTGCTGGCTGCGGCACTGCACCTGTTCGCAGCTCGCGGAGTAGACAGGGTTTCCGTCCGCGACATTGCGCATGAGGCGGGAGTGAACTCCGCCCTGGTGGGCTACTATTTTCGCAGCAAAGACGGGCTGCTTTCGCAACTTTACCGCCGCCACTGCGAGCCTCTGAATGCGGAGCGCATGAAGCTGCTGAAAAGCTTCAGCCGGGGCGGAGCAGATCCTTCCCTCGAAAAGGTTCTTGAGGCTTTCATCCGGCCGGCGCTGGCGATTACCACGGACAGCAACGGCCTCTCGGAGTTTACGCGGCTGCGCGCCTTGCTGGCCGCCGAGAACACCGCCGCGCTGGAGGCCTTGGTGGCGGCCAACTTCGACCATTCCACCACCATCTTTGTCAGCGCTCTCGAGCGCTGCCTGCCCCATCTTTCCCAAGAAGATGTGTTGTGGCGATTCCACTTCACGCTCGGCACCATCAACTACACGGCCACCGGGCCGAGTATCATTTCACGCTTCTCCGAGGGACGGTGCGACCCGCTCCGAGTGGAGGACACGTTGCGGGAGCTGATTCCCTTCCTCGCCGCGGGGTTTCGCGCCCCCAAGACTGCCGGTCACCATGCCTCGGCCAATAAAGCCCAATCCAAAACGCCAGCCAGTTGATTTGTGGCCGGGACTAAAGGCGGAGAGGAAAAACTCTTCGGGTGCGGCAGTGCGCGAAATAGGATTCTGCCCTGACCTCAACCAATCCGGAATTGAGCCCCGTAGATAAACTCAATTGACCCAAGCGCTTCCTCTGGTGCGACTTTGCTCTAACTTGAAGTGCGGTATTTTCAAGGTTGAGAGCGGCTTCGATGGGGGACTATGATGGTTTGTCTCCCAATCGAGGTTCATCCATGAAGTCAAAAACGTCTCGCCGTGCTTTTCTTTCCGCCGGATTGATTCTTCCTGTGGTTGGCGCAGGTTCCCGCATGGGATTTGCCAGCGCGAAAACAGGGTTTTGGAACTCTGCCACTGAGTCCTTGACAGAGCCTTCCGGCGCCGCGCCGAAACTGGATTACCGCACCCTGGGCCGCACCAAGCTGAAGGTGACCACGGTGGGATTCGGCTGCATGATTACCTCGGACCCCAGTGTGATCGAGCGCGCCGCCGACATGGGCATCAACTACTTCGACACCGCGCGCGGCTACCAGCATGGGAACAATGAGCGCATGGTGGGCGCGGCTCTGGGAGCCAAGCGGAAACAGGTTGTGCTTTCGACCAAGTCGGCTGCCGGCGACAAGGCCAGCTTGCTCAAAGAACTGGACACCAGCCTGGGCGAGCTCAAGACGGATTACGTGGACATCTGGTACCTGCATGCCAAGGGCAGCCCGGCCGAGATCCACGACGACATGATCGAGGCGCAGCAGATTGCCAGGCAGCAGGGCAAGATCCGCTTCGCCGGCGTCAGCACCCACGGCGGACAGCAGCAGTTGTTGCCCTGGATGGCGCAGAAGGGCGTCTTCGACGTGGCGCTGGTGGCCTACAACTTCTCCATGGACGCCAGCATGGATCAGGCGATTGAAGTTGCTTCCAAGGCGGGAATTGGCATTGTGGGCATGAAGGTGATGGCGGGAGGATTCCGCAGCTTGAAGCCGACCGATCCTACCTATGAGAAACTGCACCGCGATGGCGCTCTGCTGGCCGCGCTGAAGTGGGTCATCAGGAAGCCCGGCATCACCACAACTATTCCCAGCATGACGGACATGGACCAGTTGGAAGAGAACCTGAAGGCCATGGCCACTCCGTACTCCCCCAGCGATGAAAAGGTGCTGAGTGCGCATCTGGAGCAGATCAAGCCGATCTATTGCCGCCTCTGCGGCCAGTGCGACGGAACCTGCCAGAAAGGCCTGCCGGTGGCCGACGTGCTGCGCTTCCTTACCTATGCCGACGGTTATCGCCAGTTCGCGCTGGGACGGGAGAGGTTTGCGGAGCTGCCCGCCGAGCAGGCTGCGGTGCGCTGCGGCGATTGCGCGGAATGCACGGTGCAGTGCCCGCACGGCGTGCACGTAGCCAGCCGCATGACGCGCGCACAGGAACTGTTCGCATGAGGGCTGTCTGTTTGCTGTTGGCGATGGCGTGTGCGGCAGGAGTCGCACACGCGCAGGAGTTCCTCGACTGCCATTTTGTGCCGGGCTGGGAACAGTCCGGGCAAAAGCGCCAGTACGCCGCGGATAACCTCTACGACTACAAGGATGGCGGCGCGGAGGGCTACCTGGTCTACGGCTTCACGCACATGCAGGGAGTGGACTGCGCGTCGGCAGGAACCACGATGGCCATCGACGTCTCCGAGATGAGCGATGCCGACTCGGCCTACGGCATGTTCGCCGCCAACCGCGATCCCAACCTTCCCATCGCCAAAATTGGAATGGGCGGGCAGGTGCAGCCGCAGAGCGTGAGCTTCGCCAAGGGCAAGTACTTCGTTGAATTGGTCATGACCGACGCCAAGCCGGACGGCAATTACACTGCCGCACTGGAGGCTTTCGCGGCCAGGATGCAGGCGCGGCTGGAGGGCCGGGAGACGCCCCCGGAAGCGCTGGGGTGGTTTTCCAGTGAGAACCTCATCTCCTCCCGCATGGTTCCGGAAAGCGTATTGGGCCTGCGGATGCTCAAGCGCGGCTATGTAGCGAAGTACAAGCAGGGACAGGCGTTTATCGTGCTGGAAGAGACGCCGGAATCCGCCGCGGCCCTGATGAAGAAGCTGCGCGAACGGTTTGAAGGCGCAACCTCCGCGCAGATTGGCGAGGAAGCATTCCAGGCCAAGGCGCCCTACCTGGACGGAATCTGCGTCTTCCGTAAGGGACGCATTCTGGCAGGGTACGCCAATTTGCCTGGACCGCAGGAAGCCGCTGCCCAGGCCGCGCAACTCGCAACCCGCATCCCGTAAGAGGCTTGTCTTCCGTAGCAACCTGTCGAGGGCGCCTCCGCGACAAGCCAGGTCTCTGACCGCTTGAGGTTGTATCAATGCTGGGTGCCCCCGGTCTCGGGGTCCCCAGCGACAGGTCTTCGTCGCTGGGGTGAGGATTCGATTTTGAGACATGGGAAACCACGGGTTCCATGGTACGAAACCATCCGGTCGGAGGCCTGGAGCAAAATTAAAAGCCTTCGCTTTTGTTCGTGACACACTGCAGAAAATTACCTTCACCCGGCGCACAATGGAAATGGGGAGAAGATTGCGCAGGCCTTAAAACGCAGCAAAAAGCTCCTCTATCCCACCCCCCTATCTAAAATGCCCGTTTTCCGCAGCGTCCCCCGCTCCGGAATGGTATGTAACGTTTTCTGAATCAATACATTACAGAATCGTCTACGCGAAACTCTGTTATCATTGTGGTAAATATAAGCCCCCAAAAACAGGGCTTTTTGGGGCAAAAGCCCTCGATTTTGTCGGTTTTTCATCGAAAAATGAGCCCTTTTTTGACGGGTCGCCGCGATCGGCCGAGGAGGCCATCGTCGCCACCGCCTAAAGCCTGGTGCGGCTCGGGCTTTTGAAGAACAGCCCGAAAAGGCCCGCTGCGTAGCGGCCGATCTTCCCGGATCGGCACCAGAGCAAGACGGATCTGACATCAGGAGCGTCGCCGGCGATGGGGAAGCGGCGCAGGCACACTCGGCATTGCAACCGCGATGCTTTTGCCGGTAGACTAGGGATGTCCGGGGCAACTTGGTGCACTGTGGCAGATTTGCTCGGGCACCGGAGCTTCCGGAGCAAAAGAACCAAAAAACGCAAGAGGTAAGCACGAGAAACAAAAGAAGTGAAAACACGGAGAGGTGGCAGAGCCCGGTTGAATGCACCTGACTCGAAATCAGACATAGTCGCAAGGCTATCGGGAGTTCGAATCTCCCCCTCTCCGCCATAAGATCAGTTGAATCAACACGTAGGGGCCTATCATGGCCCCTTTTCTATTTGGCGCCGATCTTGCCTTCTGTGGAAAATGTGCACTTGAGGGCACAGAAAGGCACCGAAATACAAATCCAACTGACACCAAAACCGACACCGAAAAGGTCAAACTGGTTAAAGCCGATTAGGAGAACTTGCAGGACCGCCACGTAGCCGTCTCACGCGGCGAATACGACGTACAAATCTTCACCCACGACCGCGAGAAGATGGGGGCGGCGCTGGGGCATGATGTTTCGCACATTGGTGAGGTCAAGTGACTTCCTGATGCTCTTGCTTCCCCAAAAAACCTTGCACCCAGATAGGGCAGGAACACTTCGAGCGCCTGGCGGAGTTTTTGCAGTTCGCCTGATGCCTACGATACAGATTGAGCATGAAATGCTTGAGTACAAATCAGGTACAGAAGTTCACCGCATTCAATAAGTAGTTGATTCAAACATAAATAATGGTGCCGGGAGGGGGGGTCGAACCCCCATGGCCGCAAGGGCCGACGGATTTTGAGTCCGTTGCGTCTGCCAGTTCCGCCATCCCGGCTCTGCACTGCAATCATCGTAGAATCAATAAATTTCGCCTGCCCCACTCACTTTTGAGGAAGCCGCAAAAGCACCGGCGGCAGCAGTGGTGGCACCGGTTTCTTGAGCTTTCTCAGTATCGCACAATCTCTCCACAGCGGCCACTCTGTGCTGGGGGGGGCACAGGGCAGGGAAGTTGCTTACCTGAAGATCAGCGACATCGACAGCCAGCGGAAGTTCAAGCACCCTCGGCATGGGGAATGCCCAGGGCAAGTTATAGTTTTGACCGCGTTGTGTACGGATCTTTCCCTTCAACGACGCGATAACTTTTGCCTGAAGCTTCGTCGATAAGTTGAATGAGCGTTCTACGAGGTCGCATCTGGCCGCCCATCGGGCAATCTCCCGCCTGCCGCGTCTTGTCGAACGGGAAGCTATTTCGTTCTGAAATGCTGTCATCCGCTATTGAAAAAGTTTCCTCTTCCGCAATCTGCCCGCCAGGTTCTATCATGGTTCGGCGCCGCATAGGGTCTGGAATCCGCCGGCGGAAGGGACATATTCCGATGAGTACTGTGCAGGCCAATCTCAAACACTATGAAATGCTGATCGACGGCGAATTTGTGGCGTCCGCCAAGACGCTGGAGGTGGTGAACCCCACCACCGGACAGGTCGTCTCGGAGTTCCCCAACGGAACGCGCGAAGATGTGAATCGGGCCGTTCTGGCCGCTGAGCGCGCTCAAACAAGCTGGGCCGCACTGCCCGCGATTCGTCGCGCCGGCCACCTGCGGGAGATCGCCGCGCTGATTCGCACCAACCGCGAGTCCCTGGCACGCGTCATCACCGAAGAGCAGGGAAAGATTCTGTCGCTGGCGCAGGTCGAGGTGGATTTTTCGGCCGACTACCTGGACTACATGGCCGAGTTTGCCCGGCGCTATGAAGGCGAGATCCTTCAGAGCGACCGGCCGGGCGAAAACATCCTGCTCTACAAGGCGCCCATCGGCGTCATTGCCGGCATTCTGCCCTGGAATTTCCCCTTTTTCCTGATCGTGCGCAAGATGGCGCCGGCGCTGGTCACCGGCAACACCATCGTCATCAAGCCCAGCAGCGAGACGCCCAACAACGCCTTCGAGTTCGCCCGCCTGGTGGCGCAGTCGTCCCTGCCCAAGGGCGTCTTCAATCTTGTCTCCGGTTCCGGCTCGGTGGTCGGCAACGCCCTGGCCAGTCATCCGAAGGTGGGCATGGTTTCGCTTACCGGCAGCGTCGAGGGCGGAGTGGCCGTGATGCGCGCTGCCGCCGAGAACGTGACCAAGGTCTCGCTCGAACTGGGCGGCAAGGCCCCGGCCATCGTCATGTCCGACGCCGATATCGACCTCGCGGTCAGCGCCATCCGCGCCTCCCGCATCATCAACACTGGCCAGGTCTGCAACTGCGCCGAGCGCGTCTATGTACATGAATCCGTTGCTGAAGAGTTCACTGCCAAGATCACCGCGGCGATGCAACAAACAGTTGTAGGCGATCCCTTCGATGCGGCCACGGAGATGGGCCCTCTGGTCAGCAAGCGGCAACTGGAACTGGTGGACGCGGCGGTCAAGCGCGCCATCGAGCAGGGTGCGGAACTGAAGTGCGGCGGCGCACCAAGCGATGCTCCAGCCGGCTATTTCTTTCAGCCCACGGTGCTTACGGGCTGTCGCCAGCAGAGCGACATCATGCAGCAGGAGACCTTCGGCCCGGTGCTGCCCATCGCAACTTTCAAGACCCTCGATGAAGCCATCGCCTGCGCCAACGATTGCCAGTACGGCCTGACCTCGTCCATCTACACCCGCAGCCTGGACGTGGCCATGCGTGCCTCGAACGAGCTGAAATTCGGCGAAACCTACGTCAATCGCGAGAACTTCGAGGCCATGCAGGGCTTCCATGCCGGCTGGCGCAAGTCCGGAATCGGTGGCGCCGACGGCAAACACGGCCTGGAAGAGTACCTCCAGACCCACGTTGTCTACATGAACTACGACCTGAACAAGCAGTAACCAGCACCGTTCATCGTCATCGGTTCCCACAAGCCCTGGTTTCCCAGGTCTCGCTTCCGAGACCTGGGAAACCACCAACCCCAACCGTCCAGGCCGTTTATCCCTCCGCCCTTCCACCCGCCGCAACGCGCTTCTCCCTGATCTCTGCTCCCTGATCCCTCGTCCTCATTCCCTGTTTCCTGCCTTTCCGCACCCCTTGCGCTATCATTGCGTCTATAGAGTGAGCGGTCCATTCCCCTCAGGGACCGCGCAGGCGGTGTGTGTGTCTCGATTCTTCCAGCGGTTCGTCTTTGTTCTCTCCGTGGCGATCTTCGCCGCCCTCGGCCTTGGCTTTGCTCTTGGCGAGTTCGGGCTCCTCGGCGTTCACGCCGGCAGTGAGCAGGATGGCGCCTACCGCCAGATGCGGGTCTATGGCGACGTGCTCCGGAAGATTCAGACCGACTACGTCACCGAGCCCAACATGAACGACGTGACCACCGGCGCGCTGCACGGCCTGTTGGAGTCGCTGGACTCGGATTCCAGCTATCTGACCCCTTCCGAGTACAAAATCTATAAGGAACGCCCCTCCACCGGCGTGGCGCAGGTGGGCATCATCGTCTCCAAGCGCTTTGGCTACGCCACCGTGGTGAGCGTGCTGCCCGGTTCGCCCGCGGACAAGGAACACTTGGCTGACGGCGACGTGATCGAGTCGATCAACGACCAGTCGACCCGCGAAATGTCCCTCGCAGTCATCCACCTGATGCTGGAGGGCAAGCCGGGAACCACCGTCAGTCTCTCGGTGGTGCGCCCCCGCAAGTCCGACCCCGACAAGCTCACGCTCACCCGTTACATCGCCGCCGCGCAGGCTATGGCCGAACAGCAGTACGAGAACTCGACCATCCTCTATCTCAAGCCCGGCGCGCTCACCGCGGCGCGTGTGGATGAGATTGCCGCCCGGATCAAGTCAGCCGGGAAAGGACGCAAGGTGCTGCTCGACCTGCGCGACTCTTCCAGCGACGACACCCAGCAGGGCCTGCGGCTGGCCAACTTCTTCATTCGCCAAGGCACGCTGGCCGCGCTCGAAGGACAGAAGTTTCCCCGCCAGACCTTTACTGCCGATGCGGCCAAGTGTTTGACCGATGCGCCCCTGGCGCTGCTGATCAATCGCGGCACCTACGGCGCTGCCGAATTGGCCGCCGCCGCCATCCTCGACGCAAAGCGCGGCGATGTGGTGGGTGAGCGCACCTTCGGCGAGGGCTCGGTCCAGAAGACCATTGAACTGCCCGACGGCGCCGCCCTGTTGCTGACTGTGGCCAAGTACCAGAGCCCCGCCGGCAAGAAGATTCAGGACGATGCAGTGACGCCCTCCGTGGCCGTCGGCACGCCCATCGATGAAGAAGAAGAGGCATTGCCGCCCGCCAAGGGCGACGAGCCTCTCACCAAGGCGCTCGACCTGTTGAAGGCCAAGAACGGCTGATCGGGCGCTGTTGCGCCGTTTCCCGCATTCCCACTCTTGCACGGCGTGGTACGCCCGCGCCGTTCTCTCGAACAGATGTAATACGCGCGTGCTAGCCTGAGGCTGTAGCATTTTCTCCCCCGTTTCCCAGGGAGATGCCAGCGAGGGCATAGCACGTGGCTGCCACCCCCACACAGCCTCCTGAATCACACGACCTTGACCGTTACCACCGGCTCTCGCATCTGCCTGTTCTTCCGCAACGGCGGCGCAAGCTGGCCGGCAGGGTGGTGCTGATCGCGCTGCTCACGCTGGCGGTGATTACCGGCTCGCTAGCCGGGCTCACGCTGGTCTATTCCGTCGATTTGCCCGAGATTCACGACCTCGAACACTATCGCCCCTCCACCACCACTGATCTCTATGACCGCAAGGGCCGCATCATCGGCTCCTTCGCGCTGGAGCGGCGGGTGGTGGTCAATTACGACGACTTTGCGCCGGTCCTGCGCCAGGCAGTCATCTCCATTGAAGACAAGAACTTCGAGTCGCATTGGGGCATCAACGTCCTGCGCGTCGGCGGGGCGCTGTGGCACGATCTGCGCAGCCACGGCCGCGCCCAGGGCGCATCCACGCTGACCATGCAGTTAGCCCGCAACCTCTTCCTCTCTTCCGAGCGCACCGCCGGCCGCAAGCTCCAGGAAGCCTATCTCGCCATCCAGATTGAGCGCGCCTTCACCAAGCAGCAGATTTTCACCCTTTACGGCAACCAGATCTACCTGGGCCACGGCATGTACGGCTTCGAGGCTGCCTCGGAGTTCTACTTCAGCAAGCACGCCAAGGACTTGACTCTGACCGAAGCGGCTCTGCTGGCCGGCCTGCCCAAGGCGCCCTCGGGCTTCTCTCCGTTGCTCAATCCCGACAAGGCGACGCGCCGCCGCAATCTGGTGCTGTCGGAGATGGAGGCGGACAAGGTAATCTCCCACAGCCAGGCCGAGGAGGCGCGCAACGCCCCGCTGGGGCTGCGCATTGCCCAGCCCGAGGGCGCGGTGGCCCCGTGGTTTCAGGAGGAGGTGCGGCGTGAACTCGAAAAGCGCTTCGGCACCGAGCAGGTGCATGAAGCGGGCCTGAAGGTTGAAACTACCCTCGATCTGGACCTGCAAACCACCGCCAATCATGCGGTGATGGACGGCCTTGCCACCTACGAACGCCGCCACGGTTGGACCGGGAAGCTGGAAAACGTGCTGGCCGGTGGCTCAACCATTGAGGAATGGAAACACCCCGACTGGGCGCTGAAAACCGGTCCTGGCGCCTACGTTCACGCCGTGGTCACGCGCGTCTTGCCGATGGCAATTCACGCCCGCATCGGCGACAGCGAGGTGGTGATCCTGCCCGACGACTGGCAATGGACCGGCCAGCGCTACGGAGACGCTCTGGTCAAAGCCGGCGACGTGATCTACGTCCATCTGCTCGATGGCCAGGAGGGCAGCGCTCACCGCGCCACGCTTGAGCAGGATTCGGGCGCGCAGGGGTCTCTCTTGGCCATGGACAACACCAACGGCGACGTGCTGGCCATGGTGGGCGGGCGCGACTACGCCCTGTCCCAATTCAACCGCGCGACCCAGGCTGAAAGGCAAACCGGCTCCAGCTTCAAGCCCTACGTCTACACCGCCGCCATTGAGGACGGGGCCAAGCCTTCCGACATCATTGTCGACGGCCCGGTCAGCTTCGGCAGCTACACCCCGCACAACTACGAGAACGACTACAAGGGCGCCATGACACTGACCGCCGCCTTCGCCGAGTCGCGCAACATCCCCGCCCTCAAGCTGGCCGCGCGCGTCGGCATCCACAAGGTCATCGACCTGGCCCACCGCTTCGGCGTCACCTCGAACATTCCCGCCTACCTGCCCATCGCTTTGGGCGCCGCGCAAATCACGCTCGAGGAGCAGGTGGCCAGCTACTCGGTCTTCCCCAACGACGGCCTGCGCGTCACGCCGCGCCTGGTCCGCAAGGTCTCCAACGCCGACGGCATCGTCCTCTGGGAAGAGCCGCCCGCGGTCAAGGAAGTCATCGACCAGCCGACAGCTCGCACCATGATGGGCCTGCTGCGCGCGGTCACCCAGTACGGCACCGGCGCGGCGGCGGCGCAGTTGAATCATCCACTGGGCGGCAAAACGGGCACCACCAGCGACTATACCGACGCCTGGTTCCTGGGCTTTTCGCCCTCCGTCACCTGCGGCGTCTGGGTCGGCTACGACAGCAACCAGACTCTCGGCGAAAAGGAAACCGGCGCCAAGGCCGCTCTGCCCATCTGGATCTCCGTCATGCGCCAGGCGATCGCCGGCAAGGACAACGAGCAGTTTCCTGGCGATGAAAAGAGCGCTCCGCTGCTGAATGCGTCGGCAACGCCGCCCGCCAAGCCGGGAGTTTCACCGCTCGCGACGCCTGCAAAGCTGGCCAATGCCAGCGCGCCCAAGCCGCCCATGCAATCCACTGCCAAGCCGTCAGCTGCGCCCGCCAAAACAGTCCTCGCGGCCAAACCGTTGGTGCGGCCGGCCTTGCCTCCGCCGCCCGCTCCGGCCAAGGCCGCAACCAAGATCAAGCCCGCATTGAACACCGTTTCCGACGCAACCAGGCCGAAGACTTCCCGCTAACTTTGGCGACAAGGTTCCGGATTTTGGAGAAAACCTGCGCTCCGAAACGCGGAACTGCCCGGTTTCGATCAATGCCATTCCGCCGACGGGGTTCGCCGAGTGAGTCGTGGATTTGAAGCAAAAAAGTGGTGTTTTTTGACTCAAAACGGGCCTTTTTTGGCCAAAAACGGCCAAAAAACGGCCAAAATCGGCGGTTTCCTGTTACTTATCAGTAACCTATGTGTTTTTGTATAGTGTTCATTATTGGCGACTTACGCCATTTTTACGGCTGAAAAAGTGATAATAAACGATAGGGGGGTGGGGGTCTGAGCCTTTTTCAGGCCAAAACCGAGGCTGAGAAGGCTGCGGAAACAGGCGCCGGTGTATGGATCGAGACGCTTCGCAGCCCGAGAAGCCAAGGAGGGATTCCGGTCTTTTGGCTTCTCTTTATAGTGTGCACCAAGGAAGCTTAATTCTCTGCACCACCTGCGGTGGGGCCAAGCACCTGCGGTGCGGCCAACTGCCTTCGGCTGGTCCGCGCCAGAAAGAAGGCGCGGAATTGGTGCAGTGGGACAACTCGAGGGGCCCGGATGAGGATTGAGGCCTCCCACCCGATAAAACTGCGGGAGGATGGACACACACTTTCAGTAGCGGGGAAAGATGGGCCACCCGCCGGCCCGAATCCACACAAACGGAGCTAAGGGAAAATTTCATAAGAAGTGAATTAGCTCTGAAACGAGTGCACTAAATATCGCAAGCGGTGCGGTAATTGAGACAAAACGAATCCAAACGCGTTGAGTTTCAATTTGCTGTCTTCCTCTCCAAAGGCCGACGGCACCTTTTGGGGAAAAATTGAATCCAAAGATAAACAATGCTCCAAGGCTAAAATAGGCCCAAAATCTACCACTCGGGAAATTGGGAACTGGTGTCGGGCCGTAATCCGTTTGTAAGGCGAGAATCAATTGAATGGCCCTCTTTTCGTTCGAATCATCCACGCCGTGTTGGACAATTTGCCAAGCCTCTCGATGCAAAGGACCAACTGTGTTCACGGATGCAGCGGCAAGTGGCACCAAGATGAGGTAGATAAGCAAAAGAAGATAGCCCGTCGGCCCGCCGAGCGCTTTTGCGCGAAACCAAAATTGCAGCCATCTTGAAGATTTGACCTCCGCAACCCAGTTCTCCAATCTCCCAAAAACTTCATCCGAAAAGGACTTGTCCTTTGATTTCACGCTAAAGGTCAGGTCATCGTTGAGCCAGTCGAATTTCAAACTCATCTCAACTGCAGAGTTAGCAACCTCTGCCCATAACTGGAAACCTCTAGGAACTTCGTTACTAAGTCCTGGAATTGTACTCAAATCCTCGAATGTTGTGCCATCTGCAGATCGTCCTCCGTTCATATAAACAGTCATGCGACGACGTTCGACATTAAACGGATAGGATTGCGGGACATACTTGGAGATGCGTTCGGCTTCTTCCTTGTATTTTTTGGGATCAGACAGGTCTATTTGGGCCATCCGTTCGGCAATTTGCTGATTGATTTCCTCATCGCGTTTTTCACGCATCCGCTCGACGCATTTGTCGATTAGCCGGTCAAGATCCGATAGGCTTTGTGCATTTAGCAGCCAAGGCCAACAATAGCCAATTCCGTGGGAGAATTTATACGTGCCATTCAAACGTACCCCGAGATTTCCGACTGCCTGCTGACACTTATACTATCCGTTCAGCACAGGGTATGGCAGCCATATTGTCGGCGGGTGGCCTCAGTCTCGACGCCCTAAAACCACAAATGAGGGAGCCCTCGGTCCCTCGCTGTTGGGTGCCGGGGAGAATCCAGCCGGCAGAGTTGCCTCAAGATGGATTTCTTCTCCGGTGATGGGGTGCTCGAAGTTCAGAAATTGGGCGTGCAGGAAATATCCCCCATCGCCGGGGAGGCCGGGGAGATTTTCAAGCGGCTGGCCGGTTGAGCCGTACAGAGGATCGCCAACCAATGGATGGCCGATGGATGCCAGATGGATTCTGATTTGATGAGGCCGGCCCGAATAGAGGCTTACCTCAAATGTTGTAGTGCATCGGCTGCGTGCGATCACCTTTGCCAATGACCTGGACGGTTTGCCACTGGGCTGGCGGCCCACACCAAGCCGAGGCGCGGGTGCGGTACGAGGCCGATGGGTGTGAGGATTTCGTAGGCGTCGTGCTCGGCAACGTTTTGAGCCAGCGCCCGATAGATTTTTTGAATTTTTTTTTGTTCCAGTTTGCGGTCAGAGTAGACGCCGCCTGCGGTGTTTTAGCGAAGAGGACGATGCCGCTTGTGCCTCGGCCCAATCGGTGGACTGGGTTTGCGTTGGGGAATTGCTTTTGCACCAGGCGCAGGAGGGTGTTCTCCAGGAAGCCTGCGCCGGGGAGGGTGGGCAGCCCGCTGGGTTTATTGACGGCCAGCAGATGGGGGTCATCCAACAGAACTTCGAAGTGCTGTGGGGCGTCTGGTTCGATCCAGGGAGGACGGTTCCAGACCAGGGTTTGGCCTGCAGTGACCGCTTCGCTTCCGGTGGCGGTGACGCCGTTCAGGGTGACTTCGCCGTGGTTCAGATTTTGTTGCCAGGCTTGTAAGGTTGAGTGGGGGTAAAGGCTTGCCAGGTGGGAGAGCAGGGTTTGCCCATGGTACTTGCTGCCGATGATTGTGGTGTAGGCATAGCCCCGATTGAGCATGTAGTTTGAGTGTAGGCCAGTGTGGTGAGTCAGAAGTTCGCTGAAGAACAACCGCAGGTCCTTCGACTGCGATTGGCGCACAATACGCGCCAATCTCCGCTCAGGATGACAGCTTATTTTTTAATGCGAACTTCAGACTCAGGACACCAGGTTCTAAATGCGTCCTGTGCGAGCCGATCCCTGACCCCTGATCCCTGTTCCCTGGATCACCGCATCAGGCGGAAGTACTTTTGCGCCCGCGCCACATCCTTGAAGATCTGCGTCTTCAGCGCGTCCGGCGAGGGCCACTCGATTTCGCCGCGCAGGCGGAACAGAAATTCGAGTTCTACCGGCGTTTGTTCGTTGAGTTCCACCGGCTCGAAGTCCAAAATGTGCGACTCGACGGCAAAGGACGCTTTGCCAAAGGTTGGCCGGTTGCCCACGTTGGTGACTGCCTGGAAACATCGGCCGGCCACGGTCAATCGCGTGACGTACACGCCGAAGGCCGGCAGTTGCCCGTCATAAGCAGCCAGGTTGACGGTGGGGACCAGCAGGCGGGTGCCGATGCCGCGTCCGCGGGCCGGGGTCGAGAGTACGGAGAAGGGACGCGCCAGCATCCAGCGGGCGCGCTTCATGTCGCCCGCGGCCAGCAGTTCCCGGATCGCGGAGCTGGAAATCTCCATGCCGCGCACCTCGACCGCCGGGTGCACATGAACCGAAAAACCGAACTCCGCGCCGAATTGCGCCAGTTCTTTCACGCCCGCTTCGGCGCGATGGCCAAAGCGAAAGTTGCCGCCCTCGTGCAGGCTGCGGATGCCCAGCGCCTCGACCAGGATGTTGTGCACGAATTCCCGCGCCGGCAGGCAGGCCAGGGCCGCATCGAAGGGCAGCACCACCACGGCGTCGATGCCGGTCAAGCCCAGCAGGCGCAGCCGTTCAGGCTGTGGCGTCAGCAGGCGCGGCGCATCGGCCGGGCGAAGGAACTGCTCCGGGTGCGGCTCGAAGGTGATTGCCACCGACCGCGCACCCGTGGCCCGCGCCTCGGCGACCACAGCGGAGAGAATTTCCCGGTGCCCCAGGTGCACGCCGTCGAAGTTGCCGATGGAGGCGACGCTGGGGCCGAAGGTGGAGGGAATCTCCTGGAGAGAGCGGAAGACAGGAATCATGGAGCGGGGCCCTTGGGT
>Ga0224529_1000133_pt1 | contig 56855 bp, 44 predicted proteins | sample CBST50metaG_FD_179893 | JGI IMG/M metagenome (GOLD analysis project Ga0224529, IMG submission 179893) | Peat soil microbial communities from Stordalen Mire, Sweden - C.B.S.T50 | ecosystem: Environmental > Terrestrial > Soil > Wetlands > Peat | place: Sweden: Norrbotten County, Stordalen Mire...
CGGCGGGGATTGGAAACCAGTTCACGGTCGGGCTATTGAGGCACTCCCAGAGGAAACGGGGAGCAACAGATAGGCCGGACCTACGGAGCATGGCGCCAGTCCTCGACCCTACACCCTTTGACCAGCCATAAAAATGAGGGCACCCAATCCTTCCTGTGTTCTTTGCAGGAAGGGTGAAATGGTTACAATCCATTCTCACCAGCTTCGGCGGAATCAAGTTTGTAGTATCACACCCTCGCGCCAGAAGACGCGCTAGGATGGGGAACCCAATCTTCAACTCGAAACATGAAAATGACGCATAAACATTGAGAAGGTTGCAAAGGGGCTGAAAACCTCTTTACCCGATCTGTTTCGCCGGGTGCCCCATCCTTTCGCCATTTTTCTGGCGAAAGGATGGGAGGCCACAGCTCTAAACCAGCGGACGGATAACTCCTCCTCAGCCGGCCTTCTGGACCTCGGCTGCAATCCGCCGCAGCTCCGGCAAGACGCGGCCCAGAGCTATCGGCGCGGCGTCGCGCAGGCCCAGGGCAAAGTACACATCGCGATAGAGCTGGTAGAGCTGCTCATAGACCGCGGCGGCCTTGGGTTCCGGCTCGACCGTGCGCAGCGGCAGGCAGACCTCGGCCTGGGCTTCTTCAATTGTCTTGAAGGTTCCGGCGGCCATCAGCGCCACGATTCCCGAGCCCAGGCTGGTGGGAATGCCCGCGGGCACCAGCACCGGCTTGTTGAGCACGTTGGCGTAGACCTGGTTGAGCACTTCGCTCTTTTGCGGAATGCCGCCGGCGTTGATGACGCGATCGATGCGCACACCGTGCTCGGCCATGCGCTCCAGAATGATGCGGGTGTGGAAGGCGGTGCCCTCGATGGCCGCGAATAACTCGTCCTGCGCGGTGTGGATCAGATTCCAGCCCAGCGTGACGCCGCCTAACTCCGGGTTGACCAGCACCGTGCGGTCGCCGTTGTCCCAGCTGAGGCGCAGCAGGCCGGTCTGCCCGGCCTTGTAACTCTCCAACCCCTCAGAGAGCGCGCCGACCGTAGAGCCCGCACGCTTTGCTATAGCTTCAAAGATATCTCCCACGGCAGACAGGCCGGCCTCGATGCCGGTATAGGCCGGATGTACGCTGCCCGGAACCACGCCGCAGACGCCGGGAACCAGTTCGGCCCGCTTGGCCATGGCGATGATGCAGGTGGAGGTTCCCACCACGTTGACCGCGTCGCCCTCGCGGATGTTGGAGCCGAGCGCGTCCCAGTGCGCGTCGAATGCGCCCACAGGGATGGGGATTCCAGCCTTGAGGCCAAGAGCCTCAGCCCACTTGGGAGAAAGATGCCCGGCCAGGTGGTCGCTGGTGAGGTATTCGCCGCCCAGCTTGGCGCGAATGCCGGCAAAGAGCGGGTCAACCGCGACCAGAAACTCCTCCGGCGGCAGCCCGCCCCACTTGGGGTTCCACATCCACTTGTGGCCCATGGCGCAGACGCTGCGCTTCAGTTCGCCGACTGTTTTGACGCCGGCCAGAGTAGCCGCCACCATGTCGCAGTTTTCAAGAGCGGTGACGAAGAGGGAGCGCTTCTCGGGATTGTGGCGCAGCCAGTGCAGCAGCTTGGCGAAGCCCCACTCGTGAGAGTAGACGCCGCCGCACCACTGGATGCCTTCAAAACCCATTTCATGCGCTTTTGCGGTGATTTCCTCGGCCTCGGAAAAGGCGCGATGATCGCACCAGAGGTAATACTCGTCCAGCGGTTCGAGGCCCTCGCCCACCGGAATGACGCTGGAGCCGGTGGTGTCGAGCGCAATGGCCGCGACGTCGCTGCCGCCGATGCCGGTGCTCTTGAGCACATCGCGGGTGGCTGCGGCCAGGGCCGTCATCTGGTCGGCATGGGACTGGGTGGCAAAGTTTGGATCTTCGCGGCGGCGATGCAGCGGGTAAGAGGCCGAGGCGGTTCCAATCGGGCCTTTTTTGCTGTCAACGAGAGTGACGCGAACGCTCAGTGTGCCGAAGTCAACGCCGGCTACGATGGTCATGGAATGGCTCCCTCAAGTAAACGCTTTCTGGTACGCCAACCAGAGTACACCATTCCTCGCCGCCGTGTCCTCATCCGCGCCGCCGATTCCTCGATTGTCCGCTTCCCATCCTTGCGGCAGGAACAAGGCGCAGGATGGGAAGCCGCTACTTTTTTGTTCCCGGCATCATGCTCTTGAGCCGATCCATGAGGCCGGGCTTGGCCGCGGGGATGGGCGCCGCGAGCTTGGCCTGAGTTTGAACTTGAGTTTGGGCCGGGACCGGTGCCGGGGCTGCCGGTTTGGCCGCGCCCTGCTGGGTCTTGGCATTTAGCTCATTCGGCGGTTTATTTACCACTTTCGAGGCGGAAATATCCGGCGGCGACGCGCCGTCGTTCCGGTTCTTTACCAGAATCGAGATTCTCCGGTTGGAGGGGTCTGAGGGATTGTTCTTTACGCGCAAAAGCTGGTCGGCGTAGCCGCGTACCTGGGTTACCTGATTGGAGCGCACACCGTCCTGCTGCAGCAGACGCCGCGCGGAGTTGGCGCGGTCGGCTGAGAGCTCCCAGTTGCTATAGTTGGTGTCGGTCGAGTATTGCGTGGCGTCGGTGTGGCCCTCGATCAGCAGTTCATTGGGCAGGGTTTTCAACTCCGCAGCCAACAGCGCCAGCAGTTGCTGACCGCTCTCGCTCAGCCGGGCGCTGCCGCTCTGGTAGAAGGTGCCGTTTTTCTCTTCGAGCAGCTCGATGCGCAATCCCTCGGCGGTGATCGTGATAACGATTTGCTTGCTGAGCTTCTCCAGCTCTTTCTGTGACTTGATCTCCTGCTCGAGTTTTATTTTCAACTGCTGCATCTGGTCGTCGCTTGCAGCCGTAACGGCCATGCCAGTGCCGGCCATCGTGGTTCCGAGCAGGCTGCCCGTGCCCTTGGGGTCGTTGAAGTAGCCGGCCACGGCCTTCTTGACCTTGTCACTGGAATTCATGAGCCACAGCACGATAAACAGCGACATCATGGCGGTGACAAAGTCGGCATAGGCCACCTTCCACGCGCCGCCGTGGTGGCCGGCGTGGCCGCCCTTTTTCTTGATGACGATGATCGGTTGCGCTTTAGCCGTCATAACTCAGCATTCCTCCCTGGATTGGCAAACCCTATGCAGCGGCGGCTTCAGCGGATGCACCGTTGCTCTTGCAGTTCTTTTCCATCTCGTCGAAGCTCGGCCGCACATGCGCTGGAATCGCGCGCCGCCCGATCTCGATGGCGATCATGGGCGCCGAGCCCTTGAGAAACGAGAGCAGCAGCACGCGAAGCACATGTAGATATTCGTTGTGTTCGTCGGCGGTTTTGGCCATGTTTGAACTGAGAGGACCAGCTACGCCGTAACAGAGCAGAATGCCGAGAAAGGTGCCCACCAGCGCCGCCGCCACCTTTTCGCCGATCTCCTCTGGCGGGCCGCCCAGCGAGCCCATGGTGATGACCACGCCCAGCACGGCGGCCACAATGCCCAGGCCCGGCAGAGCATCAGCCACAGTGGTCAGCGCATCCACGGGCTGGGTCGCCTCGTGGTGATGCACCTCCATGTCCAGCTCCATCATCTGGTCCATGTCAAAGGGGTCAACGCCTCCGGTGATGGCCATGCGCAGCGTGTCGCAAACAAAATCACGGGCATGATGGTCGTTGAGGAAGTCAGGATAATTTTTGAAGATTGCGCTCTCGGAGGGCTTTTCCACGTCCATTTCCACGCTCAGCAGCCCTTCTTTGCGCACCTTGTTCAGAAACTGGTACATCATTTTCAGCGTGCTCAGGTAGCGCGCTTTGCCCAGCGAAGAGCTCTTGAGCACGCCGAGCAGTCCGCCGATCACGCCTTTGATAATGTGGATAGGGTTGGCCACCAGCAGCGTGCCCATGGCCGCGCCGACAAGGATCAGCAACTCGGCCGGCTGGAGGAGCACGGCAATATGGCCTTTCTCCATAAGAAAGCCGCCGATGACCGCTCCAAAAACCACGAGAATGCCTATGATGGCAAACATGCATGCCCCCCCGGCGCGAGTGTTATGTGATTTCCGCCGGCATGGATGCTCGAGACCATTCCTTCTTGCGCCCGTTTGAGCAGTTGCGCCAGCGTTTCGGCCTGGTCCGCCTGGGCCGCGCCGACACTCACAGTGAGCGACACCCGGTCGCCCCACCAGCGGAAGTCCGCCGTCCTGGCTAGCCCGGCCAGCACCTGGGCATGAGCCGCCAGCATCTCCGGCGTGCGCTCGTGCGAAATCACAAGAAACTCGTCATCGCCCCAGCGTCCCATTTCCTCGCCTGGCCGCAGCCCATGCGCCAAGGCCCGTTGAACTTTATCGAGCATTGCCTCGCAACCCAAGGCGCCGTGGGTCTTGCGCAGGCCTTGCGCCTGGTCGACGGTGATCCATAACACGCCGAACGGCATGCCGCCGTGAACGAAGTCTTCAAACTCCGCCGCCAGCCGGTCTTCGAGGTCAGTTTGGCTCGCCGCGACGCCGTTGTTTTCGTCGCTGTCTCCATGTGGCAGCGCGTCAAGGCCCTCCGCCGGATGAAAGACGACCGCCGTGCCGATGCGCCCGCCGAGTCCGTCGCGCAGCACCAGAATCCGCGCGATTGCCTGTATCTCGTGGCCCAGTTTGTGCCGTGTGTGAACCAGCGCGCTCCGGCCCGTTTGCGGCCCCGAGTCCGGCTGCAAATCTCCTTGGTGCGCCTGAATCAGCAATGGTTCCAGCGCCGGGGGAATTGGCCGCGACAGCAGGTCCATGCTCGCGTAGCCGGTGATGGCTTCCGCAGCCCGGTTCCAGAACATCGCCTCGCCCTCCGCGCCGAGCAGCGCGATGCCTTCGGGAATACTGTCCAGCGCGGCTTCAAGCAGCTCCGTGCGATCGGTCATTCAAGCTCCTCAATCTTCTACATCGGCACGTTGCGGGCTAACTTCACCGCCTTGTAACGACGAAAGAAGATGGGAGTTTTCTCATCGAAGCAGCAGCAGCCATGCGCGACGGCGAGAACCACGAAGGCCTTCCGTTTCATCATCCGATCAAAACAGGCACACTCTCCAGCATCCTCAAGCGAATCGCGGCTCACCACGGGTTGAGTGTCGAAAAGCTTTTGGAGATGCTCGATTTGTAGACTCAACTCCCAGGTCCCAAGAGCGGGATCTGGGGCACCCGGGCACTTCCGGCATTGAGTTTTGACGCTAGACCCAGACCTGTTCAAACTGCCGCAGGAGGATTGAATTACGAGCGAAAAGCGGGCATTTTTGGGTTAAAACGGCACTTTTGGGGGCTAAAAATAAGCAAAATCGGGGGTTTTCAGTTACTGATTCGTTAACAGTGCAAAATAGCATCTTATTGAATCCGTGCTAGTTATAGGCATTTGGCGAGTCGGGAAATGGCCTCCACAGGTAGGGGGGTGGGGTAAAGCGGGTCTTGGCTGGATTTTGAACTCCTTGTCGGCCTGGAAGAGGCTTGGCATACAAATATTCTGCGCTCCTGGAGCCTAATTATCCGCAAAAGGCAATCCAGGGAATTCCCTTCGAGTTTACGGTCTCGACAGAGATCAGGGGACAGAGATCAGAAAGAACGCTGGTTGGGGTTCGCGGTCTCCCACATCTCAAAATCGAGTGTGGGGCACGCGATCAATTTGCGAGGGTCAGATCTGGGCCACGCGCCAAATCCGGACTGCCAAGGTCTGTGCTATCCCAGGTGCCCAAATGCGAGGCACCTGGGGCACCCATCTTCAGTGGTTGTGCTCACTTCTCCCGGCACCTGGGCCACCCGCCAGGGGCCTTCAGGCCACTGAATTGAGCGAATCAAAGGGAGCCTTTAGGCTCGGGCCTTCCTCCCCCGCTCCTCGCACAGCAGAATACGTCCGAGGACTTGGGGCACAAATCGCATCTTGGCAGCATCCATGAAAGCCCGTGGCTAAAGCCAGATTGATTGTATGCCTGCGTTCAGGGGCCTGAAGGCCCCTGCTCCCTCCGGAAGAAGATAGGCTCCAGCGCGTGAAAAGTGCGCACCCAACGGCACGCCCAGGTCCATGATGTTTCGCGCCGGCCCTACGGGACGGTTGAATGGGGGGGACGTTGACCCAGGGTTTCGTCCGCCGGGGCGGACTACACCCTGGGCTATTCTCGTTTTCTCCCTGCCGGGAGAAGGGGAAGACCCGGTGGCCCGGGTTCGTGCTTTCCCAGTTCTCAAAAGCGAGACTTGGGCCACCCGGCGGACTGCCTGATATAAGCGTAGACTGTAGAAAATCAGATTGCCTTCGATTGCCGTCGAAGGCTCCCAGTTTGTTGCACACTCAAATCATTTAAGGGAGTGTGCCCAAATGCAAATCAGGGACCGATGGTACCAAGCGAGAGGATCGTGGGCATGGCACTTCCGAAAAGAATGTCTCTATGGCGCGCCGTCCACATGGCGGCTTTCCAAGTTCTCGCTTGCATCATCGTGGTCCTTGCACGCGTGGGCTATGTATATGGCCCGAAGTTCTGGCAAAGCAATACGGCAATCAATTTCATCGCAGCGTGGATTCCAGCCCTTATCGGCGTGGTCGTTGCCTTTGTTCCCGACAAAGATTTGGAGCGCCATATGAGATTGCGTTGGCGGCTCACAGTTGCTTCGTGTTTTGTTGTGTGGAGCATTGTTTTATGGCACCAGCAGACCTTGACGGAGGCGAACAATAAGAAAGATCGAGAAGAGTTAGTAGCCGCAGCGGTCGGAAAGTCAAACGATCACGCCGATAGTAAATTTCATGATGTTCAGCAGGGTGTGGACAAGGTGCACGGCGAGATTGGCGATGTGCGCCAACATGTTGACGCAACAGAAAAGGATTTAACTTCGAAACTGGACCAAGCCACATCCGTAATCAGCGCGAATATCGGCAAGGTCGGGAAACCAGACCCTCCGATACCTGCAAAATTGCTATTCACACTTTGGGATTTGGCGGCTACACCCGATAGCCCAGTTCTTTCAAAAATAGTGCAACCGAACAATGATGGGGCTTTCCCCGTAGAGTTCATCGTTATGAACGTGAGCGAATCCACAGCTGACACGGTAGATATTTGGGTCGTAATTTGCAGTTTATGCTTGTTCGTAAAGGAGCCGACAGGCTTTGAGCACCTCGCAGGAGCGGATGAACATATTCGGCACAGAATGATTGGATCACTGAACCCAGGAGTGTCGTTTGAGAAAATTACTATTCTAGTTAAATCTTCCACACCGAATCCGTTCCAGATTGCACTCCGTTACTCCTGCAAGAATTGCGGCGGGAAGCTTGTCCCAAACCAATTTGCAATTATTACTCAAGGGTCTGCGGCTGCTCATAAGCAACCGTAGTTTCCAAACACTCAGGGCCTGTGGAAAACACATGACCCACTACCGGTTTTTCCTCATCCTTGCTCCATTTCAATCGAATATTGCCTCAAACGCCTGCCTCGCTCGACGACTAGAATCGACTATAGCCATGGCTGAATTTACGCATTTGCATTTGCACACGGAATATTCGCTGCTGGACGGGGCATGCGACGTTAAGAAACTGATGGCTCAGGTCTCGAAACTGGGGCAGAAGTCGGTCGCCATGACCGATCACGGCAACATCTACGGGGCGGTCCACTTTTTTGACGCCGCCAAGGCCAAGGGCATTCACCCGATTCTGGGCTGCGAGCTCTATGTCTGCAAGAACGAGGATCACCGCGCCGAGGCGCAGAACGACCACTACAACCACCTGCTGGTGCTGGCGGAGAACGAAGAGGGGTACCGGAACCTGATCCGGATAACCTCGGAGGCCTCGCTGCACGGGTTCTATCGGAAGCCGCGCATCAGCAAGCAGTACCTGGCGCAACATGCCAAGGGGCTGGTGGGGCTGTCGGGCTGCCTGAGCGGCGAATTGTGTGAAGACCTGACGGCGGGCAACTATGACCAAGCCAAGAGGACCGCGCTGGGTTATCAGGACATCTTCGGCAAAGGCAACTTCTACCTGGAGATTCAGGATCAGGGGTTGGAGCAGGAGAAGAAGATTCAGGAGTCGCTGTTCCGGCTGGAGCGGGATTTGGAGATTCCGCTGGTTCTGACCAACGATTCGCACTACCTGTGCGGCGAGGACTCGCATGCGCACGACGTGATGCTGTGCGTGCAGACGGGGTCGAAGGTCCACGACAAGGAGCGGTTCCGGTTTGACGGCGACCAGTTTTTTGTGAAGGGCGCGGACGAGATGGAGCGGCTGTTTCCGGATTCGCCGGGCGTGTTGCAGCGGACGATGGAGATTGCCGAGCGATGCCAGTTGAAGCTGCACAAGGTGGACAATCCCTGGCCGCAGTTTGAGGTGCCGGAAGGGCACACCATCGACAGCTACTTCGAGGAGGTGTGCCGGCAGGGCTTCAAGGTTCGGCTGGAGACGGCGGTCAGGAGCCTGGAAAGCAAAGGCCAACTGCGGACGCCGGTATCGCAGTATGAGGCGCGGCTGAATTACGAGATCGGCATCATCAGGCAGATGAAGTATTCGGGCTACTTCCTGATTGTGTGGGACTTTATCAAGTACGCCAAGGACCACGGGATTCCGGTGGGACCGGGGCGCGGATCGGGCGCCGGTTCGCTGGTGGCCTATTCGATGGGAATCACGAACATCGACCCGATGCAGAATGTGCTGCTGTTCGAGCGGTTCCTGAACCCGGAGCGCGTGTCGATGCCCGATATCGACGTGGACTTTTGCCAGAACCGGCGGGGCGAGGTGATCGAGTATGTGACGCGGAAGTACGGCCGCGAGCAGGTGGCGCAGATCATCACGTTTAACACGATGGCGGCCAAGGCGGCGATCAAGGATTGCGGACGCGCGCTGGACATGCCGTATGGCGACGTGGACCGGATTGCGAAGCTGGTTCCGGCGACGGTGGGCATGACGCTGGATGTGGCTCTGGAAGAAGTGGCGGAGCTGAGGAAGGCGTACGAGAGCGATAAGGTCGTCAAGGAGTTGCTGGACACGGCCAAGAAGCTGGAGGGACTGGTGCGCGGGCAGGGCGTCCACGCCTCTGCGGTGGTGATTGCGCCGCGCGCACTGACCGAGCTGGTGCCGGTGGTGAAGACCAAGAACAACGAAATTGTGACCGCCTACGACATGAAGTCGATCGACAAGATGGGCCTGCTGAAGATGGACTTCCTGGGGCTGACCACGCTGACGGTGATTGACGACTGCCTGAAGCTGATCGAGAAAAGCCGCGGGGAGAAAGTGGACATTGAGGCGATTCCGCTGGACGACGAGGAGACCTACAAGAAGGTCTTTCAAAACGCGCTGACGTCGGGCGTGTTCCAGTTCGAGTCGAGCGGGATGCGGGATATGCTGCGGCGGTACAAGCCGGACAAGATCGAGGATCTGACGGCGTTGACGGCGCTGTACCGGCCGGGGCCGATCCAGGGCGGAATGACGGACGACTTCATCGAGCGCAAGTGGGGACGGCGCAAGGTGGAGTACATGCTGCCGGAGATGGAGACGGTGCTCAAGGAGACGCTGGGAGTGATCGTCTACCAGGAGCAGGTGATGCAGATTGCCAACGTGCTGGCGAGCTATTCGCTGGGCGAAGCCGACCTGCTGCGCCGGGCAATGGGCAAAAAGAATGCCGCGGAGATGGCCAAGCAGCGGGACCGCTTTATGAGCGGAGCCGAGGCGCTGGGGCATCCGAAGGGGACGGCTGGGGACGTCTTCGACCAGATGGAGAAGTTTGCCGGATACGGCTTCAACAAGTCGCACTCGGCGGCCTATGGGCTGGTTTCGTACCAGACGGCTTATCTGAAGACGCACTATCCGGTGGAGTTTATGGCGGCGCTGCTGACCTCAGAGACCTCGAAGCCGGAGAACGTGGTGAAGTACATCGGCGAGTGCAAGGAGATGGGCATTCGCGTGGAACCGCCGGACGTGCAGGTCTCGGGGGCGCAGTTCACGCCGCATAGTACGCCGGAGGGCGATGCGATCCGGTTTGGCCTGGCGGCGGTGAAGAACGTGGGCGGAAACGCGATCGAGTCAATCATGAAAGCGCGCGAGGAGGTTGGCGGGCGGTTCGGGAGCTTGTGGGAGTTCTGCGAGAAGGTCGATCTGCGGGTGATGAACAAGCGGGTGATCGAGTCGCTGATCAAAGCGGGGGCGCTTGATTCGCTGGGCAAGCGCGGACCGCTGATGGCAGCCGTGGACAAGGCCATGGAGCGGGCACAGAAGGCGCAGCGCGATGCGGAGCAGGGACAGACGGGGCTGTTTGGGCTGTTCAATGAAGCTCCAGCGCCGGGACGCAGCGGGGACGATTTGCCTCGTGTGGGCGATTGGGAAGAGGGCGAGCGGCTGGCCAATGAAAAAGAGGTGTTGGGATTCTTTGTCTCTGGGCATCCGCTGGACAAGTACGCGGAAAAGCTGCGCAATTTGACGGGCGTGATTTCAACGGCCGAGGCGCTGGAGCGCAAGCCTGCTGAGAAGCGCTGGGGCCAGCAGGCCGACCCGGCGGACGAGATTCAAGTGGCGGGGATGATTTTGGGACTGCGGGTGCAGAAGAGCAAGCGGGACCAGAAGCAGTATGCGCAGGCGGCGCTGGAAGACGCGACGGGCAAGATCGACCTGATCTGCTTTTCGCGGGATTATGAGCGGCTGCAAGGGCAGTTGAAGATTGAAGCGCCGGTGCTTGTGCGCGGGGTGCTGATGGGCGATGAGGATGCGGCGCCGAAGATTGCAATCAGCTCCGTTGTGGCGCTGGAAGAGGTGCAGGTGAAGCTGCCGGCTGGGGTGCGGATCAGGATCAGCTTGGAGCGGGCGAGCGAAGAGATGTTTGCCGCGCTGAAGAGCGCGGCGGATAGCGCTCCGGGGCCGGGGAAAGTGATGCTGCAACTGGAAAAGAAGGGCGAGTATGCGGTGATTCTGGAGCCGGAGGGGATGAGCGTGGCGGCGGATCGCGGCTGGGTGGAGCGGGTGGAGGAGCTGGTGGGCAAGGGGACGGTGCAGGCGGTGGGGTAAGAGCCGGTATTGCAACGATCGGTTGATGGCATGGATGCAGGCTTGCCGCATTCTGAATAAAGCATTAGTGCCCGAGTCAGTAGTTCTTTGAAGAAATCAGCGACAACAACCACAGGTCCTTCGACTCGCTACGCTCGCTCAGGATGACAGGTGTTTATTGATGTTCAGGATGACAAAATATGTTGAACGAATTAACGACTCAGGACACTAGAGCGATGGTGTAAATGGTGTAGACCGAAATTATGTTTGGTATCCCACCCTTTCCGCAGAAAAAAGCGGAAAGGATGGGGCACGGAAGTCTACAGCAAAAGCCAAAATGCTCTAAAGGAACAGGAGAAGGAGAAATGCAATATCGCCGCTTGGGAAATGGGCCGTTGGAAGTTTCTGAGTTGAGTTTTGGAACCTGGCTGACGGTGGCTGGGGGAATTGGACACGAGCAGGCGATTCGCTGCATTCATGCGGCGGTGGACCACGGGATTACGCTCTTCGATACGGCCAACCAGTATGGCGCGGGCGAAGCGGAACGAGTGCTGGGCGAGGGGTTGAAGGCCTACGCGCGGGACAAGTTCATGGTGGCCACCAAGCTCTATTTTCCGGTGGGGGATGAGCCGGATCACGGGCTTTCGGCAGCGCAGATCGAGAAGCAGTTGGACCGCTCGCTGGAGCGGCTCGGCGTAGAGACGATCGATCTCTACCAGTGCCACCGTTTCGACAAGGAGACGCCGCTGGAGGAGACTTTGGGCGCTCTGGATAAGGCGGTCAAGGCAGGAAAAGTGCGCGCCATCGGCTTCAGCGAGTGGACGGGAGAGCAGATCGACGCCGCGGCAGCGATTACGGGCAAGAGCGGGCTGACGGCGTTCTCGTCAAGCCAGCCGCAGTACTCGATGCTGTGGCGCAAGCCGGAGGGGAAGGTTTTTCCGGCCTGTGCGCGGCACGGGATCGGGAACCTGGCGTTTTCTCCGCTGGCGCATGGGGTGTTGACCGGGAAGTATGCGCCGGGACAACCGCCGCCGCCGGGCAGCCGGGCAGCCAGCGAGCAGATGAACGTCTTCATGGAGTCGGCGGGGAGGCATTTCCGGTCGGATTACCTGCTGGAGGCGGTCGCGCAGCTCAAGCCGATTGCTGCTGACCTGGGACTGACGATGGCGCAGATGGGGCTGGCGTGGGTGCTGCGGCGGCCGGAAGTGGCATCGGCGATTATCGGGGCTTCGCGGCCGGAGCAGGTTGCGGATAACGTGAAGGCTGTTGGCGTGAAGCTGCCGGCAGAGGTGCTGGAACGGATCGACCAGGCCGTGGGCGGGGTTGTGGTTTGGGAGTGAGAGACCGAAGGGAAAGGTGTGCAGAAAGAATGGCGATGGAAGGTTCGTGGAGCAGACGGAAGTTTCTGAACGGAGCATTGGGGTCGGCGGCGGGTCTTGCGCTGGCTGGGACGGGGCAAAGCGTGTTCGGCGCGGGCAAGCGGCCCTCTGCGCTTCGGGGCAGATTTCTGACGCATGTTTCGGTGGTGCGCGTGAACCAGATTGAGGTGACTCCGAATCGCTCGATTGGCGAAGACGAGGCCGCGGACAACCGCCCAGAACGGATTCGATCGCGGCGCGAAGCCTTTGCAAGAGGCTGTCCGGGCGGGCGGATGACCTGGGCAATCAGTTGGCTGGCCCTGAACGACGAGCGGCAGGAGTACAAAGAGGCGCGGCGGCTGCTTGCTTCCTATCACGACCGCTATGGAGATGAGATCACATTCATTCCGGGCGGCTACTTTGCGCCGATGTATGAGACGAGAGCGCACGTTCACGAGACGATTCACAAGGCATTGCAACTGATTACCGAAATGGTGGGCAACGGATATCGCCCGGAGTGCCTGGTGGCGGGATTCATGGACGCGGAGAACCAGAGATTGCTGGCTACCGAAGAAGGAATTCATGTTTGCCAGGGCCAGATATGGAGCCAACACGGCATCGACCACGGTGACGGCGACGGGGGCATCTGCTACCCGTACTATCCCAGCCGCGAGCACTACCTGAAACCAGCGCAGGGCTCGGCGGATTTTATCGACTGCGTGTGCCTGGATGGCTGGACCTGCGACTTTTTGACGGCTCGACGGGACGGATTTAAAGGAGGGTTCAACAGCCGGATGGGCGTGGGGCCGATCGAAACGGTGGGCAATCTGGGCGCGGGACCAGGCCGGAAAGAGATGCTGGATACCACCGCGATGCACTTTGACACGGGTTGCGCTCTGAACGGATTTGGCTGGGTGACGGGAATCTGGGAGGTCTCAGTCGGCCACGATGAGGACTTGACCTGGTGGCTACAGACCGTGAAGGACAGGTGGCCGGAGACACAGGTGATGACTGAAGGGGCGTTCGGGCTGGAGTGGCGGCGGCACACGCCCAACAATGCAGCGCTCAACTACCGATTCGATGCCAAAGGAACCGGGGCGCCTGGGTCGGAAAGGGAGTTGGAGATCAAGTGGTTCATGAACCGGGAGTTTCGCCTGGCGCTGCTACAGGACTGGACCAAGACCAACCCCGCGATGGTCATCGACTTTACCCGATACGACTTGAAGGCGCAGGAGCCCGAAACGCTACAGCGCGAATGGAGCCTGATGAACGTGCTGAACCAGAAAGGCACGCGGCCGCAGGACAAGCCGATCCAACTGGGGCAGTTGAGCGGCGAAGATCAGCGCCGGATTTATGCGCGGTACCCGGAGCTGAAGAAACTGGCGTGAGGGGATGGCTACCGGCTTCGCTCCGGCTTTACGTTCGGGCGCTGGAAAGAGGATAAGTGATCCTGGTTTTGGCAGAGACGCTGAGCCCATTAGGAAAAGGGAGAACCCCCGGCTTTGCCGGGGTGGCAGTAACAGTTTGACATTTTCGGGAGTCGCCCCAGTTTGTGTTTTTCCATTTCACAAATGCGCCAAAAGGATGCGGGCGATCATCATGCGCCGTCCCTACGGGACTCCGGATGTATTGTTGGTTGCGCCAACCCCACGCTGAAGCGCGGGGCTAACCTACACTGCGCCTACGGCGCGGGGCGACTGGCTGCTCTGTCGGTCGGCGCGGAGCACTCTGGCACAGGCCCTTTTGAGGGGCCACCAACCATAAAGCCTCCGGCTCTGCCGGAGGATACTTACTCCGCGGGTGCGATGAGGTACTGTTCCAGCTTGCCGTCGGGATAGGTGTAGGTGGTGAGGGTGAGGCGCTTGCCGGGATAGACGATCTGAAAGGCGCGGAAGGTCATGCCGCCGCGGAGTTCGGTAGCGGTCTGGCGGAAGGTGAGCGGCTCGCCCAGCGGCGCGAGGCTGGTTTTGAAGTCGGCCAGGGCCTCGGCGGTGAAGTAGTCGCTGAGGTTGGGGGCGAGCAGGGTGCGGTCGATGCGGCCGGCTTGCAGGCTGTGGAAGAGGTCGAGAGCTTGCTGCTCGGGCGCGGTTGCGGGTGCGCCGAGGACGATGGGAGCGGCCAGGCGAGTGATGGCCGAGGCTGCTCCGACGGCGTCCTGGTTGGTGAGCACAGCCACGGCAACTCCCGAGTCCACCAGAACTTGGTTGTCGGAGACAAAGCCGGAGACTTCGCCGCTGTGTTCGATGGACCGGTGGCCGTCGCGGTCCATGACCTCGACGCCGAGACCGTAGTGGGTTCCCTTGCCGTCTTTGAGCTTGACTTCGGTAAACATCTGCTTGTAGCTGTCTGGTTTGAGAACGGACTGGGCGATCAGGCTCTCATCCCACAGGGCCAGGTCATGCGCGGTCATGGCCAGTTCGCCGGCGGCAAACATCCAGCCGCGGCCTTCCTTGGGAGCTTGGCGCAGGGGGCCGAGAGCATGGCGATAATAGGCCGTGGCGTCTGCCTGGGTCAGCTTGGTTTCGTCGGAGTTCCACACAGACTTCATGCCCAGCGGGCGGAAGATACGACTGGTAAGGAAGTCCATGAGCGGCGCCCTGGTGATCTGTTCGACGATGCGGCCGGCGATGACGAAGTTGGTGTTTGAATACTGCCACTGGGTTCCGGGCTCAAAGTCGAGAGGCTTTTTGGCCCAGGTGTCGAGGATTTGCTGTGCGCTTTCAGGGGCGAGCATGGGAGTCATCACGTAGTCCTCTGGCCAGTAGTCCTGGTAGCCGGAGGTGTGGGAGAGAATCTGGCGGATGGTGACCTCGTCGCCGCGAGTGAGGCCGGGAACGTATTTGCCCACTGCGTCGTCGAGCGAGAGCTTGCCCTCTTCCTGCAGTAGCAAAATGGCCGCGGCGGTGAATTGCTTTGAAATCGATCCGATGGAGTAGCGCATCTGCGGCGTGGCGGGGGTGCCTGGAGCCGCTTCAGTGGCCAGGCGGGCGCTGCCGTAGGCTTGGGTATAGACCAGCTTGCCGCCCTTAACGACGGCTACCGAGGCGGAGGGGACGCCGGTCTGCTCCAGTACCTGACGAGCGATGCGATCAATTTGATTTTGTAGTGCGGGGTCGATGGAATTGACGTTCTGGGCTTGTGCGCGCAGGGCCGCCAGTGACAGAACCAATACAACCGCAAAACCGAAAAGTTTTTCAAGCTGTTTCATCGACCCATCTCTCCTTTGTTTGTGCGGCGGCCCTGAACCGAACCTGATTGGGCGCAGGTTCCCCTGGTTTTGCTCTAAGGTATCAGCCCGGCCCCAGGTGCGATAGGCTGGGCAGAGGCAGGTAGTGAAATGGGCGCGAACGCCAAGCAGGCAGGAGGCGCGGATGGATCGGTTGATTGAGGGTCACAAGCGGTTTTTGGCCGAGGTGTTTCCCGGCAGGCGCGACCAGTTTCACCTGCTGGCGGAGATGCATGCGCCGGAGTGGCTGTTCATCACCTGTTCGGACTCGCGCGTGGCTCCGGATCTGTTTCTCGGCACCGGCCCCGGCGACCTGTTCATTACGCGCAATGCGGGCAATGTGGTGCCGCTGACCAGCCACGACGTGGATGGGGTGACAGCGACTATCGAGTACGCCGTCGAGGTGCTCAAGGTGAAACAGGCCATTCTCTGCGGCCACTCGGACTGCGGGGCGCTCAAAGCCGCGCTCGACCGCAAGGGGCTCGAAAACATGCCCAAGGCCCGACGCTGGCTGAGCCATGTGGAGGCGGCCTTTTCGCATCGCCAGCCGCTGAATCCGGCCGACGGCGAGAGCGCCGAACTGGCCTCGCTCATTCGCGGCAACGTGGTGGCGCAGCTCTATAACCTGCGCGCCCAACCGTCGGTTGCGCGGGCGGTTGCGGAGGGCCGGTTAACGGTGCATGGGTGGTACTACGACATCCTCACGGGCCGCATCGAGCAGTACGACGATCAGATGCGGCGGTTCCTTCCGCTGGTGGATTGAGCCGATAAGGCAAACAGAGGAGCCTCTTGCAAAATTCAATAGAGATTGCAAAAAGTGTCAGGGCACGACTGAAGTCGTGCCCTGACGCTTCAAATGTTCCCTAGGCCGAATTTTGCAAGAGGCTCATAGATCTGAATTAAAGAAGCTGGGGTAGGTAGCTTTCGCTGAAGGCCGTTGCTTTTGTCAAATATACTTTGATCGAGGGATGCTCCCGCCTTCTCGATCGATGCCGCTTTCATTGCGGCGTCCCATTTGTTTCCAAGATGAGAGTCCATCCATCCCGGAAGATGAAAAGGGGACATAATGACCTTTCTAAGTCTGCGCTGGTACTTACCTATTATCGAGGGCATGGGTCTCGGCCTGGTGGCTATGGTGTTTCATGAGGCCGCTCATGTTGTGGCTGCCTTAGCTTTGGGACTGCGGGTCAAGAGGGTTGGGATGGGGTGGAAAGGGATGTACACAGTGCGGGATCCAGGCCCGCCGAATAAGAATCTGGTTATCTCTTTGGCAGGTCCGCTGATCAATCTGGCATTGATTCTGTCATGGCATTGGCTGCCGACCTTTGGCCTGGCCAACCTGGTTTGCGGAGTAGTCAACCTGCTGCCAATTGAAGGTTCAGACGGCGCGCGAGTCAGGCGTTGCTGGCAGCAGATGCACGGTAAAGATACGGCTGACCGATAGCCGTTATCTGCCGGATTGCCCAAAGAACGCGCTTCCACCGGCATTCACCAGCCCGGCGGCATAGTGCCGCGGCCAACCGTGCCGGGAGAGATGAGACAGGAATCTTCAAAGTGCCTCAAGTATAGTGCGGGCCGGGCAATCGGAGGACGCACAGAAGCCCGTCTTCTTCAACGCAACAAAAAAAGGCCCGCCTGCCGAAGCAGACGGGCCATTCAATGGAAAGGGAAGACGCAATCGATTACCGGTGTCCGCCGCCGCCGTGGCCGCCGCCACCCGCATGGCCGCCACCGCCGCTGAAGCCGCCACCGCCGCGACCGCCGCTGTATCCGCCACCGCTGCGACCAGCGCTGTATCCGCCGCCTACACGGCCGCCGCCGTTGTACCCGCGAACCGCGCCGCTGTATCCGCGCGCTCCACCGGCATAACCGCGTACTGCGCCGCCGGCATAAGCTCCGCGGCCCGCATATGCGCTGCGACCGCTGTATCCGTAGCCGCCGCGACCGCCATATCCGTAGCCACCGCGACCGCCGTATCCGTAGCCACCGCGGCCGTACCCGCCATGGCGATACCAGGGGCCGGCGCCGATGAACATGCCGCCGTAGAACCAATCAGCCCCATAATAGCCGTAGGGAGCGCAGGCGTAGGGGGCGTAAGCATAGTAGCCCCAATCGCAAACCGGGGGACCATAGACATCGGGGGCGTCAACGACCGCGGGGCCGACTCCGACTCCCACATCCACTTGGGCCTTTGCCGTTGCCGCGAACGGCAGAGCCAGAAGCATCGCTACAAGAACCACTCGTAAACTCCGCATGACATTCTCCTCGTGCTGCCCCGTCCTGCGATCTTGGACCTGGGATCCGGAGGTGACCTCCGTCTTCAGCATCCGCCGGTTCTGGGTTTGTCTCCCAACCGGCTACTGAACATTCAAACAGCATTCACACGGTTAAGTTGCGGTGCTCCCAAAAAGAATCGTCCACGGCAAGGGGAAGGGCAGGGCTTTTTGCGTGTGTGCGCGTCTTCCACCGAGGTTCAGGCCCGATTGGAAGATGAAGGAAAGGCGCTCGACGGTGAAAGGGAATTCTTTCGCTTATGGACAAATAGATTGTATTTTCAATGAGTTGCACACCGCAGCGGCAAATTTCTCAGCCTGGTTCCGAAATTCAATTCCCCTGCTGCGATTCAAAGAAGCCGGCCAGTTCAACGCCTCGGCAATTTCAACCGCTTCTTGAAATATGGCCGGCCGCCGCACGCGCAAATGTTAAAGTTGAGTTTCGCCTCCAATGTTTGCCACCTCACAACACGCGCACTTCATCGGAATCGGCGGCATCGGCATGAGCGGCATTGCCGAGATTCTGCTCAGCCTGGGCATGAAGGTCTCGGGCTCCGACCTGCGCCGCGGCCCGGTGACCGACCGGCTGGCCCAACTGGGCGCCACCATCTATGAAGGCCATGATGCCGCTCACATAGCCGGAGCCACAGTCGTGGTCACCAGCTCAGCCGTGGGCGCGGCAAACCCTGAAGTGCTCGAGGCCCACGCCCGCAAGATTCCCGTCATCCAGCGCGCCGAGATGCTGGCCGAGCTGATGCGCCTAAAGTATGGCATTGCCATCGCCGGCATGCATGGCAAGACCACCACCACGTCCATGGTGGCCAGTGTGCTTTCCGCCGGGGGGCTGGATCCCACGGTTGTGGTGGGCGGACGCGTGGACGCGCTGGGCTCGAACGCCCGGCTGGGGACGACGCAATACCTGGTGGCCGAGGCCGACGAGAGCGACCGCTCCTTCCTCAAGCTTTCGCCCATTCTGGCCGTGGTCACCAATCTTGACCGCGAACACATGGACTGCTACCACGACATGGCCGACGTGGAGCGGGCATTTCTGGCTTTCATGGATAAGGTGCCGTTTTACGGCGCGGTGACCGCCTGCATCGACAATCCGCTGCTCAAGGCGATTTTGCCGCGTGCCCGCCGCCGCGTCTTCACCTACGGAGTTGCCGCCGAGGCCGACTTCCGGCTGGAGTTTCTTGAGGCCGTCGAGGGGCGTTTTGCGCGTTTTCTAGTGAACACGGCGGAGGGACCGCTGGGGCCGTTTGAATTGCATGTTCCAGGGCGCCACAACGTGCTCAATGCTACGGCCGCAGTGGCCATCGCCCGCCAGCTTGAGGTTCCGGCGGGCAAGATTGCCGAGGGGCTCAGCCATTTTCGCGGCGTGGATCGCCGCTTTCAACTGCGCGGTCAGGCGTGCGGCGTGACGGTCGTGGACGATTACGGCCACCATCCCACTGAGATTCGCGCTACCTTGGCCGCCGCCCGCGAGTGCGGCCATCGGCGCATCCACGTTGTTTTCCAGCCCCACCGGTTCTCGCGAACCCTTGATCTTCTTGACCAGTTCAGTGGCGCATTTGCCAACGCGGATACCGTGATCGTGCTGCCCATCTATGCCGCCAACGAAGAACCGATCTCCGGCGTAACGGCGGAGCGGCTTGCCAGCCGTATCGAGGGGCCACAAGTGCAGTTTGCCGCTGATTTTTCCACAGCCGTGGCCGCCGTGGCCGCACAGGCCGGCAAAGGCGACTTGATCCTCACCCTGGGCGCCGGCAACGTGAGCCAGTTGGCTCCGCTGATATTGGCGGAGTTGGGCAAGGCATAATGGGCAAGGCATAAATAGAATCGAGCGCCCCATGCGCCGCTCGATTCCGCGGTACATGGGGCGCTCGATTCTTATACCGGCGATTGAAACAGCACGGTTGTCTTCTTAAACGTCGCTGCTGCCTGAAGGCATTGGATGCTCGGTGACCGTGTCCGGCAGATTCACCTCCAGCGTTCCGTTTTTCTGGACTTCCATCCGGTTGAGGAACAGCACCCGCCTGAACCGCGTCTCGCCTTTCGTCTTTCCTCCGTAGAGATAGTCCATAAGAGACCACAAAACGCCAGATTTCACGTTGGATACGCACGACCTGACGATACTGTCGGTCGATGTTTGAATTAGGATGTTGCAAGCACAGAAACTGATTTTCGATCCGGCTCAATGCTCACTGTGCTCCTCCCTTGCGCCCTTTTTCTCGCCTAAGGAAGGGAAACCACAGAATTCTTGGTCCAGATCATTGAGAACATAGGCTCGGGCTCGCGACGGACGCAATGCGCTGGATTGCCGGATGCGAAGCGATAGCCCACTCACCTCCGCTGATCCAGCACGGATGCAACGGTATGCTTGTCCAAGGTTGAATTGAAGTCCACGGAGAATTGCAGTGAAAAGAGTATTGCAGTGTGCATTGTGCCTTTCGTTTTCGGCAGCCTTGTATGGGCAGGTGGAAGTTACTGAGAAGATTCCGCAGACGGCAACCATTGAGGTAAATGCCGCAAAGGTGGACAAGCAGCCGATTCCGCGGACGATCTTCGGAACATTTCTCGAACCGATCGGAAACTCGACTTACAATGGACTGTGGGCGGAACTCTTGCAGAATCCAAGTTTCGAGGCGGGTTTGTGGAGCCCTGCAAAGATTGCTGCAATGATTCACGATAACCCGGAACTTCGCCATGCATCCGATCTTGGATTGCCCTTGCCGTGGGAGCCGTTGGTTTCAAGCCAGGGGAACCGCTATGAGATTCATTCCGGGGATGCCGCCAACTCGTGGCAGTCGCTACAGGTGTTCGGTCTTCCAGACGCGTCCACTGGGATTAAGCAGAAGGTCTATCTGCCCATTCACCGCACTCGCGATTATGTGGGCAGTTTCTATGCCCGGCACCTGAGCGGCGAGACAAGCATAACTATTGCTTTGCGCCCGAGAAATCAGGATGAAGTGCTCGCCTCCCAGCGCATCGCGGTCGCCGGGCGCGCGTGGACAAAATATAACTTCACTCTCCGGCTGCCGGAAGGAAAACTGCATCGGCTCGATCCGGCGGACTTTGTGGTGCAACTCGCCGGAGACGAACGCGTCGAATTGGACCAACTGTCTCTGATGCCTGCCGATGCGAAGGGCGGCCTGGATCCGGATGCCGTGGCCCTGGCAAAGCAGATGAACACGCCGCTGGTCCGATTCGGAGGCAACTTCACTTCGTCTTACCACTGGGCCGATGGCGTGGGTCCGCGAGATAGGCGGAAGAACGCGCTCAATAACTCCTGGGGAATTCCGGAGTATAACAGCTTTGGCACGGATGAGTTTCTTGAGTTTTGCCGCCAGATTGGCGCTCAGCCCCAGATAGCTCTGAATCTTGGCAGCGGAACGCCGCAGGAGGCTGCCGCCTGGGTCAGCTATGTCGACAAGCATTGGTCCGCGCATTCCGGGCTATTGTGGGAACTTGGAAACGAGTTATGGGGCGACTGGAACCTTGGCTATCCAACGCGCGGTCAACTCGCGGGGCGCACCGCGGAATTCAGCAAGGCCATTCATGCCGTCGATCCAACGGCGCGGCTGATTGCTACCGGCGGCGATCCTGACTGGCTCAACAGTTGGAATGCCATTCAGCTTACAAATCCTCCAGGTACATTCAATTACATCTCGACTCATTTTGTGGTGACAACGAGCGATGTGGCGCTCAAGAATCCCACTCCGGAGTTTGTGGCGTCGGCTGCGTTCGCCCTGCCCGTCGAGTTGGAAAACAGACTGCGCCAGGCGCAGAGCCAGATTGACACTACCCCCGGCTATAGCGGAAAAGCCCACCTGGCATTTACTGAGTGGCTGTTCTCAGGCGGGGGTTACGATGCGCCGAACTACACCAACACCGGCGGAGCGATTGTCACCGGCGGATTCTTGAACATGCTGCTGAGAAACTCGGCCATTGTTCCCATCTCCGACATGACGGGAATCATGGATTTTGCCGGAATCTGGAAGAATCGCAGCCAGGTCTTTGCAACTCCCACTTACTATGTGTTCAAGCTGTATGCCAATGCCGATATTGCAAAGATGATTGCCGTGAAGGTAGATGCGGGCAGCTATTCCGTGGCTCAGGGAGTCAAACGCCTGCCGGATATATCATCCGTTTCTTATCTCGATGTGGCTGCGGCGCTGAGCCAAAACGGCAAAACACTGACATTGTTTTGCGTCAATCGCAGTCTGGATACGGATATTTCAGCTAACATCCGCCTGCATGACTTTACCGCGGCTCATGCGGTTGCCGTGCATACGCTCAGTGCGCACGCCCTCACCGACGGCAACGACGAAGCATCTCCAACCCGCGTCAAGCCGGTAGACAGTGTCGAGGCGACCCAACCCGAGGGATGGATGCACACCTTTCCGCGTGGAAGCGTGACCGTAATTTCAGTGGATCGCAACTGATATGGCGGCGAAGCCGGACTTTGTTGAGCATACGGAATTGAAGGAGAGAAGTATTTGCTGTAATAGCGGCTGAAGTTCATCTGGGCAAATCACAGTTGATCAATCACGGTAAAATCAACTCCGTATGCATACAACCGGTCCCAAAGCCCCCTCGGAAACTGTTCCCGATACCGTCCCGGAGGGCAGCCGCTTTATTCGCGCCTGCTTGCGCCGTCCGGTCGATCGCACCCCGGTCTGGTTTCTGCGCCAGGCCGGCCGTTACATGCAGGAGTACCGCGACATCCGCAAGCACCACACCCTGGTGGAAATCTGCAAGCAGCCTGAACTGGCCGCCGAGGTCACCATCACCGCCGCAGAGAAGCTGGGTGTTGACGCGGCCATCATCTTTGCCGATCTGCTGCTGCCGCTGGAACCCATGGGCCTCGACTTCGAGTTCCAGGCCGGCGAGGGGCCGGTGGTCCACCACCCGGTTCGGACGGCAGACGATGTCCGCGCCTTGCGCACCGATCGCGCCGGCGATCTGGCTTACGTGGCCCGCGCCATTGAGAAGGTGGTTGGCCACTTTCGCGAAAGCCTCGGCATCATAGGCTTTTGTGGCGCGCCTTACACGCTGGCCAGTTACATGATCGAGGGCGGCGGATCGAGGAATTACATCCACACCAAGCAGATGATGTATCGTGACCCGCTGAGCTGGCGCCTGCTTCTCGACAAGCTCGTCAAGGTTCTCGAAGAGTATTGCCGCCTCCAGGTGCAGGCCGGCGCCGATGTGATTCAAATATTCGACAGTTGGGTGGGTTCGCTGGGCCTGGCCGACTACCGCGAGTACGCCTTTGAAGCCTCCAAGCGCCTGGTGCGCTCGGTTCAGCAGATGGGCGTGCCGGTTATCTATTTTGGCGTCGAGACCGCGGGCCTGCTGGGCGAAATGGCCTCCACCGGCGCGGACGTTATCGGCCTCGACTGGCGTCAGCCCCTCGACGAGGGCTGGCGAGCCGTCGGCCACGGCCACGCGGTGCAGGGCAACCTCGACCCCATCACGCTTTTTGCGCCGCTTGACGTGCTGGAACTGCGCGTCAAGGAGATTCTGCGCGTCGCCCAGGGCAGGCCCGGCCACATCTTCAACCTTGGCCATGGCATCGTCCCCACCACGCCCGTCGAGAACGTCCAGGCCGTCGTCCGCATGGTCAAGGAATTTCGTTTGTCTTGAATCCCTTAGCTGGCGATCCTACAGGCGCTGGGTATCGGGGGGCTCGATTCTGAGAGCTGGGATACCTCGAACTTCAAGCGGTTGCACTGGTCATCACGAGGTTGCGAATGCGTAAACAAGCCGTTCTCCTCCTGGCCCACGGAACCCCGGAGACAGTCGAGCAGATCCCCGAGTACCTGCGCAAAGTGGTCAGCGGCCGGCCCCTCCCGCTTGAGGCTGTCGAAGAGATTCAGCGCCGCTACGCCCTTATCGGCCGCAGTCCGCTCACCGAAATCACCATCGAGCAGGGCCGCCTTGTCGAGACGGAACTGGCTGCCGCGGGCCTGCCCGTACCGGTTTATGTCGCCATGCGCAACTGGCGTCCCTATATTCCCGACGTGGTGCGCCAGATGCGCGCCGACGGCGTGGAAGAGGTCGCGGTCGTCTGCATGGCGCCGCAAAACTCGCGCACCAGTGTCGGCCTCTATCGCCGGGCCGTCGAGGCTGAAGCTGCTGGCCTGCGCATCGACTTCACCGAGGGATGGGCGCAGCATCCGCTGCTTGCCGAAGCCTTTGCCGAGCGGCTCCGCCCAGCCTTGAGCAAGCTGAGCAAAGAGACAGGCGCGCCCGTACCGGTGCTCTTCACGGCACACAGCGTCCCATGCCGCACCATACAGACTCCAGTCGCAGGCCCCGGCGCACCCGACCCGTATGCTCAGGATGCCAAGCGTACTGCTGCCCTGGTTGCCGGGCGTGTGCCTGAAATTTCCCAATGGTGGTTCGCGTTCCAAAGCCAGGGCATCAGTGGCGGACCATGGATCGGGCCCACGGTCGAGAGCATCCTCGATTCGATTGCCGCCGAAGGCGTGCGAGCCCTCGTCCTGCAGCCCATCGGCTTTCTCTGCGATCACGTCGAGATTCTCTACGATGTGGATATTCTCTTCCGCGGCTATGCGGCCAAAATCGGCATCCGGCTGGAGCGGCCTGTGTCGTTGAATGCCTCGGTCACTCTATCCAGGGCGGTCGCCGATCTTGCGCGACAGGGCTTGACTCGGTTGCAGGGCTGAGCCGTCTGCCCGTGCGGCCAGATGGCTGCGCTGAACGAAAGTAACCTTGCGCGGCTGGCATTTAGTTGCCATTGTGTCCAGATTTTGCCAAAACTCCTACACTCAAGAGCATTTTTTCCGATAAGATAACAAGGTGGCTTACCAAGTTTTTTTCGTGCCCTGCGGCAAGGCGGATATTTCACCCTAGAGATGCGCTCATTCTAATTGATGTAACCACTCACGGTTAATGTTGAAAGGCTAGAGATGAAGTTCGGACGTTCGTCAGAATCGGCAGGGAAAAGTACCGACATGCAATGTCCGAAGTGCGCAAACGACATGCGTCGCATACCGCGCGAAACATTTATGCAAAGAAAAGTCTATCCCTTGTTCGGTTACTATCCATGGGAATGTCCCCTGTGCAGAGAACCTATTTTGATAAAAAGCGGTATCTGCGGAAAAGACGGTCTAAGTCGGAGAATAAGCCAGAAATTAGCTCCAATTAGATTCGGAGCCGTTCCGAACCACCGATCCAAAGCTACGAATGCCGCGCTTTTGCGGCCAGGGGAGGATTGTACGATACCCTCATTTGAGGAACGGTGAAAATGTCTTAGAAACGCAGAAGGTTCTTTGCCAGGAAGAGCACATTGGCCGGCCGCTCGGCCAGCCGCCGCATGAAGTAGGGGTACCACTCGCGGCCAAAGGGAATGTAAACTCGCACGTTATAGCCCTCGCGGACCAGCTTGCGTTGCAGGTCGCGTCGCACGCCATACAGCATTTGGAACTCGAAGCGGCTAGGGGAGATTTCGTGCTGGCAGGCAAACGATTTTGCTGCGGCGATCATGGCTTCGTCGTGGGTGGCCAGGGCGTGATAGACAGGGCTGCTGAGCAGCATTCTGCTCAGCAGAAGGTAGTTGGAGTCCACTTCCGCCTTGCGCGGGAAAGCCACCTCGGCGGGCTCCTTGTAAGCGCCCTTGCACAGCCGCACCCGGATGCCGTCAGCCAGCAGTTGTTTAATGTCCGCCTCGGACCGGTAGAGATAGGCCTGAATCACAACCCCAATTGAACCGCGCAGATCCGGGTGCGCATGCAGGTGCCGCACAATGTCCAGCGTGACCTGGGTGAGCGGCGAGTCCTCCATGTCGATGCGGACAAAGTTTCCCGTCGAGCGGGCATGACGAACAAGTTGCTCGGCTATGGTCTGCGCCATGGCTGGCGAAAGTCCCAGGCCCATCTGGGTCAGCTTCACACTGATATTGGCGTTCAGCTTCCGTGCGGCGATCCAGTCGAGCAGTTGGTGGTAGACCTCGGCGGCGCGATGAGCCTCGGCCTCCGAGGTGACGCTCTCGCCCAGCGAGTCCAGGGTCGCCGTCATGCCTTGGCGGTTGACTGCCTCGGCCACGCGCAGTGCGTCTTCGATTTCCATTCCGGCCACAAACCGCGAACTCAGCCGGGCGCCAATGCTGGAGTGCTCGCAAAAGCGGCGTAATAGACGATTGTGGGAGAGTGCAATAAAAGCGGAACGCAGAAGAGGCATCGATCAATCCTCCCGGCCAGGGCCGCAGATCTTTGGCCCGTCTGCCCAAGCCAACAGTTTCGCACAATGGACTATGGAATTTACAAATTAGTCGAATTAGCAGGCGACCGGGCTGTAGGGCACGGCTTCAGCCGTTGGGTTCCCCGACCTTGCATTTTTTTCATTGCAAGGTCGGGGAAGCAAAAAAACCGCGGTCTAAGTAGCAGTTACTGAACCTTGTAGATCGTGCTCCCGTGAGCCGGCAGAGTCACTTCGATGCTTTTTGAAGCTGGCAACTTGCTGCCATCCCAAACATTTCGGGCTGCGTGCTTGCCGTCTTCAAGGCCAAGTTGCGCCCAAGTCACATGAAGCGTTACCGGCTTCTCGTCGAGGTTGAAAAACGCGAAGTATGGACGAGTTTGGTAAGACTTATCCGTTTCGGCCCACCATGCGCGCACATTCTCAAATCCAGCGGGCAGGTTCTTGACCGGCTGGCTCTTCCACGTCTTCTGGTTGATATCCAGCACTTCCTTGTTGGTAATCAGCGACTTGGTAAAGTCATCCAGCCGGGTCAAATTCGCGCCCAGAATCAGCGGTGATCGCGCAATGGCCCACAGCGTGAACTCCGTCCGCTGTTCGTCCTGTGTCTCCCGCGACTGCCTCGGCTTGCCCCATCCCGGATGCGGCCCCAACCAACCCCACGGCAGCATATCTTCGTCCGGCCAGTTTCCCGGCTTCACATACGGCGCCCACTTCGCCAGCCGGTCGAAGGCATCCCGCACGCCAAACGGGAACTCGCTTTCCCCTGGCTTGTGCCCCGCCGTCCAAACGTCCCAGTGGTCGTCGGAGATGCGCCACAACTGCGCATATTTGCCCACGAAATCCGCGTGTTCCACGGCTGTTGGTCCCGGCGAAAGGCTCAGCACAATCGGCCGACCCGTCTTCCTGATCGCCTCGGCAATCTGCCGGATCTCCGTCGGCCGAAACGGATGGTCGCTGATGCAGTCCACCTTGATGTAATCCAGGCCCCAGCCGGCATAGAGCTTCATCGTCGAGTCGTAGTAAGCCTGTCCGGCGGCGTTGTCTGCGACGCCCCAGTTTCCGTCGTCCCACGGGCAGGGGGAACCGGTGTCGGCCGCGTCCTCGGCATGAAAGCTCGACCCCGCGATGGGAAGGTTCTCCTTCACCACCTGCCGCGGAATTCCGCGCACAATATGAATGCCGAACTTGAGCCCCTGCGCATGAACCCAGTCGGCCAGCGGCTTGAATCCCGCTCCGCCTGCCGACGATGGAAACCGGTTCGCCACGGGAATCAGAATCCCGTTTCCGTCCCACAGATACTTCTTCTCGGCCCGCGTACCGCCGAAGGGATTCTCCAGATACCACCCCTCGTCGATCACCGAATACTTCCACCCATACTGCTTCAGACCAGCCAGCACGGTGGTATTGGCCTTGTAGTCGGTCTCATCGATGGTCAGCCCGTAAGCGTCCCAACTGTTCCAGCCCAATGGCGGCGTAGGCGCGGGGTTCTGTGCGGGGCTTAGGGTTGCGGCTAAGGCAAGGACGGCAAATAGAGCGGCGAAGAAAATCGTGCGGCGAGACATAAGGAAACGTATACCACAATCGCCCCCCGCCCCGTGTCCTGGGACTGGAAAGCCAGCGCGTCGAGGATCGATTTTCAGAGCTGGAACGCGATCTCCAGTTCAACCGCGGAGGCCGCGCCAGTCACTCCAGCACCCCGTGCGATAAGCTGGAGCGGGGGGATTCTCAATGCCGTTTCGGGTCTGGAGCCGTGTGGCTCTTGCATCGAAAATGTGAATCTTTATCCCTGGCTGGCCCACATACTTGGACTCGCACCCCCCAAGACCGATGGCAGCCTGAACGTGTTGGCCGGAACCCTGCGTGACGGCGGTGACGATGCAGCGAAATGAAGGAGCAAGCGAAAGATGAACGTGATTTTGGGAATTGATGGTGGAGGAACGCGGACCCGGGCCTCGATAGTTACTGGCGAGCGCCAACTGGCCTATGCGGAAAGCGGCTCCATCAAGCGGCTTCGAGTAGGTGCCGAGATTGCCGAGGAGAATCTGCGCGCATTGCTCAAAGACGTGTACGCACAGGCCGGAGTGACCGGCGTGCGCGCGGCCTCGGTAGGCGTGGCCAGCGCCAGCCTGCCTGGGACTGTTGAATGGATCACCGCGGTTCTTCAGGAACTTGGCGCGGAGCGCTGTGAGGTGGTGGGCGACGAAGTGATAGCTCTGGACGCGGCTTTCCGGGGAGGGCCGGGAATCTTGCAGATCGCCGGGACCGGCTCGAACACCATAGGCCGCGCACCCGACGGCAGCCGAGAGTGCGCCGGCGGCTGGAGTTCGCGTCTGGGCGATGAGGGCTCCGGCTACTGGATTGGGTTGCACAGCATTCGCCGTGCGCTCAAGGCCCATGACCGTGCCCTGGATGGCGAGGAACCGACACAGATTCTGAAAATTGTGGGCGAAATTTGGGGTACGTCCACAGTTGAAGCCCTGGTGAATCTGGGCGACAGCACGCCGGGACCGGACTTTGCCGCGCTGGCTCCGGCCATTAACGAACTGGCCGAGGCCGGCGATCCCGTTGCGGTGGGCGTCTTGCAGCAGGCCGCCGCCGACCTGGTGGAGACGGTGCTCGTGGTGCGCGGCAAATTGCGCCGCAAACATGCGATTGCGGGCGAGGTTCCGGTGGCCTGGACCGGAGGCGTGGTCGAGAAGATGACACTGGTGCGTGAGGCTTTCTTCGCCGGCCTCCACGCCGCCGCGCCTGCGATGCCGGTTGCGACGGAGGGGGTAGTGTCCCTCGACGGGGCCCTGTGGCGCGCAAAGCGGCTGGCTGAAGCTGCCAATTAGAAAGTCGGCAGCTTCAATTGGCTATCTGTTGTCCGTTCACAAACGAGGCCACCAGCCTCCCCGCCACATCCACGGCCACCAAGTTGACAGGCTGGCCCACGGCGAGGGAGCCGGCTTGATCGCCGAGCCCAGTCATTGCGGCCGGATTGGTGGTGAGCAGCCGCAGGCCGTGTTCCAGCGACGCGCCGGTGAACTCAATGAAGTTTTCCAGCGCGCGGTCGAGGGTGAGCACGCTTCCGGCCAGCACTCCGTCGGCCATGGCCCGGCCGTTCGCCACCTGGACCGGAAATCCGCCCAATAGATACTCGCCGTCGGGCATGCCGGTGGCGCTCATGGCGTCGGTCATCAGAATGGCGCGCCTCGGCCCTTTGGCCCGGCCCCACAGCTTGACCATCTCCCTGGCGGTGTGGACGCCGTCGCAAATCAGCTCGGCAAACAGCGAATCGCAGGTCAATACCGTGCCCAGGATGCCCGGCTCGCGGTGGTCCAGCGGGCGCATGGCGTTGAACGTGTGCGTCGCGCTCACGGCCCCGGCGGCAATCGCGGCGCGGGTCTCGGCTGCGGTGGCATTCGAGTGGCCCAGCGAGACGCGAACGCCGCGCGCGGTGGCGTGGGCAGTCAACTCGGCAGCGCCAGGCAGTTCGGGCGCCAGCGTCATCAGCCGCACATGCCCCTCGGCAGCCTCCTGCAATCGGTCGAAGACGCCAATATCGGGCGCGAGCAGATGCTCCGGGGGATGGACGCCGCGCTTCAGGTGCGAAAGAAACGGCCCCTCAAGGTGGATGCCGAGGGGCAGAGCCACGCCCCCGGCGGGTGGTGCGGCCAGCAGTTTCGCCAGTCCTGAAAGCGCGCGAAGAGTCGCGTCCAGAGGAGCGGTGACCGTGGTAGCCAGAAAGCTGCCGGTCCCGTGCGATGCCAGGAAGCTGCCGATGGCGTTGAGTGCTTCTGGCGTGGCTTCCATCACGTCGTGGCCGGCCGCGCCGTGGATATGCACGTCAAAGAAGGCCGGAGAGAGAGTTGCGCCGGGATAGTCGAGCAGCAGCGCATCGGCAGGCAGTTCGCTGGCTGTTTGCGTGGCAATGGAGTCGATCCGCCCGTCCTCGACGACGACCACGGGGTGGTCGAGCATGATGGTTCCGTTCCAAAGCTTCTCCGCAGTGAGTAGCGTGCGCATATCGAAGATTATTGCAGGCGCCGAGCGCAACTGTGCATTTTTATGAGCGGCAGGGCGCGCATGTAACGGCACTGTAAAGCAGGAGTATCGTTGATTTTGTTAAGGTCTTGCCATGCATATGAAGGTTCTGTTGACGGTAGCGAGTTCGGCCCTCGTCCTTGGGCCGTGGTTTCTTGCGGCGCAGACGGTTGATTTGCCTACGAGCAAGCAGTTGATCGGAGAGATTCCGGGGCATCCGCAACGGTTGAACAGCCTGCCCATATCCATGGCTGTTTCTCCCGGCGGGCGATACGTTGTCACGGTGAATGCCGGGTACGGCACCTTCGAGTCGCAATATGAGCAGTCGCTGGCGGTGCTGAACACGCAGACCGGCGTACTGGCTGATTTCCCAGACGCTCGCACGCCGGGCAACGCCCGGCAGACGCTTTACTCCGGGCTGGCGTTCAGCCGCGACGGAAGCCATGTGTACGCGAGCATGGGCTCGACCTCCGATCCACTCGGCAAGGGCAAGAACGCAACCGGCAGCGGCGTGGTGGTTTACAGCTTCAAGGAGGGCAAGATCGCGCCGGAGCGCATGATTCCGCTGCCGCTGCAGCAGCTTGCTCCGGGGCGGAAGACGAAACTGATTGGCGAAGTGGACGGCGACAAGGGAGTGCCATTCCCGGCGGCGATTGCGGTCGTTGGTCCTGCTGGAGCGGAGAAGCTGCTGGTGGCCGGCAATCTCTCCGACGATGTTCTGCTGCTCGATGCCGCTAGCGGTGCAATCGAGCGGCGCTTCGACCTCTCTGAAAGCGATGCCGTGCCCTCGACTTATCCCGTTGCCCTGGCTGTCTCAAAGGACGGCGAGCGGGCTTTTGTAGCTCTATGGAATGCGTCGGAGATTGTGGAACTCAATCTGGCCAAGGGAACGGTGGGCCGCAAGCTGGCCTTGCTCAAGCCGTCCAGCGCAGTGGCTCCGGGAACGCACCCTTGCGCACTGGAGTTATCACCGGATGGAAAGACCTTATATGTGGCGCTGGCCAACCGCGATGCCGTTGCGGCCGTGAATGTGGCTGCCGGACAGTTCTCCGTGAAGGGGTATTTCGATACCCGCCTGCCTGGCCAGAGTTACTTTGGCGCCGAACCCGAAGCGCTGGCGGTTAACTCCGACGGCAGCCGCTTGTATGTGGCCAATGCAATCAGCGATGCCGTTGCCGTGATCGACACCAGGAAGCTGACGTCGAGGGCAGCCCGCCAGGGGATGGTGGAACCCATCGGCTTTGTGCCCACGGAGTGGATGCCCATGTCGATGGCCTTTCTTCCCTCGTCCAACGGCGGAAAGCTTTATGTAGCGACGGCAAAGGGGAAGGGAACCGGCCCGAACAACTTTCCGCAGCGCGTGGCCGGGACGAGCCGGGCCCAAGGGAAGACTACCTATATCGCGACGTTAGTCTATGGCTCTCTGGCCGTGCTGGATGCGGCTGAGGTCGAGCAGAACCTGCCCCAATGGACCTCGGCGGTGCTGGAATCCAACCGGATGAAGGCTGCCGAAGAGAAGATCGCTTTTGCGGGCGGCGCAGAGAACCCGATCAAGCATGTAATTTATATCATCAAGGAGAACCGGACTTACGATCAGATATTAGGCGATCTAACTCAGGACGGAAAGCCGGTGGGCAACGGCGACCCCGGCCTGACCATGTACGGCGCGGCAGTTACCCCCAACCTGCACAAGCTGGCATTGCAGTTCGGCGTGCTCGATAACTTTTTCGATTCCGGCGAGGTGTCGGGCGATGGACACGTCTGGTCCACGGCGGCCACCGGCACGGATTATCTGGAAAAGAGCTGGCAGCAGAATTATCGCGGGGGCCAGCGCAGTTACGATTACGAAGGCGTGGTGGCCGAGGGCTATCCGCTGCTACAGAAGATTCCCGACGTGAACGAGCCGGCCAGCGGCTATCTGTGGGGCAACCTGGCCGCCCACGGCAAAACTTACTACCACTTCGCCGAATTCATTTCGACAACCTTTTGCAACGAGATAAAGACCGTGAATCCGCAACAGGGGCCGATGCTGGCCGGCGGCAACTGCGCCCGCAAGGCCGTTGCTCCCGGCGAGGCGATGCCCGCGGAGTGGGGCGGCGGCGTGAACAAGTGGGCCTGGCCGATTCCGCTGATCGCGACGAATATCGCCACCAAGCCGGAGTTGGTGGGCCACTTTGCTCCCGAGTCGCCGGACTTCAACCTGGCAGTTCCCGACCAGGTGCGGGTTGAGATTTTTCTGCGGCATTTGAAAGGGTGGGTTGCAGACAAGGAACAGGGCAAAGACACCATGCCGAACTTCATCCTGCTGCGGCTGCCCGACGATCACACCGCGGGCACGCGGCCCGGCGGACCTACGCCCAAGTCCTCCGTAGCCGATAACGATCTGGCGGTTGGCCGCGCGGTCGAGGCCATTAGCCACTCGCCATTCTGGGATTCGACGGCCTTCTTCATCTTGGAAGACGACGCACAGAATGGCGGCGACCACGTGGACGCGCACCGCAGCCTGGCAGTGGTGGTCAGCAAGTATGCTCCGCACACCGCCAATGGCGCGTCGTTTACCGCCGGGGCTCCGTTCGTGGACAGCCGGTTCTACTCGACCGTGAGCGTGATCCGCACCATGGAGACGCTGCTTGGGCTGCCTCCGATGAACAACAACGACGCCTTCAGTTCGATGATTTCTACGCTCTTCACCGGCCCCGGCGACCAACCCGCCTATGCGGCCGACTACTCCAACCGCGACAACAACCTGATCTACACGGCCAACGTGAAGACGGCTCCCGGCGCGAAAGAAAGCATGAAGATGGACTTCCGCCACGCCGACCACGCTCCCGCACAGAAGCTGAACGTGATTCTGTGGAAGGATGCGATGGGCGGCGCCGCTGTTCCCGCCATGATTACCGAACGCAGCAAGAAGACCACGAAGGACGATGACGATTAGCAATACTGCTCCAAAGGAATGCACCACCAAAAAGCTGTCATCCTGAGCGAGCACAGCGAATCAAAGGATCTGCGGATCGCCTTTTTCTGGCGAAAGGGTGGGAAACCATAAACATCAAACCGATCCGCTCATCCGCCGTTTACACTATCCGCATGACAAAGCGCATCGGGATTCATCTGGGCACAACGGGCGGCGCATCCAACGCCGTCGAGCGGGCGCGGGAGATTGGCGCCAACACCTTTCAGATTTTTTCGTCCAGCCCGCGCATGTGGCGCGCGCCCAAGGTTGACCCCAAACAGGCCGCGCGAATGCGAGAGTTGCGCGCCAAACTGGACGTGGGGCCGCTGGTGATCCATACGAGCTACTTGGTCAACGTGTGCAGCCAGTCGGACGAGGTGCGCGAGAAGAGCGTTGTCGCGTTTCGCGGAGAGATTGAGCGGGCGCTGGCGCTGGGGGCCGAGTACCTGGTGCTGCATCCAGGCTCGTGGAAGGGACTGACGCGCGACGAAGGCCTGAAACTGGCCGCCGACTCCATCGCTCGCGCCATCGACGGCCTGCCGTGGCAGGGGACGCCGTTTCATATTCTCATTGAAAACACTGCGGGAGCGGAATTTTCCCTGGGCGGCAGCTTTGAGCAGGTGGCAGAACTGGTGGAGCGGCTGAAGATTTCAGCGCCGATGGGCGTCTGCCTGGATACCTGCCACACCCATGTGGCCGGCTACGACCTGGTCAGCGCCGAGGGCTATGAGCAAACCGTGGCCAAGGCCGCCGCAACCGTCGGGTTAGGCGCAGTGCGCGTATGGCACATGAACGACGCCAAGGCCGCGCGCGGCTCCAAGCTAGACCGGCACGAGCAGATCGGAAAGGGAACCATGGGCCTGGAACCTTTCCGGCGGTTGCTGAACGACGAGCGCTTCGCCCACGCCGCCTTTATCGCCGAAACTCCGGTGGACGAGCCCGGCGACGAGGAGCGGAATGTGCGCGTGCTCAAGAGCCTGGTGGAATAAATTGTCAACAAAAGGCCTTGTTTTTTAGCTCGTCTGGCGTAACACTGTGTGCGTCGCAGTTATTTGCCTGGAAGGACGAGTTATGAGCGCAAGCTGCTATCGGACTTTGGCTGCATTTATAGTTGCCGCGATGACGCTGCCGGTGTTGGGGCAAACTGGCGCAAGCGGCCAAACCGCACCCTGTGAAGTTACGCCCGCCAAGCGCCAGCCGCAGCCTTATACGGCGGAGTTCAAGATCACCCATGTGCAGACGCTGAGCAATGGAACGACGATTACCAGCGAATCCACGAGAGTGCAGGCGTTGGACTCGCAGGGGCGTTCCATGAGCACTACCACATCGATTCAGCCATATGGCGATCGGACACCCACGACCTCGGCATTCAGTCAAGACCCGGTGGCGGGAACCCACACCACATGGACTTCGTTGACCAAGAAGGCATCCATCGTGAAGCTGCCTCCAGAAGATCGGCGCCATGGATGTTGGCAATCCCCATCCGGACATTTCAGAATTTCTTACCCTGCCGCGAGACCGAGCGGGACTGCTGCTCAGAGTGACGCATCCAAAAAAGTTCCAGCAACCGCAGCAGCGCGTACGGTCACAAGGCCGGTGAGTGAAGTCCTGGGCACGATGACGATCCAGGGTGTTGAGGCGCGCGGCCAGCGATGGACGACGACCACTCCCGTGGGCGAAATAGGCAATGACCAGCCGCTGGTGAGCACCCAAGAGACTTGGACTGCGCCAAGACTGGGGACGGTGCGCAGAGTGAGCGACGATCCTCGGATGGGTAAGGATACTGATGAACTGGTCAAACTGGACCAGGGCGAACCGGACCCGGCGCTCTTCCAGCCTCCGGAGGGCTACGAGGTGGTGGCTGAGGAGATGGTTCCCTGCAAGGAATAGGCAAGGAACCCGCCGCAGGTGTCTCCCGTTTACACTGAATAAGATATGGCGGAAGAGAACGAACTGCGTTACGACCCCTCGGCGATTGAACCCAAATGGCAGCAGCGGTGGGCAGCGGACCCCACAATGTATGCGGCGGAGCCCGCATCCTGCGGCAAACCCAAGTATTACGTGCTGGAGATGCTGCCCTATCCCAGCGGCCAGTTGCACATGGGGCACGTGCGCAACTACTCGATTGGCGACGCGCTGGCCCGGCACATGTGGATGCGCGGCTACAACGTGCTGCACCCCATGGGCTGGGACGCCTTCGGCCTGCCGGCTGAGAACGCCGCGCTCAAGCACAATACCCCTCCGCGCGAGTGGACGCAGGCAAACATAGCCGCCATGAAGCGGCAGATGGAGCGGCTAGGCCTGGGCTACGACTGGGCCACGGAAGTGACCACCTGCCTGCCCGAGTACTACCGCTGGAACCAGTGGTTCTTCCTGCGCATGTATGAGAAGGGCCTGGTCTATCGCAAGAAAAGCAAGGTGAACTGGTGCCCGGTGTGCGCCACTGTGCTGGCCAATGAGCAGGTGGTGGATGGCTGCTGCTGGCGGCACGAAACCACACTCGTGGAGCAGCGCGACCTGGTGCAGTGGTTCTATCGCATCACCGCTTACGCGCAGGAACTGCTGGACGGCCTGGACAAGCTGGACGGCTGGCCGGAAAAAGTGCGCACCATGCAGCGCAACTGGATCGGGCGCAGCGAAGGGACGGAGGTGGATTTCTTCCTGGACGGAAACGCAGGTCCTTCGACTCCGTTTGGCGCAAAGAACGCGCCTAGCTCCGCTCAGGATGACAAATCTGTGCGCATTCGCGTCTTTACGACACGCGTAGACACGATCTTTGGCGCGACCAGCGTGCAGTTGGCGCCGCAACATGCGCTGGTGGCGGAGTTTACCGCCGTCAATCCCGAACTGAAGACGCAGGTGGACGAACTGCTGGAGCAGCAGAAGAAGGCTCGCGAGGCCGGCGACCTGGGCGCGATTGAAAAGCACGGCATCCCCACCGGGCGCTTTGCCATCAACCCCTACAACGGCGAGCGCGTGCCCATCTGGGTGGCCAATTACATTCTGGCCGACTACGGAACGGGCGCCATCATGAGCGTTCCGGGGCACGATGAGCGCGACTTCGAGTTCGCCACCAAATACGGCTTGCCGATTGTGCAGGTAATCAAGCCGGCGGACGCGGCTACAGACGAAACACTGCCCTTCTGTTCCGAAGACGGCGTGCTGGTCAACTCCGGCGAATACGACGGGATGAGTTGCGTGGATGCGGAGAAAAAGCTCCAGGAGATTGCCGCAGCCGGAAAGTTTGGCGAGGCGAAGGTCACCTTCCGCCTGAAGGATTGGGGCGTGAGCCGGCAACGCTACTGGGGCACGCCCATCCCCATGATTCACTGCGAAAAGGATGGCCTGGTTCAGGTGCCGGACGAGCAGTTACCGGTGGTGCTGCCGCCGCAGATTGAGATCACGCAGCAGGGCGGTTCGCCCTTGAGCCGCGCGCCGGAGTTCCTCAATACCACCTGCCCCAAGTGCGGCGGGCCGGCCAAGCGCGAAACCGACACGATGGACACGTTTGTCGATTCGAGCTGGTACTTCTATCGCTATACCGACGCGAAGAACGCGAATGCGCCCTTCGATCCAGCGACCGCGCAATACTGGTTCCCCATCGACCAGTACATCGGCGGCGTGGAGCACGCCATTCTGCACCTGATCTACTCGCGTTTCTGGACCAAGGTGATGCGCGATCTGGGCCTGATTGTCAACGACGAGCCGGCGCGGCGGCTGTTTACGCAGGGCATGGTGATCAAGGACGGGTCGAAGATGTCCAAGTCCAAGGGCAACGTGGTTTCGCCCGACGATATGGTGGCCCGCTATGGCGCCGACGCCACGAGGATGTACGCGCTCTTTGCCGCGCCTCCGGATAGAGATCTGGACTGGCAGGAGGACGGCGTGGCCGGGGTGAGCCGCTTCCTGGCTCGCGTCTGGCGGTTGGCGACGAAGTATGCGCCACTAGCACGGGCTGGGCGCGGACAAAAGATGGAAGCCCCCACGGGGCTCTCACTCAAGCTGCTGCGCAAGCTGCACCAGACCATCGCCAAAATCACGCAGGACTTCGAGGGCCGCTGGCACTTCAATACCTGCGTGGCGGCCATCATGGAACTGGTGAACGATCTGCAAGGCGCAGACGCGCAATTGGCGGCGGGCGAGGTCAGTGCGCCGGTCATGCTGGAACTGTTGCGCTCGCTGGTGCTGCTGCTGGCCCCGTTTGCTCCATACCTTGCCGCGGAACTGTGGGAGGAACTGGGCGAAGAGGGCTCAGTGCTGCGCGCTTCCTGGCCCGCAAGCGATCCCGAGTTGGCCAAGGAAGACGAGCTGGAGATTCCGGTGCAGATCAACGGCAAGCTGGTGACGGTGGTGCGTGTGGCTGCCGATGCAGCGCCCAAAGCGATCGAGGCGGCGGCGCTGGCCGATGAAAAAGTCCAGTTGCGGACGGCGGGCAAAACCGTGGCAAAGGTGATCGTAGTACCGCGCAAGCTGGTGAACCTGGTGGTGAGGTAGCATGAGCGCGCCGCTGCGCGGAGCCCAGTCGCTGGTCGGCCAGATGGGCTGGGTCTTTGCGCGGCCGTCGCTCACCGCCATTGAGGTGGCTTGGCGCTGGATCTTTGGCGTTCCGCTGCTCGCCGTCTGCTGGATGCAGGTGCGGCAGATCCTCGCTGCGCTTCCGCTGGAGTCCGCGGGAGTGACAGCCATCGATCCGCAAAACCCGTGGGTGGCGGCGGTGCAGCTTGCCCATGCGTGGTCGCTCTATCAACCGCTCTGGGTGTCAGTGCTGCGCTGGCTGTTGCCTGTCGCCGTGCTGGCCTGGGTGGTCATCTCCGGGCTGGGCCGTAGCCTTCTTTTGAAAAGGCTGGAGCCTCGGCTGGCCATGCGGCCCGCCGCAATGATTGTCCTCCAGGCCGCGTGGCTGGCTCTGCTGGGCGCGGCCTGCTGGGGATGGTTCCGCTGCATTCAGTGGGTTGCGGCCACGCATATCGCTGACACCGGAGAACCGGACCTGATCGGTTACTCCATGTGGGCCATCTTCCTCACGCTGGGATTCTTCACGGCGTTTGCGCTAGTCAGTTGGGCGCTGTCGATTGCGCCGCTGGTGATGCTGCTTGAAGATTGCACTGCGGCTCAAGCCCTGGCGCGCAGCTTGCGGCTGGGAAAACCCTTCACCGGCAAGCTGATGGAGATCAACCTGGTGATGGGCATTGTGAAGCTGGCGCTGATGGTGCTGGCCATGGTGCTATCAGCCGCGCCGCTGCCTTTCAGTGACCAGCTCGGCCCCGACGCCATGCACTGCGTTTGGCTGCTGGCTACGCTCTTCTATCTGGTGGCCAACGATTACTTTCAGGTGGTGCGGCTCAAGGGCTTTGTGGAGTTTTGGAAGATGTTTCGCGGGCCGGAAGCAGGTGGGTCGGCAAATTAGCTGAATCCCAGGTCTGAAAATCCAGACCTGGGGCATCCAGCTCGCTGATTATTTGCCGTCCGCCTGTGTGCTCTTGATGAAGGCGGCTACGCGGTCATGGAGCTGTTTGAGGCTCTCATCGCGGACGTAGACCATGTGGCCGGACTCGTACCAGTCGTACTCGATGTTCTTGGCCAGAGACTGCGGAATGGGCAGATGCTTCTCCTCGTACTCGGCCGCAAAAAATGGAGTGGCCAGGTCGTAGTAGCCGCCGTTGACCATGATCCTCAGCCGTGGATTGGTCTTCATGGCTTCGGCCAGATCGGTGCTCACGTTGAGGCTGATCGGATTGCCGTGATGGACGTAATCCCAATGAGCGCCTCCGAATTGTGCCGAGGACAGATAGGTTTGGCCTTCCCCATACTTCAGATCGCGGCGCACGTAGTCGTTGAAGAGCGCGACGTAGGCTGACGAGATGGCAGAGCTTTGCGGGTCGTACTCCGCCTCTTCGCTCAAGGGATTGAGGTTGGGGCCTGAGAAGCGCGTATCGAGCCGGCCGGTGGTCAGGTTTTCGTCGTCCTGCAGGGTCTTCTCGAACTCGCCTCCGTTGACGCGCAAATTGGCTTTGAGCAGATAAGCCAACGGCAGACCGGTATATTCATGCAGCTTCTCGGCGACTGACTGCTTCTCAGCGGCTGTCAGGTCGGTGCCCAGGGCCAGTGCGTGCGAGTAAGGGCCCATGGCGAAGTCTTCCACATCCTTGAGGAACGGTTCCAGAGCGGCAGGCTGCTGGGGCAGCTTCTTGTGATACCAGGCCGTGGCCGCATAAGTCGGCAACGCCAGCACATAAGGCAGGTCCACGCCGGGGTTGCCGCTGGGGCCGTCGATGTCAGAGGTGAAGTTGAAGATCTGCGAGAGCAGAATGATGCCGTTCAGGTCAATATCCTTGTGGTTCTGGAGGATGTTGGACAAGACAGCGGAGCGGGTGGTGCCGTAGCTCTCGCCGAAGATGTATTTGGGCGAATTCCAGCGATTGTATTTGGTGATGAAGCGGGCGATGAAGCGCGCAAATGCGTTGGCGTCTTCATCCACGCCCCAGAAGGCCTTGTCGGCATCCTTGCCGATGAGGCGGCCAAAGCCGGTGCCGGGCATGTCGATGAAGACCAGGTCGCTGGTGTCGAGCAGGGAGTAGGCGTTGTCGACCAGCTTGTAGGGAGCGGCGGGCTGGTGCTGGTCGCCGTCCGTGACCACGTGCTTGGGGCCGAGCGAACCCATGTGCAGCCAGACGGTAGAGCTGCCGGGACCGCCGTTATAGAAGAAGGTAATGGGGCGGTCTTCGGCCTTCGCGTCCTTCTTCAAGTAGGCCACGTAAAAGATGCGTGCAAAAGGGCTTGCGTCTTTGGGCTCCTTGGGCTCCGCGAGCGCGAGCTGGCTGCCGGGCTGCGGCTTTCCGTCCACGCCGAGCTGCGCATCCTGTACGTCGGTGGCGCCCACGGTGAGCGTGCCAGCGATGGCCGTGTAGGCGATGTGCTGCCCGCCCACGTCCACGGCGCCCTGGGTGGTGACTTCGGCGGGCGGAGCCTTTTCGGCGGCTTTCTCTGCGGCGACTGCGGGCTTGGCGGCAGCGGCGTCTTCCTGAGCGCGGAGGACGATAGGCAGAGAGAGCAGAGAGGCAGCAAGCAAGGCTAGTGGCAGGCGGTGCAAAAGGCGCATTGGTGAGTCTCCGGAAAGAAAGTCGGTGGAAGAGTCAGTATAGAACTTGAGTTGCGGGCTCCGTGGCCTTGGCTATTTCTGCGGCTTGTCGAACGGCTGCTTGTCGGTGATGCGCGGACGGTTCTCGGCTTGTAACTCCCTGGCCACCTGCTCTACTTCGCGGAAGACGCGCAGCAGGTTGCCGCCGAGAATCTTGCGGCAGTCTCCGGCGGAGTAGCCGCGGGCCATCAGCGCCGCGGTGATCTTGGGCAGGTCGGCGGCGGAGTCCAGGCCCTCGGACAACTGGCCGTTGACGCCGTCGAACTCCGAGCCCAGGCCCACGTGCTCCACTCCAGCCACCTTGGCGATGTGGTCAATGTGATCGATGAGGACCGAAAGCGGCGGACGAGGGATGCGGTCGGCATACTGGCGCTGAATTGTTTCGATCTCGGCCTGGGTCGCTCCGCGGCCTTCGGCTTTGGCCCGGGCTTTCAAGTCTTCGACGGCCTTCTTGGTTTCGGGTTCGAGGGCCTTTTGAGCGTTGCGGTAGGATTGCGACAAATTGCCGGAGTAGAAGCTGACCTGAACCACGCCGCCTTTGGAACCGGGACCGCCGGAGTTGGCTATGGCGCGCAGCATATCGTCGGTCATGTTGCGAGGGGCGTCGCACAGCGCGCGGGCAGACGAGTTGGAGGCGATGATCGGCGCGCGGGTGATGATCAGCGTGCGAAAGAAGGTGCGGTCTGAGGCGCCCGAAATATCCACCATCATGCCCAGGCGGTTCATCTCGTAGACCACGTCTTTGCCGAACTCGCTGAGGCCCTCCTTGGTGTGGAGGATGGCTTTGTCGTCGATGTCGCCGGAGCTGTCGGCCCAGCCGTTGGAGTTGGTCCAGGTGAGGCTCATCGACCGGACGCCGAGCGAGTAGTACTGGCGCAGCAGGGCCAGAGAATCCTCGATCGAGTCGCCTCCCTCGATGCTCAACAGAGCCGCGAACTTATGATCCTGATGGGCCTGTTCGATGCCGGCCGGGGTGGTGACAAACTCGATCTCTTTGGGGCGCCGGGCCGCCTGCTCTTTGACGCTGTCGATCAACTCCAGCATTCGGTGGGCGTACTGGCCCTTGTAGAGCGTGGGATCGGCTCGAACGGAGAAGAATTCGGCGGCCAGGTTGCCTTGGCGGATGGAGTCGAGATTGAGATTGCCGCCGCCGAGCGGATCGGCGAGGTCAAAGTGCTCATCGACAAAGCGCTGCGCGGAGTCTGCGTGGGCGTCGATAACGAGGGCGGACTTATGAACCTGTTGCGGCGTCAAGGCGGCGATGGCAGTTCTTGCGGTCGTCTTCGGGGATGGCCCGGCTGTGGTTTGGGCGCATAGCAGGGCCGGAATGGCAAGCAGCAGGAAGAGCAGCGAGGCATGTGTGCGCATAGGCTTGGCGTCAGTATAGAACGGCCAAGGCGGAAGATAAGCAAGTTATAGCGCCGAGTCTTCATCCGCGGCGGAACCGGCAGAGTGAAAATCCGCATCGAGGGGACATCCGGTGCAGTGGGCCGTCCTGCCGCAGTGCGCCTTGCCCACGGCCACAGTCAAGGCGTGAAACTCATTGAAGAGCCGGGCTTGACTCGCGGCGGAATCCGCGGCGAAGGCCTGGCGGGTGAGCTGGACCAGAGACTCATATCCCTTGCGGTCGCGGCCGGGCGGGGGCGTCAAGAGCCGGTGCCGTTCGGCGATGCGGCGCAGATATTCGTCGGCCACGGGAACGGGATGGCCTAGTGCGTAAAGCAGAATGGCGTCGGCGGTCTCAGGGCCTATGCCGGGCAAAGCCAACAGGCGCCGCCGCAGGGTGCTTGTTTCAGCGGCGGCGAGCCTATCGAGCGAACCGGCAAATTCTCCGTCCAGCATGGCCACAAACGCCTTCAGCGCCGGCGCCTTGCGGGTGTGAAAGCCGCTGGGGCGAATCAGATTCTGCAGGTCTTCACGGTCGAGTGAGCGCAGGCCGTCGATAGTCAGCGCCCCGGCATCACGAAGATTGGCCAGTGAGCGTTCGACGGCTTTCCAGACGGTGTTCTGGGTGAGGTAGGCGCCGAGAATCACTTCAAAGGGAGTCTTGGCCGGCCACCAGTGCTGGGGGCCGTAAGCCTCGGCAAGGCGATCGTGCATGGCGCGCATGCGCACGGCGGACGTGGGCCGGGGGGCGGGATTCACGGCAGGGAATTCTCGTCGGGCGGTGATTGAAGTTGAATTTTCCACTCCAGCACACGGGCGCGCGCGGCGGCGGCTTCGGCCTGGGGCACGTGGCCGGCGTGCTGTAGGCAGATGGAAAGCGCCGTGTGGGCGAGTGGGTCGCCGGGCGTGAGCGCGGTCAGCGCCAGCGCCGCGCCAATGGATTGTTCGAGATGGCCCGCGTCGCGCAGGGCGCGAATAAGCCCGTGGTGCGCCTCGATGTGCGCCGGGTCGGCCGCGATGGCGGCACGAAATGCCTGGGCCGCTGCGGCAGGCGAGCCGGCAGCGAGCAGGTCGAGGCCACGCTGGCTGAGCGATTCGGCGGTGGGCTGGTTGGTTGCGGTCACGGCTATCTTTAGGATAATGGCTGTGCCGTTCCGATGCTTCCCGCGCGGAGCGGAACGTGCCGGGAGGCCAAAATGAAATGTCACACGGAGTATCTGTTTTTTGAAACGCACAAGCGGCGTGAGATGGTTCACATTACGGACGAGGTGGAGCAGATTGTGCGGCGCAGCGGGGTGAAGGATGGTCTTTGCTTCGTGTCGCCGATGCACATCACGGCGGCCGTGTATGTGAACGACCTGGAAAGCGGGTTGATCGAGGACATCGGCAAGTGGCTGGAGGAACTGGCTCCGGCGCGGCCTGACTACAAACACCACCGTACCGGCGAAGACAATGGCGACGCGCACTTGAAGTCGCTGCTGCTGCACCATGAAACCACGCTTCCGGTGACCAACGGCAAGCTGGACCTGGGCACCTGGCAGCGCGTCTTCTATGCCGAGTTTGACGGGCAGCGCCGCAAGCGCGTGATCGTAAAGGTGCTCGGCGTGGAGTAGGGAAAGCGGAGTTAGCGTAGATTGAAGCCGCAGTTTGCGCCGTTGCTAGCCCCGCTCAGTCATCGGTGATCTTGCGCCAGCCGCCGGTTGAGTGCGCGGATGCGGGCGCGGAGAGATCGATCCGGCTGCGGGGCAGGACGACCAGATCGACGCGGCGGTTTTCCGCGCGGCCATCCGCTGTTGAATTGCTGGCCACGGGGTGAAACTCGGCATAGCCTGCGGCCGAGAGCCGGTCGGCGGGCATGGCCTTCAGGTCGAGAAAGATCCGGGCGATGCGCGTGGCGCGGGCCGATGAGAGTTCCCAGTTCGAGTCGAATTCGGCGGTGTGGATGGGAATGTTATCGGTGTGCCCCTCGATGCGCAGGTCATAGGGTGTTTGGCCCAGCTTTTCGGCGATCTGGCGCAGTGTAGGGAGCGTCTCCGGGCGTGGGTTGGCCGATCCGGAACTGAAGAACCCAGCCTCGCGCAGGCTGATGACCAGCCCGTCGCGGCCCATCTGGATGGAAACGGTGTGCTGGGCGACCTGGTTTGAGAGCGTCTGCTGCAACTCCTTGCGGATGTTGTCTAGATCCTCTTTGACCTTGGCGGGCGCCAGCACATCCTCTCCCATCACGATATTCATCGGTATCACCGGCTTTTCGGTTGCGTCGGTGCCGCTCTTGGCGCTGTCTGGCCGGCGCCTCGCGTCGGGAAAAATTCCCAGTGCGCGGAATGCGGAGTCGATGGACTCGGAGACCTGCATCTGCTTCTTCTTATCGGCTTGCGATGAAGCGTAGAGAACCACAAAAAAAGCGAACAGCAGCGTCATGAAGTCGGCATACGAGACCAGCCAGCGCTCCTGGCTGACATGGCTCTTGCGCGGGGGGCGGCTCATGCCGCTCGTTCTTTCTTGTCGCGGCTGGACTCATCGACAAAGCCGGCCAGCTTGACCTCTAGCATGCGCGGGTTCATGCCTTCCATGATCGAGACCACGCCTTCCAAAAGCATTTCGCGGCACTGGTGCTCCTCGCGTAAGCGGATGCGCATCTTGCCGGCGAGAGGCAGAAAGAAGAGATTGGCGATGCCCACCCCGTAGATGGTGGCAACAAAGGCCACGGCGATTCCTTTGCCCACTTCCTGAATATTGTCCAGATGCTGCATCACCTGAATCAGCCCCAACACCGCGCCGAGGATGCCGATGGTGGGCGAAAATCCGCCAGCCGACTCAAAGACCGCCGGGAGCCGCTCTTCGCTTTCCGCGGTGGAGTCCAGGCTCACCCGCATGATCTTGCGCAGTTCGCTGGGCTCCGTGCCATCCACGGCCAGCATCAGCGATTGCTTGAGATACGGATCCTGGATGGTCGCGAGATCGCTGTCCAGAGAGACAACGCCGTTGCGGCGGGCCTTGTTGGCGAAGGAAACCAGCAGGCGGATGAGCTGATCGTTGTGTTTGCGCGGCGCGGCAAAGACGTGCCCCAGGCTGCGGAATGCGGCCGCGACCGTGGTGAGCGGGAACTGGAGCAGCACCGCGCCCATGGTGCCTCCAAAAACAATCATGGCCGCAGTCGGCTGCAAAATCTGGCCCAGGTTGCCGCCTTCGATCAGCAGCCCGGCCACAATGCCGGCGACGGCCAATAAGACTCCGCCAATACTCGCCTTATCCATGAGCTGCTCCTCCAAAATCCGGGTGCGGAGACGCCGGGTCCATCTATCAGCGGTCGCGTGCCGAGTCTCGCTCGGCAGATTTTGGCGCGGGGCCGGGTTGGCCTGAAACGTCGAGGCTGGCAATGGAGACAACGCGCTGCAAGTCGCCGTAGGAGGGCAGGCGCCGGGCCACGCCGGCCAGCAGGCGGGCGCGGTAGGCAAGCACTCGCTCGGTCACCTCGGCGCATTCTTCGCGCACAATCAGCTTTTCTCCGTTGATAAGAGTCAGCATGGTATCCGGAGAGGCCTCCGCGGTCTTTATCAAATCGCTGTTCAGCACGATTGGAGTGCCATTCAGCCTTGTAAGTTCAATCATGGTCCAGCTTGCCCTCCTTATGCTCTTCCATCTATATCGGCAGTCCTTGCAAAAGGATGATTCGAAGGCTATTTGCCAAGCGCATTGCGAAAAATCATAAAGTGTTTTCGAGGGTTGCCGATGAAGGCAGTGGGAAACGTGGTTCCTTTCGCAAGGTGACCCGGGGCAGGCGAGTGAACATCCTTCCGCCCGTCTCCGGTCAGGCACCCGAAGCTGGGAACCCAGAATTCACTTCAACACGAGGAGAATCGATATGTCTTTGGGTGTCTTGAACAACATCTCTGCAATCTACGCGCAGAATAACCTGAACAATACGCAGGCTTCTCTGTCCAAAACTCTTCAACAGTTGTCCTCCGGATCGCGCATCAACTCCGGCGCGGACGACGCAGCCGGCCTATCCCTGGCAAATGATTTGCAGGCATCTTCCACAGCGCTTTCGCAGTCCTCGTCCAATGCGAGTGAAGGCGTTGACATGCTGCAGGTGGCGGATGGGGCTCTTTCGCAGGTCACCACGTTGCTCAACCGCGCGGTTACATTGGCCACTGAGGCTTCCAACGGCACGCTGAATTCGGCTCAGGTAACGGCGGCCAATTCCGAGTACACAAACATCCTGACTGAAATCGGCAACATCAACACCAACACCGAATACAACGGAATTGCGGTATTCGGCGCGACGGCAAAGTCCGTCTATACCTCGGACGGCACCACGTCCCAAACAAATGACGCTACCATTGGTTCGACTGTTTCTGCCACCACGGATCTTGGATTGACCGCAGCGGGCTTTACTACCGCAGCGACTGCGCAGAGTGAGCTTGCGCTGATTACCACAGCAATCGGCACCGTTGCCACTGACCGCGGCACGGCTGGCGCCGACATCAACACGCTGCAGGCGGTTTCAAATGTCATGAGCACAGAGAGCACCAACACGCTTTCTGCCGAAAACGACGTGACGGCCACCGATTACGGTCAAGCCACTTCGGACATGTCCAAGTACCAGATCCTTAGCCAGACCGGCATTGCCGCTCTTTCCCAGGCCAACCAATCGCAGCAGTTAATTACCAAGTTGCTCCAGTAACTCGCGGAGCATGAACCTTCAACAGGAGCGAAACGGGGAAGGCTGCGAAACAGCGGCCTTCCCCGTTTCCATTTGCCAGCGAGTGCGTGCTCCCTTGGGAATTCTTAATTCTCAATGTTGCGGCATGGCTATTGATCTGATGTTGAACTATCTGGGAGGAAGCGTATGGGTTCTGTGGGCTTGAGTTTTGGCTCCGCCACCAGCGGCGCAGGCTTCAATGTATCCAGCACGGTGAGCGAGATCGTCACCAATCTGCAAGCGGTGGAGACGCCCTGGAAGACTCAGTTGACCAGCCTCGAGAGCCAGGATACGGCGCTTTCCAGCCTGGGAACCCAGATTTCCACGCTTTCTACCGATCTCCAGAACCTGACCGATTTCAGCGGCACAATGGCGGATAAGACCGGGTCCAGCTCCGACACGAATGTGCTGACCTTGACCTCGGCCAGCGCGTCATCCGTGGCTGGAACGCATACGATCGTGGTCCAAAACCTCGCCCAGACATCCAGCGCGGCGTCGGATGCGGTAGGCGCTTCGGATACGCTCACCGGCGGCATCACCTTCAAAGTGGGGAGTGGAGCGTGGCAGACGGTCAATGTCGGTGATAGTTCCACTGCGGCAACGCTCTCCGGACTCTCCTCGGCGATCAACAGCGCGGACCTGGGCGTAACCGCGAGTGTGCTGACCAATGCGGATGGCACGGAGCGGCTCTCGCTGGTAAGCCAGACCGGCGGCTCCGCCGGTCAAATCACGATTGCTAACTCGACCAACAACTCCAGCAGCCCGACAACTCTTGCTGACTCCACCACTGCCGACAACAACACGGGACTGGGCCTGACGGTTGTTCAGCCGGGCACGGATGCCAATTTTACGGTGGACGGAGTTGCGCTTACGAGTGCTACAAACACTGTCGCCAACGCCATTCCTGGAGTGACCTTTCAGTTGCTCTCGACAGGCAGTTCGAGTTCCAGTTCCAGCCCGGAAAGCGTCGAGGTGGTGATCGACAACGATACATCGAGCATCGAGAACGCCATCAACACTTTCGTGACCGACTACAACACTACGATGAAGGCGATCAATGCCCAGGAGGGGAAGGATTCGTCGGGCAATCCGGAGCCGTTGTACGGCACCTCCGTCCTGGCCCAGTTACAGCAGGGGTTGTTATCGGCAGTTAGTTCTTCTTTTGGTACAAACACGATCAATTCTTTGATCTCTCTCGGAATCTCGGCCAGTTCGTCTGACGATGGCACCATAAGTCTCGATGCCGATACGCTGAGCAGTGCGCTGAATAACAACTTTGCCCAGGTCGTCTCACTCTTCCAGAATACGTCCAGCTTTGGCTTGACCTTTACGAATACGTTGAACGGGCTGGGCAACAGTAGCGGTTCGGATGGCGCGATCAGCCTGGCCCTCAGCGAGGATAGCAGCCAGGAATCGACTCTGAATGACAACGTCTCCAAACAAGAGGCGCTGATTTCAACCCAGAAGTCAAGTTTGACCACGGAACTGAACTCGGCAAACCAGATTCTACAGGGCATTCCGGAGCAGATGCAGGAAGTTAACGAGATGTACAGTGCGATCACCGGCTACGGCACATCCCAGAACGGATAAGGAGCGTCAGCATGGACCTGTACCAGACCCGCGCCATCGAGGGATATTCGGGCGTGGAACTTACCGTGGCACTCTACGACGGCATCATCCGATTCATGCATCATGCCATCGACGCGGCAGAGCGCGGAGACATCGACCAGCGCCGGGCAGCGGTCAAGCGCGCCATGGACATAGTGATCCATTTGCAGGCGACTCTGCAAATGGACATAGGCGGAAAGCCGGCAGGGGCGCTGTCGGAGTTTTATACAGCCATGTTTGCACTCATGCTGCAAGGGTCGCAGGCAAACTCCAGGGAGAAGTTTGAGCACGTGATCGGCTGTGTGCGGAATGTGCGCGACGCCTGGCGGCAGGTGGCCAGGGATCCTGAAGTCCTTTCATCTCCTCCGCAGCTATCCTCTCTATCTTCCGGTCGCATGCAGCAGAGCTTTGAAGGCGCCGAATTTGGCGTGGATGCCGCCGGCTCAAACTGGAATGCGTGAGCGGACCTATCCCGCTACAGTAAGTTCCTCTTCGAGCTGTTGTTTCTGGTAGAGACCGGCGTAGTAGCCATCCAGAGCCAGCAGTTCATCGTGCCGGCCCAACTCCACAATCCTGCCGTGGGCCAGCACCGCGATCCGGTCCGCATGGCGCACGGTTGAGACGCGGTGCGAGATCAGAATCGTGGTCGAGCTTGAGGTATAGTCGCGCAGCCCGCCCAGAATGCGCTCTTCGGTGTAGGTGTCCACGCTGGCCAATGCATCGTCGAGGATCAGAATGGCCGGCCGCCGCAGCAGGGCGCGGGCAATGGCCGAGCGCTGTTTTTGGCCGCCAGAGAGCGTGACGCCGCGCTCGCCCACCATGGTCTCAAAGCCTTGCGGAAACTCTTCGAATTCCTTGCTAATATGGGCGGCTTCGGCAGCCTTCAGCAGGTCTTCCGCGCCGGCCTGGGGCGCGCCAAAGGCCAGGTTTTCGCGGATCGTCTCACTGAAAAGAAATGTCTCCTGCGGAACCATGCCGATATTGCGCCGCAACACGGCAAGCGGGTAGTCGCGCACCGGCCGTCCGTCGATCAGCAGCGCCCCCTCGGGCGCTTCATAGAGTCGCGAGAGCAGGTTCACCAGCGTGGACTTGCCCGATCCGGTGGGCCCGACAATAGCCAGGCTTGAGCCGGCGGGAATGTGCAGCGAGATGTCGCGCAGAACTTCGGTTTCGCCGTAGTTGAAGTTGAGATGGAGGAATTCGATCTCGCCCTGGAGCACCGCATCCGCTGGAATCGCTGGGTCGGCGGCGCTGTCGTCGATAGCCGGCTCCGCGCGCAGCAGTTCATCGATGCGCTGGATTGAAGCGGTGCCGCGCTGGAAGAGATTCACCACCCAGCCCACGGCGATGATCGGGAAGGTGAGCAAAATCATATACATGTTGAAGGCCACAAAGTCGCCTACGGTGATGCGATGCGCAATCACCAGGTGGCCTCCGGCCAGCAGCGTGATGATCATGGACATGCCGAGGACGAACTCGAGTGTGGGCCACAGCATGCCCATGAGTTGAACCAGGCGCAGGGAGCGTGCGATGTACTGGCGGTTGAGCCGTTCAAAGAGGCCAATCTGCGACTCCTCGCGGGCAAAGGCGCGGATGAGGCGCGCGCCGGAGTAGTTCTCCTGGGCCTGCGAGGAGATGTCGGAGAAGCTGGCCTGGATGCGCTCGAAGCGGTCGTGAATTTTGCTCCCGAAGTACTGCACCAGGATGCTGGCGAGCGGCATCGGCGCCAGCGCCACCAGCGTGAGCCAGGGGCTGATGCGCAGCACATAGTAGAGCGCGCCCACGGTAAAGAAAACCGTGTTGGCGCTGTACATGAGGGCCGGACCGAGCAACATGCGCACGGCATTCAGATCGTTGGTGAGCCGGGCCATGATGTCGCCGGTGCGATAGCGCTCATAGAAGCCCGAGTCTTGCCGCTCCAGGTGGCGGAAGAGGTCGTTGCGCAGGTCGAACTCAATCTCCCGCGAGATGCCGATGAGAATCCAGCGCTGCGAGTAGAGAAAGACGCCTTTGACAAGGGCGATGGCGACCAGCAGGCCGGCGAAGATCAGAATCCACTCGCGCGTGAACCCATGGCTCAGGCCGTCGATGGCTCTCTTCAGAACCTGGGGGCTCTGTACCGCGACGGCATTGGTGGCAATGCACGAGAGGGTGCCCCACAGGTAACCCCAGCGGTAGCGGCGCATGTAAGGGAAGAGCGGGCGCAGATCGCGGAACATGTCTTTATTGTACGGGGAAGGGCGCGGATTGCTGTTGTACCAATGCTGGGTGCCCCAGATCCCGATTCTGGAACCTGGGATGTTGAAGATCGATGCGGTCGCGCCCTTACGTTGGCGTTCTCAGCAGCAAATAGCCGCCGGTGAGCCCGAAGAGAATATCCGGGGACCAAGCGGCCAGGGCCGCGGGCAGATAGTTATGGTTGCCCATGGCCCCGAACAGGCCGTCAACCACAAAGTACGCAAGCGCCACTGCGATGGCTACGGCAATGCCTGAGAGCGAACCGCGGCGGCCCATCGAGAGCGCGAAGGGAATGGCCAGTATCGCCATGACGACGGCGATGAGCGGGTAAGCGAGCTTGTGCCAGAGGGCGACCTTGAGGCGCATGGTGTCAAAGCCGCTCTGGCTCAGATCGCCGATGTAGCGGTCGAGTTGCCCGAAGTTCATCTCCTGCGATTGCAGGCTTTCTTTTTTGAAGTAACTTGGATCTTCGCGAAGCTCGGCGAAAGAGGTCTGTTTGAATTCGTGATATTCGGTCGCGTTGGCGCCTTTGATGTCCAGTTTCCAGCCGTTCAAAAAGCGCCAGGAGCCGTTTGCGGGATCCCAGGCGGCGCGGGCGGCAAAGATGCGCCGCGAGAGTGCAAAGGTCGAAGGATCGAACTCGAAGACCGAGAGATTGGCAAACTCGTTGCGGTCCGGATCGAAGAACTGGTAATAGAAGATGCGGCCCGGCTCGCCTGGGCGCGGCTGGCCGAAGATCCAGTTATGTTCGGGGTGCAGCACGGTTTGCGGCGGTTTGCCTTTGATGAGGTTGTGGAGCGCTTCCTGCTTCCGGTTGGCCTGCGGCAGATAGAACTGGTCGAAGAGGAACAGGCTTAGCGACAGGATGGCGGCGATGGAGACGATGGGAATCACCAGCCGGTAGAGGCTGATGCCGGTGGCCTTCATGGCGATCAGTTCGCTGTTGCGGTTGAGCACGCCAAAGGTGACCAGCACCGCGATCAGCACCGCCAGCGGAGCGATCTGGTAGAGCATGCTGGGGGTGAGGTTGACCAGATAGTCGCCGACCATGGACAGCGGAATATGGTTGCGCAGAATGTCGCCCACCAGTTCGAAAAAGGTGAAGACCAGCATCAGCATGACAAAGCTGATCAGCACCAGGAAGAAGGTGCCGAGAAACTCGCGCACCACATACTCGTCGAGAATGCGTGGAAAGACTCCACGCGATCGGGTGCGCTGGTGGCGAGGTTGGAACCTGTTGAGCAGGCCGGCGAGGTGGGAGCCATTGGTCTTGGCCGCCGCGTCTCCATTCGGTTTGGGCGAGCGCGAAAGCCAACCGGTGATTGCGCTCAGAGCGCTTCCGCCGCTGGCCATTTGCCACAGCAGAAAGATGCCGACGCCGGCGAAGAGCAGGTTGGCCGACCACACCGCAAAGAACGCCGGAAGTTTGTTCTGGCGGCCCAGCGCGATGCCGGTATAAGAGAGAACGTAGTAGAGAATGACCAGCAGAATCGTAAACACGAAGCCGGAACTCTTGCCGCCCCTCCGCGAAGCCACCCCCAGCGGAACGCCCACCAGCATCAGCACCAGGCATGCCGCCGGATAAGAAAAGCGGCTGTGCAGCTCGATCAGGAATCGCATGGGGTCGCGGCCGTGGGTACGCTCCAGCAAGGTTTCCATGGGCAGGGCGTAGATGGCCGTATCCAGCCGTCCCAGATGCACGTCGCTTTGCTGGCTCAAGGCCAGGGGCAGATCGGTGGTGGCAAAGGTGGAGATGTTGTACTGCTGCGGCTGTCCGGGCGCCGTCTCATGGCGCGATCCGTCGCGCAGCCGCATGAGCAGTTCCTGGGAGTTGTCGTTAACCACGGTGGCCGAGGCGGCTGTGGTAATCAGCGGCGTCGAGGGATCGGTAATGTCGGCCATGAAGACTTGCCGCCAATTGGCCGCTCCCGCTCCTGAGCGCACATCCTGCACATAGAGCACGAAGTTGCGAAAGTCTTCATAGAAGACGCGCGGCTCAATCTCGTAGGAGGCCTGCGAGGTCTCCAACTGCTGCTCCATCTCCAGAATCGCCCGGTTGGCGCGCGGAGCCACATACAGCGCGTTTGCCAGTCCCAGCAGTGTGCCGCCGATGGCCACGATCGAGGCAACGCGCACAAAGTAGCCGATGCCCAGGCCAGAGGCGCGCATGGCGATGATTTCGCTGTCGGCGGCCAGGCGGCTGAGCCCCAGCAGCACCCCCACCAGCACCGCCATGGGAATGGTCACCTTGAAGGTGTTGGGCAGCGTAAAGAGCAGAATCTCCATCAGATTGCTGAATGTGGAGCTGTTGCGAACCACCATATCCAGAATATGATTCAGATCCTTCATAAAGAGAATGAAGGTGAAAAGCGCGCAACCAATGAAGGTGTTAGAGAGAATTTCGCCGAGAATGTAGCGGATCAGGATGCGCACAGGCAGGCTCTAGGGTTAGTCTATCGTGCCGGGCCGCCCTGTGCGGAATCCATTGCGAGGGATGGCCGCCAGCCGCGCAGGCGCAAGCTGTTGGCCAGCACGCAGACTGAGCTCAGGGCCATGGCGGCCGCGGCCAGCCACGGTGTGAGCAGAATATGGAAGGCCGGATAAAGCAGTCCCGCGGCCAGCGGAATCCCAAGCAGGTTGTAGCCCACGGCCCAGGCCAGGTTCTGGCGCATCACGCGCAGGGTTTGGCGGGCCAGTCCGAGCGCCGCTGGAATAGCCGCGGGTTGCGCGCGCAGCAGCAGCACGTCGCCCGCCTCCTGGGCCAGATCGGCGCCCGATCCCATGGCGATTCCGGCGTCGGCCTGGGCCAAAGCGGCGGCGTCGTTGATGCCGTCTCCCACCATGGCCACGTGCAGGCCGCTCTGCTGCAAGGCGCGAATGCGGGCCAGCTTGCCCGCCGGGTCCAGCCCCGCTTCCACCTCGGCAATTCCGGCTTGCTCGGCGATGGGCGCGGCTGCCAGTGCTGAGTCGCCGGTCAACATCAGCACCCGCAGTCCGGCGTGGCGCAGCGCGGCAATAGCCTCAGTCGCATCGGGTCGCAGTGCGTCGCGCGCGTCAAAGTAACCGGCGGTTGCATGGTCCAGAGCCATCCATAGCCGCGTCACGCCGGGCTCCGGTGGCGCAATATTCTCCGCAATCGGGATAAGGAACTCAGCAAACAATGCCTCGTTACCCAGCAGGCAATCGTGCCCTTCGACCTTTGCGCTGAGGCCGCGCCCCGGCAAAATCTGCACGTCGTCCGCGGGCTGCCAAACCAGCTTCCGTGCTCGCGCGGCGTCCACCACGGCGTGGGCCAGCGGATGGTTCGACCGCTCCTCGGCGGCGGCGGCCATGCGCAGCAACTCGTCTTCGGCGTGCCCTGCGAGTGGACGAACCGCCTCCAGCACGGGCCTGCCCACGGTGAGGGTTCCGGTCTTGTCCAGCACAATCGCGTCCAGGTGGCCCAGCCGTTCCAGCGCCTCGCCGCCCTTATAGAGGATTCCGAGCTGAGCGCCGCGTCCCACGGCCACGGTGAGCGCGGCGGGCACGGCCAACCCCATGGCGCAGGGGCAGGCAATCACCAGCACGGCGACGGTGCTGGCCAGGGCCAGCGGCAGCGAGTGCGCGGCCATGAGCCAGGTCGCAAATGTCACAGCGGCAAGCCCCAGCACCACAGGCACAAAGACTGCGCTGGCGCGGTCGGCCAGCCGTTCCATCGGCGCGCGCGAGCTTTGCGCCTGCTCGACCATGCGCGTAATCTGCGCCAGCACCGTAGCCTCGCCCAGCGATTGCGCCCGGCACGTCACTGCGCCGTCGTAGTTCAGCGAGCCGGCCAGAACCCGTCCTCCTGGCTCCCTCGGCAAAGGTGTGGGTTCGCCCGTGAGCATGGACTCGTCCACAGTTGTGCGGCCTTCCAATATTGTCGCGTCCACCGGAAACCGTTCTCCCGGCAACACCAGCACACTGTCGCCAATCTCGATCTCCGCCAGGGGAACGATTGTCTCCGCGCCATCGCGGATGCGCCGCGCGGTCACAGGCCGCAGCCGTGAGAGCGAATCCAGCGCGGCCAGGGCGCGTCGTTTGGCGCGCGCCTCCAGCGCCTTGCCCAGCAGCAGAAATCCCATGATGAGCAGCACCGCGTCAAAGTAGACCTCGCGTCCGGCCGCCGGCCAAAGCGTGGCAAACGCGGAGTAGGCAAAGGCCACGCCCGTTCCCAGCCCCACCAGCGTATTCATATTGGTGGTTCCGTGCCGCAGCGCGCGAATCGCGCTCAAATAGATGCCGCGTCCGGCCCACGCCATGAGCACCGCCGTCAGAATCAGCAGAAACCAGCGCAGCAGATCAGCGGGCAGAGCATAAAGCCAGGGAAAAAGGCGCATCAGGCCGTGGTCCAGCGCACCCATTTCCGTCCCCAGTGGCATGGCCAGCAGCATGGCCGCCGCGCCGGCGGCCAGCGTCACTCCGGCCTTGCGCGCCGATTCGGCCGTCTTGTCCTGAGCCTGCGGCCCTGCGGCAGATTCGTCGGGTCGGGGAAGCACGGCATCGTAGCCGGCCCCGCGAATGGCCTCGACCAGCGCCGCCGGAGCGGTAACGCCCGGATCAAAAACCACACTGGCGCGATGCGCCATCAGATCCACATGCGCGGATTCCACTCCGGCCGTCGCGCACAACGCCTCTTCCACGTGATGCTGGCAAGAGGCGCACGTCATGCCCAGAACGGGCAGCGTGAGCGATTCCGTCGCGCCCATTGCCACTATTGTTCCAGCCGCGCGGCGTAGCCGGCCTTGGCCAGGGCAGCCAGCGCGGCATCCACCGGGGCCGGGTCCACGTCTGACTTCAGCCGCGCTGCTCCCAGGCGCACTTCCTCCACCTGGACTCCCTCGGCCGAGGCCAGGGCCTGCGTTACGCGGCGGATGCAGGAGCCGCAGTGCATGTTATCGATTCGCAGCGTGAATTCCGCCATGGTGTTCTCCTATTTACTTTTGATGATACCCCTGCGCGAGAGATTCATCGGTAATGCTCGGTTGTGCTCACAGGCGGCAAAACCACTATCGTAGAGATGTTCAATAACCACGAGGAGCATCATGCAAAGAGAGTATCCCGAAACGCCGCTGGTCGGTGTCGGCGCGGTAGTGGTGGACGAAGGCCGCGTGCTGCTGATCCGGCGTGGAACCGAGCCGCTCAAGGGCCACTGGTCGCTGCCCGGCGGACTGCTTGAAGTGGGCGAATCGCTTACGGACGGCGTCATCCGCGAGGTGAGGGAAGAGACCGGGCTGATCGTTGAACCGGTCGCGCTCGTCGAGCTTCTTGACCGCATTCATCGGGAGGCCGGGCGCGTTCGCTACCATTATGTGATCGCGGATTACCTCTGCTGCGTGGTGGGCGGCCAATTGCAGGCAGCATCTGACGCCGACGCGGTGCGGTGGGTGGAGCGCGCGGAGTGGAACAGCCACGGCGCGCTGGTGCTTGACCCGGTCACCGTGCGGGTTATCGAACTGGGCTGGCAAAGGGCGCGAGCATTGCAATGGGAAGGGAAAGACCGGTGAAGGGAATCAAAAGGCTGCTGTGGTTTGTGGGCGTGCTGGTGGTGGTTGCGGGGCTTGTCTTCTGGGCGCGCCCGGTCAGTTGCTTCAACCAACTGACGTATGCGCAGGAGTGCTTCTCGGGCGTTGAAAACCATTCAGTGACCGTGGCCGGCCATCGCATTCATTACCTTGCGGAGGGCCCGGCAGCCGGGCCGGCGGTGGTGCTGGTGCATGGATTGGGCGGGCGCGGCGAGGACTGGCTCAACTTGGCGCCCTGGCTTGCCAAAGCCGGTTTTCGCGTCTATCTGCCAGATCTCCCAGGCTACGGCCGCAGTGAAAAGCCGGCGGACTTTTCCTACTCGGTGCCCGACGAGGCCGTTGCGGTGATTGGATTCCTCGATGCCTTGGGGCTCAAGCAGGTGGACCTGGGCGGCTGGTCGATGGGCGGTGGAATCGTGCAGCACATCGCCGGCAAACATCCCGAAAGGGTCCGGCGGCTGATGCTCTTTGACAGCGTCGGCATCTACCAGAAGCCCGCATGGGATACGCGGCTGTTTACGCCCACCACGCCGGCGGAACTCGATCAACTGGACAAGCTGCTCATGCCCACTCCGCCCCGCGTTCCGGGGTTCATTGCGCAAGACATTCTCCGCATCTCCAGGCGCAACGCCTGGGTGATCCATCGTGCGCTCAATACGATGCTCACCGGCCAGGACGCAACTGACAGTTTGTTGCCGGGGCTCAAGATGCCGGTCCTGATCGTCTGGGGCGGCGAAGACCACATTACCCCGCTCACCCTGGGCGAAAAGATGCATAGCCTGATTCCGCAATCGCAACTGGAGGTATTTCCCGGCTGCGGCCACCTTGCGCCCGGTCAATGCGCTGCGCAGATCGGACCGAACCTGGTCGAGTTTGTGAAGCAATAAGGTTTCAGAACCCGTATGGAAACTCGCTTAGGCGCTGAATTCACCTGCATTGAAAGGTCGCGGTTCTTGCCGCAACGGAAACCAGAGGCAAAGGCAATGTTTTGAAAGGGTGCGGTTTTCACCGCGCCGTATGAAGCGTTTCAATAACAGCATCCGGAGGGAGGCGGGGATTTCAACCCCCGCATAAAGCCAGCAGAATTACCGCTGGCTTTAGCCACGGAGGAACAATCTTCCGGGAGCCCCACCCTCGAAATAGCAAGACTGATCGGGTGCCCCATTCTTCCGCAGTCTTATCGCGGAAGGGTGGGAA
>Ga0224529_1000134_pt1 | contig 56798 bp, 45 predicted proteins | sample CBST50metaG_FD_179893 | JGI IMG/M metagenome (GOLD analysis project Ga0224529, IMG submission 179893) | Peat soil microbial communities from Stordalen Mire, Sweden - C.B.S.T50 | ecosystem: Environmental > Terrestrial > Soil > Wetlands > Peat | place: Sweden: Norrbotten County, Stordalen Mire...
GACGTGCACAGCTTTATATAATTGAATCTAAGCGTCTTGCAAGAGGAAAACTTTGGTGCCGGGAGGGGGGGTCGAACCCCCATGACCTTGCGGTCGGCGGATTTTGAGTCCGCTGCGTCTGCCAGTTCCACCATCCCGGCCCGGGGTGGGAATCCACTTCCAAAGTATCGCACAGCCCTTGTCTTGGACGCCACTGAGCACTCTGTTCCAACTCAAAATGGCGAGAGCCACATGGGAACCCAAGAAAGGGTGAAGGGATCAACGGCATGATCGGAGCCCGTTGATCCCTTCACCCTTCTCGAAATGCTACTGATTCTTTTCCCACCGCTTGGGGCGGCGGTTCTGCTGCAGAACCCGCTTGCGCAAGCGAAGCGATTTGGGCGTAACTTCCACCACTTCGTCCTCCGCAATGAACTCGATGGCCTGCTCCAGGTTGAGAGCCTTGACGGGCACCAGGCGGATGGCTTCGTCGGCGCTCGAGGCACGCATGTTGGTCATGTGCTTTTCGCGCACGACGTTCACGTCGAGATCGTTGTCGCGCGAGTGCTCGCCGACGATCATGCCTTCGTATACGTCAACGCCCGCACCCACAAACAGGATGCCGCGCTCTTGCAGGCCATTCAGCGAGTAAGTCGTCGTGAGCCCCTGACGGTCCGAGATCAGAGCGCCGGTGGGACGCTGCGGAATCTCTCCCTGGTAGGGGATGTAGCCGTCGAACAGGGCATTCATCACGATGGTGCCGCGCGTGTCGGTCAACATTTCGCTGCGCAGACCGATGATGCCGCGGCTGGGCACGCGAAACTCCATGCGGACGCGACCCGAACCGTGATTGTGCATCTTGGTCATCTCGCCCTTGCGCGGTCCCAGCTTCTCAATCACTACGCCGGTGTACGCGTCGGGCACGTCGATGGTGAGATGTTCGACCGGTTCCATGCGCACGCCGTCCACCGTCTTGGTGACGATTTCCGGGCGGCCAGCGGAAAGCTCAAAGCCCTCGCGGCGCATCATCTCGATGAGAATCGCCAGTTGCAGTTCGCCGCGGCCCAGCACCTTGAAGCTGTCGGGCGAGCCGGAGTCTTCAACACGGATGCTGACGTTGGTCAGCAGTTCCTTCTCCAGGCGCTCGCGCAGGTTGCGGCTGGTCACATACTGACCTTCGCGTCCGGCAAACGGGGAGTTGTTGACGCTGAACTGAATGGCGATGGTCGGCTCATCAATGACAATCAGCGGCAGCGGGGATGGATTGTCGACGCTGGTGATGGTCTCGCCGATGGTGATTCCCTCCACGCCGGCCACGGCCACAATGTCGCCCATGGTGGTTTCTGTGGTCTCGATTCGCTTGAGTCCGCTGAAGGTGAAGAGCTTGGTGATGCGCGTCTTCATCAGCGAACCGTCGCGCTTGGAGATGGTCACGTCGTCGCCTGCGTGCAAAGTGCCCTGAAACACGCGACAAACGGCGATGCGGCCGAAATATTCCGAATAATCGAGATTGGTGACCAGAATCTGCAGCGTGCCGTCGGCGTCGCCGGTGGCGGGCGGAATCTCGGAAACAATGGCCTCGAACAGCGGCTGCAGATCCACGCCGGGGGTGGCCATGTCGACGGTCGCCGTGCCGGCCTTGGCTACCGCGTAGAGAACCGGGAAGTCCAACTGCGACTCATCCGCATCGAGATCGATGAACAAGTCGTAAATTTCGTCCAGAACTTCCTGGGCGCGCGCATCGGGACGGTCGATCTTGTTGATGACCACGATGGGCTTGAGCTTGGCTTCGAGCGCCTTGGCCAGCACGTAGCGGGTCTGCGGCAGCGGGCCTTCGGCCGCATCCACCAGCAGCATCACTCCGTCCACCATCTTGAGCGCGCGTTCCACCTCGCCGCCAAAGTCGGCGTGCCCGGGTGTATCCACGATGTTGATCTTGCCGCCTTCAAAAACGATGGCCGTGTTCTTGGCCAGGATGGTGATGCCGCGCTCCCGCTCCAGTTCGTTCGAGTCCATCACTCGTTCAGCCACTTGCTCGTTGGCGCGGAATGTGCCGGACTGCCGCAGCATGGCGTCCACAAGCGTCGTCTTTCCGTGGTCAACATGGGCAATGATGGCGATATTGCGTATCGTCTGGGTCACAGGTACGGTTTTCCTTCTCTTGGGTTCGGCCGCAAGGGGCCATCTGGTTAGGGGAGCAAATAAGACATTTCACCGCACAACGCGGCATCTACCATTCTATCAGCAAGGCGGTGGATGGCATGGAAGCGCGGCCGGACGAGCGGGGCAATCGCATGAATGTCGTTTGTTGTCCTGCTGATTCACGCCAGAGCCGACACGCCGGATTGCCAGCGGTCTTCTCGTAGGGAAGCCACGAAAAAGGCCCAGGGCAGAGCGCAGCGAAGCCCTGGGAATCCATTCCAACCATGCCCATGCGCCCCGGAGGGCCGCCCCGAAGCCCTCCGTCGCCGATGGACCGCATTCATGCGCTTGCCCCGGTGGGCGCGCAGGACAATCGCGTAAGCGATGGGGGAACGCAAACCTCTTTCTGCGGAAAGAATCGTTGCGCCTTTCCAGGGCGCAACTGTGGACTGGCGCTCGTTCCCACCATTCCGCTGCGCTCCATGCGGGGCTATTCTCGGTTGCTCCCTCCGGGAGGGTGAGGCTCGCGCTTTTGCTGGCAGTAAACTCAGATGCAGAGCAATCCCCGAGGTCCAAGGGTCGCCACGATCCGGACCATCCGCACCGCCCCAGGAGAAGCAATGAACTACGTCAATCTTGGCAAGACCGGACTTAAAGTCTCTCGTATTTGTCTTGGCTGCATGACCTATGGCGAGCCGGCCACAGGCGAACCGAAGGCCGGACGGCACGCCTGGACACTGAACGAAGCAGAGAGCCAGCCGTTTCTGCGCCAGGCGCTCGATCTGGGCATCAACTTTTTCGACACCGCCAATGTCTACTCAAGCGGCATGAGCGAGGAGGTGCTGGGCCGGTTCCTGAAGGCCAACACCCGCCGCGAAGCCGTGGTCGTCGCCACCAAGGTGCACGGCGTCATGCGCGAGGAGCCCAATGGGAATGGCCTTTCGCGCAAAGCTATCTTCTATGAACTCGACCAGAGCCTGCGCCGCCTGCAGACCGATTATGTGGACCTTTACCAGATTCATCGCTGGGACTACGAAACGCCGATCGAGGAAACGCTGGAGGCCTTGCACGATGCGGTGAAGGCCGGCAAGGTGCGCTATATCGGCGCCTCGTCCATGTTCGCCTGGCAGTTCACCAAGGCGCTTTATCTGGCCGACCGTCACGGCTGGACCCGCTTTGTCTCCATGCAGAATCACTTCAACCTGCTCTATCGCGAAGAGGAGCGGGAGATGGTCGGCCTTTGCCAGTCGGAAGGCATCGGCATCCTGCCCTGGAGCCCGCTGGCGCGCGGCCGTTTGGCTCGTCCCTGGCAAAGCGAAAACACCAAGCGTTTTGAGACCGACCAGTTTGCCAAGTGGATGTACACCAAGACCGATGAAGCCGACCGCAAGGTTGTGGACCGGCTGGGCGAAGTCGCGGAGCAGCGCGGCGTCGCGCGCGCCTCGCTGGCGCTGGCCTGGCTGCTGGGCAAGCCGGGCGTGGTGTCGCCCATTGTGGGTGCAACCAAGCCGCATCACCTGGAGGATGCCGTGGCGGCGCTTTCGTTGCATTTGACTCCGGAGGAAATCGCTTCTCTGGAGGAGCCGTACACCCCTCATCCGGTTCTCGGCTTCAGTTGAGTCTGGAGGCGGATCCACCCTGCTTGCAGGGCCCGCGCACGTTCCATAGTCCATTCTGGCAGTAGCCGGGCCGCTGTCATCCATCGGCGACACTCGGTCCAAGGCAGCTCGGTCCAAGGCAATCGCATTTGGAATTCTTCGAGCACTCTCATCGATTTGTCATCCTGAGGAGCGCAGCGACGAAGGATCTGCGTTTGCCTTTCGGCCTGTTTCCGGCAAGATGGACCTCTTGGCATTTCCAACCTTCACCGCAAAGCAAAGAAACAACCGCGGATCCTTCACTACGTTCAGGATGACAAACGTTGTACGCAAAGAGATTTGAAATGCGACTGCCCTCCACTCACCCCTCCGGGAGCATCCCGCCCTTCCGCGTTAAACTGAACATTGGAAACCCTCATGTCAATGCGTCCCTGCTGGGTTGAAGTAGACACCCATTCTCTCGAAGAAAATTATCGATTTCTGACCACGTTGGCCACGTCCGATGCGGAGCTGCTGGCCATCGTCAAGGCTGACGCCTACGGCCACTCCCTCAACATCTGCGCGCCAGCGGCGGTACGCGCCGGGGCCCAGTGGCTCGGAGTCACCAGCGTCGAAGAGGGAGCTGCCGCGCGAGCGGTTTGCCCCGAGGCGCGCATCCTGGTAATCGGCGGCGTTTTCCCCGGCCAGGGAGTTGCGCTGATCGAGCACCGGTTGACCGCCGTGGCGTGGGAGCCGTGGCAGTTGGATGAGCTGGAGACGGCTGCGCGCGTGGCAGGTTTGCCGGCCGGGTCGATCCCCGTGCACCTGGAGATCGACACCGGGATGAGCCGCCAGGGAGTTGCCCCGGAGGTTCTGCAATCGGACCCGCAGGCTGAAGCAGCGTTGGCGAAGATTCTCCAACGATTTGCCGCCGGTTCGCCGCTGCGGCTGCAGGGCGTGATGACCCACCTGTTTGCCGCCGACGAAGCGGACGGCACGGTGACCGCCGCGCAACTGGCCCGGCTGGATGAAGCAATGGAGAGAATTGGCGCTGCCGGCTTTCATCCGCGGTGGCTCAGCGTGGGCAGTTCCGCCGCGCTGGTTGCCGGCCAGACCGGTGCAGTCGCATCGCTTGCGGCGCACCACGGGATGAAAGCCATGCTGCGGCCGGGGCTGGTGCTTTATGGGCTGGCGCCCGAGTTTGATCCCGCATTTGAGCCCCGGGAACCCGAGTCCCTGACGACGGCGCGCGCCCGCCTGCGGCCAGTGCTCAGTTGGAAGTCCCGCGTAGCCGGGGTGCGATCGGTTCCCGCAGGGGCGGTGGTGGGCTATAACGGGACCTTCGTAGCGACGGAACCGATGCGGCTGGCTTTGCTGGCCGTGGGCTATGCCGACGGCCTCGACCGGCGTCTCGGCAACCGCTTCAGCCTGCTGGTGCGCGGACAGCGCGCGCCGCTTGTGGGCCGCATCAGCATGGACCAGTCGGTGGTCGACGTGACCGACATTCCCGGCGTTGAGCCGGGCGACGAGGTGGTCATTCTGGGCACGCAAGGCAGCGAAACCATCACCGCCTTCGATCACGCCGAGGCCACCGGGACCATTCCCTGGGAGGTCTTCACCCGCATCGGGCCGCGCGTGCGCCGGGTCGCGGTCTAGGGCTTCATTCCCGCCGTAAATGCCGCAGAATGAACGTGACCCTTGTCGATCCGACCCCCAACTATAGCAGAACCAGAGTGGGTGTACCCCGACAGCAGTGCACCCACGTCGACGCGACCATCAGGAAGCGGCGACCTCTCATTCATCGAACAGGACACAGTGACTCTGGTTCTGCTCTAGAAGCCCCGTGCCCCATCCATTTCGCAAGCTTTATCGCGAGATGGGCGGGAACGCAAAACACTCCTGAAGGGCCGGATCCATAGGCCCTGCTGTCCCCGCTCCGGGTTTTTCGGCAGTTTTCCCGCAGTCTGCTTATCCTGCAGTTGCTGATAGTTGTTCTCGGATGGAGCAGGGGGATTTATCCCCCTGAAAAAACCGGGACAATTTTCGAGGCCTAAACAGGCTGCGGAAAAACTCGACTCGTGCGGTAGGCCAGGACTTCACAGTCTGCGGAAAACTCGAATTGCGCCTCAAAAAGTGTCAGGGCACGACTTCAGTCGTGCCGTAAGTACCTTGGAATGAGCGCGGCCTTCAGGCCCTGCGGCGCACCGTTGTGGCTTCTCGCCGTTCATTCAGGGCTTTTTAGCAGCCTGTTTAGGCCCGGATTTATGCAATCCGAGGCAAGTACGACTGTAGTACTTAGCGGCCCAAGGCAAGCGAGGGATTGGCGGATAAGTCGCTCGACGCGAATTCACTCGCCAGAAAATGCGACCACGCTGCCGCGGCGATCATGGCCGCATTGTCTGTCGAAAGAGATAGCGCCGGGAACGCCACGCGAATGCCACGCCGCGCGGCTTCGGTGGTAAAGCGTGCGCGGAGTTCGCGATTGGCAGACACACCTCCCGTGATCAAAATGCGCCGGGAGCCGAGAGCCTCGGCGGCGGCAAAGGTCTTCTTCATCAGGTCGCCGACCACGGCGTGCTGAAAGCTGGCCACCAGGTCGAGAACCGGCTGCGGACCGAGCGCCAGGGCCTCTTCCTGGGTTTGGGGCGGCTTCGCCTGAACAGGCAGCGCTCTTGATTCCGCTCCGGCCTGCTCGGAGGGGCCGGTTGGCGCAGCATTGGCCGCCGGCGGAAACAGCCGGGCCGCCCGCGCCAATGCATCCGGGCGCAGACCGTGCACTTCCACGTAGCGCAGAACCGCCGTCTTGATGCCCGAGAACGAAAACAGAAAGCGCGGGTCAAGATCGGCAATGGGGGCCGTCTTGGCCGCCTTGGTGCGCGGCGGCTTGCCCTCCAGATGAAGCTTGGTCTTGATTCGCGAGAAGGCGAATGGCACCGCCAGCGGATTGCCGAAGCGCGCCAGGGCGTCGATCCAGGGGCCCCCAGGATAGCCGAATCCAAGCAGTTTGGCGACCTTGTCGTAGGCCTCCCCGGCGGCGTCGTCCAGCGTGCGGCCAACCAGAGAGTAGGTCCAGGCGTTGTGGAACGGACGCGCGAGATAGAGGTGCGTGTGGCCGCCGGACACAACCAGGGCCAGCGCCGGCTCTTCATTGAGTGCAGGCCGCCCGTTTGGCGAAGACTCCGGCGAAGACTCATGCAACGACCGCTCGTGAAGCAGAACCGCGTGGATGTGCCCTTCCAGGTGGTTGATGGCGATCAGCGGAAGTCCCTGCGCGAAGGCGAGCGCCTTGGCGTACGTGATGCCGACGAGCAAGGCCCCAGCCAGTCCCGGACCGGAGGTCACAGCGATGGCGTCCAGATCGGCGAGCGTGATGCTGGCCTGTGCCAGCGCGGCGCGGACCACGGGGACAATGGCACGTAAGTGTTCGCGGCTGGCCAGCTCCGGCACAACTCCGCCATAGCGTGCGTGCGTGGGGATTTGCGAAGCGACTACCGAAGAAAGCGTGCGCGCTCCTCGTTCGACAACAGCCGCAGCCGTCTCGTCGCAGGAGGATTCAATGCCGAGAATGAGGCCGGAGCCGCTCATCTCTCTAGTTTAGCGGCTGAGGTGGATGGAGCCGCGGAAAGCGGCTCAGTTACGGTGCGCTTTCGATCTGACGAGAGATCCACCGGCTCAGGCTCACGCCTTCGACCGCTGCGCGCAACACTGCTTTCCGGTGCAACTCCGGCTCAGTGCGCACCAGAATCTTTCCGTTGAAGGGACGGTCGGGCGACTGCCCGGTCTCGGCGCACAACTCCAGATAGCTGTCGATGCTCTCGCGGAAGGCGCATGCCAATGCGGTAGCGGTCTTCCCCTCGAAATGAATCACATCCCGAAGCCCTGCGACCGTACCGGAAAATGTCTTCTCATCGGGATCGAAATCGATGGGCCCGGCGGCATATCCCTTGTATTCCATCATGGCTTGACCCCCGCATTGATAAGGAACTGGCGAACGGCGTCAACCGCGCCTTTCTTGGTTTCCGGTCGCGGGTGCGGACGGTGAAAGACGGCGATCACTCCGTTCAGTCTGGCGGCGACCCGGCTTCCAGCCCGCTCCATTACCTCGCCGCCCAAGGCGCGAATCAGCGATTCAATCGCCGACCAGCGGATGTTCGCTCTGGTTGGGTGAGCAAAGATTGCGTTCAGCGTTGCCTGTTGCGCCTTGTTCATGGCAATGGAATCATAGTCTGTCCATTCCAGTTGCGCCTCCAAAATGATAGCACAATACGCTATCATTGATATAACGCAGATCTTGAACCTGATCCAAAGTCCGTTCCAGGAACTGTTGCGAGCAAATCGGGCGACAATAGAACCAGCCATGTTGCCCACCACGCCTCAATCCGAAGCTGCTTTGCACGTGCTGCGAGAGCTACGTGCAGCCGGCTATGAGGCCTATCTCGCCGGCGGCTGCGTACGCGACCTCCTGCTGGGCCGCGAGCCGAAAGACTATGACGTGGCGACCTCGGCCACGCCGGAAGTGGTGCTCAACCTCTTCCCGCGCACCTTTGCCGTGGGCGTCCACTTCGGCGTGGTGCTGGTGGCCGATGGTGGTGGGTCAGGCGCTGCTGGCGTGCAGGGAGCAGAGTTGGCCCCATCGCAGATGGTGACCGAGGTTGCCACCTTCCGATCAGACGGAGCTTATTCCGACGGCCGCCATCCGGACGCGGTGCGCTACACCACCAGCGCCAAAGAAGACGTGCAGCGGCGCGATTTCACCATCAATGGCCTGTTGCTGGACCCCCTTCAGGAATCCGACGACCTTCGTTCAGCGGTCATTGACCACGTGGGCGGCGTGGCGGATCTCGAGGCCGGCGTGGTGCAGGCCATTGGCCGTGCGGACCTGCGCTTTGAAGAGGACCACTTGCGCATGGTACGCGGCGTGCGCTTTGCCGCTCGTTTCGGATTCGAACTGGAGCAGGGAACCGCCGCCGCGATCCGCAGCTTGGCCGCGAAAACTGCTGCGGTGAGTCGCGAACGCGTACGCGACGAGTTGACCAAGATGCTCGTGGAAGGGCAGGCTCGCCGGGCCTTTGAACTTCTGGACGCCACCGGCCTGCTGTCCATCGTGCTGCCTGAGATTGCGCGGATGAAAGGCGTGGAGCAGCCGCCGCAATACCATCCCGAGGGCGATGTGTGGGTACATACGCTGGGCCTGCTGGCGCAACTCGAACCCGGCTGTCCGTTGACGCTGGCCTGGGGCGCCCTGCTCCACGATGTCGGCAAGCCGCCGACCTTTCGCCGTGCGCCGGACAGGATTCGTTTTGACGGCCACGTGGAGGTGGGCGTCGCCATCGGCGCGGAAATCTGCCGCCGGTTCCGCTTCTCCAATGACGAAACGCGGCAGATCCTGGCGCTGATTGAGAACCATATGCGCTTTGCCGATGCGCCGCGCATGAAGGCCTCCACGCTCAAGCGCTTCTTTCGCCTGGAGGACTTCCCGCAGCACCTCGCGCTGCACCGCATGGATTGCATGGCCGCGAGCGGCAACCTGGACAACTGGGAGTTTGTGCGCCAGCGCTACCAGTCCATGCCCGAGGAGGCGGTACGTCCGCAGCCGCTCATTACCGGCCGCGAGTTGATTGCCGCGGGCTACACGCCGGGCGCGCAGTTCAAGCAAATGCTGCACGCAGTCGAGGACGCGCAACTCGAAGGATCGATTGGGACAGAGGCGGAAGCGCTCGATCTCGTCCGACAGCGGTTTCCCGCAATGTGACGCTGCGCACTGCCAGGGGTGGTGGGGGATGAGATAAAAAAGGTGTGCACTTTTTGGCGTTTTACGCAATTCGAGTGCATGTTCCCTTCCCGGAAAGTGAGAAAAAATGACCATTGAAGCTGCAAGTGGCACTCTTGTCGATTTTCAGGCCTGTTGGGCGGAGTTCGATTTACCCGACCATGTACGGGAGGTGCTCGGAGCAGCGCCCCTGGTGCAGGCGCCGGAGACCCGGCAGCAATTGATGGACTGGGCGCTGGGCCGGGCCTCGGGAGAGACCGATTGGACCCTGGGCAATCGCGAGGACCACGGGCAATATGAGGCTGTGTTTCAGACCAGCCCCACGACCCGCGTCACCGAAGCGATCATTACCAAGGCGCGCAACGGTCTGGCGATCAATTTTCCCGACCCCGCCATGCGGCGCCGCGACCCGGATGCGATGGTGATCGGCGACAACCTGCCCACTGACAAGCCGACCTATGAGCAGCGTTTCGGCGAGCCCTTCGACAAGACGCGCCAGGACACGCTCGACTGGCTCAAGACGCAGGAACTGGTGGCGATGCCGTTCTATGCCGGCACGGATGCGCTGGGCTATGGAGCGCTCTTGATTGTTCCCCGCCAGGCGGCTTTTTTTGCGGCGGCCCTGGCCGATCTGCAGGGGATGATTCCTCGGAGCCAGGTTCCGGCGGACTTCAAAATCACGGGTGGAGTCCTGTTTGTTGCGCCGCCCTTCCGGCACACGCATTTTGCCGGCCGCCAGGTAGTGGTCCACGACCGCACCGCCACGCACCAGGAGATTTTTGCCTACAACCTCTATCCGGGACCCAGCGCCAAAAAAGGCGTTTATTCGATGCTGCTGGACAAGGGCGAGCACGAGGGCTGGACGACCAACCATTGCGCCGCTGTGGCCGTGGTCACTCCCTATGAGAACCAGTTGATTCTGATGCACGAAGGGGCTTCCGGCGGCGGCAAGAGCGAAATGACCGAGCACATCCACCGCATGGATGACGGGCGTCTGCTGATCGGCACCAACGTGGTCACCAAAGAAACACGGACCTTGAATCTGCCCGAAGCCTGCCACCTGCAACCCATCGCCGACGACATGGCCTGCGCACACCCCAAGTACCAGGGCGCCAGCGGACGACTGACCATAGCCGACGCTGAAAACGGCTGGTTTGTGCGGGTGGATCACATCCACAGTTATGGAACTGCGCCGAACCTTGAGCGCCTGTGCATCGATCCGCCTGAGCCGCTGATTTTCCTCAATCACTACATCGTTCCCGGCGGCACCTGCCTCACCTGGGAGCACGTCGAGGACGCCCCCGGCAAGCTCTGCCCCAATCCGCGCGTGATTCTGCCCCGGCGCATGCTTGAAGACATTCTGGACGGACCACAGCGCGTGGACGTGCGCAGCTTTGGCGTGCGCTGCCCGCCGACCCATCGCGACAGCCAGCTGTACGGCATCCTCGCCATGCTTCACGTGCTCAGCCCTGCGCTGGCCTGGCTGTGGAGGCTGGTCGCCCCGCGCGGTCACGCCAACCCCAGCATTCAGGCGCAGAAAACCAAGGGCATGCAGTCGGAAGGTGTGGGCTCCTATTGGGCGTTTGCCACCGGCCGTCGCGTCGATCAGGCCAACCTGCTGTTGCACCAGATTCAGGACACGCCGGAAACCCGCTACGTGCTCATTCCCAACCAGCACATCGGCGCGTGGAAGGTGGGCTTCATGGCCGAGTGGATCGCCCGCGAATATCTGGCCCGTCGCGGCAGCGCCAAGTTTGCCCGCGAGCAGGTGGGCGAGGCGCTTTGCCCGCTGCTGGGATACATTCCGAACCAGTTGCGCGTGGAAGGCTCGATGATTCCGCGCGTGTTTCTGCAAGTTGAAGAGCAGATTCAGGGCGGGATGGATGTGTATCAGGAGGGTGCGCGTCAGTGGCGCGAGTTCTTCGCTCAGGAGCTGAAGCAGTTCCTGGTGCCGGACCTTGATCCACTGGGCAAGCGGATCATTGAAGCCTGCTTGGACGGCGCTCACCAGGAGGACTACCGCCGCCTGATTCCCCATCCGATGTTCCGTGAGGATGGCTACTAGGTCCCCGACCGCTTGTTCATGTACCAATTGTGGGTGCCCCGGGTCCCGATTCTGGGACCTGGGATAGCATAAACCCAAAGTACGAAACGATGCGGCCATAGACCTGGATCGTTATCGACTTAAGTCAGTCCCGCCTGTCACGCTATCCCGCAAGACTCAATGGGCAGTCGATGGTTGCTCATTGAATCTGTAACCAACATAGGCATCCGTCAAAAGATACTTGGGATTGCGCGGATCGTCTTCGATTTTCTTGCGCAGTTGACGGACAAATGTTCGCAGGTATTCAAGCTCGTTTCCATACTCGGGCCCCCACACGGACTTGAGAAGTCGCGCATGAGGAATCGGCTCGCCGGCGTGCATCATCAGGTAGTGCAGCATCTCAAATTCCTTGGGAGTCAGATGAATCGCCCGGCCACTCTTCATCACCCGGTACTTCACCGGATCGAGTTCGAGTTCGCCCTGCCGGATCGGTGCGTCGCGGTTGGCGTCCTGCGCATTGCGCCTGCGCACAGCCGAACGCAATCGCGCGGTCAGCTCCCTCACCTGGAATGGCTTGGTAATGTAATCGTCGGCGCCGGCATCCAGCGCCAGCACCTTGTCGTCCTCGCTGTCCATCACGGTCAACATCAGGATCGGCAGTCGCGAAACGGCGCGCCGGATGCACCGGCAAGTCTCCACCCCACCCATTCCGGGCATATCCACGTCCAGCAACACCGCATCGAACCAGGTCACACGCGCCAGCGACAACGCTTCTTCGCCGCGAGCCGCTTCCACCACCGTGAAGCCCATCCCGGTCAGAGTTACGCGCAGCGCCCGCCTTGTGGAACTGTCGTCGTCCACCACCAGGATGATGCCCTGTCCTTCGTTCGGCTGCTCCGTATTCAATGCGTCCCCCTTGCATTCATCGGAAGCGATAGAAAGAAAGTCGTTCCTTCTTTGTCATTGCTGATGACCCACACATGTCCATGATGGGCCTCGGCTGCCTTCCTCACCACAGAGAGCCCGATGCCGGTACCAGGAACTGAATCCTTCAGATCCGGAGAGCGGTAAAACCGCTCAAATATCCTTTCCCGATCTTCCATTCGGATGGTCGGTCCAAAGTTATGTACGGAGATCATAACTTCGGAGTTACTTGAGCGCGCGGCGATCTCAATCGCCGATCCTGGCACAGAATACTTCCGCGCATTGTCGAGGTACTGCGTCAAAACCATCGTGAGCAGCGCGCGATCCGCGCGTACCGTCAGCCCTGGATCCTCCGCCGCAATTTGAAATCCGTTCCTCTCCAGGCCGGGTGAGGAAGCGGCCAATACTTCAGAAATCAATTCGACCACATTCACGTCGGTAGTCTCAAGGTCAACCTGTCGCCCTTCAAGTTTTCCGGCCTTGAGCAGTCTCGTACACAGGGTGTTCAGGCGAATAGCCTCCTCGTCAATCAGTCTCACCAGGTTCGTTTGCGGCTCCGTCAATCCCCCCAGCTCAAGCAAGCCCGAGCTGGCCGTCTGGACGGCTGTCAGCGGAGTCTTCAACTCGTGTGCCAGCGCATCCAAAACAGCACCGCGCAGTTGCTCGCTCTTCTTCGCCGTCTCGGCCCTCTCCTCGTTCTCAAATCCCTGATAACGGTCCATGGCGATTGCTGCCAGCGACGCAAGCGCGTCCATCACCAGCGGGCTGAGTTTGCCCCGTATCACCAGTGCGCCAACAGGTTCGTGCCCGGGCCGCAGAACGCGCTGCCAGGTTTGCGTACTTGCGTCATCGTGTGGAGAATTGCGCAGAAAGCATTCTTTGGCCAGGTTTTCCTCGCCCGCCTCCCATTCGCCCATCCTGTCCTGTCGGCTCACATTCGTGTCGAACAAGGCCACAGCCTGAACGTCAAATATCCTTTGGATTAAGACAGCAAGCTGCGGCCCCGGCGGCCGCCGCAGATCCAACAGAAGCGAGTTGCGGCTCAATTCATATAACTGTTCCATGCCCGCGCGATGAATGGCCGCTTCTCTTGCGACTCGCATCTCACGCCCGTGCAATCTGCTGATGGCAAGCGCGGTCACTTCAAACGTCACCAGCGCCACAAACATCGCTGGACTCTCGACTTCGAAAGTGAACAGGGGCGGCTCAAAGTAATAGTCCAGCAGAAGCACAGCCACAATCGAGACCAGAGACGCCTGCTTGAAACCGAAGAGAGACGCCGCGCCCACCACCACCAGCAGATACAGCAAGCCGATCGTCAGCAGGTTGGTTTGAAGGACGAATCCGCCATAGGTCAGCACGACGAGGACAGCAATGGCCGCGATGCACTGGGTCAGCGCCCTAAGTCTTCGTCGCAGTCGCGCCCCTCTCAAGGCAAGGGTCTCTTCCATGGGACTCGCATCCTGCTCAATCCGGATTCCCGGCAATCTGGTTAGAGGTTAGATACAAGAACATGAAGAATACATAAGGAATAGATTTGAAATATAAAATCGAAGGGCAGCCAGGTGAGCTCATCAACTCGCCCCGCTGCCCTTTTCGATCACGAGGGGGAAGCCTCGCTTAACTTGACGACCTGCAATGCGTTATTGCGCATTCACAGGGGCATCCGGCGCTGCCAGATGATTGTACTTCGCTTCCAGGATGCCGGCCTCGTTCGCCTTGGCCATGTAGTATTCGTAACGACTGCGCGCCGAATCTGCCGGCCGCGGATACTTGGCCGCCATGCTGGTGACGTTCTGCCCCAGTTGCGCCCACTCCTTCTTTTCTTCGGCTGCCAGTCTCAGGTAGTTGTCGTGTTGTCTTGCAAAGTAGCTTGCCAGTGTTGTGAATTGTTCTGGCGCGCGCGCTATGCGCGCCAACTGCTTCACCTGCGCTTGCGTATATTCCGGGGCGGTCTTCGTGTGAGAGGCCGTGCCCTGTGCGGTTCCAACACCCGCGAAAGCGAGGGCCAGAATGCATGTTGCCAAAACTCTCTGAGTCATGTGCTTGTTACCTCCCATGTTGAGTATTGGAGATAAAACGTGAGGGCCGCATGAAGAGAGTCATCTGAACCAATCAAAATAATGAAGTGAATATATAAGTCCACGCTTGTTTTGAATCCATCGCCGGCCGCAGGAAGATAGTCTCCGCGAACGGTAGCGCCGGTCTCCAGACCGGCTGTCGTGCGGGCGTCCCCGCCCGCATTTGCTCGCAGGACGATCGAAAGGAGTGCCGCCATAGGGCTAGTTAGTAATAAATCTCTCGCAACGCCCGCGCGTCCCTCACCAGGCCAAGAAACCTGCTTGCCAGTTCGTGGATGCGGTCAGTCTGATGAAAGTGCAGCGCTTCCCTGGGCAGCAGTTCTCCGCCCAGGCCAATTGCTGACGCCCCCGCCTGTATAAAGTCAAAGGCCGTTAACTGATTCACCCCGCCCGTGGCGATGAGCGGAATCTGCGGCAGCGGCACTTTGAGCGCACGTATGTACTGGATGCCACCAACTTGGCTCGTTGGGAAGATCTTCACAAGATCCGCGCCCGCCTTCCAGGCGGCGATCACCTCGGTCGGTGTCAAAGCTCCCGGGAGCGCGACGACATTGACCCTGTTTGCATAGGCCACAACCTCTGCAACATATCCCGGACTGGTCAGGAACGTTGCTCCGGCCGCAACGCACAGTTGCGCTGCTTCTTCATCGAGCACGGTGCCCGCGCCGACTGCCATATCCGGGTAGCGCTTTGCCAGATCGTCGATCACTTCGATTGCGCCCGGCGTGGTCAACGTAATCTCGACCACGGGAATTCCCGCCGAGTAGACAGTCTCTGCGGCAAACCGCGCCATCTCCCGCGACGTGACGCGCACAGAAGGAAGAATGCCGGCTTCCTCAATGCGCGTTCGAGCCTCATGTCTCTTCATTGAATCGCCTCATGCCCAACAGCGAGATTCAGTTGGCTGGCGGCTGTCAGGTAGGAGCCAACCAATTGCAGATAGGCCAACTGCACCACGCGGTAATCACTCTGCGCATTCAGAAAATCCATCAACGACGCGCCACCGCGCTGATAGGAGTAAGTCACCGTGTCGCGCACCCTGGTCGCTTGATCCTTGTACTTGTCCCTGTAAGGCTTCAACAGGACGATGTTGCTTTGCACTTGTTCATACGCCGAGTCGACGTCACTGAAGACTTGGGCTCGTGCCGCGTCGGTCAACTGCCGGTTGCGGTCGATGTCGATGAGGGTCCGCTTCTTCTCGCCTTGATTGTGATCGAAGATACGCAGCGGGATACTGACATTGAGACCCAGCGTTTGATTGGAATTTGGATTATTGAATGATCCGTTGAACGTATACCACGCTCCGAATGTAGGATCGGTTGAACCGTTGGCGTTTGCGAGCTTGTGGTTGGTCACCGCCTGCTCGACAGACTCAAGCGCCGCTCGCAGATCGGGCCGGTTATCAAGCGCCATCTGGCGATAGGCGTCCAGCGTCTGCATGTTCTCTGAGAAATCGAAGGGCCCGCTCACGTCGAACTTGTCAAGAGGAGTCCGCTCGTTCAACAGTTGCAGCAACTGAATCTTCGAAGTACGCAGATTCACAATGGCCGTCTGAATCTCCGACTCGTACTGCACCCGCAACAGTTCAATGCGATCCAGATCGACCCGTCCAATATCGCCGGCCTTGAACCTTTCCCGACTGATCCCAATGATCTTGTCGTAGTACTCGAGATCCGCTTGGGCTAACTCAAGTACAGCCTTCGCTTGCAATGTCTGGATAAACACCGACCGCAGATTGAAGATCAAATTGCGCTCGAGGTCCTGGTGCTCATCCCCGGCAATCTGCGTACCCTCTTTGGCGCTTTGCAGGCGCAGTTCCCGCTTGTGCTCGCGCTCGTGCAAATAGCTGACGTTGGGTTGATACTGCGTTCCGGCCAGCGGCTGCCAGACCCCATTGTGACGGGCAAGCTGCGTTCCATCCGTGGAAAACGTGAATTGCGGATTAGGCCGAAGATACGCTGTGATCTCCTGGTCTTTCATCTCCTGCACGTTGATCTCATCCGCCTTCAAAGCGGGGTTAGCCACTTCAAACCTGGCCTTTACCTGGTCCCACGTCAGCGCCTGTTGCGCATGGACGACGGTCGCGAGAAAGGCAACGCCAGCAAGCACCGTACTGATTCTTCGCGAATGATTGGCGATCAACTTAGACATCGAGGGCCACCTCCGGTTTCGGGAGCTTGTCACCCTCTCTCGCAACCCAGACATAGAGCGTCGGCAAAAGGAAGATGCTCAGCAGGAGGTCGGAAATCAATCCTCCCACAATAACGATGGCAAACGGCCGCTGCGAGTCAGAGCCAATTGCGTGCGACATGGCAGCAGGGAGCAGTCCAAGGGTAGCTACCAGCATGGTCATCATGATGGGACGAAGCCGCAGCACAGCGCCTTCGATCGCTGCTCCTTCCGGCGTGTAACCTCTGGCTCTGAGCTGGTTGATGTACTCAAGCATAATGACACCGGTCTGTACCGAGACTCCGAAGAGCGCCAGAAATCCCACTCCCGACGACACACTGAAAAACGTGCCCGTTACGAGCAGAGCGAGCAAACCTCCAACGCGCGCCATGGCCACATTGAGGAGTATCAGCAGCGCCCATTTGAAAGAGCGAAACATCGTATAGAGAATGATGAAAATCAAAAAGATTGTCAGCGGCACGATGAAGAGCAGTCTTTTTTCGGCCCGTGTTTCACTCTCATATTCTCCCGACCATTCGAGGTGATAGCCGTGCGGCAACTGCACATTCCTGGCGATCTTGTCGATCGATTCCTTGACCGTGGTGCCCAGGTCGCGCCCGCGAACTTCAAAACGGATGGCCACATAGCGGGAACCGTCTTCGCGGTAAATATCGTAGGCGTCATCGCGAATCTGGACTTTGGTCAACTGGGCCAGCGAGACGCGTTCTCCCGACGGTGAGAGCAGCCGAATATTCTGGATCGCTTCCTTGGTATCGCGATACGGCTTCTGATAGCGCACAACCACGTTATAGACCGCTTCCCCTTGCAGAACCTGGCTGACAGGATTGCCGCCGACGGCGGTCTGAATGGCATCTTGAATGTCGGCCACATTGATGCCGAAGCGCGCAGCCTCCAGCCGGTCAACAGTCAGATCGATATTCGGCTGCCCCGTATCGCGTTGAATCCCCAAGTCCATGACTCCGCGAACTTTTCCCATCACGTCCTTGATCTCTTCGCCCTTTTCCTCCAGAACGTCCAATTCCGGCCCGTATAGCTTGGCGCACAGTCCGCCTTTCGTGCCGGTCATCGTTTCATCCACGTTGTCCTCAATGGGCTGGGAGAAATTCCAAAATGCCCCGGGGTATTTCTCCAGTTCGCGATCCATCGCGGCAATGAGTTCCTCTTTGCTCTCATGAAAGACGGGCCGCCATTGGTCTTTGGGCCGCAAGTCGATGAAGTATTCCGTGTTGCCGAATCCGCCCGTGTCGGTTCCATCGTCGGGCGCCCCGGATTGCGACACAACCTTCGTGACCTCGGGGAACGAGGCGAGAATATAGCGGGAATGCTGGGCAAAGCGAGTGCCTTCCGTCTCGCCGATACTGTTCGCCATCTCGCCGCGCGCCCAGATGGCGCCCTCGTCCAGGTGGGGAAGAAACTCCGAACCAATGATGCCGCTGAACGTGAGAAAAAGAGCGCCGGCCAACGAAGCAAGGCCTACGCCAACGGTGATCCATCGATTCTCGATTGCCCACTTAACCCCTCGCCGGTAACGATCCTTCAGGAATTCCATCACCGGGTTGCGCCATTCCTTGACACCATGCGGGAAGAGCAATGCAGCAAGCACAGGCACAATGAAAATGGAGAATACGATGGCACCAAGAAGCGCGAAGGCAACGGTCCAAGCCATCGGCCGGAACAAACGCCCCTCGACTCGCTGGAGCGTGAAGATCGGCATGTAGGCGGTGATGATGATGGCGATGGCGTAGAAAACCGGCCGCTGGACCTCGTGAGCAGCGTCGCGAATCATCTCAACCGGCGTCTTCATGCTCATGGTGATGCGGCCCGCTTCCGCCGAACCGTTCTTGCGATGACTCAAATGCCTCATGATGTTTTCCATCATGACGACCGCGCCATCGACGACCATTCCGAAGTCGAGCGCGCCAAGCGAAATCAGGTTTGCGGGAATATGACTGAGGTTGAGAAATATGGATGCGAAAAGAAGGGAGAACGGAATGGTCAGTGCAACGATGAAAGCACCGCGAACATTGCCCAGAAACAGAAAGAGGATGATCGTCACCAGGATCATTCCCTCGCCCAGGTTATGCAGCACGGTGTGCAGCGTGTAGTGAAGCAGATCGCTGCGGTCGAGCATGGGAACAACCTTCACGCCCTCCGGCAGAATGTGATTGTTAAGTTCGTCGACCTTCTTGTGAATCCCTTCGAGCGTGGGACCTTCTTCGGCGCCCTTGCGCATCAGCACCCCGCCCTGGATAACATCGGGCTCATCGACGATGACGCCGTCCGGGCGATGATCCGCCCTGGCCATGTGCCCCAGCCGGATCCTTGGACCCCAGTCAACGACCGCGACGTCCTTCACGCGGACCGGCGCCCCATTCGTAGTCGTCAGCACGGTATTTTCAATATCCTGCACATTGCGGTAAAGCCCGAGTGCGCGGACATTCAGTTGCTGCAAGCCCTCTTCGACGAAGCTGCCGCCGGCGTTCACGTTGTTGATGGCCAGTTGGTTCTCCAACTGGCTGATGTTCAAGCCGTAGGAGATGAGCTTGTTCGGGTCGACGCGCACCTGGTATTCGCGCGCAGTGCCGCCGAAGTCGCTCACGTCTACGACGTTCGGAACTTTCCTGAACTCCTTGTACAGAGTCCAGTCTTCGATGCTCCTCAAGTTCATCAGGTCATACGCGGGATTGTTGCTCCGGATCGTATACCAATAAATCTGGCCGGTTTGGCTCCAGTCCGTACCGATCTGAGGCAGCACCCCAGCCGGCACATTGACCTGCGTGAGCCTTTCGAGCACCTTCTGGCGATTCCATTCGTTCACGGATTGGTCGTCGAAGACCAGCGTAACCAGGGAAAGACCGAAGATCGATTCGGACCGCACTGTCGCCAGATGCGGAATCCCAAACATCTGAGTTTCGACGGGAACCGATACTTGCTGTTCCATCTCTTCTGCGGAACGCCCGGACCACTGGCTGATGATGGTCACGTAATTGTCGGCGATGTCCGGATAGACCTCGACGGGCATGTTGTGAAACGATACCGCGCCCCAGCCGAGCAAGAGCAACCCAATCGCCAGCACTACGTATCGGTTATTGAGAGCAAAATCTACCAGCGTGCGGATCATGCTTTCTTCCTCTGGTCCCCGCGTTGAGCGTCATTCATTGTCAATTGCATTTTGGAGATTGATCGCGTTTGTCACGACCTGCTGGCCCGGCTTCAATCCGGATAGAATCTCCTGCATATTGTTCGGCAACTGTTCGCCACTGACGACCTGAATCCGCTTGAACTTCTCTTGCACCGGGATGAACACCCAATCGCGATCGTGCAGATGCGTGATCGCTGACGCCGGGACAGTTGTGTAGTTCCGCTTTTCCTTGCCGAATAAGGTGGCCGTTGCAAACATGCCCGGCCGCATCATTTGCCCCGGATTGGCCACTTCAATTCGAACCTTCGCGGTGCGAATATTCGGATCGAGAATCGAGCCGATGTTGCTGATTGTGCCCTTGAGCACTTTGTCCGGATAGGCGTTCAGCTTGATCTCGGTTGGTTCCCCGACGCGCACGTTGGCCATATCGCTTTCGTAGACGTCACAGACGATCCACACGGTGGTCAGGTCGGAAATCGTGAACGGATTCGGCGTAGAGTAGGCCTGCACGGACGCCGCGTTCGTCACTTGCTGATCTGTGATTACTCCTGAAACCGGGGCGTGGATATCGACAATTCCCTTCGGGTCATCGGGGTCGGTGCCGAGCAGGCGAAGATGCTCGGTTGCGGTATCCAGGGTGGTCTTGGCGTCATCCTCGGTATCTTGCGCCACCTCCAGGTCTCCCAGCGGTATGGCTCCATGTTCGTACAGGTCTTTCGCTCGATTCAATTGCTTGCGCGCAAGCAGTTCGTCGGAGATGGCCTTGCGGTAGGCGTCGAAGCCTCCCGAAATGTCGTCGCTGCGAATGCGCAGCAAGAGCTGGCCCCTCTTTACCGTGTCGCCGAGGCGAGCGCGGATGTCCACCACGCGGCCGGAAGCGAGCGATATCACCGGAACATTCCGCGAGATGTCCGGAATCACAGTGCCGGTCACGAACAATTGCGACGGTGCCTGGTATTCGGTCGCCGCTACGATCGGATACCGCTCCGGATGGTCGACCGCGAAAAACGAAACGTCCACTCCCGAAACCACCTTGGCGGAAGGCGGAGCCTCTGCGTCCGCATTGACCTTGTCGCTCTTGCAGCCGTTGATGGACAAAGATGCTGCCACTGCGATCAGTGCGAGGACGACTCTATAACTCTTGAATTTCATGTATTTCTCTTGCCTCCCCTGTCCTTCTCCACTTGACGTCAAGCGAACAGCAACAATCGAGCAGCGTTTGACTGCGGCCGCAGAGGTTATTGTGCAAAGCGGTCCTTCTTGTTTGCGATGGTTTGTCGAACGGCACTGGAGTCACGCAACATTCTCTTTCGAATGCTGCGCGCCCAGTGCCGAATTCCCGCCCCTGCACCAATCTTCCTGGCGAGGCTTGGCCCCTAGAACCTGACCTTGATCGCCAGCGTCGTGCTGGTTTGATTGGTGCGCAAGTCAGGCCACCAGATCGCGTTCACGCCCGTGGCGCCCGGAGCCGCGCAAGCCTTCTCGGCGGCTGCCAGGTTGGCTGTTCCGTACCCAAAGCCAGAGGCAGCTCCGCTTGCGCACGCATACTGCCCCGGCGCGCCGTTGTTGCCGCCCGGAGGAGTAATGCCGCCGCGGCCGCTCCAGTAAGGAACATCGGAGTAGCGATAGCCTTCCTCCAGCGTGAAGGTGATGAACTGGCTGGGCATGTAGTCGAAGGTAATGGTGCCGTCGTGCATCAGGGAGCGGTCGCCAGCATTCTCCGTGAAATACGGCGTGCCCGTGAAAGCTGTGGCGCCGTTGATGGGAGGAAGAAGAGTCAGATAGCGGCCGGGATTACTCATCACTCCGCCGCCCAAAGTGATGGCGTAGAGGTCCTTCTTGAACCACATGCGGTCATAGGCCATATAGCCCAGGAAAGCCTGCTTGGGTCGCCCGCCTTTGGAACTATGGCAGTTGACGCCGCCGTTATAGGTACTGGTTGTCCCCATCTCCGGGGACAGACCCTTGGAGTTCAATGCGCCATCCGAAGTGCCAAAGGAGGCCGGGCCGCCGCCGTATTCGCAGCCTGCATCGCCAGTGAGCGTGAATGCCGCCTTGTCAAACAATCTCCCGGGCCTGTCGTAGTATTTGACCTGCGCGCTATAGTCGGCATGAACGCGCGAGCGGCCGGGGAAGCCCACGGCATCCTCACCTAAACCGTAGTTATTGAAGACGAAGTCGAGATAGGGCTTGGGGCGCCACAGAATTTGCCCACCGAGTCCGGGCTTGCCGTTCGCGCGAGCATAGGACTGCCAGCCATTGATGATCCACGGCTCGATTTTCAGCTTCTTCGTCGGGAAGTACTGTATACGCATGCCGTTGAAAAACCACGGCGTGTTCGACGAAACGAAGGAGGGCTGATAAGTCCAATTGTCGAAGTTGTAGTAACTAAAAAGGCCGATGTAGGAGACAAAGATGCCGGCATCCACATTCAGGCCATGAGCAACGTCCCAGTGATAGCCGCCCCATGCCTCTGAAACGTACTTATATGCGCCGGCCAGATCCCATTGCCCGCGGCTGGGGGTCGCGTCGTTCCTCGGAGTGGTAGTGGCGAACAAGCCGTTCATGGTCAGAATGCGCCCGCGTACGTTATTGATGCGGATGTCGCCGCCGATGCTGATCTGCTCAAGCTGCCACTCGTCCGATCGGAAACTCTCCGTGGCGCCGCCCATGGTGTCGTCGTGGGGATGATTGTAGTCGAGAATGTAGTTCGCATCGGCGCGAAACTCCGGTGTGAAGTACTTGGTGCTCATGGGACTGTCCACGGCATGGCCGTTGCTGTTCAGCCACGTCCAGTCGCCCTCGAATGGCTCTCCCTTGGTGGTTGTCTGCGCGTTCATCTCGGGAGCCGCAGGGGCCGCCGCTGGCGGCGGCGCAGGCGCGGCTTGCATGGCTGGCGTCACCGAACTACTGGACGCACCGCTCACCGCAGCCCCTTCTGCAGAACGCAGTGCGTTGGCGTCCCGCTCCGCGTCGGCCGCGCCATTGCTGGCTCTCAGTTCAGATTCAAGTTGAGCGATGCGCGCTTTCATCTCCGCGAGTTCTTTGACGATGGCATCGCGATTCACTGCCGGCGGAATGGCAGCTGGCGTAGAGCCCGTCGAGTCTGAGGAGGGCACAGCAGCAGGTCCCGTGGCAGGCGCCGCCGGCTCGATGAGAGTTGTTTGGACCGACAGCATGGTACCGGCGGCATGGGACGCTGTACTTTCACCCGAATTCAACGCGGCGCTTTGCGCTCGACATGCAATCGGCGTCATAAGTCCGCAAATTGCAGTTCCAAGCAGAATGGCCATCCTCAAGTTGTTCTTCATAGTTACTGTCCTCCGCGACGCCTGACGCCGCCGGGTTAAAATGCGTGGCGCTCAATGAGTTATGACCAATTGTTGATAATGCCCCATCCATTCAATTCTTATGTCGGGCGACATAAGGAAGCCGCAAAGAATGCACAATGCTTTCGACAAGATGAGTTTCTACCGCGACGCGAGCTTAACTCACTCATTGGGGTGACGACGTAGCGCGAGAGAATGCCGTGAAACAGATGCGCCCGCCGCGTCCCAGACAAGTCTCTCCAACCATTGGCGTTCCGATTTCCATATTGCCATGTAATTCGATCTCAGCTGGCACGCTTCTCCCCTGTGCTTTGCAAACCGCATTTGCGCGCACTGACGTTGGCTCCGAGTTTAAGCATGGAGCTATTGTTGTCCGACGTTAAAATGCGGTCCGTAATGATCCCATATGTATCTTGAAAAAAGTTATGAGTAAGTCGTCAGCTTAAAATAAGTAAGTCATAAAGGGCACGGCAGGAACTGCGGACCCACACTCGTGGATCGGAATATTCAGGAGGGTGCTGATCTTCGTTCTCGGATTCCGGGTGTGACTCTTATTGCGCCAGGTACTCACATGTACTTATCCGGAGGCACAGCGTGGGAGAGTAGCACGCGGCACTCAAACGACAGACTTGCTTCTAATTTATGGCGACTGTCGGCCCAACCTCTCGCAACCTTTTGATTTTCGATCCTGGCGTCGGCCCAAGGCAAGTCAGAAGAGCTGCATCGCCGCAGCGGGGTAGCCTCGAATGTCCCTTTGCATACAGCCTTCCATTGCGTCCTGTGGGCTTCAAGGCCGTCCCTCGAATCTCTCAACCAGAACAGATTTGAGGCGCGACTTGTCCACCTGAATGCGGTCCTTGTAATCGATGAAGCCACGACTGCGGAACCGATTCATAAAGAAGCTGACGCGAGACCGGGTGGTTCCGATCATCTCAGCCAACGTCTCGTGGGTGACGGGCGGAATGAAGATTCGCGATTCATCCGACTTTCGAGATTCCGCCATCAGGAGAAGCGTGCGCGCCAGGCGCTTCTCGCTGGAGTTCAGTATCTGGTCTGCGAGGTCCGCCTGAATTCGAATGCTCCGGTTCAGCAGGCAGGATAGGAACTGGTCGGCGAAAGAGGGCTCCTGATGCAGGACGCGGAGCATTTCGTCTTTCGCAATTTTGAGAACGGTGCAAGTGTTCACGGCCGTTGCCGTAGCCTGGCGATGTCGAGTTTCCGCAGCCAGGGACTCTTCTCCGAAAAAGTCGCCTGGAGAAAGAAGCGTGATGGTGGCCTGTTTGCCTTTCTCTGAAACAACAAAGAGTTTTGCGCGGCCATTCAACAGACAAAATACGGAGTCCGCTGGATCACCTTGTGTGAAAATGCAACGCTCGGGCTCCAACTCAACGATTCGCTGACCAATGCCCGCGTTCATCAGATAAGCAGCGGGGGTTAACGGCTCTTCCTTCTTGTCGCGCATCATTCTGAGCTCCTCCTATTGATACCGCATCTTTCGGGCAAATAGGTGTTCCTGTGTGGGTCGGTTCTGGATTGTCAACTTTCGTACATCGCTGGTTTGGGGATGCGCGGCGCATCCTGGGGAGGAAGTTGCCGCACAGCTTGCGTTGCCCGTTGCGAGCCCCCAGCGATCGTGATCCTGCCGGGAACTCGCCAGGAGTTCATGACTGACAAACGCTAGCTCGCTGCTTTGGCTTGCACCTTTGCTTCCTTGACCGCATTAAGGAACGAATGCGCGACGGCGGGCGGCGGGATCTTGCCTTGCAGAAGAGTGCGCGTCGGTATTTGATGCCCGTACACGGCAGCCGTTGAGTCGTCATCGCGCCGGATCGCAGCGCCATTCAACGTGATGCCGGCGAAAGCCCCCTTGGATCGCGAGTACGTCAGAACTTCCGCATCCATTTTCCAGTCAGTATCGGCGGAAGCGTGGCGTCCCACCGGTCCGGCTGCAACGGATGCGTCAGCTCCGAGCTCGAATTTGCTCCCGATCAGCCGCTGCATGCCACGGTCGTTTTGGATAATCAAAACCAGATCCACACCCTCGACGCCGATCTGCAAGCCCCAGCTTCCGCCGGTAATCGCAAAAAAGGCGGGAGCGCTCCATCCGTGTGGGGTTCGGCAAGTTGCAACGCCCCGGCCGCCCTCGGCGCCAAACACAAATCCCCCCTTGATCATGTGAGGCACCACGGCCACGCACTTGGCGTGATCGATTACCTCTTCCGGAATGCCCTTGTCCGGTGCCAACATAATCTCCCGCAACACCGCTCCCGCGTGATCCAGACGATCAGTCGTTGCTTCGCGCGTGCTCTCTGCACTAACCGTCATTGCCATGCCAAGGAATGCAACCAGAATCGACTTCGTCATCACTCATCTCCTCATGTCCACATCTGCGTAGCGTCTCTTGCTCAACGAACACTGGCGGCGCAGAAGGTACTTGGCATATTGCGAGGTAATTGGCACAATCGTGCTGCCCGGTTTTCGAGCGGCAAGCACCGGAAAGAAATTGGCGGCTTATCTGAGCAAGAAAATGGAGCGACCGCGTGAGAATGCGACTTGAAGATTGTTCCCCGCGCGGTCGCGGCGTAAATGGTCGATCAATGGCCCTGGTCCGTGTATCGAGGGTGGCTGTCGCAGGCCTCGTTTCGAAACCTGCAAATCATCCACTCAACGAGCGAAGCGACCCGTTCCGCAACTTACGGGCGGTTATTTGCAGGATGCTCGACCGTCCCCTTGCCGTGCTCCTTTTCCGCTTCGCTCTGGGCGTCCCGGGCCGCGTCCTTCACATTGCCCCAGGCCTTTTCGGCTTTGCCTTTTACCTGTTGTGCCGCCCCTTCCACTTGGGCCTGAGTGTCACCCGTCCATTCGCCCACCTGACGCTTGGTTCGCCCGGCAACATCGTCGATCGTGCCCTTTACGCGGTCGTTATCCACCATGCCTCTAGCTCCTTGGATTTTGGGATTCGGGGACTTCAAAGAGGTTCCCAAACTCACAAATCGTTTTTTGACGGGTCCATGTCGTTCGAGAAAATTTGTTGCCCGCCCGTCGGCTGAGCAATGCCGTCCTGGAATACCGGTCGACACCGTTGACATTACGTTGCTGCAAGGAATGGTCAAATCCGAAAAACTGCGTACTTGGCTACGGGAAATCCTGTAGGACAACTGACGCGCGCTTTCTGGTTCCAGTTGGCTCAACGTCCGGTCGCGGCGTTCCGCCTCTCTGATGCAATCATGCGCAAAGTCTAGCGCTCATCTCGTCGTACGGCGTCCTCTTGTTGGCCTGTGGCCCGTTCTTATTCCGTAGCGTATATTTGAAAATCATGATGGCGCCACCCGACCCCCGGCACGGCGAACCGGGCCTCCACGCAAGCCTTTTGCCAACAAACTTCAATTTGTTTTGCTGCACCGTCAATCCGCCTTGGAGACCGTGCGCCGCCGGCTCGACACTGCGCCAATGCTCGGCAGAGACACATACCTATGGGCCACCATACGCGTCATCAAAATCCTTAATCACTGCTCACGGAGGTAACAGTGGAAAGCTCCAACCCCTCGAGTAGCAAGGCCGCGTCAATTGTCCAACGCTATGCAGTTGCGGTGCTGGCTGCTCTGGTCGGCCTGCTGCTCCGGGAGATGCTCACCTCATTCTTCGGGGAGGCCAACCCTTACCACACAGTCTGGGCCGCGGTCGCCTTCGCCGCCTGGTATTGCGGGGCGGGCCCGGCGATCCTCACCACATTCATAAGCATGTTCGGGGTCTGGTACTGGTTTCTTCCGCCATACCATGCCTTCACGCTTCAGGATCCTAAAACTCAAATTCCTGGAATGATCGGGTTCCTTACCTTCTCCGGTTTCATAGTTCTGCTTGGCGAAACGAATCGACGTTCCAAGGCGAAATTGGAAAGGGGGATTGCCGAGCAACTGCGCGCCAAGCAGGCACTCATGGAGAAAGAGGAAGAGCGTTTCGCTGCGAGCGAGCGCTTGCGTGCCCTGATGACGGCGCTGCCCGTGGGCGTCAGCTTTTCCGACGACCCCTCATGCCAGAATGTGACAGGGAATCGCACCGCGCTGGCCCAGTTCGAGGCAAAACCGGGCGACAATCTGTCTGCCTCTGCAATGGACCCGCATGTGCCGGGGCGACAGTTGCGCTTTTTTGAGAAGGGACGGGAACTCAGCGATGCCGAGCTTCCTCTCCAGCGTGCAGTCAAAGAAGATCGAGAGATCGCCCCGATGGAGTTTGAGGTTCATATGCCGAGTGGGCGGCGCTGGATTTCCGAGTCGTATGCGGCTCCCATCCACGATGCAAGGGGTGTGGTTGTGGGCGGCGTTGCCGTGCACTTCGACATCACCGCGCGCAAGCAGGCTGAAGAAGCACTCAGGATAAGTGAGGAGCGGTACCGCCTGGTAACGGAGACAATGTTGTTCGGGGTCGTTCATCACGATGCAGAGGGAAAGATCATCGCAATGAACCCGGCCGCCAGGCGCATTTTAGGACGCCAAGACGATCAGTTCCTCGGGAGCACCCCAATCCGCGAAGAGCAACACACCATTCGTGAGGACGGCTCTCCATTCCCCGGCAAAGAGCATCCGGCAATGGTCGCTTTGCGCACCGGCAAGCCAACCTTCGGAACGGTGATGGGAGTCTGCAATCCCCAGACCCGCGACCGCCGCTGGATCAAGATAGACGCGGTGCCATCGTTTCGTCCGGGACAGCCCACGCCTTTTCAGGTCAATGTCGTGTTCGAAGACATCACCGAACGCAAGCGGACCGAGGAGGCGTTGCTGGAAAGTGAGGCACGCTTCCGGGCATTCTTTGAACAAGCCGCCGTGGGAATCGCCAGCGTCAGCATCGATGGCAGGTATGTGGATGCCAATCGAAAATTCTGCGACCTCCTCGGGCGTCCCAGGGAGCAGGTGCTGCAGATGACCATCGCGCAGGCCACTCACCCGGATTTCGTTGCCGCCGACGCTCAGCACTTGCGCCAGTTGCTGACTGGCGAAGCTACCCAGTACAGCGTTGAAAAGCTCTATGTGCGGGACGATGGCTCGTATGTGTGGGCCACCTCCACCGTGTTCCCGCTACGCAATATCGATGGCACCATCAAAGGCTTTGCCAAGGTAATCCAGGACATTTCCATTCGCAAGCAGATTGAAGTGGAGTTGGCGCGAGAGCGGAGCGCGCTGGAATCCCGCGTGGACGAACGAACCCGCCAACTGGAACAAACAATCAAGCATTTGAATATTCAGGCAGCGGAGAGGGAGCGGGCCGAAGTCAGTATACGTACGCTCTCCGCGCGTTTGTTGCAGCTTCAGGATGAAGAGCGGCGCAGAATTGCACGCGAATTGCACGACAGTGCCGGCCAGACACTGGCCGCGCTTGATATGCAGCTTTCCATCATTCAGATGAAGACGCAGAACATGGAGGATGGCCTGACGGCAGCCGTAGCCGACAGCGTATCGCTGGTTCAGGACGCTTCGCGCAGCATCCGCACCATGTCGTACCTGCTGCATCCTCCGCTTCTCGACGAAGCCGGCCTCGCTTCGCCGTTGCAATGGTTCGTTGAAGGGTTTGCGCAGCGCAGCGGCATCCGGGTTGACCTGAAGATTTCCCAACAGTTCGGGCGTCTTCCGCGAGAAATGGAATTAACCTTTTTCCGGCTGGTTCAGGAAGCGCTGACCAATGTGCATCGCCATTCCGGCAGCCCCACGGCCCAGGTGGAATTGAGCCGTGCTGAGACAGCCGTCACGCTGCTGATTCGCGACCAGGGAAAGGGCATGAGCCAACCCAAAGAGAATCAATCCGGACAGGAGCTTTACAAGATCGGGGTCGGGATACGCGGAATGCGGGAGAGAGTGCATCAGCTAGGCGGAACGATGGAGTTTCTTCCTGGAAACCCCGGCACGATCTTGCGCGTGGTTCTCCCTCTTTCCTCCCTTTGCGGCACCGAAATCTCCCCGGATTCCGGAACTTCCAACTGGAGGGCGACGACACCGTCAACGGAGAATGGCAGCTTTCCACGCGATTGAAGAAACGGAAGTCCGAGCAGGGCCCGGAACCCGATGGCCCACGAACTGATCCTCTGCACTTGGAATTGCGAAGGCGCTACGCGGGAAAATACGGAAGGCCCTTGCTCACTGCGGCGATCGCTCTACTTAGATTTCTGGAGTCGGATTTGACCAAATAGCCGCATGCCCCGGCGCCTTTGGCTGCCGCAACGGCCTGCGGGGAGTCGTGTTGCGTCAAGATGAGAACCCTCGCGGCGGGCATCATTTGCCGCAATTTTCTTGTTGCCTCAAAGCCATCCATTCGCGGCATATTGACATCCATGATGATGAGGTCCGGCTGAATCTCAAATGCGAGGGTCAACGCCTCGCGACCGTCGTTGGCTTCCCCCACGAGCAGACAATCAGGGATCAGTTTCAACAAACTGCTCAGTGCCCGGCGAACATCGGCTTGGTCGTCGACAATGAGAATTCCGATAGCGTGAGTGTCTGCCAAGGGTCCCCCATTGGGCCTCGCAGCGTCGCCGTTGGTCGCCCCAATCATTCTATTAACCATCAATCCTCGTCAGGCTAGTTCACACCCCATTGGCGCCGCAATACCCGGTTTACTGTAGGGCCATAGAAACGAGGGGTGCCCTAACTGGCACAAAAGATGGCTGATTCTCGCCCCTATTCAACGCCGCCTTGGGGGCTATCTTATACACGATCACCCTCGATAGTTGTACAGTATTGACCGTATTTGCGGGGACAGATTGCGTCTGTAGCATTCTCATACGCGGTTCGAGATGCGCGGTTTCGGATACAAGGCGCCCCGTTTGAATCAGCCTCGTCAGGAAGCCGAACACTGAACGCGCAAGCTGTCTCAGGAGGTTTCATATGCTCTGGACAATCGCGGTAATCCTGCTGATTCTCTGGGCGCTGGGAATGATCAGTTCCTACACCTTGGGTGGATTTATTCACTTGCTCCTCGTGCTGGCGCTCGTTGTGGTGTTGATCCAGGTAATTCAGGGTCGAAGGCCTGTTGTTTAATACCCGTCAGACATCCTATGCCTGTACAAACAGCGCCGGCGAGGTTGTTGGTACACAACCTCGCCGGCGTCGCGACTTTTGATGTTTGCTACGATGCTAAGTGGTCAGGAAACCGGACTACCCTCAGTCAAGAACAGAATAGCCAGGAACCTCCACGATCTTGTTCCCCACCGCGTACATGACCAGTTCACTGATCGAGTGCAGGTCGAGTTTCCGCATGATGTTGGCACGATGTGTTTCCGCAGTTTTGACGCTCAGGTCAAGGGCCACGGCTACCTCTTTGGTGCTTTTGCCTTCCGCCAGCAACTGCACCACTTCCCGCTCCCGCGGAGTGAGGCGATCGCGCTTGAGCAGCGTGGCGCCCGGCGTGGCGTCCCCGTGCAGGAATCCCTCCAGAACCATGGCAGCTACGCGCGAAGTGAAATAGGTCTTGTTATGACGCAAGGCCTCCACCGCGACCACCAGTTCCCGGCTGGCATCCGTTTTCAATAGATACCCGCGCGCGCCGGCGTCCAGCACTTGCCGGACCACCTGGTCAGTGTCGTGTTGCGTCAAGATCAGAATCCGTATGCCGGGTTCCGCCTTCAATATTTGCCGCGTAGCTTCGAGCCCATTCAGTTCCGGCATTGACAGGTCAAGAATCATCACGTCGGGCCGAAGCTCTCGTGCCTTGTCAACGGCCGATCGCCCGTCCGAAGCCTCGCCGCAGACTTCCCATCCAGACTGCGATTGAAGAATGGCGCATAATCCGCGCCGCACCACTTCATGATCGTCTGCCACAAGAATGCGCAAAGCCATCTCTGCCACACCTCTCAGCTGGATAGTACCCTACCGATTTGCAATCGCGCGAATACAGCAAACCCTGTAGGCGTCTTCAGCCTGATCGTATCAATGAAATCAAAAAGATTCCACGGCGATTTTTTAAGCCGAACGTACCGCGGCCTTGCGAAACCGGTCGGTCCCCTCCCCGAGATTCGGGGGGCAGTCTCCAATCGGCAAGTCCTTAGCACCTAGGTCTCTGACCGCTTGTTAAGGTACCAATTGTGGGTGCCCCAGGTCCCGATTCTGGGACCTGGGATAGCATGAACCCAAAGTACGAAATGATGCGGCCATAGACCGAGTGCCCCGTCTCTGAAATTCACAACAAAACAGAGACCGTCATTCTGAGTGAACGGGACCCCGAACGCTTTTCCGTTCGGGGGTGGTGAGCGAAGAATCTGCTTTTGTTCGTTTTTCAGTTTTCCAAGGAACTTCAACGACAGGACTTTTGCGCATACCAGAATAATCCAGGTGCCTGCACCTCTGTGAGGCAACACATTTCAACTTTCGACCCGGGGCCTCGCGCCGTAAGTTGAACGGCGCCGTGGTTTGGCATTAGTCTTGGGCGAGGGCTTTCCGCTTTGAGTCATTTACAAACGTCTCCAACCTCAGTCCATCCTTCCCATGAGAACGGCCCCTCCCTCCTGCTGCGTGGGCTGCGCAAGGCTTTTGTCGACGTGGTTGCTGTGGACGGCCTGGACCTCGAAGTGGCGCGGGGAGAGTGCTTCGGCCTGCTCGGTCCCAATGGCGCAGGCAAAACCACGACCATCGAAATCTGCGAAGGGCTGACCGCCTCCGACGCCGGGACCGTGGAGTTGCTGGGAATCGATTGGCGCACCGGGGCCGACCAGTTGCGCCAGCGCATTGGCATTCAACTGCAGGAGACGCAATTCCCCGAGAAATTGACTGTGGAAGAAACCCTGCGTCTCTTCCGCAGCTTTTACCACCAGGGGCTTTCCGTCGAGGAGTCGATAAAAACCGCGCAACTGGAGGAGAAGCGAACCTCCCGTGTGGGCACGCTCTCCGGTGGGCAAAAACAGCGGCTGGCCATGGCCTGTGCCCTGGTGGGTGACCCGGAGCTTTTGTTTCTGGATGAGCCGACCACCGGGCTCGATCCGCAGGCGCGGCGTCATTTGTGGGACCTGGTCGACCAGCTCAAGCAAGCCGGCCGCACCATCATTCTGACCACCCACTATATGGAAGAAGCGGAGCGGCTCTGCGACCGCGTCGCCATCATGGACCACGGCCGCATCATCGCCCTGGGAACGACGCAGCAGTTGATTGCCTCCGTAGGCGCGGAGCACATTGTCGAGTTCGCCGTCGCCGGCCGCGAGCCGGGCTCGACCCAGGTAAACGCGGCGCTGCTGACGGAGATTCCCGGCATTCAGTCGCACCGCGTGGACGCCGGCCTGCACCAGCTTTCTGTCATGGAACTGCACCTGGCCGTGCCGCGCATCTTTGCCGCGCTCGCCGCGCAGGGGCTGCACCTGAGCGAATTCCGCACCCACTCCGCTACGCTCGAAGATGTGTTCGTGAACCTGACCGGAAGGACCCTGCGCGATGAGTAGGCTTGAGACCAGTTCGCTTTTTCAACTCACGTCCATGCGCTTCCGGCTGTTCCTGCGCGAGCCTGAAGCCATCTTCTGGACCTTCATCTTTCCCATCCTGCTGGCGGCTGGCCTCGGCATCGCCTTCCGTAACCGGCCGGCGGATATGCTGCAAGTGGGCGCCACCACCACGCAACTGACCCAGGCCCTGTCCCGCGACCACGGACTTACCGCCGCCACAATGGACGAAGGCGCTGGCACGCAAGCACTGGCGAAGGGTGAAATTCTGGTGCTTGCCATCCAGAAGCCGGACGGAGTCGCATACAAATTCGACGACACCAATCCCGACGCGCGGACGGCGCGTCTGCTCGCCGACCGTGCGATTCAAACCGCCGCTGGCCGTCTGGAGACTGTGCCTGCCCGCGACCAGTTGGTGCACGAAACCGGCGCGCGTTACATCGACTTTGTGGTTCCGGGGCTGCTGGGCATGAACCTGATGGGTTCAGCCATGTGGAGCCTGGGTTTTTCCATCGTCGATGCCCGCCAGAAAAAAATGCTCAAACGCCTGGTGGCCTCGCCCATGCCGCGCTGGCAATACCTGGCCTCGTTCCTGCTGTCGCGGCTCATCCTGCTGATCATCGAGGTCGCCGCTTTCCTGGGCTTTGCGCGGCTGGTCTTCGGCGTGCCGTTTCGTGGTTCGTTCTGGGAGTTGGCTTTTCTGTGCGTGCTCACGTCGCTGTCTTTCTCCGCGCTCGGACTGCTCGTTTCATCGCGGGCCAAAACGATGGAAGCCGTGTCCGGCCTGATGAACATTACCATGCTCCCTATGTGGATTCTCTCCGGCGTCTTCTTTTCCGCCTCGCGCTTTCCGGTGGTAATCCAACCGCTGGTGCGCGCTCTTCCGCTCACCGCGGCCATCGATGCACTGCGCGGGAACATGCTTCAGGGATTGAATCTGGCCCAGTTGGCTGCTCCCGTGGGAATCCTGATTGCGTGGCTGGTGGTGCCGTTTGCCGTATCACTCCGGATCTTTCGCTGGCGATAGCGCACTGTTCGCGAATCGCGCTGCAGGAGAGCCCGCCACACAAATGGGCAGTTACGTTTTGAAAGGGCACGACTTGAGTCGTGCCGCAAACGATGGATCGCAAAGGTCGGCCTTTACCCCCTGAGGGATGTTCTTCAGCAATTGGGACTTTCACCACGGTTAACAAGCTTTAACGGCGCAGCCCCTTGTCCGCAGTCCGTGCTCAATTGCCGGGCACGGCTGCGGCTTCGATTGTAGGATGGAACCATCATGCCCGATCCTGAAACCCAATCCGGTGAACCCATCCTGCGCGGATCCGTGATGGTGCTGCTGCAGTTTGACGTGTGCGAGGAAATTCAGTTGGACAAGTTGCAGGAGCTCATTCGCGCCCGCACGGTCCAGCAGCCCAGCATGAAGCATCCCGCGCCGGGATACGTACGTTATCAGCGGCCGCCCGTCGTCGTGCCCGTGGAGCCGCTGGTGCTTGAAAGCGGCGAACGGCTGCAGGGCGAAATCAAGTACTACGATTACGGCGTGTTGAGCGTGGTCTTCGAGCTGCCCTTTGCGGGCGGCTGGAGCAAGCTCATCCAACTGGCCAGCCGTTGGGTGTGGGACATCGACTTTGCCGCGCAGGCCACGGAAATTGTCCGCGCCAGCCTGGAACGCGCCGCCCCCGCTCTCATCAAGCCCTACAAGGAGTGGCTCAGCGAAGACTACCTGATCTTTCACGCCCGCGAAATCACCGGCTCGCCTTCTGTCACGGACTTGATTGAGCAGCATGGCGCGCACATCGCGCAGGTGGTTCGCGGAGATACCGGGCAACTGGCCGAGAGCGAAACCAACGAGGTCCTTCAATCGCGCATTTCCTACTATGCGAACGACCTGGCCGTCATCGGTTGGAATGCGGCGTTTCTCTATGACACCGCCACCGGCGCGGAGACGGCCGTCCAGTTGCTCGAGTATGCGAATTCGCAGTTACTCGATTTCCGCCACTACGATAATTTGCTCACCGAAGAGCTGGAGCGCGTCTACACGCTGCTGGATGAGGGAACGGGCTTCTTTGCGCGATGGCGGTTGGCGCGCTCCGCAACCCGCCTGCATACCGTGCTGCTGGACGTTGCCGAACTCACCGAGCACGCCGACAACGCCATCAAGTTTTTGAGCGACATGTTTGCCGCGCGCCTCTACAAGCTGGCCGCTTTGAAGGTAGGCGTTCCCGATTACAAGGATCTCGTCACCAAGAAGGTGCACACGGCGGAGGAACTCTATCGCTTCATGGTCGACCAGTTCAACCAGAGCCGCGCCTTCTTTATGGAACTCACAGTCGTCATCATTTTGGTAGTCGAGTTAGTCTACCTCTTCCGCGGCAACGTGTTTTAACGAAGTTCCTCGTTGCGTCCCACCGGAACGCTGGAATCCTGAACCAGATCAGCAAAACAGCAACTTGAAGGCATTCCACCGCGTGCTATGTTGCGCCGATTGTTTGAAGTGTGCGAAGGAACCTGGAAAAGTCTCGCAAAGCGAGAAGAGATTTATCCTCAATGCCGTCCGGGTCGAAATGCATTACATCATTCCTGATCTCCCTGACCCGATCCAGGCGTTGGATGAATACCCCACGGTCGAGATCTAGGTTTAACGCTGCCCATCTCTTCGGCTCTTCGAGCAGCCTCTTGTACTCGCCGAATGTTAGATCCGCGGCCGACTCGACCGATCTCTCGGCATCCGTCCCATCCTTGGCGGTCGCCAGTTCCTCCTTACTAAACTTTCCATTGATTATCCGTCGAATATGATTCTCGATCTCCCCGAGCAAGAGGAACGGCTCGGAGAGCTGTTGGAACTGCAGGCTAAGATCGCTTGTTGTGATGATTCCGGTAATTCGCTTGTCAGTTGAAGAGCGTACCACCGCATAACCGTGCTCGACGATTATTGGTATTGCATTGAAAAACGATGCGTCCGAGACCACCTCGGCATGTGGGTCCGTGACTTCCCGCACCCACTGAGGGGTCTGTCGAAGTGCAAGCCTAGTTCCGATCGAATTCCAACTGACCATCCCCTTAACTTCCCGCTCACTCGTCATAACCGGAAGTTGCGAGAAGTCGTTGGCCATCATCAATGTCACAGCTTCGGTTAAAGTGGCATCAGGCTTTACTGAAGTCGGAATTCGATTTGCGGCTGCTAATTTGCTAATACGATAGGTTGGATCAGCGAATAAGGGGGCCGATGCTTCAATCGCAGGGACCTCTGTTATCACGATGGTTTCATGGCCCACTTCGCCAGTCGCTGCCTGTCTACGAGGGGCCAGCTGAAATTCGATTTCGGCATCCAAATAAGTTGACTCGAAATCAGGGACGGTGATCAGCTCGAACTCTGCTAGCCTCTCCCTAATCCATGAAACTATCCACCGCCCACGCCGCTGCGAGTACCAAAACAGACTAAGAAAACTCCTCACTGTGGATGGCGGGACAGGTTTTCCGGCCTTCAAAAGAAGTGCGATGTCTGATAGGAATCCCCTTTGCCAAGGGGTATCACGCGGTCCCAAGGATACTCGCTCGTCAGCAATCTCTGTAACCTGTCCAACATCTTCCGGTGCGGGAGTCGCAGGTAGTTCGGTCGTTTCCTCTGGACCAGCCAATAAGGAATTCGCGTTCTCGTCCATATATCGCAATCCCGATCTGAATCATAAGCCTAACGGTCTCAGCCGAGGAACTCTTTGTCGTTCGCCGGGTGCCCAGGGGTCTCGTCATAAACCTGGGAACATACGAAAACTCGTTTCGAGCAATATTACTCCTCAAAGCTGGCGAGCAGCCCACCTCCCCACACAAAAAATCTGGGTGCCCCAGGTCCCTCGCTCTTGGGGACCTGGGAGACCACGCTAGAACAGAACCAGCGTCGGTGTATCCCGAAAGCAGTGCACTCTAGTCGACGCGCCCATCAGTCGGGGTCCCCCCACGGACAGGTCTTCGTTCGCGGGGTGGAGAAGCGACGACCTCGCACTCACTGAACAGGACACAAGGGCTCTGGTTCCGCTCTATCCCCTCAGTGCCTTCGCCGGCCAGCTGGGAGATGAACCCTCTTCTCTGGCAATGCTGCCGCCAACTCGCTAACTTGCCATGCCCGCATTGCGGGCGCGAACGAGCTGATTGATTCACCAATCCTTGCTTGACCGTCCCAGGAATTATTCCAATCGCGGCCCAACACCTGACCCTGCTTTATCTCAGTCCTTGCAGATCATTTCCCCCTTTTGTCGCATAATCATCCTGAGCAACCTTTCGCTTCAACCGTCCCGGCGCGCCGCCTCGCAGCCAAAGCCCCCCGGCGAACATCGCCCCTCGCCTGTACGCCTGTAAATGCGATTCATCCAGTTTACAATCAACCACTTACACAATAAAATCCGGCGGTCGTACAGTTTCAGTATTTCAGTATGCGCGCCCTGAAAGCCCGCTGAGATTCATCCGCAGCAGCTTGGCGGGGTCGAGATAAGCGCCCTGCCAGCGGACGGCCCAGTGCAAATGCGGCCCCGTCACGCGGCCTGTCGCGCCGCTCAATCCCAGCCGCTCGCCCGCTGCCACCTGCTGCCCCTCGCGCACGTCGATGCGGCTCAGGTGCATGGAGAGCGTGAACAGGCCGAGTCCGTGGTCGATCACGACGCAGTTGCCTTCGTAGTAGAGCGGCCGTGCCAGCACCACCACGCCGCTGTTGCCGGCGCGCACCGGCGTTCCCGGCGCGGCGCGAAAATCCATCCCCTTGTGGACGCTCGCCAGTTTGCCGTTGAACATGCGGCGCGTGCCAAAGCTGGCGGTGGGCCGGGCCAGCACAGGCCGGCGAAACTCGCCCGTCCACAGCGGCTGAGCGGCGCTGGCAGCAAACACCTTGGCCTTGAGGTCATTCTCGGCCGCGATCTGCTTGAGAGCTTCGGGCCCGGGCTCGACAAACTGCGGCTCCACGGTCAGCGAACCGGTGCGGTAGCGTGCCGGATGAATCTCGACGGTGCGGCTCAGGTCGCGTAGTGCGCTGCCGGCGTGGAGACTGATCCGAAGCGTTGAAGGCCCCATCGGCGCTTCGACATCGACCCCGGCCAGCGCAAACCATCCGCGCCCGCCTCGTCCGCGAAAGAACTGCAACGTGCGGCCCAGCCATTCGCCGTCAAGGCTCGCGTCGCCGCGTGCTTGCACATGAATCAACACGGGCGCGCCCGCTTCGACCACGGCCGGAGTCAGGATCACGGTTGGAGGTTGTGCCTGTGTTGTCGCCGGGACGACGACCGAGAGACAAACGAACGAGAGGAAGGTGCGGCGCGTTCTTTCAATTGCGGAGAATCGCATGATTTCTCCAAACCGGCGCGTTTACCCTGGACCGTGCATCTTCAGTGCTACTGTACGGTGCGCCTCATGCTTTCCCACCCTTGCGCCAGAAACAAGGCGCAAGGATGGGGTACGGAGCGGGCTCGCGCGGTAATCGAAAACGCAGCAAGAGTAACTCATTGGGCAGCATCGGTTCGCGGATGCGCGGCCAGCCACTTGGCTACGCGCTCCTGCACATCTTCCAATTCTTCCGCTGTGATCCTGGTTCCGATCATCTGCCGATTGGCCGCGTACTGCGCCTGCTTCGGACCCTTCACAGCGGCGGCCAGATCGAGCCAGTAGTAGGCCTCCACATAGTTCTGCGGAACGCCCTGGCCGTACGAATAAAGCACGCCAAGAATGCCCTGCGCGCCCACGTCTCCCTGCTCGGCTGCTTTGCGATACCAAGCTACCGCCTGTTCCATGTCGCGAGGAAAGCGCTTGCCTCCGTCACGGCAGAGAGTGGCCAAATGAAGCTCCCCCGCAAGGTCGCCTTTTTCGGCTGCTTTGCGATACCACGCAGCCGCCTCGCCCAAGTCCTGCGCCACGTCCTTGCCCGTCGCGTAGCTCTCGCCCACCAGCACCTGCGCCGCAGCATTGCCGGCGTCGGCCTTGGCCAGCAGTGCCGGATCAATCCCCGGCGTCTGCGCAAGCGCCGCCATCCCGGCAATGAAACAGAGACTTATCAAAACGAACTGCCTGCGTCGCATCTGCATTGAATCCCTCTTCGATAGCGTTTTCGAACTAAGGCGACTTGGGCGAACTCTTCTGCGGATGCGCGGTCAGCCACTGCTCGACGCGCCCGCGGACCTTTGTCAATTCATCGGCCGAAAGCTTCTTTGCCGACTGGTCGCGCGACTTGGTCGTCCTCTCCAGTTGCGCTCCGCTGTATCGCCGGGCGGCGATGTCGAGCCAGAAGTATGCCTCCGCGTAGTCCTTTTTGACGCCCTGACCCATAAGATACAGCACGCCCAGATTGTTCTCTGCATTGACCTCGTCTTGCGCCGCGGCCTTGCGATACCACTCGACGGCGATCTTCAAGTCGCGATTGACGCCGTGTCCCAGCTCATAATGCAGGCCCAGGTTGAACTCCGCCACGGCAACGCCCTCAGCCGCGGCCTTTGCATACCATTGGGCGGCCAGCACATAGTCCTGAGGCGCGCCCAAACCACCCTCATACATATCGGCAAGCGCCAATTCCGCTGGAGTGTAGCCCTTGTCGGCAGACTTGCGAAACAAGGCGATCGCCTGTGCGTCATCGCTGGGAACGCCCTGTCCAAGGTGCATCATGCGCCCCAGGTTGAACTGCGCCGCGGCTTCTCCCTGGTCCGCAGCCTTGCGAAACCAGAAGGCTGCCTGCGCGTAATCTGCCGGCACACCACTGCCGCCCTGATAATGCAAGCCGAGATTGTTCTCGGCGTCGGCATATCCCTGCTCGGCGGCCTGCTTGTAGAAAGCAGTTGCCCGCGCATGGTCCGCCGTAACACCCAGGCCGTGATCGTAGAGCAGGCCGAGGTTGAATTGGGCCTGTGCCGAGCCCTGGTCGGCGGCTTTGCGAAACCACACAGCAGCTTGCGCATCGTCTCTGGCGACGCCCTGGCCAAGGCGGTATCGCAAGCCAAGATCCAACTGTCCCCGGGGATTGCCCTGTTCGGCAGCCTTGCGAAACCATGCGGCCGCTTCCTCGTCGTTTCTGGCGACACCCTTGCCGTGCAGGTAAAGCAACCCGAGATCGATCTGCGCTCCGGCATCACCCTGATCTGCCGCTTTGCTGAACCAAGCAGCCGCCTGCGCCAGGTCCAACGGAACGAGTTTGCCTTCCTGAAAGAGCAGGCCTAGCTTCAACTGCGCCTTGGCAAAGCCCTGTGCGGCGGCCTTCTGGAACCAGCCAAGAGCCTGCGCGCCGTCTGCCGCCACTCCGCGGCCGTTTTCATAGGCCAGCCCCAGGTTGAACTCGGCTGCCGAGAATTGCTGGTCGGCGGCTTTGCGATACCAGGACGCCGCCTGCGCATCGTCGTGCGGCACCCCGTCCCCATGCTCATAGAGCAGCGCCAGGTTATATTGCGCTCGGGCCAGGCCCTGGTCGGCGGCCTTGCGATAGAACTCCGCGGCCAAGGCGTTGTCCTGCGGCACGCCCACGCCGTCCCGATAGAGCAGGGCCAGATTGAACTGGGCCCAGGCGTCGCCATGCGCGGCCGCCTTCCGAAACCATGTTGCCGCCTCGGCGTAGTTCCAATCCACGCCCTGGCCTTTCATATACGCCAGACCCACAAGTCGCTCGGAAACGGCATCGCCCTTGTTAGCTTTGGCCAGCAGGGCTGGATTGATCCCCTTGTGCTGCTCGGACATTGCCGGCACCAGGGCGCCCGGCACAAGCGCTGTAAGCACCATCGTCCGAGCGAGTTCCTTCCAGGGCATTCGCATCGCGGCCTCGACCAATTATCCGATAGAAGCGCTGAATCCACACGCGCACATTCCACGGCGAATTCGCTTCTTCTGCGCATGGGAAATCGCGATGAAGGCGATGGAAATCAAATTTCTGCACATCCATTCGTGCCAAACTGCGAGGCGGTGAACACATTCGACGCACAAGTACGGCGGAAAATGGAGCTAGAATTCTCCTATGACTGACCGCATGAGCCTCTCCCTCGCCCAGGCCGACCCCGAAGTGGCCGCAGCTCTCGACCATGAAACCCTCCGCCAGCACGAGGGGCTGGAGATGATTGCCAGCGAAAACTTTGTTTCCGAGGCCGTGCTTGAAGCGGCCGGCTCCATCTTTACCAACAAATACGCCGAGGGCTACCCGGGGCGGCGCTACTACGGCGGCTGTGAATATGCCGACGTGGTGGAGAACCTGGCGCGCGACCGGGCCAAGCAGATCTTCGGCAGCGAGCATGTGAACGTGCAGCCGCACTCCGGCTCGCAGGCCAATGCTTCGGCCTATGCGGCCGTGTTGCAGACCGGCGACACCATCCTGGGTCTCGACCTGGCGCACGGCGGCCACCTCACCCACGGACATCGCCTCAGCTTCAGCGGCAAGCTCTATCGGCCCACTTTCTACCAGGTGCGGCGCGACACAGAGCTGATCGATTACGACGAATTGGAAGCCATCGCCGTTCGCGAAAAGCCCAAAGCCATCATCGGCGGCGGCAGCGCTTATCCGCGGCTGTGGGATTTCGCCCGCATGAGGCAGATCGCCGACAAGGTGGGCGCGGTGTATATCTTCGACATGGCGCATATTGCCGGTCTGGTTGCGGGCGGCGTGCATCCCTCGCCCGTGCCGCACGCGCACATCACCACCACCACCACGCACAAGACGCTTCGTGGGCCGCGCTCAGGGCTGATTTTGTGCGGTCAGGCGCTCGCCGCCGCTGTAGACAAGGCAGTCTTCCCCGGCCAGCAGGGCGGTCCGCTGGTGCATATCGTGGCGGCCAAGGCAGTGGCCTTTGGCGAAGCGCTGCGGCCAGAGTTCAAGACCTATGCCGCACAGATTGTGGCCAACGCCAAGGTGCTCGCCACATCCTTGCAGGAAGCCGGTTTCCGCATCATCTCCGGCGGAACGGATAACCACCTGATGCTGGTGGACGTCTTCGAGAAGGGCATTCTGGGCTCCGAGGCCGAACTGGCGCTGGGCAAGGCCGGCATCACGGTCAACAAGAATTCCATCCCCTACGACACCAATCCGCCGCTCAAGCCCTCCGGCATTCGCGTCGGCACGCCGGCCCTGACTACGCGCGGCATGAAGGAGCCGGAGATGCGGCAGATCGGCGCTTGGATCGCCAAGGCCCTCGATCTGCGCAACGACGACGCGGCCCTCGAGCGGATTCGCGGCGAAGTGGCCGAGATGGCCAACCGCTTCCCGCTTTATGCCTGGCGGCGCGCGCCGCAGGCTGTGAGCGCGTAGGTCTCAAGTCTGCAGGTTCAACCAAACGCAACTTACCCCCTCGTTCCGTGTTGCATCTAATGAGCTTGAGATGACCAATCCGGGGGATAAGGGCAGCGCAGAAGCGCTGCTGCCCCGGAGGGCATCAAGGAGGAAAACAATGCGTTTTGCGCAGCTTGCTTTAACCACCCTGCTTGTGGTCTCTGTGCCGGCATTTGCCCAACACCAAGGAAGACCTGTGGCTCCCCCGAGCCACGGACCGAGTGAGTTTCACGGCACTCCCCACGCGCCTGAAGAACATCGCAACTTCAGCGACAAAGAGGGCCACCCCAACGCCCCGCACGTGGACAAGGGCAACAGATGGGTGGGTCATGACACCGGCAGGGATGACCCGCACTATCATATGGACCATCCCTTTGAGCACGGCCGCTTTAACGGCGGCTTCGGCCCCAGTCACCGGTGGCGCCTTGCCGGCGGCGGTCCCGGCCGCTTCTGGTTCAACAACTGGTATTGGTCCGTTGCGCCTTATGATGTCGCCTTCTGCGATGGATGGCTGTGGGATTCCGACGACATCATCATCTACGATGACCCGGACCACATCGGCTGGTACCTGGCGTATAACGTGCGCCTCGGCACTTATGTGCACGTAGAGTATCTCGGAGCATAACCGGTCAGTTCATCGACAAGCGCAGCGAAAGGCAAAAGGTGACAGGCCTTGATGGCTTGTCACCTTTTGCCTTTCGCTGCGCGAAGCTACGGCTCAGATTTCCTTCTCGGGAATGGATCAGCGGTTGCCAGACCAGTTGCAGCGCGGACGTCCGCGCCGGTAGTAACTCCATGGCAACCGCGGTTGATAGCCCCTCGCCACGAAGACAACGCCACCACGCAGGTAGCCGATTGGTCGCGCCAGGGGACTTACCCGCATTGTTTCGTTTATCGCGGTTCCCAGGCTTTCATTCGTCCGCACGGCGCGTGTCAGAGAATAAGTTGGAACTTTCCGGCGCTTTCTGTGCAAAAGTAGATGAGTAAGCTAAGATTGACTTATGCCTACAGACTCTATTCTTGCCCAAATCGACGCGGAAATTGCAAAGCTTACGCAAGTTCGCTCCTTGCTGGCCAACACAGGCAGAGCATCCGTCAAACTGACTGAGCGCATAACCAGGCCGGCTCCTGCGGCAGTGGCGAAGGCAAAAACAAAGAAGCGCCGCACGCTGAGCCCCGAGGCGCGCAAGCGCATTGCCGACGCGCAGAAGAAGCGTTGGGCCGCGCAAAAGGCCAAAGCCTGAGCGATAAGTTTTCCCGGTTGCCACTGGCAACGGATAGCATGAAAAGCGGCACCTTATGGATAAGTGCGTCCCGAGTTTCATCAGTGAGATTTGAGACGCACAAACTGCCGTGACAACAATTTCCAAATCATGAAGGCAAGGTCCTTGCCCCGCCTGTTTGCGAGTCTGTTCCGCCTTGAATGAGCGGCGTTGCCGCGATCGATTCCATAAAGAATTCCTCTGTCATAGATATCGAAACCCAACAGCGATCCCCCAGCCGCCGCTCCAAAGTCGCGTTTGAGATATCGCAACAGGCTGCCCAACTGGACATCCTGGAGCAGACGTCTTCTACCAGGTTTCAACGGCCAGAATATTGGGCGGACCGGAATGGCCCTGAATCACCTGCGTCTCAATCACTGCTTCCATATTCAACTGTTCCCAGTTGGACGGCAGCTTGGCCAGCAGCGAGTTCAGATACACCGGGTTATAGAGGATCTCGCCTGCGGCCTCGGTGCCTTCTTCCGAGATGCCGGCGGCAATGATGACCGGTTGACCGGTGAGATTGTCGTGGATGCGCGCCACGATCGCGTAATCGCGCGAGAGCTTTTCATAGGGCAAATCCCAGGCCGTCGCCCAGGAGGTTTGCTTATTGCTCTTGCGGTCGACAAGCAGTGCAACACCATCCTTGGACTCGAAACCGAAACGTAGTTTCTGCGTGACCCGCAGCGTCCAGATGTTGTCGAAGGCACCGATCAGCACGATGGGGCCCTCGCGGAGCTGGGTAAATGTTGCCTCGGAGGCGGGAACCACGCGAAACGCCTTGTGCTGGGTTTCCAGGGCAGCGGCGGTACGTGTCAGTGTGATGACGTCGGCCAAGGCCAGATGCCCCGACAAATGCAGCCGGAAGTAGAGCGGCTCCTGCTTGCCCCCCGGCACGGGTGTGTCGAAGGCGTTGATCGACCCCACTTCGAGAGTCTTGGCCGGTTCGCCCAGGCAATAGGTGGCTGTCGTTGTGCCGGCAGTGATGGGCGCCCAAAAGCGGTCGATGCTGGTGGGCGGCCGGTAATCCCGAAAGCCGTGGTACCAGAATCCAGCACCGACACCGAAGATGCCGGTCAGCGCAGCCAAGCTGGCAATCAGAATCCAGCGGCCGCGCGGAGCGGCGACCGTGGCAGGGAGCAGAAACGACTCGGGCTCCGGCGGGGGCAAAGCCGGCTCCTCAGGCAACTCGGCATCATGAAAAAGAGGGACGTAGGAGCCCGTGGGGAGTTCGATCACCACTTCCCCGTTGTGGGTGGAATCGTAGTAATACTGCATCAGACGCTTGCGCACTTCTCCAGCGGTGATGCGCACCACGGGGTCGGCGTTGGCGTCATAGCTGGGGGAGCGACCGAAGACCTCAATGCCGATGCTGCGCTCTTTGAGCTCGGCGGCATTGCCCAGCAGCGTCTGTTCAACCGTATAGGCCAGCAACGCGGGATACCTTTTGCTATTGGCGAAAAGTGGATGGACGAGCAGCCGCTCGACCTGCTCCCGGATTGCGGCAGCATCCACGGAAGTTTCGGGACTTGCGATCTCCTGCCCGGACTTCGGCGCCAAAGGCATTCCACGTTCCTCCAGTCGGTTGCGTCCTCAGGGATACACCGGTCACGGCGCATTCCAGACGAATGTGCGTTTCAAGCCATGCGTCCGTCGGCCGATTCGACTGCGAGCCGATGCGAGAGCGAAAGCGCGCACGTGAACGCGACATCAGTCCGCGCCAATCCATATTTCAGGCGCGGAAACTCAGCCAGGAACAGGAACCAATCGAACTATGTTGCGTATCATACGTCCCTCAATCGCGATTGTCCAGAATGGATTAAGCCACGCAATCGTTTGGTCTTAGCAGCGAATCGCGGCAATCGCTACCCGATCAAACCTGCCGGCAGCCGATCTTTGCAAATATATTGAATGCGGTCCAGAAAATGTGCCTAGCGCATCCCTTTCCGGTGAAGCAATTCGCCCGGAAGATCCATGCTGGTGAGCCCATTTTCTTGTGATTGCGGCTCCTCGCCCCTCCGGTTTGCCAGATCTGGATCTCATTCAGGCAAGCGTAATCCTGGGGGGCGCTTTTTTTGGTCGCCGCCCTGCCATGCCCAAGTTCCTAATCCGCGAACGAGAAAGCTCTATCCGAAGCGCGGCAATTCCCCTGCAAGGTTGAATGCCGGAGCGCGCCGAAAAATACATCGATTCAATCCACCCTAATTTTGATTGCTTGACAGTGGGCAACCGGTGTGACAACTTGGTGGCGCTATTCAAATTTGCTCTCGCTACTTTTCCAGTAGCGGAATGCAAGCGCTCTTTCCCAGCAGTCGACCCTCGAAGAAGGGTTCGCCTGTGAGTGCCTGCTCGCCCATTTGCCAGTAGACTTCCCTGCGCACCCCGATGAGCGCAAAACGGCTGGAATCCAGGAGGGTCGAAGAATGCTTGTGAAGGCCATCATGAAGTGCTGCATCGCGGCAGCGCTGCTGGGCGCGGTTCTGCCTCTGCCAGCCCAATCGGACGGGAAACAGAAAGGCGCCTCTGGCGATAAGTCGGAAAAACCAACGAAATCTCCAGAGAAGGCGCCCGCCGAAGCATCTGGAGCGGAAGCGTCGCCGGCGGTCTGCACGGCCCTGCCCGCCACGATTTCAGCGCCGGCCGAAAAGGCAGCTACGGCGACCAAATCCGGCGGAAAGGCGGGCGCTCCGTCAGCTTCCACAACATCGGCAGCGCAGGTGCAGACCTTCCATCTGCCGGACGGAATGACCAATGCCGCCCAAATCGCGCCGCAGCTTGCCGGCGTCTCCGGGAGCGTTGTCAGCGCCACGGCCATCAGCCCTGCGGAGATCGTGGTAGTGCTGAATACAGCCGCCAAGCCAGCCCCTGCGCCCAGCCACAAGGGCAGCTCGGCCAACAGCACGGTCATGATCCAGAACTTCATCAACCAGGCTGCGCGGCCCGATCCCCACGTCTTCGCCTTCACCCTGCCGCCCGGCAGCGGTAAGGCGTGCGAGGTTGCCCATGCGCTGGTCAATGCAGTTCCCGGCGTCGTCAGCGTCACGGCGGTGGGCGACACGCGTTTGCTGGTGACGGCCTCACAGGAACCCGGTTCGGTGTCGTCAGGGTTGGTGGCGCTGGTCGGCAGCCAGGCTGCGCCCAAAGTCCATGCGGCGCTCGAAGACATGCGGCGACAGCCCGCCGGGGCGCTCGATACGCCTCAATTGAGAGACGCGCTGCAAGCCTGGAATCCTGTCCCCACCAATCGCACAGTGGCCAGCGTGAGAGAGCTGGCGAACAGGGTTCTAGGGCAAAATCCCAGCGTTGACGATCGAAGGCATTTGGTCAGCGTTCTTGAATCCGCGGACCAGCCGCTGGAGTCCCGCGTGCAGCAGCTCGCGGCCTCTCTGGCCGCACCTGCCGACACTGCCGCGGCAACGGTGGGTGCCCGGGTGCAGCGGCTCTATTACCTGCACGACCCGGGAGCCGTGGCCAGGCTGATCAGCAATATTTATCCCAATGTGCAGGCCCAGGCCCTTTTGCCGGATGCCGTGGTCCTTTCCCAATCGGAAGCAGTGGGCGGCAACGCGCTGGCGGAAGCGCAACGAACCATCACGCAGCTCGACCAGCCGCATCCGCAGGTTTCAGTGGATGCCTGGAGCCTGCAACTGGCAACCGGCAGCCCAGACAGCCTGAGCAACGTGATTCCCCAATTCGAGGACATCGCAGGCGCATATAACCAGGCGCTCGATGCCTCGATCGGAGCCGGCTGGAACTACCTGTCGCAAAAGCTCGGGGTGCCTGATTCGCTCGACCCGCTGTTACTCGAATATCTGACCTACCCAACGCGCGTTTCGAGCGACGGAAACATTCAGCGCTCGGAGAAGCCTTATTTGTCGGACAGTCCGCCGGCCCATCCTTCAGTCGGCTCGTCCGCCGGTTCGTCGGAGAAGCCCGGAGCGTATGGATTGGGATTCGCCACCCTCTACTATCCGCTTACCCCCAGCCTTCTCGACATGCTGGTGACGCTCGCCTCCATGAGCCACCCACAGGACGTTGCGCAAGAGCTGTTGAAGCGGATGGAAGGCGCGCCTGAGCGCGCACACAACGAGCCGGCGCCCAGTGATTCCAAGGTCACCAACGGTACGCCTCGTCCCGCCTCCTGCCGGGAGCGCGACGAGGTGTACTACGGCATCAAGAAGGACCACGGCGTACGCAGTGCCCCGACGGGAGCTCCTGAAAGCCTGCAACTGGAGTGCCTCTACGAAGTGTTATTGGGCAAGGGAGGAATGTTTGCCGCGTCTCCGGCTGGCCCCCAGGCGACGAGCGCACTGGGCCAGTTGCGCGCGGCGCTAGCGGATTTCCTCTTCCACTACAAGCTGAAGGTCGAATATCCAGACGAGTTCCACTTCTATCTGGAGCCCATGGCCGCCGACACGCTGGACGCTTCGTTCCAGCCGATCATCGACGCCTTTGACGAGGACCTGGGGGTCTTTCAAAACCGGTTGCAGCTCGAGATCTCTGACGCGCTCAAGGAGGACAAGAGCATCAAGTACGGCTACGGCGGGTTGGTGAGCTTGAAGGTGCTCGGCGGCCAGGAGGGCGATGTGCGCACGGCCACGCAGAACTACTTCGACACCACGGCCACACCCTCGCTGAGCGACCTGTTTACCAACCTGCAAAAGGACAGCGGATCGAGCGCGCTGTCGTTGGCCACCGCCCTTACGCCGGCCGGCGCAGCACAACTGGCCACGGCGCTGGGAGAGACTCTCTCGCCCAAAACCACCACAGCTCATCTGGGTCGCGGGCTGGACATGGATGTGACCGCGCACACCCTCTCCGGAGCTTCGGGCGCGGAGCTGGATCTGTCGGTGCGATCCACGGAGAATGGCGCGGGCATTATCCACGCGGGCGACCCCAAGGCCACCGACGACTTGAACTCGCGCGTCTCTCAACACACCGTGGAAACGCACGTCCGGGTCAATTCGCTGCGCCTCTTCAAGGTTTCCACGCTCGGCTCCACGCTGGCCCGGGGACAGGGCTCGTGGAAGCCCTTCGATCCCTACATTGAGATTCCGCTGCTGGGAGAGTTATTCGCGCGGCCTCGTCCACCCAAGGAAATCTACACCCAGAGCCTGGTGTTCGTGGATGCGGTGGTAGTTCCCACGGCGGCCGACCTGGGCTACGGCGTGCCTGTGGTCTTCGACCAATTGGAACTGGAGGCAGGACGTTCCAGGAATATGACCCGGTTCGAGGATTTTCCCAACCACCTTGGCGACCGGATCCTGCAATATCACCAGCAGGTGGTCGATTGCCTGAATCGCGAGTATGTGAACAGCCAGGGCACTGTAAGCATTTGGGCGGGCGGCGAGAAACCGGCGTGCGGTCCCGCCAGCTTCGACCTCAAACTGACTGAAGCGGTGGACTAGCGATGGAGTACGGCGGGCGGCTAGCCCGCCCTGTCGTTCCCCGCACCCCGAGGGGCCCCATGCTTCGGTTTCTTCCTGTTCTTGATTCAATCCATCGGGCCCCCAAATAGAAGCACCGTGCCCCATCCATTTCGCAGGCTTGATCGCGAAATGGGTGGGAAGGCGCAACACTCTTTGAGAGCCGGATCAAAAGGGAGAATCAAAGCAGGAACTTCCGGCGTTTACGGATAAATGCGGTGCAGCGTGCGTGCGAAGGGAATCGTCTCCCGCACATGGTCCAGACCGCAGATCCAGGCGACGGCGCGCTCAATGCCCATGCCGAAGCCGGAGTGCGGCACACTGCCGTAGCGGCGCAGATCGAGATACCACTGGAACGCCTCTTTGGGCAGATTGTGCTGCTCAATGCGCGAGTTCAACAGCTCGAAACTCGAAACGCGCTGTGAGCCGCCAATGATTTCGCCGTAGCCTTCCGGCGCCAGCACATCGACGCACAAGGCGAAGCGCGCGTCCTTGGGGTCGGGCTCCATATAGAAGGCCTTCACGTCGGCCGGGTAGCGATTGACCATCACTGGCTTGTCAAACTGCGAACTGAGCCAGGTTTCGTCCGGCGAGCCAAAGTCGTTGCCGTACTCGAAGGGAGCTTCGAGTTTGCCGTCCGTGTACGCCTGGTTGAGCATCTCCGCGGCCACATCGTAGCGCAGGCGCGGGAACGGCGGACAGATGGCCTCGAGCTTAGCCGGATCGCGGCCGATCACCGCCAGCTCCGAGGCCCGGTTCTTGAGCACGCTGTGAACAATGTGCGACAGGAAATTTTCCGCCAGTTCGAGCAGGCCGTCCAGGTCCATATAGGCGACTTCGGGCTCGATCATCCAGAACTCGGTTAAATGGCGGCGCGTCTTGGACTTTTCCGCGCGGAAGGTGGGCCCGAAGCTGTAGACCTTGCCCAGCGCCAGCGCCGTGGACTCGATGTAAAGCTGGCCGCTCTGCGTCAGGAAGGCCGGATCGCCAAAATAATCGACCGGGAACAGTGTCGATGTGCCTTCGCACGCCGCCGGGGTCAGGATAGGCGGATCGGTGCGGATGAAACCATTGGTGTCAAAGTATTCCGCCGCCGCACGCATGATCTCGGCACGGATGCGCAGAATGGCGGACTGGCGCGGGGAACGAACCCATAGATGGCGGTGCTCCATCAGAAAGTCGACGCCGTGCTCCTTGAGCGTGATGGGGTAAGGATCGGACTCGGGGACGCGCTGGATGACTTCAAGGCCCTCGACGTCGAGCTCGAATCCGCCCTTCGCACGCTTGTCGGCGCGAACCTTGCCGGTGACGATGACGCTGGACTCCTGCGTAAGGCCCTTCAAGGCTTCAAACACCTCGGGCGAGACGCTTTTGACGTGGGCGACGCCCTGGATGGTGCCGGTGCCATCGCGAAAGATGGGGAACAGCAGCTTGCCGCTTTCGCGCAGGTTGTAGAGCCATCCGCGCAAGGTGACGGACTGGCCTTCAAACTGGCCCAGGGTGTCGATGGTGGCAATGGGAGCGGTAGGGGTTTCGGTGACTGCGGGAGTAGTTTCTTCAGGCATGGGCTTCCTTGGGGTCCGAAGCGGCCGGACACTCTAGGATAACGCGGAGCGCGGGGTGGGCCGCGTTGCCGGGCAATTCAATTGAGGGCAATCGCACGATCATTCCCGGCTCGCCAGAAATGGGCTTTGAAAAGGCGCGACATCAATCGCGTCACGCGATTGGGCGAGATTCCGGGGCTTTGGGGCGGTTCCTCTTCGCAGTGCGCGAGCTTCACGCGGCTGCCCCGCAAGCATGAGTTCCGCAAACCCACAGTCCTACTGATAACAGTCCCATCCTGCGAGCCGTTACGGCTGCCTCCGCTTGCCGAAGCTGATTCCAAGCAATACCACGCCGAAAACCACCAGCAGCGCTGCTAGCCCGTAGTGCGCCACCCACTCTCCTGACAGGAGGCCCGACACCGCGAGAATGCGCACAACACCGATCAGAATCATGGCGACTGCCAGCAGCCGGGCGCCCAGCATGATCACCGGAATCAACTCCAGGAACATGTGCGGGAGCACGCCGCGCCTGACCATGTGTTCGGTCAGAGTCTTCGAACTGAACAGCGCGGTGGCGATCAGCAAAAAGACCACCAGCACACCCGAAACCGCCAACTCTGCAAGAGTCATCGGCTAAAACCCCACGCGATTGATCCGGTTGGCTGAAATGGGGGCGTCGATAAGAGACCAAATATAAGTGAGCCCGAAGAACCAGAAGGTGAGCAGAACAAAGATTCCCTTTCCCACGTGACCGTTGTAAAACTGGCCGCCTCCTGGGAAAAAGAAGGAAAGGATGAAAGCCACGCCCGCATTTTTATAGATCCCCGGGTGCACGGCAACGGGCGCCGGTGCGCTCACCACGTTTTGAATGACAATCGAAGGCGCGCCGCCGGAGTTGCTCGCTGTCGGCGCATTCAATGTGATTCCACCCGCTGTGGGCGCTTGGGCCGCTCCCGCCAGCAGATTGGCTCCGCAGTAGCGGCACCGGATGGCAACCGGCAAAATCTGTTCCCCGCAAAAAGGGCACGGTTTACTGGCTCGTTCCGCAGTGGCTGGTGCCGGCGAAGTGAGAGACGCGGCGGACGCCGGAGCATCTGCTGACTCGGGCTTCTGACAAGCGGTACCACAATTTCCGCAAAACGCTGAGGCCGTATCCAGCGCAGTGCCGCATTGCGTGCAATTCATCGTGCATCCTTTCAATAGCGTCGCGGAAGCGATCAGTTTTGAGGTTGCACGTAGTGTACACGCCGTGTGCCACGCTTGCGGGTGACTTTCGTTTGGTCGCACAAACAGCTATAGCAAAATCAGAGTCGATGCACCCGAAGCCAATTCCGCTAAGTTGACGCGACCAACAGGGAGCGGCGACCTCGCACAATCTCACCTGGGCACAGTTACTCTGATTTTGCTCTAACTTCGCAGTAAAGCCCACGACGCATTCCGCGCCGTGGGCCTCTGGTTTCAAGCCGAACATCCAAGTCGCACATATTGCCAGGAACGATCTCATGCGGGTACCGGCCTGGCACGGTTGTCCCTTCCGCAGGTAGCTAGGGAGCCTCTGAATGAGTCGTCGTCTTGATAGGGCACGACTTTAGTCGTGCCGTAAATTGCACAAAAAGAAGGCGGGCTTTAGCCCCTGAGGGAAAGCAATTCGGGAATTGACCACTTAATAAGAGGCTCCCCTAGCCGTTCAACTGCTCCTGCAGCTTGTTCAACATGCGGTGCAGGTCCTTGTCGGTGCGGCGCTGATCGTCGATCTTGGCAATCGAGTGCATCACCGTGGTGTGATGCTTGTTGCCGAACTGCCGGCCGATCTCCGGCAAGCTGGCTTCGGTCATCTGCTTGGCCAGGTACATGGCAATCTGCCGTGGCACCACCACGTTGCGCGAGTTGTTCTTCTGCTTCAGGTCCGTGACCCTCATGCCGAACTGCTCAGCCACAGCGCGCTGAATGGCCTCAATAGTGATCTTGCGCACCTGCATGTCGATGAACTGCTTCAGGCACTGCTGGGTCGAGGACAGCGTGATCTCCAGATGATTCATCTGGCACCAGGCGATCAGCCGCGTCATGGCGCCTTCGAGTTCGCGCACGTTGGTGCGCACATTCGAGGCCACAAACAGCGCCACATCGATGGGCAGCAGCACCTGCTCGCTCTCCGCCTTCTTCTGCAGGATCGCGACCTTGGTTTCAAGATCGGGGGGCTGAATGTCGGCAATCAGGCCCCACTCAAAACGCGAGCGCAGCCGGTCCTCGATCTCCGCCAGCTCTTTCGGCGGTCGGTCCGACGCGATCACGATCTGCTTCATGCTCTCGTGCAGCGCGTTGAAGGTATGGAAGAACTCCTCCTGCGTGCGCTCCTTTTGAGCGATGAACTGAATGTCGTCGATCAGCAGCACATCCACCGTGCGGAAACGGTCGCGGAAGCTGGTCATGCGGTCCGTGCGCAGCGAGGTGATCATCTCGTTGGTGAACTTCTCCGCCGAGACATAGCAGATGCTGGCCATAGGCTGGCGACGCTTCACCTCGTGGCCGATGGCATGCATCAGGTGGGTCTTGCCCATGCCGACGCCGCCATAGAGGAACAGCGGATTGTAGGCTCGCGAAGGCCGCTCCGCCACCGCCAGCGCTGCCGCCCGGGCAAACTGGTTGCCGTTGCCGATCACGAAGGCGTCGAACGTGTAGCGCGAGTTGAGCTGCGCGGCCGTGAACCAGTCAATGGTGGTCTGTACCGGGGGACGCGCCGGAGCTGCGGCGGGCGCGTGATCCGCCACCGGCCCGAATCCCCCGTCCTTGCGCTGCGGCGGAACCGAAGGATCTTCCTCGGCGGTCACAAAACACACGTCGTCCAGTTCCAGCGACTGCAGGTCAATGGCCTCCTGGATCAGATCGCCATACTTGTCCCCGATGTGCTGAAATTCGGGCGAAGGCACGCGCACGTAGAGCGTCCGGCCAGCTACGTGACTGTAACGGGTGGGTTTAAGCCACGTCTCGAAAGATTGGCGGATGACCTTTTTCTCTAGCGCCGAGAGAATTTGAAGCCAGGGATTGAGAGCCGTCGCCGGCGATACTGCAAATGACATCGTGCTGATCCTTGCCCGCGCCGCCTGATGTGTGCCGGGCCGGTTCATCCGCTGAGCACAGGCAATAGCTCTCTGGTGACGTAAAGCTCTGGGCCTTACATCCCGTCAATGCTCTCAAACCTGCCTGATTGCCGCTGGTCGGCCCCTGATTTTAACTTCGGGACCCGGGATAAAACTCGTTCCGTGGGACGCTTCAAAAACTTTGCTGAACGGACCCGATGGTAGCACATTTGGAGACCGTTTCAATCACTCTTTCACATAACTTTAGGGCTCCATCCCTTGGTTGCACCATACGTTGTGAAACTCGCGCTCATGATTACCAGAGTCACTGCCTGCAACCGCCAAAGCCGCACCAATCGTGGCCAATTCCTCTGTTGGACTCCGTTCTCAACCCAGCAGTTGGCTGACTCCAAAAATCTCCCCCGCACACTTCCCGCTGGCTTCCTGGCTCAACCTGGGGTACACTTGAATCTTGCCGTCAAGGCGCAGATTCTCACTAGGAAACAGGAGCGCATTTTCATGCCCAAGCGCACATTTCAACCCAATCGCCGCAAACGCGTGAAGACCCACGGTTTCCGCGCGCGGATGAAGACCAAGAGCGGCGCAGCCGTGTTGAACCGCCGCCGTGCCATCGGCCGCAAGCGCGTCGCTGTCAGCGCCGGCTTCCGCGACTAAACCTCTGCGGGACGTTCAACTGGCCTCTCTTCCGTCCCCTTCCGTAGCCGGAATGGATTGCAAACGCATGGCAATTCCGGCACATACCTTCCGCAGCGTTGCCATGACTACCCCGTCCCAGCCTGCCGAATGCCAGCCCACCCGGCTATCCGGGCCCGCCCGCCAATCTTTAACTGGTGCGCGGCTCAGGAAGCACGCCGACTATCAGCTAGCCTACAAGGCTGGCCGCAAGCGGCAGTCCGCGTCCATGAGCTGGTTTCTGGCCCCTCAGCCTCCTGCCTATCCCGGCGCCGCGCCCCTGACCGGACCGCGCGTTGGCCTCACCGTCGGCAAAGTGATCGGCAAGGCGCACGAGCGCAACCGCATCAAGCGCCGCATGAGGGACATTCTGCGTCGCCATGTGGAACTCCTTCCCAAAGGCTGCGACCTGATCCTCCATCCCCGCCGTACGGTGATGACCGTCGATTTCACGAAACTTGAGGCAGAGGTTGTGCGTATCCTTCAGCAGGCCAACGCCGAGGCCACGCGCCTGCCGGCTCCTGTTGCCGCACGACTCGTCCCGGCCCGGCCCGCACAATGACCCGCATTCTGCTCGCCACGCTCGCTTTTTACAGTCGCTGGCTCTCTCCCGCGATCCATTCGCTGGGCTCTGGCGGCTGCCGCTATCTGCCGACATGTTCTGAGTACGCCGCCGTGGCCATCGCCACGCATGGCCCCGTGCGCGGCGTGGCGCTGGCCCTCATGCGCCTCCTCCGCTGCCATCCTTTTGCGCGCGGCGGCCTCGATCCGGTCCCGCCCCTGCGCCACTCCTGTGCGGCTCCCGCACCTTCCTGCGGCAATGCTCAAGCCATTCACCCCCATGAACCGTTACCATAAGTGCAGCGGCAGCCTGACGGCACGCCCCGTTTACGAATAGGAAGTATCCTTTGCCCGAGATTCAAAATCCCAATCTTCAAGCGCAGGGCGGCGGCTCCGGCGGCGGCTCCGGCGATATGCGCAGCCTGCTGGCGTTCACCTTCCTGGCCCTCGTGGTCCTGGTTGGCTACCAGTTCTTTTTCAAACCCAAGCCGACCACCCCTGCGCCCGCCGCGCAGACCCAGACCCAGACGTCGCAGCCCGCGCTGCCAGCCACCCCCGGCCAGGCAGCTCCACCGCAGTTGGCCGCCGGCGCCGCGCAGGCTAACCCAGCCGTTCCGGTCATCGGAGCCCAGGCCGAATCGGAGACGACCATTGAGAACGAGAAGTACTCGATCGTCTTCACTAATCGCGGCGCACAGGTCAAGCGCTGGATTCTGAAGGGCTATTTCGACACGGCCGGCAAGCCTCTCGACATGGTGCAGCCCCAGGCCGCGGCTCGCTTCGGTCAGCCCCTCTCGCTCTTTACCTATGAGCCGGCCCTCACTGCCCAACTGAATCAGGCGCTTTACCTGGTCACAGCCTCGGGCGCGCAGCCCTCGGCCACTGGCTATGCCGTGGCTCCCGGCACCAACGCCCTCACCTTCCATTACTCCGCCAACGGCCTGGACGTGGTGAAGACCTTCCGCTTCGATGCCGGGTATGTCCTGACGGTCGAGTCCGAGGTCAAGCGCAACGGGGTTCCGGTGCGCGCGCTTGTGCAGTGGCCCGCCGGCCTGGGCGACATGGAAGAGTTCCTTCCCGCGTCCCTGACGCGCTCCGCAGTGCCAACGCCCTCTCAATTCGCCTGGTCGCTCGATGGCAAGCAGGATTCAGAGGCCGCCAAGAAGGTCAGCGGCAATGCCACGCTCGATCAGCCCTACGAGTACGCGGCCATCACCGACCTTTACTTCGCGACAGCCTTCCTGCCCGACGCGCCCGCGCGCACTTCGGTGGTCACGCTGCACAACTCCTTCGACATCCCCAGCGATCTGAGCGACCCCGCGAGCAAGAAGCGGCCGGCCGACGTACTGGGTCTCGCCGTGGGCGACCAGAGCGGCTCAACCCGCCTGCGTCTTTACGCCGGTCCGAAGCAGATGGATGTGCTCAAGACCATCCACGCGTCAGGCCCGGACGGCCAACTCAACGGGCCCAGCCTGGAGCCGCTGATTCAGTTTGGCTGGCTCACCGTCATCGCCAAGCCCCTCTACCTGGCTCTCCGCTTCCTGCGCGGTCTGCTTGGTCCGGGCGCCTACAACTGGGGCTGGGCCATCATCATCGTCACCGTGATCTTCAATCTCATCATGATGCCTACCCGGCTCATGATGATGAAGTCGTCGCTGAAGATGATGCGCATTCAGCCCAAGGTGGAGGCTCTCAAAAAGCGCTTCGCCCATCTCAAAATCAACGACCCCAAGCGGGCCGAGATGAACACCGAGATGATGGCGCTCTACAAGACCGAGGGCGTCAACATGTACGGCGGCTGCCTGCCGCTGTTGATCCAGATGCCGCTCTTCTTCGCCTACTACCGCGTCCTGCTGAACGCCGTCGAATTGCGCCAGGCCCACTGGTTCTGGCTCACCGACCTCTCGTCGCCCGATCCGCTCCACATTCTGCCGATTCTCATCATCGCCAGCATGTTCCTGGTGCAATTCATGACGCCGTCGCCGGGCATGGACCCCAACCAGCGCCGCATGATGGCCGTCATGATGCCTGTCATCTTCGGCTTCTCCATGTGGCACTTCGCCTCGGGTCTGGCTCTCTACTGGGGCACCGGCAACCTGATCAACCTGGCCATTCAGCTGGGCATCAACCAGTCCAAGATGGGCAAGGAAATGCACGCCATCGCCGCCAAACGCGCCGCCAAGAAGATCGGTGGAGGCAGCAAAACCATCCAGGGACGTCGCTAGACTTCCTGTTCCGATCCACCGCGCCCCGCTCAATTGCAATCTGAGCGGGGCGTTTTCTTTTCGCGGGCCAACGGGCTGCTCCCTGTTCCCTGCTCCCTGCTCCCTGTTCCCTGTTCCCTGTTCCCTGTTCCCTGTTCCCTGTTCCCTAACCC